>ERZ1026780.30-NODE-30-length-124033-cov-16.948507_pt1 | contig 124033 bp, 115 predicted proteins | sample MGYA00380126_ERZ1026780 | MGnify/ENA primary metagenome ERZ1026780 (study PRJEB33269, sample SAMEA4719762) | human gut metagenome | biome: human-associated habitat; feature: organic feature; material: feces | place: Cameroon | collected 2013-10 ... | reverse complement strand
ATACCATATATATGCGAAAAAGCCCAGCAAACTGGGCTTTTTCGACAGACTGAGCGCAGCTCCTGCCGATTGCAGGAGCTGCGCTTTTGTATACCGAAATTAGTTCTATTATGATATGAAAAAACCACCCGCTATGCGGGTGGATATTTGTTTTTTGGTACTGAGCCGGGTTTGTACACTGTGTGGGTCGGATGCATTTTCTGCTTTACGGCACCTTGCAGCTGTCAGATGCGTTTATCTCCCCAAAAGAACAGGGCGACGGTGCCCGGGCCGGTGTGACTGCCGATCGTAGGCCCGATATTGTTGATTTCAACCTTTCCGTCAAGCTTCGGGAAGCTTTCTTCCACCAGCTTTGCTACCTGCTGTGCATCCTCCATACAGGCAGACTGCGAAATATAGCATTTGCCGTCATAGTTTTCTCCGTCCCGTGCATGCGTTTGCATCTGCTCAACAATGGCGCGTATGGCCTTGTCCTTGCCGCGAATCTTAAAGCGCGGAGTCAGCCGCCCTGCGGCATCAACATCAAGCAGAGGGCAGATGTGCAGAAGAGTTCCGAACAGACCGGCGGTGCGCGATATTCTGCCGCCGCGCACATAACAGGTCAAATCGCCGGAAAAAAACCAGTGGTGAAGCTCCAGACGGTGGGAAAGCGCCCAATCGCGCGCCTCTTCAATGCTTGCGCCGCCGTCCCGGAGGTCGGCAAGAGTATCCATAAGCAGCCCGTATCCGGAGGAGGCGGCCAATGAATCTACAATATAAATTTTTCTTTCCGGATATTTGGTCTTAAGCTCATCGGCGGCAAGGCGGGCGGAGTTATACACACCGGAAATGCCGCTTGAAAGGGAAAGATGCAGTATATCCTGCCCCTGAGAGAGAATTTTTTCAAAGTATACGGTAAATTCATCGGGGTTTATCTGCGAGGTTTTGGTGATTGCGCCGTTTGCGATGTGTGCATAAAAATCGTCAAGATTCATGCTTTGCCCGAGATCGTCGAAATAATGCACGCCGTCTATATAAAAGTGAAACGGAATGTAACTGATGCTGCGTTTTGCTAAATGTTCTGCCGTCAGGTCAACGGTGGAGCAGCAGCTTAAAACATAATTGTTCATAAAAAATCAGCCTCTCATTCTTGCTTATTTATGATATTTCATTATAGTTCCTGCAGTATATTTATGCTGTGCTTATGCTGCTATTATATGCCTGTTGCGTGTTTGCCGCAAGGAAATATGCAATTTCGGGCACTATACAACTTTGACCCGGCGTTGTAGAGAAAAAGCCCGCACATTCTCACAATGGGCGAGCTTAAAAATGTAATTCTCAGAATACAAGAGTGCCGTGAGATGCGCATTTTTTAGCGCTTACGAAGCAAATCCAGCGGACTCGGAAGCTTTATTTTGAAGCACAGCAGGGTAATTATCTGGGCAGGAATGCCAAGCAGCAGCAGCGGCCACAGATTTGAGCCGGCATACACGAGAAAAGAAAGGTAAAGCACCAAAAGTATGCTCCATATAAGCCCGGAGATGATAAGTATGTTTCTTTTCCCGCCGTACCATACGGAGTTCATCACAAGCCAGGTTATAAGCGCGGCCGGGAGAGCGTAGAGAAATATCATCCAGTGGGTCATGCCCGTAAGGTGCAGCACGATAAAGCAAAGCAGGGCAACGGTAAACACCCCCAAAAGGGAGATTATGATTATTGCCTTATAGTTTATTTTCTTTTCCGGAAGAGGCTCGGTATATTCCAGCTCCGGATGCTCGTGCAGAAGATAATCCACGGTTACACCGAACAGTTCCGCAAGCTGCAAAAGCACCTTTGCATCCGGGATAGCCTGAGCGCGTTCCCAACGGGATACCGCTTTATCTGAATAATTAAGCTCATGGGCCAGCTCAAGTTGCGTTATATGGCGGGCAGACCTGAGTTTAACCAAATTCTGAGCAAAGATTGATGCCAAATTATCCATGCTGTTCTCCGATCATTCAATCATTATATATAATTATACTTCAAAAAAGCAAATTCCGCAACATTCCTGCGCGGCTCCTGCGAGCCGTGACGGGGGATATTTTGTTTACATTTTGTAAATTATTCAGGGGCAGATGCTGTATCGTAAAACCTGCCGCTGCCTATGGGAGCGGGGCTGTGCCATCGTGCGTGCAAATGGAATTGCGGCGGACATAAGTGCCGCACACGGAAAAATACACAGGCGTTTTTTTGTATTAATTATATACTAAATACCGCAATTATTAAGTTGCAATACAGCCGCGGCGCAAAAATAAAAGGATTGACTATATTTTAATACTGGGATATTATATTGAATAAGATTACAGTTTGAGTTATTATCGGTTTCCGGCATTTTTGCGGTTACTGCTTTGAGGTGAAAATGATAATTCTCGGTTTTGATCCGGGGCTTGCAACACTGGGTTACGGGCTTATAGAAAGCGACGGCTTCCGCCATAAAGTATTGGATTACGGCATAATATCCACTCCGGCGGGCATGCCTACGCCGGTAAGGCTGAGGACCATCCACACGGATGTGCTGACGCTGATAGATCAGCTTGCGCCGGAGGCGATTGCTGTTGAAGAGCTTTTTTTTAACCAGAATGTAACAACCGCAATAAATGTTGCTCAAGCACGCGGCGTACTGCTTGCTGCGTGTTCTCTGCGCACAGCGAACCTGTATGAGTATACGCCGCTTCAGGTAAAACAGGCGGTTGCAGGGTACGGGCGCGCCGAAAAGCGACAGGTTCAGATAATGGTGGCTTCGCTGCTTAAGCTGGAGGGAATCCCGCGGCCCGATGATGCTGCGGACGCGCTGGCGGTGGCAATATGCCATGCTCACTCCGGCAGAATGGGCGGAGATTTCCGTATAATATAGCTCGGTCGGTGCTGCGCCGGGATAAAAGCAATGCTTTTGCGGTAAATTCAAAAGAAATTGAGGATAAACCGAATGTATTCATATATAAAAGGAACTCTTGAAGAGGCAGCGCAGGACGGTATAACCGTTGAGTGCTGCGGTATAGGCTATAAAATATATGCTTCTGCATCCTGCATCGACGGTGTTCCGATAGGCAGTGCTGTTAAAATTTATCTGCATCAGACGGTAAGAGAGGATGATATCTCCCTTTACGGTTTTGCCGACACACAGGAGCGGGCGATGTTCCAAAGGCTGCTTTCCGTAAGCGGCGTGGGCGCAAAATCCGCACTTTCCATGATAAGCGGGATAGGGGCGCACAACATTGCATTGGCTATTGTAACAGGGGATGTGAAAACCCTTACAAGAGCCGCGGGAGTGGGCAATAAGCTGGCGCAGCGGATGATACTTGAATTAAGAGGCAGCATAGACAACGATGAGCTTATAAGCGCGCCTGCGGTAAAAAGAGGAGGCGCGGCCTCGGAGGATATGGCGCAGGAGGCAATAACAGCGGTTATGGCGTTAGGCTTTACGCGGGCAGAGGCGGTAAGCGCAATAAGTGCAGCAGGAGAGGCAGGCAGCGTGGAGGAGCTTATACGGCGCGCCCTTTCGGAAATGGGCAGGGCATAGGCGCCTTTATGAGCAGACGCCGCAGGAGGGTTCGCGGCGGAAATTGCAGATAGACAATGCACCCGGTGCAAAGAATAAGGAGCAGGAATGATTCAGCGAGATCAAAGAGTTATTACCTCGGAATTCAAGCAGGAGGATATTGAGCAGGAGTTTTCGCTTCGCCCGCATTCATTTGAGGAATATGTCGGACAGGAAAAGGTGAAAAAGCTCATCTCCATGTATGTAACGGCGGCCAAGGGGCGCGGTGAGGCCCTTGACCATGTGCTGCTTTACGGCCCTCCGGGGCTTGGCAAAACCACCCTTGCAAACATAATTGCATCGGAGATGGGGGTATCCATCCGCGTGACCAGCGGCCCGGCCATAGAGCGTCCGGGGGACCTTGCGGCAATACTTACAAATCTTGCGGAAAATGATGTGCTGTTTATTGATGAAATACACCGGCTTAACCGCAGCGTTGAGGAAGTGCTCTATCCTGCAATGGAGGACTATGTGCTGGATATAATGGTGGGCAAAGGCCCGTCGGCGCGCAGCATACGGCTGAATCTGCCGCATTTTACGCTGATCGGCGCCACTACGCGGGCAGGCATGCTTACATCGCCGTTAAGGGACCGTTTCGGGGTTATTTGCAGGCTGGATATGTACACGCCGGAGCAGCTTAACAGGATAGTTACGCGCAGCGCGGCAATCCTTGGTGTTGAAACCCGGCCGGAGGGCTGCATGGCGCTTGCAAGGCGCTCCCGCGGAACTCCGCGTATAGCAAACAGGTTGTTAAAGCGCGTGCGCGATTACGCTCAGGTACATGCGGACGGCGTTATAACCGGCGAGGTAGCGGATTCGGCACTGAATATGCTGGGCATAGATGAGCTTGGGCTGGATGACGACGATCGCAGAATATTAAGTGCAATAGTGGATAAATTCGGCGGCGGCCCGGTGGGGCTTGATACTTTGGCGGCCTCCACGGGGGACGAGGATGTTACGATAGAGGATGTCGTGGAGCCGTTTCTTTTGCAGCTGGGGTTTATATCGCGTACTCCCCGGGGCAGGATAGCCCTTCCGGCGGCATACCGTCATATGGGGCGCCCCGTGCCGGGACAAAGCGATGCGCCGGACTGCAAGCAGTGATTGCCGCTTCGCCTTCGCGGCAGATAATGCGGCATTGCACGCATAAAAATGCACACAAAAAGTATAAAAGAGGGTAAAAAGCTTGTTAAGCACCAAAATGTTTGATTACTATCTTCCGCAGGAGCTTATAGCGCAAACACCGGCGGAACCGCGGGATCATTCCCGTCTGCTTGTTTATAACCGTGCGGATAAATCAACGGAGCACCGGCATTTTTTTGATATTACGGAGTATCTGCATCCGGGCGATGCCCTTGTGATAAACGATACCAGAGTGCTTCCTGCAAGGCTGTTCGGCACCACGGAAAACGGAGGAGCCATGCAGGTGCTGCTGCTTAATCGGAAAGACCGCGATACCTGGGAGGTGCTGGTGAAGCCCGGGAAAAAGGCGAGGATAGGAGCCAAAATAACCTTTTCACAGGAGCTTGCCTGCACTGTTACGGATATTTTGGATGACGGACAGCGGCTTGTGCGGTTTGAATACAAGGGCGTGTTTGAGGAAATACTGGACCGTTTGGGACAGATGCCGCTTCCTCCGTATATAACGGAGCGCCTTGAAGATAAGGAACGGTATCAGACGGTTTATTCAAGGCAGGTGGGCTCTGCTGCTGCGCCTACTGCGGGGCTGCATTTTACAAAGGAACTGCTGGAAAAAATCGAGGCCATGGGGGTAGAGATTATTCCCGTGCTGCTGCATGTAGGGCTTGGCACCTTCCGCCCGGTAAAGGTGGAGGATGTATCCGAGCATAAAATGCACAGTGAATTCTATTGCATAACAGAGCAGTCCGCCCAAAAGATAAACGCCGTAAAGGAAAGGGGCGGACGCATATTTGCAGTGGGCACCACCTCCACAAGAGTGCTGGAGACGGCGGCGGATGAAGGCGGAAGAGTAAAGCAGTGCAGCGGCTGGACGGATATATTTATTTATCCCGGATACCGCTTCAAATGCGTGGACTGCCTTATAACAAATTTCCATTTGCCGCAGTCCACCCTTATAATGCTTGTAAGCGCGCTTTGCTCCCGTGAGGAAATACTTAAGGTCTATCAAACGGCAGTAGAGGAAAAATACCGTTTTTTCAGCTTTGGTGACGCGATGCTAATTATATAAATTTTTTATGTAAGCGAGGTTTGCCGTTTTTACTGCGCATAATACAGAATAAAACGGTATATTAAAAAAGAAAAAATGAAACTTATAATGCTGGGCACCGGCAATGCAACGGTTACGGAATGCTATAATACCTGCTTTGTGCTTAAGGATGAGAAGAAATATTTTCTGGTGGACGGGGGCGGAGGAATCCGCCTGCTGCACCAGCTTAAATGCGCCGGTATCGCATGGCCCGATATCAGAGAGATTTTTATAACGCATAAGCATATTGATCATCTTTTGGGTATTGTGTGGATGGTAAGGATGATATTGCAGAATATGAGCCGCGGCACATATGCAGGCCAGGCCCGTATCTACGGCCATGCCGAGGTCATAACACTGCTTGAAAATATGGCCCGCGCTTTATTCAGCGAAAAGGAAACGGCATTTATAGGTTCACGCCTGCATTTTGTGCCTGTGAAGGACGGAGAAGAGAAAACGGTTATCGGACACGCCGTAACCTTTTTTGATATAGGCTCGGACAAGGCGCGGCAGTTCGGGTTTTCCATGCAGCTTTCAGACGGCGAAAGGCTTGTCTGCTGCGGTGATGAGCCGTACAGAGCCTGTGAAGAAAAATATGCAAGGGGCTGCAAATGGCTTATGCATGAGGCGTTTTGTCTGTATTCGCAGGCGGATGTTTTTTTGCCGTATCAAAAAAAGCATTCCACCGTTGCAGATGCGTGCAGAACCGCACAAAGCCTTAAGGTAAGCAATCTGGTGCTGTATCATACCGAGGATAAAAATATTTCCCAAAGGAAAACGCTGTATACCGCCGAGGGCGGAGAGTTTTACGGCGGGAATCTCTATGTTCCCGACGATCTTGAAACGCTGGAGCTATAAAAGCGGTTTTAAAACGGCGAAATTTCAACATAAAAGTTCGATTTAAGCAAAAATAATAAAACGGCAGCTGTCAAAAGTCCGCCTCAAATGGTGGGGAGGGACAGCTGCCGTTTTTTATGTATCGGCCTTATAAAAACAATGCGGCGCATGGATACATGCGCACCTTTACGCATCACGGAATCATCTTTTGATCTCGGCCGCGCGCCGAAGCTCTGCAACCTCGCCGTTTTGAATTATGCCGGAATGGTTGAAGCTGAAGCAATGCTCGGGCGATATTATTACATGGTCATACACCCGCACATCTATCGTGTTGAGCGCCTTTACGATATCGCGCGTCATTTCGACATCCTGACGGCTGGGCGTCGGGTCTCCGCTGGGGTGATTGTGCATAAGTATAACGCTGTGAGCCTGTGCGCTCAGACATTTTTCCACAACAAGACGCGGATAAACGGTTACGGAATCGATGGTTCCCTTGGCAAGCTCTACTGTGCGCAGCAGCTTGCATTTGCTGTCAAGGCAAAGCAGATACATGCATTCGTATTTTATGCCCTGATACAGTGACTGACCGTATTTGAACACGGCGCCGGTGCTGTTAAGAAACTGCTTTTCCCGTATTCTGTCCAGCTCATACCGCTTTGACAGGCGCGATATAAGGGAGAGCAGCACGGCGCTGTTCTGACTTATGCCTTTTATTGTGCAAAGCTCATCCACGGATGCGTCCGCTACCGCGCTGAAGGAACCGAAGGTATCCAATACGCGGTGTGCAAGCTCATTGACATCGCGGCGCGGTATGCTGTAAGTAAGCAAAAGCTCTATAACCTCATGATCCGCAAAGGCGTCCAATGAGGCATCTATATATCGCTGTCTCAATCTTTCTCTGTGTCCCTCGTGAGAACATTTTTCACTCATGCTGCTCGGCCTCCCTGTATTGCCTGAAAGTATTTGCCATATGCCGTTATACACTCATACTGAATATTTTACTACATTTCCAAAGCAATTTCAAGACTGAATTTACAAAACCGGTGCGGTTTCGTCAAAAGATTGCAAAGGGAATTTGCAGCGCGAATAGAAATAATTATAACTGACGGATAAATATGTAAACACGGCCGCAGCAGCGGCTTAAGGATGGTGAAACTGTTTTGTACGGAACAATTGAAAGCAGAAACGATTTTGTCGTATATCTGGACGGAGAGCTTGATCATTGCCGCGCCGAGGCGCTGAGGGATCAGGTGGACAAGACGCTGGAAAATGTCAGCTGCAAAAGGGTCATATTTGATATGTCTCAGGTGACATTTATGGACAGCTCGGGGGTGGGCTTTCTGATAGGCCGATATAAAAAGCTTATCCCGAAGGGGTGCATAGTTGCGCTTCGCGGAGCAACGGACGCAGTGGACAGAATACTGGATATTTCGGGGATATATAAGATCATTCGTTTGTGCAATGAAAAGGAAAGCAAGGCCGGATAGAATATAAAGCATATGCATTTCCGAAAACAGGCTATCACAGGAAAAAAACTGATCCCGGCAATGCGGGACAGGCGGAGGGATAAAATGAAAAACGGAAAAAATTCAATGAAGCTGGAGTTTTGTGCAAGCCCGGAAAACGAGACATTGGCAAGGGTGTGCATAGCGGCATTTGCGTCGGGACTGAACCCGCCGGTTGAAAAAATAATTGAAATTAAAACGGCGGTCAGTGAGGCGGTTACAAATGCCGTTGTGCATGGGTACGGCCCCGATGGAGGCGTAGTAACATTGTCGGCATACATAAGAGGGGATACGCTGCATATATCCGTAAGCGACAAAGGAAGGGGCATTGAGGATGTTGAAAAAGCCATGCAGCCCTTTTATACCACCGCGCCGGAGTATGAACGCTCAGGCATGGGCTTTTCCGTTATGGAAAGCTTTATGGACAGCGTAAGGGTGAAATCCGTTCCCGGCAAGGGAACCACCGTTAAAATGAGTAAGGTAATCAACGAGGTCTCTGATGACGCAAAAGCTTGATTATGGCAGCGAGAATTCCATGGAACTGCTTACTGCGGCCAAAAACGGCGATAAACAGGCGGCAGATAAGCTGGTAGAGCTTAATACGCCTCTTGTAAAATCAATGGTGCGGAGGTTTTCGTGCTGCAGCCAGGCCGATCGCGACGATCTTATGCAGATAGGCTTTGTGGGGCTTATAAAGGCCATAAAGGGCTTTGATCCCACATACGGAGTAAGGTTTTCCACCTATGCCGTTCCGATGATAATCGGAGAGATAAAGCGATACCTGCGGGACGGCGGAGCAGTGCGTATAGCGCGCTCGATCAAGGAGCTTAGGCAGCGCATAAAGGCCTTTACGGCGGAGTATATATCAAAAAGCGGAACCGAGGCCACGCTGGATGAGGTGTGCGGCGCTTTGGGGTGCAGCCGGGAAGCCGCGTTAGAGGCATTGGAGGCGGGCAATGCCGCCGTTTCGTTGGAGCAGCCCATATTCGGCGACGGCACTCAGGACTGTCTTATGGACAGGCTGGAAAGCAGAAGCGGCCCGGACGCGCTGGACATAATCCAGCTTCGTCAGTGCCTCAATGAGCTTACAAAGGAGGAAAAGCAAATAATTTCAATGCGCTATTTTGAGGACAGGACGCAGTCGGCCATAGCTGCGGTGCTGGGAACTTCGCAGGTGCAGGTGTCAAGAATGGAAAGCCGGATAATCAAAAAACTGAGGGCAAGAATGAAATAAAAAATAAAATCATAGCGTTTTCGGCTTTTGAAAACATCGTCGCGCTGCCGTACTGACGGCGCTGAGAAGCAAACGCATATGCTTTGATTAAACGGTGCAAAAATGAGCATAATAACCGCACGAAGGCTTTCGCGCGGTTTTTCATTTTATGTGCGCGGCCAATATGGGCAAAAAACTTTTGAGAACCTCGCCCAAGAAAGGAAATAAGCGCGGCAATGAACAAAAATGCAAGGCGGAGCAGCGCCTGTATAATTGAAGTGGCTCAGGGGCTGTGGAACGGGCTGAATCATGAGGATAAGGATATATACATGAAGGGACAAAGCTATAAACATGAAAGGAACCGGTGAAATGAAAAGCGGTAAAAACAATAACAGCTATGCCGAATATGTTGAGAGAATATCTCCTCCGAGCCATGTGCTGCGGGATTGCCTGCGTGCCTTTTGGGTTGGAGGCGTCATATGCTGTATAGGTCAGAGCATTACATTGCTGCTCTCTGCGGTGCTGCCGGAAAAGGAGGCTGCGTGCTGGAGCTCGATACTGCTTGTGTTTCTGGGCGCATTGCTTACGGGCATCGGCCTGTATGCCAAAATCGGCAAATATGCAGGCGCGGGCAGCATAGTGCCTATAACGGGCTTTTCCAACAGTATTGTGGCTTCCGCCATTGAATTCAAGCAGGAGGGGTTGGTTATGGGGGTGGGCAGCAAGCTGTTTACGGTGGCGGGGCCGGTGCTGGTTTACGGCATATCCGCCTCTGTTATTGCGGGAGTTATATATTATATTTTCGGATTGTACTGATATATCAATTAAAGCGGCGTGCCGCATTGCGGCATTGGAAGAATGAAAAACACCTGAAAAGGCAGCGCTTTTGCGGCAATGAAAAAAGAACGGAAGGAAGAAAAATGACAGGGAAACAAACCGTTATGATTAAAAACGGGGTATATATTACCTGCGGCTTTACCTGCGTGGGTCAAAAGGAAAGCCAGGGACCGTTAGGCGAATATTTTGATGTGTGCCTTAAGGACGATAAATGGGGGGAGCGTTCCTTTGAAAAGGCGGAGAGAAAAATGTTCAAGGCGGTGCTGCACGGATGCATGAAAAGGGCGGGGATATCGGCGCCGGAGGTGGACGCGGTTTTTGCGGGAGATCTGCTAAACCAGACAATAAGCGCATCTTTTTCGGCACTGGATTTTGACGGGTCGTATATAGGTTTGTACGGCGCATGCTCGACCATGGCGCTTAGCATGGGGCTGGCTGCCTGTATGATAGACGGAGGCAGCATAGACAGCGCGGTGTGCGTTACCGGCTCGCATTTCTGCACTGCGGAAAGGCAGTACCGTATGCCGCTGTATATGGGAACGCAGCGTACGCCGACGGCGCAGTGGACCGTTACTGGAACGGGCGGAGCATATCTGAGCCGAAAAAACACCGGGGCCTGTATAAAAGCGGTAACATACGGCAGGGTAATGGATGAGGGAATAAGCGATGCAAACAACATGGGGGCGGCTATGGCGCCGGCTGCGGCGGATACGATAAAGCGGCATTTTGCGGCAACGGCGACAACGGCGGAGGATTATGATGCCGTTGTTACCGGGGATCTTGGCAAGCTGGGCAGGAGAATATGCGCAGAGCTGCTGCAAAGAGATAAAATAGTGCTCGGAGAAAAGCTGATAGACTGCGGGTGCATGATATATTCGGAAAAACAGGATATGCATATGGGGGGCAGCGGGTGCGGCTGCTCTGCTGCGGTGATGAATGCCTGTATTATACCCAAAATACGCACAGGTGCGCTTAAAAGAGTGCTTTTTGCGGGTACGGGGGCGCTTATGAGCCTGACCAGCTCCATGCAGGGGGAAAATATCCCTGCGGTAGCGCATGCCGTGCAGATAGAGCACTGTGCCGTGCGGTGAAGGGCAGGATAAAAAAGCATTAAAAATGCAAAAAAACACGCAGAAAAACCGTTAAAAAACAGTAAAAAACAGGTGAAAAAATGGATATTTTTTTAACTTATCTTAAAGTGTTCGCGGTGGGCGGAGCCATATGCGCAGTGTGCCAGCTGATAATTGACAAAACCAAGCTTACCTCCTCACGGATACTTGTGGGACTGGTGACCATGGGAGTGCTGCTCAGCGCGCTGGGCATTTACGGCCCGTTTGCGGAGTTTGCAAAGGCGGGGGCCACCGTGCCGCTGCTTGGCTTCGGACACTCGCTTTTTCAGGGAGTGCTGGAGGGAATACGGGAAAGAGGCTTGCTGGGAGTGCTGACCGGGGGAGTTACCGCTACGGCGGGAGGGATTGCGGCGGCGGTGTTTTTCGGCTATATCAATGCTCTCATATTTGATTCCGGCACAAAAAAATAGCGCTTGATTTGCGCCGTTATAAAAAGAACCGGGCGGCAGACGCTGCGTCGAAAAATACGGAATTGCATCACCCCGTGTCGGCTGCGGCGCGGCGGGGGTGCTTTTTATTTATGCTGATAACTGATAACAGCGAATATTTGGCCGAAAATGTCTTTTTGCTTGTTTGCCGGCGGGCAATTTATCTCGCAATTTGGTCGGAATTGTGATAAAATATTTATAAACATACGGTTTATTTTGAATATAACGGCTTTGCAGGCGGCTGCTTGCGGCGAAAAAATAGGGAGAGCGCGATGCGTTTTATTATACCCGACAGGGAGATATGCGTTGAAAAAATCAAAATTCCTTCAAAGGAGCGTAAAATACCGGCGCTGGTGCTGTATCCGAGACAAAGACCCGCGCAGGCAACGGGGGTGCTGTGGATCCACGGCGGCGGATACATAACCGGGATGAAGGAAATGGTACATATGTCAAGAGCCGTTGACCTTGTTAAGCGCTTCGGCGCGGCGGTGATATCGCCAGGGTACCGTTTGGCGCCGTTTTCGCCTTATCCGGCGGCTGCGGAGGATTGCTATACGGCGCTGTTGTACCTTAAGGAGCATGCCGGGGAAATGGGCGTGCGCGAGGATCAGATAATGGTGGGCGGAGAAAGTGCGGGCGGCGGGCTGTGCGCTGCGGTATGCATAATGGCGCGGGACAGAGGAGAGGTAAAGGTGGCATTTCAGATGCCGCTGTACCCCATGCTGGATGACAGGGATACGGAAAGCTCAAAAGATAATCACGGCAAGGGCTGGAACACACGAAAAAACCATATGGCATGGCGCTGCTATCTGCGCGGGCAGGACAGGGAAAATTTATCCCCTTATGCCGCGCCGGCGCGCCTTGAGGATTTTTCAGGACTGCCGCCTGCATATACATTTGTGGGCGACGGCGAGCCGTTTTACGCAGAGACGGTTAGTTATGCTGAAAAGCTCAGGGCCTGCGGCATTCCGGCGGAGGCGGATGTGTATCATTCCGATATGCACGCCTTTGACATGCTGCGGCCGGGACTTGCAGTAAGCCGTGAGGCGGTAAGGCGGTTTGGCGAACGGTTTGCTTATGCGCAGGAGCATTATTTTGCGCCGCAAAAGAAAGGGTAAACGGGGATACTTACACGGCAAGAGCAAAGAAGAGGCTTATCGGACGGCTTATCAAATATATAAAATCAAAAGCGGTCGGATAAAACGAAAATTAAGGAGAGGCGCATATGAACGATAATGAAATAGGACGGCAGATGTATGAAAGAGCGGCGGAATTTGTAAACCGAAGGTTTCCTTCCGGATGGGGCGGCTGCGCGATAGCCTATACACAGGAAGGACAGTATCTGATATCCGTAGCGTTGGAGTGCTTCAACAGCGGTGCGGGGTTATGCATGGAAACCGGCGCGATGTGCCAGGCGCAGAAGCTGGATCTGCGCATAACACATTCATTATGCATTTCAAGAGAAGACACGGATGAAGAATTCAAAATACTGACTGCGTGCGGTATATGTCAGGAAAGGCTCAGGTACTGGGGAGAGAATGTAAAAGTAGCCGTAACTAACCCGGAGAATAAAATTATATTCAAAACATTGGCGGAGCTGTCGCCCTGTTATTGGGGAGAGGCATTTCCGAAGGAGGAACGGGAGGAATATGATAATCGGTGAGGGACGGCGTATTAGTTGCGTTTTATAAAAACAGAAGCAATTTGCGGCATTTTATAAGCCGGACTATAAGGGGAAATGTCCGTTGGAGGGCGGCGCCTTACCGCGAGAGATATTCGTCAAATTCCTCGCGGCTGCCGTTAAAGACATTCATATCGATAAAGCGTTCCCTGCCGTTATAGCCTTTGAGGCGGGCACGGTCGTTATATTGCCAGAAGCGCCAGTTTTCCTTTGCGCTTACCGGCAGGTATACGCTGCGGATCCAAAGGTCGCAATCGTCAAAATCGGAGCCGAGGATGCTGTTTTTTGCCGCCTGCGTGGTGTAGATGACGGGGGTTTTATTATAAAGACGGCGCAGGCCGTCCACAAAGCCGCGCAGCTCACGCTTTACGGCGGCTGCATCGATATCGCGGGCAGAACGGAAGCTGCCGTAAAATTCAACATCCACAACGGGAGGAAGCATGCCGGAAAGGTCGCCCGCTACGGCGTGAAAATGCTCAAGCTGCGTGGAAAACGGGGATTCGAAGCTGAAAAAATGGTATGCGCCCGCCGCAAGCCCTGCACTTAACGCGCCTTTAATGTTTGCGGCATACTGCGGATCGGTGTACGATGAGCCCTCGGTGGCCTTTATAAAGGCAAAGGAAATGCCCTGAGAAGCAAGCAGAGGCCAGTCGGCCTGCCCCTGGTGGGCGGAAATATCCACGCCCTTTACGGGATATTTGCTTCCCGGCTCGTTGAAACGGACAATGCCCTGAAAAAAGAGCACAAGGATAAGCAGGATCGCCGCAGCGAGCGTACACGATGCAATAAGCAGGCAAAGCCGCGTTTTGCTCTTTGACATACAGGCCTCCTTTTAGTATTACGGCAAAAGCCGGTTTGCATAAGTATAGCATATAACGCTTGCAAAAACAACAGTGCGGCATCGGGATATAAAAAGGTATTTGCCGATTTATGCCGCGGGCACAGCAAAGGGAGGAAAAGAGTTGAAAATTGCCCGGTATTGTGGTATTATATTAACCTGATAACGCTGCGCAAAATGCGTGTCGGCAAAGATTTTACCGCCGGAGCAAAGGAAAGCGCGGATAACGGAAAAGAGGCTTTTTATGAACGACAATATATCTGCCGGGAGCGAGGATGTTAAAGAGCGGGAAAAACTGAAGGAGGCGGCTTGTCCGGCAGGGGAGGCTGCATCGGATGCAAGGACCTGCCCGGCGGAAAACGCCTTAGCAAACGAAAACGAAACGGAGCGGTCCGGCGCAGAGGCGAAGCCTTGGGAAGGCGATAATACGGAAGCGGCAGAGAGCAGCGGCGCTTTTTCCGGGGAGATAACGGGAATTGATACCTCCTTTGAGCAGAGCGTGCGCAAGCCGGATTACACGCAGGACAAAAAACGGTATAGGCTTTACAACATAATGATGTATGTAAGCATTGCGGCAGCAGGCATGGGAGTTGTTTTTCTGCTGCTGGGCGCATATGTTTTCGGAGCGGCGGATATTGTATTCTGGGCGGGGCTAACGGTGCTGTTTTATCATCTTAAGGACGGGGCCGTGATTGAATACGATTATGAGTTTTCCGACGGCGCACTGCGCATTGCGCGTATAAGCAACGGCGAAAAGCGCAAGGAGCTGCTTTGCGCGGAATGCGGAAAAATTGAAAGCATAGCGCCGCTTAATACGGAAGATATCAAACGCATGGCAGAGACGGGAGAACGCAAAATAAAGGATTATTCCCTGAATGATGACGGCAGGAAATACTGTGTGCTGTGCAGCGTGAAAAATGAAAAGCTGGCTGTGATATGGGAGCCGAAGCAGTCGCTTCTGCGCCTTATACGCCGCGAGATGCCAAGGTCGGTGACGCTATGATGTATTTTGACAACTGCGCAACAACGCAGGTTTTTGATGCAGCTGCGGATACGGCGCTGAGATTTATGAAAAGGGATTATTTCAACAGCTCCGCACCGTATACGGCGGCGCTTTTTAATGAAAAGGAGCTGCAGCGCGCACGCAGCGCGGCGGCGGCCACCATCGGAGCGGGGGAAAAAGAGCTGTTTTTTACATCGGGGGGCACGGAGAGCGACAACACCGTGCTTTTCGGAGCGATTTCAAGGCAGAGGGACCGCATTTTAATATCCGCAACCGAGCATCCGGCGGTGTATGAGGCCGCAATGAGGATGAAAACGCGCGCTGCAAGGATAACGGTGCTGCCGGTTGACGGAAACGGCGTTGTAAGCGCACGGGCGCTGGAAAATGAATTGGATGATAAATGCGCGCTTGTAAGCATAATGCATGTAAACAATGAAACCGGTGTTATAAACCCCGTAAAGGAGCTGGCGGAGCTGACGCACAGGCTGTCTCCCGGATGCATATTCCACAGCGACGGGGTACAGGCGCATATGCGCATAAAGGTGAATGTAAAAGAGCTGGGCGTGGATGCATATTCCGTGAGCGCGCACAAGGTGCATGCCCCAAAGGGGGTGGGCGCACTGTATGTGGCGCGGGGAACGCGCATTGAACGGCTTTTTGAAGGCGGCGGACAGCAGGACGGCTTTAGGTCCGGCACGGTGAATCTGCCGGGGATAGCGGCGTATGCATCGGCACTTAAGGAATTTGAGGATGTCCGTGCCGTTGAAAGAATAGAAGAAATAAAGAATGTATTTCTTTCGGAGCTTAAGGGCTGCGTTATAAATTCCGCGGGGGTCAGGACGGCGCCGCACATTGTAAGCGCGGCATTTCCGGGGCTTCAGGCCTCCACGCTGCAGAATGCGCTGGAGGAGGCGGGAGTGATCGTGGGCAAGGGCAGTGCATGCTCCTCGCGCAGCAGCCGTATTTCAAGAACGATGGAAAGCATGGGACTGGAGAGAAGTATTGCACAGGGAACGGTGCGCATAGGAATAGGTGCGCTTAACACAAAGGATGAGGCGGCGCAGGCGTGCCGGATTATAAACGAAATATCCGCAGGATTGTTGAGGTTCAAAAGAAGATGAGCAGCTGTATATTGGTAAAGGTGGGCGAAGTACACTTAAAGGGGCTTAACCGCCCGTATTTTGAAAAAAAGCTTGCAGAGCACATCAGGGCGGCGGTGCGCCCCTTCGGCGGCAAGGTGAACAGCGCGCAGAGCAGAATATATGTGCATAATATAAGCGATGAGGATATGGAGGCAGCAACGGAGCGCCTGCGCAGGGTGTTCGGAATCCATGCGCTTTCGGTGGCAACCGAGGCGGAAAAGGATATTGACGCACTCTGTACAGCAGTGATTGAGGTCATGGCGCAGCAGGGAATAACCAAGGGCAGCTTCAAGATAAAGGCGCGCAGAAGCGATAAACGCTTCCCCATGGAATCGCCGGAGATATGCGCGCATATCGGCGGAGCTGTATTGGAGGCGTATCCCGAGATGAAGGTGGATGTGCATGATCCGCAGCACACGATAGAGGTAGAGATACGGGAAAAGGCGTACATATATGCCTCCAGTATTCCCGCCGTGGGCGGTATGCCGGTGGGAACCAATGGAAAGGCGATGCTGCTGCTTTCCGGGGGCATTGACAGCCCGGTAGCGGGATATATGATAGCAAAACGCGGCGTGGTGCTTGAGGCGGTGCATTTTCACAGCTTCCCGCACACCTCTGAGCGGGCGAAGCAGAAGGTTATTGATTTGGCAAGGGAGCTTTCGGCTTACTGCGGCCCTATAAGGCTGCATATTGTAAGCTTTACAAAGCTTCAGGAGGCGATATACAATAACTGCCCGGATAAAACCATTACGGTGGTAATGCGGCGGTACATGATGCGTATAGCGCAGCAGATAGCAAAGCAGAACGGCGCGGCCGCGCTTATTACTGGCGAGAGCATAGGCCAGGTGGCAAGCCAGACCATGGAGAGCCTGTGCTGCACCGATGCGGTAACGGATATTCCGGTGTTCCGCCCGCTTATAGGCATGGACAAGCTGGAAATTATGAACAGAGCTGAGGAGATAGGTACATACAAAACCTCCATTTTGCCATATGAGGATTGCTGCACGGTGTTTACGCCGAGGCATCCGGTTACACATCCCACATTAGAGCTTATGGAGGAGGCGGAGAAATGCTTTGACGGGCAGGAGATGCTTAAAGAGGCGATAGAAACCGCAGAGATGATGGAGATACGCCCGGAGCAGGCTTGATACGGTGCTTTTCACAAAAATGCAGGCACATAAGAGGCTGCTGATTGTGCAAACGGAAGCCATCCGAAGGGACATTTAATAAAGAAATAAACAATGGTATTATTGATATGCGCTTTGAAAGCATTCGGCTTTTGAGCGCATATTTTTTGTATACCGAAAACCCTGCCGCTGCGGCAGGGTTAAAAAGTTTAATCGATCAGGACAACAGGAAGCAACATATGCGTTAAAATGAGAGCGACCCGCCGGTTACAATAAAAACGCAATTAAAAACAGCAACATGCAAAAAGCAAAATAATATTAAGCAAGATTTCAGCAGGCACAAAAACAATTGCAAGTATCATATTTTCAGTAATCAGAAAATATATGTTTAGTCCCATAGCTTGCCGCAGATCTGCCAGACAGGCTCGTTTTCATAGTGCTGGCGGATGTTTTTCTTGGAAAAGGCGACACACATTGTTACGGTCGGCTCCGGCGTCAATGAGCAGCCGGAAAATACGCTGTAAGTCCTCGCACATCTCAGGTGTGATCGGACGGCCGGGATAGAATTCTCCGGTTTCGGGATTCTTGACAGGGCACAGGTTGTTTGCCTCCGATACCGCGTTTACTCGTTTTTCTTTGTTTGGCTTTGCTGAAAAATTTTCAATGCAAAACTCAGCTTGATTTTTGGGGTTATTCGACAGACTGAGCCACCCGCTATGCGGGCGGATATTTATTTGCTCAGCAGCAAGCAAAATCATGCCGCATTTAACGGCGGGAAGGTGCGCCTGCGTGCCGGCGGAGTATATCAAACGGAGATTATCACGGCAAATACCCGAACCTTCTTATTTGGATTGACTTAAGAGGCGTAAAATGATAAAATTATCTGTAAAAGATTGTTTGAGTGCGGGAGAGCCTGCATCGGAGGATAAATGCTGTACTATACTTCGTCGCCCCAGGAAACGGCGATTCTTGCACAAAAGGTGGCCGGGCAAATCGATAAAGGCTGCTTTATAGCTTTTCGCGGAGATCTCGGGGCCGGCAAAACCGCATTTGTTTCGGCGCTTGCTGCTGCGCTGGGCAGCCGTGCAAGCACCGGCAGCCCGACTTTTGCTTTGCTTAACCAGTATACCGACGGCCGAATTCCAGTATATCATTTTGATTTGTACCGTATTAACGGCGAGGAAATATATTCTTTGGGCTTTGATGAGCTTTTCTTTGACGAAAACGCGGTATGCTGTGTGGAATGGAGCGAGCGCCTGAGCGAAAACGATATGCCAAAACGGCGGCTCGATATAAATATTATGAAGCTGGAAGGCGATAAACGCTGTTTTGACATAACTCCGAAAGGCTATAAAGAGGGAGAAATAAACATATGATAATCCTGGCACTGGATACGGCCAGCAGGTATTGTTCGGCGGCTCTGTATATCGACGGAGAAATCACCGCGGAGCAGATGCTTTCAAACGGGCTTGTGCATTCCCGTACGCTTATGCCGATGGTGGACGGTGTGCTGTCCGGCTGCGGCATTGCTCCGAGCGATGTTGATATATTTGCCTGCAGCAACGGACCGGGCTCCTTTACCGGCATAAGGATTGCGGTAAGCACCGTTAAGGGGCTTGCGCTGCCTTACGGCAAGCCGGTTGTGGGTATTTGTACGCTGGAAGCGGCTGCGGCAGGTGTGTTTGCGCCGGGCAGAATCATCTGTCCTATACTTGATGCCCGCTGCGGTCAGGTGTATGCAGCAGCATATAAGGACGGCGAAGCCGTCATTCAGCCCGCGCCGATACTGCTGGACGATCTGCTGAAAAATCCGGAGCTCGGCACTGAGCCCGTGATGTGCGGAGACGGGATAAAGATTCATCGTGCGACAATAAGCGAAAAAATGCCGGGAGCGGTGTTTGCGCCGCCTCCGTCGTCCTATCAGCGCGCCGCTGCGGTGGCGTGGGCGGCTGCGGTCAGAGCGGAACGCGGTCAGATACAATCCTGCTTTGAGCTGGATGCCGAATATATGAGAAAATCCCAGGCGGAACGCGAATATGAGGCAAAGCATGGCGGCGCATGAGATGGTTTCCGAAAATACCGCGCTCCGGGGCGATATTCTTGCCGGAATTAAATTTGATATTCTTCGCAGTGAATATATAGACGGTATAAAAAGCATTGAGGATGAGGCGTTCAGCGTGCCGTGGAGCAGAGAAGCTTTCGTTCGGGAGCTTGATAATCCCGTGGCGGTGTATACGGTTGCGCTTTTTGATTCCCGGGTTATCGCCTACGGCGGAATGTGGCATATACTGGAGGAAGGGCAGATAACCAATATCGCCGTGCGCAGCGATGTTCGCGGGCGCGGTGTAGGCAATGCGCTGCTTGCAAAAATGCTTGCTTCCGCAAGGAAAAAAGGAATGGAAAGGGCCACCCTTGAGGTGCGCATAAGCAATGCGCGCGCCCGCAGACTGTATGAAAAGCACGGCTTTTGCTGCGCGGGAGTGCGCAGGGGCTATTATCCGGACGGTGAGGATGCCGCAATTTACTGGGCGGAGCTATAAGCGGCCGTGTTTGCCGCGAATGCCGGTACAATAGGAATTCCGCATAAAAACTTCGTAAGAGGTAACAATGGATTATAAAGATTTTCAGCTGGATATAGATTCTTTAAGCGTGCATTGCAGGCAGCTGGGGCAGGGGAAGGACTGTGTGCTGCTTCACGGCTGGGGCTATGCAAGCGAGCTGCTTATGCCGCTTGCAGAGCATTTGGCCCGATCTTTACGGGTAACGCTCATTGATCTTCCCGGCCACGGCAAAACATCGGAGCCCGCAAGGCCGTACAGCATTGAGGATTTTGCGTCCGTTGTTGCGGCGGTTTGTGAAAAAACGGGTATTAAAAAGGCATTTTTTTGGGGGCACAGCAACGGCGGGCGCACGATAATTGCCATGAGCCGTAAATACAGTTCTCTTTTTGAAAGGATCGTGCTCTGCGATGCCTCCGGAATACGGCCCAAAAGAGACGTAAAATACTACGCAAAGGTATGGTCCTATAAGCTTGCCAAGGCTGTTTTGAAACTGCCGTTTTTTACGCAGCGGCAAAGGGAACGCTTTGCAAACAGCCGCGGATCGGCGGATTACCGTGTGCTTTCGCCCGTTATGAAGGCTACCTTTTCCCGTATAGTGGGGGAGGATCTTGCCCCGCAGCTTAAAAATATCAAGGTGCCCACACTTCTTATATGGGGAGAAAACGATGCGGATACGCCGCTTTATATGGGAAGAATAATGGAAAAGGAAATACCGGATGCCGCGCTTGTGCTTTATCCGCAAAAAGGGCACTATGCCTTTGCGGAGGATTATCCCAAAACGCTGGCAATACTTGATTCCTTCTTTGCATAAATCGGGAATGCAAAAATTCCGTATGCTTTCACAATGCGAAAAGCAAAAGCTTTAATCGGCTTTGGCAACGGCAAAAGGACAGGAGCTGTAACTTATATATGAATTATTTTTTTATGACTCTAAACGGCGCGGCAATGCTGCTGCTTACGGCTGCATTGCTGGATGCGGGCAAATACTATCTGCATTTTTTGCAGCTGGAATCGTATTATCTTGCGGGATACAGCCACAGCATGTTCAAAAAATCGTATGTTTTTTTGCTGATATCCCTGCCTGCGCTGCTTGCGCTTGTGCCGGTTGAATGGCTGAGCGCACCCGTAATGCTTATGCAGGCGCTGGCTGTTTTTCTCACGGGCAAACGGCTGCTGGGGCAGTCAAACAGCAAGAAGCCGCTGGTTGTAACGGCACGCATAAAAAGAATAATGGCAGCGCAGACCCTGATTATGCTGCTTGCCGCAGCAGCGCTGGGCGTTTGCTTTTCTCTTAAAAGAATGTGCGGCCTGTTCGGCCTTATTCCGGCGTTGCTTCCCTTTGTTGTAGCGCTTGCGGCGCTTGTTACAAAGCCGCTGGAATTTGCTGTCAGACAGTATTATATCGCCGATGCAAAAAAACGCCTTGCTTCCGTGCCGGGGCTTAAGATCATAGGCATAACCGGCTCCTACGGAAAAACCAGCACAAAATTCCTGCTCTCTACGATACTGGGGGAAAAATATTCCGTGCTTACGCCTCCCTCAAGCTATAATACCACACTGGGCGTCGTGCGGGTCATAAGGGAGCGCCTGCAATCGGATGATCAGGTGTTTATATGCGAGATGGGTTCGCGTCATCTTGGTGATATCAAAGAAATATGCCGCTTTGTAAAGCCGGATATAGGCATAATAACATCCATCGGGCCGCAGCACCTTGAAACCTTCGGAAGCATGGAAAATATAGTAAAGGGCAAATTTGAGCTTATCGAAGCGGTAAAGGATTCGGCGTTTTTCCCTTTGGGCAACGAGTATACCGAGCGTATGTATGAAAAAGCAAAATCACTGTGCAATGCCTATACCTTCGGAATAGGCAGCAAGGGCTATATGCATGCGGAAAACCTCACTGTGGGGCCGGACGGCTCCTGCTTTGCGCTTGTAAATCAGGAAGGGGAAAGCGTGTTTTGCACAACCGAGCTTTTGGGAGAGCACAATGTTCAGAATATTGTGGGCTGTGCTGCCGTTGCCTATAAAATGGGGCTTACCATGGAGCAGATAGCCCGCGGAATATCCAAGCTCCGCCCCGTGGAGCACAGGCTGCAAATAGTTACCCGCAGACCGATGACGGTAATTGACGATGCCTTCAATTCCAGCCCCAACGGCGCAAAGGCAGCACTCAAAGTGCTTGCCAGCTTTCCCGGCAGGCGGATAATTATCACTCCGGGCTTTGTGGAGCTTGGACAAAGTCAGGAGGAGTATCACAGGGAGTTCGGCAGGCAGATTGCGTCATCTGCGGATATTGCGGTTTTAGTGGGCGAACGCACGGCTGCGATAAAGCAGGGCCTGCTTGAAGCTGGCTTTGACGGCGAAAGGATAATAACGGTGGATTCGCTTTCCGGGGCCACGGATTATCTGGCAGCGGCGGGCCGGGCCGGGGATACGGTATTATTTGAAAACGATCTTCCGGATAACTATTAAAAATATCTGAAAATACGGGAAGACACCTGCGTTGGCTGCCGGTTAAACGGCGGCGGGGCAGAATAAATATTGCAGACAAGAATAAAATCGGACGGAGGCTGTTTATGAATAAGCTTAAAGTAGCAGTGTTTTTCGGAGGACAAAGCGTGGAGCATGATGTTTCTGTTGTTACCGCGCTTCAGATGATGGAAAATCTTGACGATAATAAGTATGATATCATACCGGTGTATATTACCCGCAAAGGAGATTGGTATACCGGTGACAAGCTCAGAAAGATAGAGTGCGTACAGGGCTTTGATCCTGCGGATCCTGAGCTTATACGCTGCTATTTGCCTGCGAATACCAGAGCGCGTACTTTGTATCGGTATGAAACAAAAGATACGCTGTTCAAAAAGCAGCAGCGCAGCATTGCAAATGTTGATGTGGCAATACCGGCGATGCACGGCCTGCACGGCGAGGACGGTACGCTTCAGGGGCTGCTGGAGCTTGCGGGAGTGCCGTATACAAGCTGCGGCGTACTGGGCAGCGCAGCGGGCATGGATAAGATACTTATGAAAGCTGCCTTCTGCGGTGCGGGATTGCCGGTGCTGCCCTATATCTATTTTGACCGCAGTACGCTCGCTGCGGATATGGAGCGTTATCTTGACGAGGCGGAGAAGAAGCTTACCTATCCCATGTTTGTAAAGCCGGCGAATCTCGGCTCGTCCATCGGAATAAGCAAAGCTCATTGCCGTGCCGAGCTGGAAAAGGCCATAATTGTTGCTTCACACTATGACAGGCGTATTTTGGTTGAGCAGGGCGTGGAAAAGCTGGAGGAGATAAATTGCTCTGCCTTGGGCTTCGGGGGAGATGTCGAGGTAAGTGTATGCGAAATGCCCGTTACATGGGAGGAGTTCCTTACCTACGATGAAAAATATATGCGCTCCGGAAAGCAGGGGGGAGCAAAGGGGGAACGAAATGACGGCATGGCGGCTCTTGCGCGCAGGATACCTGCGCCCATAGAGCCGGAGCAGACAAAGCTTATTGAGAATTATACAGCCGAGGCGTTCCGGCTGCTTGACTGCAAGGGCGTTGTACGGATTGATTATATACTTGATAAGAACAGCGGACAAATATATATAAACGAAATAAATACGATTCCGGGCTCCTTTGCTTATTATCTTTGGGAGCCCAAGGGATTAAGCTATACCATGCTGCTTGACCGTCTTATAGAGTTTGCGCTGCGTGCATATGACGAGGGCAGAAAAAATGATTATGCCTATGATTCCGAAATACTCAGCCGCTACCGTGAGGGCAAAACGGCGGCTAAGAGCGGCAAGCTGGGCGGGACCAAGGCCTGAAAACGCGGGGTTAGATTACAGATAAACAAAATACCGCCGGCTGCTAAAAAACGCAGCCGGCGGTATTTTCAGGTTCGGCACATTGTTATCGGTAAAAGAGGATTGTACTTGGAGTCGTTCTCTAAAGGACAGTTACTGTGTAGGACGCGGTGCGCCCGTCAGGGCTGCACCGCTTTACGCAGCGTTATTTTGTTTTGCAAAACCGCGTTTTTGAAATATCACAAGCTATGCAATAATTGGGCGCGGACAACTGGTCATGTTGAGGGAGCGGCAAGCGGCGCAAAAGCGGGGGGAGAGGTTATTCGGCGCGCACAAGCCTGCTGGCCTTGCCCAAAAGCGGTGAGCCGTCGGCGGAGGTGATCTCCGCATGCTCGGAAACGGCATAATAGCGGGCAGAAACATTGGCGGGATCAAGAAGAGAAAGCGTTTCGCCGCTTTTGCCGCGCAGCACGCCTATAAGCCTGTGATTGCCGTTTTCCGTTCTGTATATACGGTAGAGGGTGTAGGAATTGCGCGCGGTTATGCTTACGGTATTGCCGTTTTCGCCGTGCAGGGCACAGATATCGCAGGCCTCCGGGGCACGGTAATAGGAGGAGTATTTCTGAGGCCGGGTGTCGTTTGTGAAAAGCTCCGTTATTCTGTTTTCCTTGGGTGTAAGATCGGTAGCAAGCTCAAGAGAGCCTCGCAAAAGCGCCCGTGCGTCAAGGGTGGCGCGGACTATGCCGTCGGGAACTCGGTCCGGCTCGGGGGCGCTGCGGCTGCGCGAAAACTCGAACAGCCGTGCTGCTATTTCTGACGGATATTTGCTGCCGGTTGCGCTGCCTGGCAGGCAGTGAGCATCGTCCGTGGTGTCACAGCCCTGCCATACGGCAACGGTCAGCCGGCTGTCATATGCCGCCACCCATATATCCGAATTTGTGTCGGCATTTCGGGAGGCGGTGCCGGTTTTGGCGCTGACCCCGTTTAAGGCGGATAGAGGGCTTCCCGGCTTTTTTGCGGCGTCTTTTAATATATCACTGATGATATATGCCGTTTGCGGCGAAAATGCACGCTTTTGTTCGCCTGCGGTGCGGTTGTAGAGCACCGTGCCGTCCGCCGAGGTTACCTTGCGGACAAAATACGGGGAGGTACGCAGGCCGCCCGCTGCAAGGCATTGATAGGCGGAGGCGGCCTCCATGGGGCTTATGCCGTAGGTAAAGCCGCCCAGCGCCAGTGCAAGCCCGTTATCGGCGGGGTCAAAGGTTATTCCCAAAAGGCGGGCATAACTCTTTGCGACATCGATTCCGCAGGAGGAGAGTATTTCCACGGCGGGAACATTCAGGGATTTTACAAGGGCGGTGCGTGCGGTTACCGCGCCGTAGTATTTATCGTGAAAATTATTCGGGCTGTAACCGTCAAAATCTTTTTTTTCATCAATAAAAACCGAAGCAGCGGTGATTTTTCCGGTTTCCAGCGCGGGGGCGTATACAAGCAGCGGCTTTATCACGGAGCCCGGACGGCGGCGGGCGGAAACGGCGCGGTTAAAGCACAATCGCGCGCAATAGCTGCGTCCGCCCTCCAATGCAAGCACGGCGCCGGTTTTTGAATCAAGACACACGGCGGCGCATTCCGTCTGCCGGGAGGGAAAGAGAGAATCCTCCTTAAGCAGACCGCCGAGGGTGTCGGCAAGCCCGGAGTCAAGAGTAGTATATATGGAATACCCGCCGGAGAGCAGCTCGTCTGCGGAGAGCGAGGTGAGGGCAGCGGCGCTTTGCAGGGCACAATCGGCATAGTAGCCGTAGTTGTAGTCGAAATATGAGCAGGGAACGGTTTCAAGCGGGGCTTTAAGCGCAAAATTAAGCGCGGCAAGGTCGATGAGGCCGTTTTTGTACATAAGGCGAAGTACGGTATTGCGGCGGCTTGTGCAGGCGCTCGGGTGCGCCGGGGAATAAATCGACGGGGCCTTAACCGTGGCTGCAAGGGCGGCGGATTCGGCCAGTGTAAGCTCGGATGCGCTTTTGTCAAAGTATGTCCGTGCGGCGGCTTCTATGCCGTAAGCGCCGTTTCCGAAGTACACATAATTGAGGTACATCTGCATTATTTCTTCTTTTGAAAAGCGGGCCTCCAGCTGACAGGCAAGCAACGCCTCCTGAATTTTTCGCGAAAGCTTTTTTGTGCCGGAAAGATGACTGTTTTTTATCAGCTGCTGCGTAATGGTGCTGCCGCCCTGCTTGTAGCTGCCCGATTTTATATCCGCTGCGGCCGCTGCGAATATACGGCGCAGATCTATGCCGTTATGGCTGTAAAAACGGGCATCCTCCGCTGCGACAAAGGCGTTTTTCACATCAGGAGGAAGCTGGGAGAGTTCGATGAATATCCTGCGCTGACTGCCGCTTGCCGTAAGGGCCAGTTCGTCATCGGAGTCGTAAATGCGCAGGCTTTCCGGGATGTCGGTTATTGCCTGCGGAGAGAGATCCACCATAGGAAAATTTTTGAAAAACAAAAGCAGCGCAAGGAGAACAAACGCTGTTATGCACAGATAGACAAGCAGCAGCTTTATAAAAAATGCTGTGCCGATATCGCCGTACAGGACGCCGGATTTGTCAGTTTGAGTATTTGCGCCGTTTTCGCGGGAGAAATATGCTTTTTTGTGATACTGCTTCATCTTTCACCGTCCGTAAGAGTTTTTCCGTATTATTATGCCCGTATGACGGATTTTTTAGCACAGGAATGTATTATGATGTGTTTTTGCACTGAATATTGCGCCCGAAAAAACGGCGCGGCGGAATTTAAGCGGAGCAGACAGCTGTTTTGGCGGTTTGCACTTTACCTTGACGGAATTATTTGCTATAATTTATACTGTATATACATACACGGGGTAAAGGTACGGGATGTTTTGCGGATGTATTCGCGCTGAAAGGTTTGGAACGATATGAAAAAGAATGAAGAAGTGCTTCTTACGGTGGACAGCATGGCAAATACGGGAGCAGGGGTGGCACGCAGTGACTCCATGGTGGTTTTCGTGCCCGGCGCGCTGCCTGGCGAAACGGTAAGGGCGCGGATAATAAAGGTTAATAAGAACTATTGCATAGGACGGCTGGAGCAAATAATTACACCTTCGCCCAACAGACGGGAGCCTGCGTGCAAATATTTCGGGCGCTGCGGAGGTTGCGTTATGCAGCATCTTGAATACAACGCGCAGCTGGAGTCCAAGAAAAAGGAAACGGAGCAGGTGTTAAGGCGCATATCCGGGCTGCCGTTCGAGGTTAGCGATATAATGGGCATGTATGATCCGTATCACTACCGCAACAAGGCGATACTGCCTATCGGCAGGGATGAAAGCGGCAATATAGTAATAGGCTTTTATGCTTCAAGAAGCCACAGGATAATTGATATGGACAGCTGCGCCATTCAGAGCATGGATATAAAGCCCTTTGTTCAGGCGGTAAAGAGGCTTGCGGAAAGCACGGGCACCACAGTTTATGACGAGGTGAAGCATTGCGGCTCGCTGCGGCAGCTTATGCTCAGGCGAAGCATTATAAAGGGCGATATTATGGCGGTGCTGGTGGTAAATGAGGAGCTTAAGCAGCCGGAAATGTGGGCAAAGGGTCTGCTTGAGGCCGGAGCATGCAGCGTTTGGAAGGATATAAACACGGAAAAAGGCAATATCGTGCTTTCGCCCAAATGCGAATTCATGGCGGGCAGAAAGGATTTTGAGGATGATATTGCCGGGGTGCACTTCAATCTTTCGCCGCTGTCCTTTCTTCAGGTAAATCACCTTCAGGCGGCGGTGCTTTACGGAATTACAACCCTTTACGGAGGGCGGTGGGACGATTCCGTGCTGGTGGACGCCTATTGCGGCACCGGCATACTTACGCAGATAATGGCAAGGTTCTGCGGCCGAGCGGTGGGGGTGGAGATAGTGCCGGATGCCGTGGAGGATGCCCGGAGAAATGCGCTTAAAAACGGAGTGAAAAATGTTGAATTCATTCAGGGGGACTGCGCACAGGAGCTGCCTTCCCTTATAAAGCGGCTGGGCAATATAAAGGTGATTATTCTGGATCCGCCGAGGGCAGGCTGCGACGGTGCGATACTGGAGGCGCTTACGGAAAACCCGATAGAGCGCATTATATACATATCCTGCGACCCGGCAACGCTTGCACGGGATGCCGCAGTGCTGGCGCGGGGCGGATACAGCCTGGGGCAGACCAAATGCGTGGATATGTTCCCCCAAACAGCGCACATAGAAACCATCTGCTATTTTGATTATAAAAAAGAGCGGGATAGGGCTGTGTGATGTGTGCAGAAGGGAAAGAACGCATATTTTGAGCATGATGAGTGCGGTACGGGTATAAGGACGGCAAACGGCAAAAAAACTCAAGGGGGAAAATCAAATGGCGGGAATGTCGTGGGAGCAATATTACGATGGCTTTTATGAATGGAGCTCCGGCACACAGATACGCTATCTTGCGCGTCTGGACAGCTACGGCAGCGGCGCGCAGACCGCAGAAATAGCCGCAGAGCTGGCAGAAGCCGGCGACGGGGGGCCGGCAGCTGCGAAACGGCTTATCACACGCGCGGTGGAAAACGGAGTGCGCTTTACGGCAGAGGATGTTATTGAAATGGCCGGGGCCGATATCGAGGAGGATACATTAAAGTATGCTCTTGCAACGGTGCGTGAGCCGCTTACCGGAGGCCAAATAGTTACTCTTTCGGATTATTTTGATGAAGATGTGCTGGAAAAGCTGATTAAGGATAAACGGGGCGGCCTTATGCCGGAAGAGATGAGCAGTATAGATGACAGAGATATGTCGGACGGAAAGCTGGCAAAAGCCATGGCGGCGGCGGAGCCGCGGCTTTCACCGGGACAGATTTTGGCGTTAATGTATGCGCTGGATGAAGAAACTCTCTCTCGGGCGGTGACGGCGTCAAGAGAGCCGTTTACGCCGGAGCAGATCACGGAGCTTACGGATTATGTGAGCGAAGAAGCCCTGAGCGAAGCGGTTATGAGGGCAAAAGAGCCGTTCACGCCCGAGCAGGTATCGGATCTGTTATATTATGTGGACGAGGAAGCGCTGTCAAAGGCGGTAAGAAGCGTAAAAGAGCCGTTTACGCCGGAGCAGATTATGGAGCTTGTTGACAATGTGGATGAGGATGCGCTGTCAAAGGCGGTAAGAAGCGCAAAAGAGCCGTTTACGCCCGAGCAGGTTACGTGGCTTATTGATAATGTGGATGAGGAAGCGCTGTCAAAGGCTGTAAAAAACACAAAGGGACAATTCACCAAAGAGCAGCGGGAAGAACTGGAGAACAGCGGCTTCTGCTTTTCAAACGGTATTTTTGAGGACACGGACAGCGGCAAAGAAGGCGGAGAGCCGGTTCATGAGTTCGGAGGGGGCTGTCTGCTTGGCTTACTGGGCATTTTTCTGGGTTCGTCAAAGAAGGAGGACGGTTCATCCTGCCATGACAGTGCTCCGCACTACGGATACCGCTACGGAAGATGGTATTACGGAAACGACCACAGCTACGGCTGCGAAAATGAAAAGAAGAAAAAGTAAACCGGCTTTGTGAAGCAAAGGAGAATAATACATATGCTTTTATCGGTGGAAAACTGGCATACAAGGCGCGCCTTCGGCGATGAGGGAGCGGTGGAGACGATAGCGCGTGCCGGGTTTGACGGCATTGATTATTCCTTTAACGATATGTTTGACTGGGACGAGGCGATATTGGCTCCGGGAGCGGCAGGCAGGGCGGAAAAGCTGCGGCTGTGCGCGGAGAAAAACGGGGTGCGCTTTATTCAGGCGCATGCGCCCTTTCATTTTCTCTACGGAATGGAAATGTCGGAAAACGAACGGGAGTTTTACAGTATAGTGCGCGCGATGGAGCATGCATCGTGGCTTGGCGTGCCGGTAATCGTGGTGCACGGCATAGATGTGCCGGGCTATGTTGATGTGTTTGATTATAACGCGCGTTTTTACAATGCTCTGGAGCCTTATTGCAGAAGGTTCGGCATAAAGGCGGCGGTGGAAAACCTGTTTGAGTATTATGCCGACGGCACGGTAACCGGGGTGAAATTCGGTACTGCGCAATCCTATTGCAAAATGATAGATATGCTGGACCCTGAGTGCTTTACAGGATGCGTGGATGTGGGACATGCGCGCCTTACCGGCAACCGCCCCGGAGACTTTATAAGAAGCGCGGGCAGGCGGGTGGGCTGCGTGCATATGCACTGCAATGACGGAAAGCGGGATATGCATATGCTGCCCCGTCTTGTGCCGTTTGAATGGGAGGATATCATGAAGGCGCTTGATGACGCGGAATACAGCGGCGCATTTAATTTTGAGCTGATAGGGTATTTGGGCAAATTTGAGAAGGAGCTGTTGCCCCAGGCACTGCAATTTGCCGCTGCGGTGGGGCGCAGGCTTATCGGAATGCGCAGGCAATAAAGCGTAAAGCCGGACATATGATGCGGGTGCTGTCAAAAATGTCCGGCTGCTTCTGTTTTTCGGAGCGTTAACTTAGCTCTTGAAGTATATCCGTATTCATGATATAATTCAAGCTGTAATTATATTCAGTGTGTGATTTTGCGTGTTCCGCCATGCCGCTTACTGGCGTGCGGTTTGGCGAGAAAGGATAAAAATGTACGGTAGCTTTTGGGGAATGCTGCTTGCGGCGCTGTATCTTGCCGCTTTTGCCGCAGGCGGAATATTTATAGCCGGGCGGGTGTTTTACAGGGAAACGGCGCCATTTAGGCTTATGATGGGGGGCGCGGCAGGGCTTATTCTGCTGCAATGGCTTCCTGCGCTGTTTTCGTTTTTTATGGGCTTCGGGCTGTGGTCGCACTTTGCGGCGTTTTTGCTGCTTGCATTGCTGACGGCCGGTGTGGGGCTGCTTCTGCATAACCGTCCGGCTTTGTGCATAAAACGCCCGCATAAAGGCGATGTTTTGATGCTGGTTTTGGCATTCGGCGTTTTTGCGGTGTTCACGGCGGCGCTGATGAGTCATACCGTGCCGCTTTTCGGGGACGGCTCCATGCATACCGGGCAATGCACATACGGCGATATGAATATGCATTTGGGCTTTATTACAAGCATTGCGCGTCAGGGTGCGTTTCCGCCGGAATATTCCATACTGCCCGGAACAAAGCTGTGCTACCCGTTTTTGTGCGACAGTATTTCCTCCAGTCTGTATATATTCGGCTGCTCGCTGCGTTTTGCTTATATTGCGCCCATGCTGCTTGCCATGGCAACGGTAATGGCCGGCGTTTATTATTTTGCCTTCAGCTGGCTTAAGGACAAATCTAAGGCGACTCTTGCGTGGACGCTGTTCTTCTTATGCGGCGGCTTCGGATTTATCTATTTTATGGACAGATGGCGCACCGAACCGCAGAATTTCCTTCGTATATTCAGTGAGTTTTATCAGACTCCCACAAATCTTACCGCGGAGGGCAATATACGGTGGGTGAATGTAATAGCCGATATGCTGCTGCCGCAAAGGGCGACGCTTTTCGGCTGGGCGCTGCTGTTTCCCACTCTTACGGTGCTTTATAAGGCGGTGTTTGAAAACAGAAAGGAATACTTTATTCCCGCCGGAGTATTGGCGGGGGGGATGCCGATGGTGCATACCCATTCCTTTTTGGCCGTTGCGCTTATAAGCGCCTGCTGGCTGCTTGCGGAGCTTACAAAAAGAGTAATGCAGATGCAAAACGGCGTAAAAACGGTAAAAGCGGCGTACGCAATGGCGGCGGCGGGAACGGCTGCGGGCTTTGTGCCCATGATAATTTGTGCCGTCAGAGGAGCGGTGCCCGATTCCGCGGCTATTGCCTTCCCGGCTCTCGGGCTTGTTGCGGGGCTGTTTGCGGCGGGCGTTGTCCTGCTTGCGCGGTGCCTTGCGGGAGGATATTTTAAGGAATTTGCCCGTACATGGCTTATATATCTTGCCATTGTGCTGGCGCTTTCGCTTCCGCAGCTTATAACATGGACCTTTGCGCAGGTGGGAAGGGGCACCATGCTCAGAGGGCATTTCAATTGGGGCAATCTCAATGACAGCTATGTGTGGTTTTACATAAAAAATGTCGGGATTGTGGCACTGCTTGCAATACCGGCGTTTCTGCACTGCAAAAAGGAATTTCCGGTGGCGGCGCCATCGCTGCTGATACTGTTTATATGCGAGTTTGTGGTGTTTCAGCCAAATGTATACGATAACAACAAGCTGCTGTATGTGGCCTACGCCATAGCGGCCTGTCTGACTGCGGGATACATGGTGGATATATACCGTCTGCTGAGGGAAAAGAATATCGGCGGGCGCAGGGTGATTGCGGCGGCGACGGTGTTTCTGTGCGTTTTTTCCGCGGTGCTCACTTTGGGGCGCGAGGTGGTGTCGGATTATCAGCTGTATGCAAAGGAGCAGGTGCAGGCGGCGGAGTTTATTGAAAAAAACACCCCTGCCGATTCCGTGATTCTTACCGGAACGCAGCACAACAACGCGGTTTCTTCGCTTACGGGAAGAAACATAGTGTGCGGGGCGGGGACATTTCTTTACTATCACGGTGTGGATTATCAGGGCAGGGAGGCAGATGTGAAAACGATGTATTCCGACCTTGAAAACGCGGAGGAAATGCTGCAAAGGTACAATGTGGATTATATTTATATAAGTCCGCAGGAGGTATCGGCATACAGAACGGATGCAGCCTGCCTTAAGGATAAATATCCGCTTGTTTACAGCAGGGACGGCGTTTATATTTATGCCGTAAGCCGGCGTGCGCAAGAGGCGTGTGCGGGAGAATAAAAAATGTGCGAGGCTTTTGCGCAAATTTATATAAAGCGGTGCGCAGGGGCGGTGCTTATGATTTTCGGGGGCAAAAAATGACAGTTAAGAAGGACAGCGGAATTGCGAGCGACGGACGCGCAACGGTTATAGGTTCGGGAAGATGGGGCTCGTTTATAGCGTGGTATCTGCGAAGCATCGGGCGTGAGGTGATGATATACGGGCGCGGAGATTCTGAAAATTTTCAGAGGTTTTGCCGCGAACGCGGAAACGGCTATGTTCGGTTCGGCGAGGGTGTAAGCTTTACTTCGGATCTGAGGCAGGCACTGCGGTTTTCAAATGAAATTTTCATATCCATATCGGCACAGCATCTGCGAAGCCTTATGAAAAATATAGCGGAGGCCGGTTTGCCTGAGGGCAGTGTATTGCTGCTTTGCATGAAGGGGCTGGAGGAAAGCACCGGGGAAAGGCTCAGCAGTATTGCATCAAAGGAATTGGGCTCGCAAAAGCAGGATATAGCCGTATGGGTGGGGCCGGGTCATGTGCAGGATTTTCTTGCGGGCAAGCCCAATTGCATGGTTATTGATTCGGCGGATTTCAACCTTACCTGCCGTATGACGGAGGAGCTCGGAAGCCGGCTTATACGCTTTTACCGGGGTGATGACCTTATAGGCAACGAGATCGGAGCTGCTGCAAAAAATGTTATCGGCATAGCGGCCGGAGTGCTTGACGGTATGGGAATGACGGCGCTCAAGGGGGCGCTTATGTCAAGGGGCGCGCGCGAGGTCGGAAGGCTTATTGCCGCTATGGGCGGAAGGGAGATAACCGCTTACGGGCTTGCACATTTGGGAGATTATGAGGCCACGCTGTTTTCGCCGTTCAGCCATAACCGCGCCTACGGCGAAAGCCTTGCCAAGGGCGAAAAATATGCGGCTTTGGCGGAGGGCGTGGCAACCTGCCGCGCAATAAAGGTGCTAAGCGATAAAACAGGTGTGGAAATGCCCATATGCTCGGCACTGTATGAGGTGCTGTTTGAGTCTGCCGACCTTGAACAGGCTATGGGAGCGCTGTTTTTGCGCGATGTGAAAAAGGAATTCTGGGATGAAAAGGCATAAAGCGTATGGCGATATAAGCACCGCAGATGCAGAATGTGATGAGTGTGCGGCCGGCACTGCGGATGTCCTCAAAGCGGATGTAGGCGCGGACGGGCAGCAAATGAATACATTTGAAAGAATATATCGCGCCGTAGAGCTTATACCGGAGGGCTGTGTGGCCTCGTACGGGGTTATAGCGGCGCTTGCGGGAAATCCTCGTATGTCGCGTATTGTGGGATACGCCCTGCATGTAAATCCCGATCCCGAAAGAATAAAATGTCACAGAGTGGTGTTTGCGGACGGTTCATTGAGCCGGGCCTTTGTGTTCGGCGGTGAAAATGAGCAGAGGGCTCTTCTTGAAGCGGAGGGAGTGGGCTTTTTGCCAAACGGAAAGGTGGATATGAAAAAATATGCGGTTTTTTCGCAGGAATATACAAAAAAGAAAAGATAAAACCACAGGGCTTGCAGCAGCGGTACTGTTTATATGCTGTGTGCTGCTGTGTGCCTGCACTCCGGGAGGGGCAACAGAAAACATAACTCATGATGTAACCACTCCGTTTATTCAGCAGGGTACGGTTATCGATCCGGTGCGCGGACGCTTTATTCAGGTGGACGAGGTTATATATTTTGCGGCATCGGACAGCATACAGTTCTATAACACAAAAACAGGGGAGTACGGGCTTGCGGCAATTGCGGATACACCGTGCGAACTGAGCTTTTACGGCGGGAAGATAATATACAGAAGCGTTTCTGCACGGGAGAATTATGAGCCTTCGGAATATGCGGTGAGATCGCTTGATATTTCATCGGGTGAAACAGCGGTGATTGCTGCGGGGGAGATAAGCTTTGCTGCCTGCGGCGCCGCCGGAGTGTTTTACATAAGCGGCAACCGGCTGTTGTGCGTAAAGGACGGAGCAAGCAGTATGCTTTTTGAGGGAGAATTGGTTTCTCCGCAGTTTTGCGGCGGAAATGTTGCCTTGGGCATGGACGGCGATATATGCATTTTGGATACGGACAGCGGAAAGGTGAAAATAATCGGCTCTAAATGCTATCCGCAGGAGCTGGTTGGAGCGCAGGATTTTGTGCTGTATGCCGCGGCGGAGGACAGCGGCGCGGTTAAATACCCCATACAGGGTGGGGAGAGCGAGCGTCTGCCCTTTGAAATATGGGGCATAAGCACATATAACGGCCGCTGTTACAGGATTGTAAACGAAAACGGATTCCGCCTTGTGAATGCTGAGGATGGTAAGAGTATAGCGGAGCTTGGTGCGCTTCAAAGCTGCTCATATCCGTTTTACGGTGAGCAATGGATATATTTTCTTGTAGGGTCCGATGATTATTTCGGGCTGATACGCGTTTCGTGGGACGGAAAAACAACGGAGCAGCTGCTGCAAGCGCAGGGGTGAGCTTTCGGCGGGGCAAAGAAAGCAGAGCCATTAAAATACGGGCGGCGCAGGGGATTTTCGCAAAAAACGCGGCGCTGCGGCTTGCAAATGCCGGGAAGTTTTGAATATAATAATAAAACCGACGGGGCACTTATGCACTGTCGGTTTTGTATATTGGATGCGTTTGTATATTGAATATGCGATTTTAAGACGCATATTAAAAATTACATAGAGAGCACATTTGCAAGATTGTAGAGATTGTAATTGGGCTCTTTTTCTATTTTAAGCGCGGCGTGAATATCCATGGAGAATATCTGATCGTCCTTAATTCCCACGACCTGACCGCCGATGCCCTTATCAAGCAGATTTACGGCGTAGAAGCCGAACATGCTGGCAAGCTGAGTGTCACGCGCCGAAGGAGCGCCGCCGCGTTGAATATGACCAAGCACGGTGGCACGCGCCTGCATGCCGGTGCGTGCTTCTATGGTTTTGCTCAGCTCATGACCGCTGCCGCAGCCCTCGGCAAGCAGCACGATGGAGGCCATTTTGCCGCGTTCCTTGCCGCGGAGCAGGGTGGCGCAGACATCGTCGATATTCCATTCCCTTTCCGGAATAAGAATGCACTCGGCGCCGCCCACAAGCCCGGAATACAGCGCCAAATCGCCGCATTTATTTCCCATTACCTCCACTACGCTCACGCGGTCGTGGCTGGTCATGGTGTCGCGGATTTTGCGTATTGCTTCAAGAATGGTGTTAAGCGCGGTATCAAAGCCCAAGGTATAATCGGTATAAGCAAGGTCGTTATCTATGGTGCCGGGAATACCTATGGCCGGTATGCCGTAGTTTGTAAGCACCTGAGCGCCCTGGAAGGAGCCATCGCCGCCTATAACAACAATGCCCTCTATGCCGTGCTTGCGGATGTTTTCAAGAGCGGTTGCCTGACCCTCTTTGGTTTTGAATTCAAGGCAGCGCGCGGTTTTAAGCATGGTGCCGCCGCGGTTTATAATGTCGCCCACGCTGCGCAGATCCATATCGAACATCTGATCTTCGATAAGCCCCCAGTAGCCGCGCTCTATTCCCACCGGAGTCATGCCGTGATAAATAGCGGTACGCACAACGCTTCTTATGCAGGCGTTCATGCCCGGAGCGTCACCGCCGCTTGTGAGTACACCGATTTTCTTCATATTCATCACCATTCCTTAACGATAAAGGGCTGACTAAAAGCAGCGCTTATATCAGTATTTATGCCTCTTTTCGTAACAGTATATCAAATATAATGCGTTTTGCATAGTGATTTTGTATCGAAAAACAGTAATTTCCTTCATTTTCAGTACAGATTCATAATAGATTCATAACGGGTATTGCATACGGGAGAGGGCAGCAAGCGGGCGGCAATGCAGCCTTGCGGGTGGGTACCGGGTGCCTATTCAAGCATTGAGATTGAGGCAGATACACAGGGAATAAAAAGATTGCAATGGGAAAAGTTGCTTTGGTACGGTCATAATGGTAAAATAATTACAAATTCATTATCAAAAGGACGAAAAATTATTAAAAAAACTTAAAAAAGTGCTGTACAAATGGATTTATACATTGTATAATATAAGCGTGAAAGACGAGTTCCCCCTAAACTCGGTTTTTTCATGATACTCCTTTATATTATGTGCAAGGCATACGGTTCCCCCCATATGTCTTGCGCGCAAAATATGCGCGATGCGCTTTTTATAGCAGCCTATGCTGCAAGAGCCGTACAGTCGGAACTGTGCGGCTTTTTATATTCACTATTCCTTTGCTTAATTTTGCGGCTTGGCAGGTATTTGTACTATTCTTCCTTCATGGGCGGGACAAAGTTTTCTATTGCGCTGCGCAGCTTGGGGTGACGGATAACAAAATGGATAGCCGGCGCATTGCCTTTGGAAACGATAACAAACTGCTTTTCGTGAATGAGAATCTGAAGATTGCAAAATGCAAAGGCCGAATTTTCCTTGAGTATATAATTCGGGTGCGTGTCTGCAAAAAGCTCGGTTTGCTTAAGATGGGCGGCGTATTCCTCAAAGCTGTATGTGATATTATTTTGCGCAAACATTCCGGACAGCTCAAGCACGGGCGGCTTTTTGCCGAATTTATCCGCGGTAAGGGCGGGTATTTCGTCCGTGACGGTGTTCGTTTCCAAAACGGATAAAATGCGCTGTCTGCATGCATCCGCGTATTTGATTATTGCCTGCTGCTGCGCCGCATCAATGCCGCGGCGCGTGAGAATGCCGGCAAGCAGCTCCGGGCTTATTGTATACAGCGGCAGCGTGGAAAGGATAGCGCGCCGGGCACCGGGCTTTTTAATATCGGAAAGCAGAAAGGTGTTAAATTCGTTTTCCCGCTCGCTGCGGTAGATATCCATAAGCGGATATGCATCGGCAAGCATTTCCTCGGCACGCTTGCGGTAATATTCCAGCTCGCGTTTTGATTTAGTAAGATAGTATCTGCCGTCGGAGTGATACCCGGCAATTGCCTCCCCGGTAAGCGCGGCGGCGCCGGATACCTTCAGAAGGTGCAGGAAAATGCCGTTTTGCGCGTTTTTGAAATAGTATGGGGAAATCTGCCCGGTCATATACATCGGAATCCAGCTTTCAAGCCCCAGCATCATTTCGTCAAAGGAGCGGTCAATATTGTGTATCTGGTACAGATGCAGCCCCTTTTTCAGCATCATGGCCATGCCGAACATCCATTTTTTTGCGAAGTCCTCGTTCTTGGCCATCTCCTTCATAGGCATATCGCTGTACATTATTACGGCCTCGTCCGATTTTGAAAGTACGGTGGCCTTAAGAAAATCCAGCTCGCTTTCCATCATTTCCGATATGCCTTTGTAGGTTTTGCCGGACGGCAGCTGAAAGGGCACGGAAGGAACCTTGAGCTCGTTGAAACGGATTATGTTTATATATTCGTTAAGATCAAATTCATCAAGGCGGTTAAGAAATTTTGATATACTGCCGTCTGCGGCGCCGTGCCCCGATTGACTGAGCAGCCAATTTTTAAGCAGGGTATACCGCGGCGAAATATCTCGTATATCATCCGTATCGCAGCCGATAAGCTCGGCTACGGCGGCAATTTCGGGCTGCGTCTGCATCTCTCTTGCAGTAAAGGCGGCAATTCCGGAGGCAAACTGTTCGCAGTCGCCGGGGTTTCTGGAGCCGCTGCGGATTCGGAAAATTGCGGAAGGATCGTAGTTGGTATACTGGCACAGGCGTGTAAGATTTATATTAAGCGCCGTAATAAGTGTGTTGAAGTTTTTGCGCAAGCTCTCTCTGTCGGCGGAGATAAAATCCTCACATTCAATGAATGACTGCTTTACGGAGGCCGCCGTTATGCCCTGTATTTCTTTTTCTGCCGCAATTTCGGCAATGGCGGAGCATAACTCTTCAAAGGCGCTGCTGTCCGATTCGGGAATACGCTCGCAGTTTCTGTATCGGCTGAGGGTGGCCTGGGAAATGCCGGAGAGCGCACATAATTCCTTGGCTGTGCAGGAGATTTGAGAGATATATGCATTTAGCTGCTCATTGAATTTCATGGGTCACACTCCGTTACGGTTAATATGCTTATAAAACCGATATTATAAGGTTTGCTGTTTGTTTTTTTCAGAGTACATGAACTCCGCAATGCGCGCAAAAGCATCAAGGGAAAGCTTTTCGCCGCGCACGCTCAAATCAAGCCCGCACTGAGTGAGGATTTTTTCCGTATCCTCGCGCGAAAGGGAAAAGGCGTGCATCAGATTGTTGGCATAGGTTTTTCTTCTCATGGCAAAGGCGGCGTGCATGACATCAAAAAACAGCTTTTCATCATGTACGCTTACTGCCGGCGCGCTGCGGCGAGAAAGAGTTATTACCCTGCTTTCCACCTTGGGCGGCGGAAAAAAACAGGCGGCAGGCAAGCGGGTGCGCAGATGCGGTATGCAATAGTACTGCACGGCGCAGCTGAGGCTGCCGTATTCCGCCGTACCGGGCGCGGCGGCCATTCTGTTTGCCACCTCGCGCTGCACAAGAACGGTAAGGCTGTCGTAGGGCAGACCGCTTTGCAGCAGGCGCATAATTATGGGAGTTGTGATGTAATAGGGGAGGTTTGCCACCAGCTTGAAGCCGGGGGCGAGATGCTGATGATACAGCTCCTCAAGATTGAGCTTAAGAAAATCGGCGTTTATTACCTCGGCGTTGAAGCCCTCCAGGGTTTCCGCAAGTACGGGCAGCAGGGTTTTGTCAATCTCCACCGCAGTAACGCGGGCGCCGCGTTTTGCCATAACGCGGGTAAGAGTGCCGGCGCCCGGCCCTATTTCCAGCACGGTGTCGCCCTTTTTTATATCGGCATCATCGGCAATTGCCGATAAAATACGCTCATCACAGAGAAAATTTTGCCCAAGGCTTTTGGAAAAGCCGAATCCGTGCTTTTGCAGCAGGCCTTTTAAGGTAAGCCCGTCAAGTTTTTCTATCATTATACTCCTCGCTGCCGTTTGAACTGCCGGAATGCAGTTGAAAAATATGTGTTTCTAAAGGGAAGGCCGGCTTGCAATCGCCTGCCCGTGATGCCGGTGCCGCTTTTGTGCCATGACCGTAAAAATGCGCAGAACATAAGCGGCATGCCGATGCAATCACATTATGAATTATACACTATTGCCGCCCATTGTGCAATCGGATATCAGCGGCATATTTTTTGGGGGCGCACCCGAGAAAGCACGCAAATGCACACTGTGAGAATTAAGCTGTCATTAATACGCGAAGAAATGCGTTTTATGAAAAAATATATTGACAATGTAAAGCCGGAATGATAACATTGTCAAATAAAAGTTAGTACGGACTAACAATGCCGGCGCGCAGAAAAGCGATACGGATAAAACGGCAGGGGGAATAAAACACATGACATTAAATAAACTTGAAGTAGGAAAAACTGCGGTAATACGCAGTGTCGGCGGCAAGGGCGAGCTGCGCCTGCGTCTGCTTGATATGGGGCTCATACCGCATACACGGGTAAAAATGCAGAAGATAGCGCCAATGGGCGATCCGCTTGAGATACAGGTGCGCGGGTATGAGCTTACGCTTCGTGCGGAGGATGCAGCGGGCATAGAGATAGAACCTGAGGAGGAAGGAGCATGATATTTGCGCTTGCGGGAAATCAGAATTGCGGCAAAACCACACTTTTCAACGCACTTACCGGATCGAACCAGCATGTGGGTAATTTTCCCGGCGTTACCGTGGATCAGAAAAGCGGTACGATAAAGGGCGTAAAGGATTGCTCCGTTGTAGATCTGCCCGGCATATATTCTCTGCGCCCGTATACACAGGAGGAGATTGTCACAAGGGATTTTGTAATTGACGGCAAGCCTGACGGCATTATTAACATAGTTGACGCCACAAATATAGAACGCAATCTGTATCTTACTTTGCAGCTGCTGGAACTGCGTGTACCCATGGTGCTTGCGCTTAACATGATGGATGAGGTGCGCGCAAACGGCGGCACGGTGGATGTGCAGAAAATGAGTCAGGCGCTTGGGATCCCGGTGGTTCCGATAAGCGCAGCCAAGGGAGAGGGTATAAGCGAGCTTATTGATAAAGCCGTGCAGACGGCCAAAACCCGAACGCTTCCTGTGGTATCCGATTTCTGCGACGATGCTTCGCCGGTTCACAGATGTATTCATGCAGTAATTCATTTGATTCAGGACCATGCCGATAATGTCGGAATTCCGGCGCGCTTCTGTGCGGTTAAGCTCATAGAGGGCGATAAGGAAATGGAAAAGCGTCTGGAGCTTGATAAAAACGAAACCGAACTGCTGGAGCACTGCGTGGTGGAAATGGAGGACGCTACCGGCTTTGACCGCAATGAGGCGCTGGCGGATATGCGTTATGCCTTTATTGAAAAGGTAACACAATGCGCGGTGGTTAAATGTCATGAAAGCAGGGAGCACAGCCGCAGCGTCAAAATCGACCGCGTGCTTACGGGCAAATACACCGCATTGCCTGTGTTTTTTGCCGTGATGCTGTTAGTATTCTGGCTTACATTTGATGTTATAGGGCAGCGGCTGTCGGATTTGCTTTCCCTCGGCATAGATGCTTTGTCCGCAGCCGCAGACAAAGGGCTTACCGCATACGGTATAAATCCGGTGGTGCACAGCCTGATAATCGACGGCATTTTTACCGGCGTGGGCAGCGTGCTGAGTTTTCTGCCCATAATAGTTACGCTGTTTTTCTTTCTGTCCATTCTTGAAGACACGGGATATATGGCGCGTATTGCCTTTGTTATGGATAAGCTGCTGCGGCATATCGGCTTATCGGGGCGCAGCTTTGTGCCGATGCTTATAGGCTTTGGCTGCACCGTTCCGGCTATTATGGCTACAAGAACGGTATCCAGCGACCGCGACCGCAAAATGACCATTCTGCTTACTCCCTATATGAGCTGCTCGGCAAAGATACCGATATATGCCGTTTTCAGTGCGGCTTTTTTCCCCAAACACGCGGCGCTTGTTATGATAGGGCTGTATGTTACCGGCATTATATTGGGAATCATTGTGGCGCTGATACTAAAAAACACTGCTTTTCGCGGTAATCCGGTGCCTTTTGTTATGGAATTGCCGAATTACCGCCTGCCTTCGTTCAAAAGCGTTATGCTGCTGCTTTGGGAAAAGGCAAGGGATTTTCTTGAGCGCGCCTTTACGGTGATTTTTGTTGCCTCCATAGTAATATGGTTTTTGCGCACATTCGATACAAAACTCAATGTCGTGGAGGATTCCTCTCAAAGCCTGCTTGCGCTTGTGGGGCGCTTTATCGCCCCGGCCTTTGCGCCGCTGGGATTCGGCGATTGGCGTGCCGTCACCTCCCTCATTTCCGGCTTTACGGCAAAGGAAGCGGTTGTAAGCACTATGGCGGTGCTTATGGGCACAAGCGTAAATGAGCTGGGCGGGGCGCTTTCCTCGCTGTTTACGCCGCTTTCGGCGCTGAGCTTTTTGGTGTTTACTTTGCTTTATACTCCTTGCGTTGCGGCAATTGCCACTGTGCGGCGTGAGCTTCATTCGCGCGGCGCAACCTTGGGAGTGGTGCTTATGCAGTGCGGAGTTGCATATCTTGCGGCGCTTGCCGTTTGGCAGATAGGAAGTCTTTTTGTATGAATATGACTGCGGCGGATTACATTGTTCTTGCAGTAATATTTGCGCTGGCAGCTGCGGCGCTGGTGCGCTGCCTTCGCAGAGGAGGCTGCAGCTGCGGCTGCTCCGGAGGCTCCGGCTGTTCGGGGTGCGCAAACGGCAAAAACAAACGCTGTGAAAGCTGTAAAAAGAGCAAAAATAAAAAATCCGTCGGGGAGAATAAACAGAATAAGTAATTCTTAAAAACCGCAGGCATTATTGCTTTTTCAGAAGTGTATGCTTTTGATGAGCATGGGCGTGCGGTTTTCATATAATGCTTATACGATGGCCGAAACGAAACTTTGCACCCGCTTATGTGCCGGATGCATCGTAAAGCGACGGCGGCGGTGAAAACGGGGAATATACGGGAGTGAAAAAAGAAGCGGGCAAATTTCGAACCGTTTTTTCGGGTTTTAATGCCGAAATTCGGCAAAATTCGATTACATTCTTTACAACGGCACCGTTAGGTGGTATACTGAAACAGATGATAATTCCGACAGCCGTGCCCGATGGGCACAGGCGAATATTCGCGCTGCTGCAAAGCGGCATCCCGCAGAGGTAATATCGGAATTTGTGAAATCAAATATTTTTCGGAGGTTGCGGTTATGGGTCTTATTAAAGCAGGCATAGGAGCCTTGGGCGGAACTCTTGCGGATCAGTGGAAGGAATTCTTCTATTGTGAGTCAATGCCGAAAGAGGTGCTTGTCACCAAGGGACAAAAACGAGTCGGCGGACGTTCCTCAAATACGAAAGGAAGCGACAATATCATCTCAAACGGTTCCGGCATTGCCGTGGCGGACGGACAGTGTATGATTATTGTAGAGCAGGGGAAGGTAGTAGAGGTTTGCGCCGAACCGGGTGAATTTACATACGACACCTCTACCGAACCGTCCATTTTTGCCGGAAATCTCGGGGAAAGCATTAAGGAAACCTTCAAAACCATCGGCAAACGTTTTACTTACGGCGGTGACACCGGCAAGGATCAGCGCGTTTACTATTTCAACACCAAGGAGCTTATCGACAACAAATTCGGCACCCCGAACCCCATACCCTTCCGTGTAGTGGACAGCAAGATCGGGCTGGATCTGGATGTATCGGTGCGCTGCTCCGGTGTGTATTCTTATAAGATTGCAGATCCGCTGCTGTTCTATACCAATGTATGCGGCAATGTGGAGAAGGAATATTCCCGTGACGAGCTGGACAGCCAGCTGAAAACCGAGTTTGTCAGTGCCTTGCAGCCAGCCTTCGGACGGCTGTCCGATTTGGAATTACGACCCAATCAGATAGTGACGCACAATACGGATCTTGAAAATGCCATGAATGCGGCACTTTCGGAAAAATGGGGTGCACTGCGGGGATTAAAGGTTGTCAGCATAGCGATCGGTTCGGTTACCCTGCCGGACGAGGATGCAGAGATGATCAAGCAGGCGCAGCGTGTGGCCATCATGCGCGACCCCACTATGGCGGCGGCCACTTTGGTGGGAGCTCAGGCGGATGCCATGAAAACGGCGGCGGGCAATCAGGCCGGCGCCATGACCGGCTTTATGGGAATGGGCATGACCATGAATGCGGGCGGCGGCATGAATACACAGAACCTGTTTGCAATGGGTCAGCAGCAAGAGCAGGCTAAGCAGCAGGCACCGGCGGCTCCTGCGGCGGGCGAGTGGAAATGCGCCTGCGGAACAGCAGTCGGCGGCAAATTCTGCCCGAACTGCGGAGCAAAGAAGCCGGAGCCGCAGCCAGCGGCAGACACTTGGAAGTGCTCCTGCGGCGCCGAGGCTGCCGGCAAATTCTGCCCCGAGTGCGGCGCGAAACGCCCGGAAAGCGGAACATGGACCTGCTCCTGCGGCGCGGTGAATAAGGGCAAATTCTGTTCGGAATGCGGTGCCAAAAAGCCCGAAGCAGACGCAAAACGCCGCTGCGGCAAATGCGGCTGGGAGCAGGAGGATATGACCAAAACTCCCCGTTTCTGCCCTGAGTGCGGCGCACCTCTTGAGTAAGTTTTTTAGGCACATTAATAAATCATGCATGAGCCCGGCCTTTTTGCGGCCGGGCGGTCTGCTTGTTAAGGAGGATGGGCTTTGACTGTATTACAGGAATATAAATGTCCGTGCTGCGGCGGGGCGATAGAGTTTGACAGCTCTGTTCAGAAAATGAAGTGCCCGTATTGCGATACGGAATTTGAAATGGAGACCCTTAAAAGCTATGATGAGGAGCTTAAAAGCAAAAAGGGCGATGATATGCGCTGGGAGGCTCCGGGCAGAGGTCAGTGGAATATTGACGAGGAGACGGGACTGCGCTCCTATGTATGCAAGTCCTGCGGAGGCGAGATAATCACGGATGCAAACACGGTGGCTACATCCTGCCCGTTTTGCGACAACCCCGTGGTGCTGATGCAGCAGGTGGCGGGTACACTGCGCCCGGACTATGTTATTCCCTTCAAGCTGGACAAAAAAGCGGCCAAGGAGGGGCTGATGCGGCACCTTACCGGCAAGCGGCTGCTGCCGAAGGTATTCAAGGATCAGAACCATATTGACGAGATAAAAGGCGTATATGTGCCGTTTTGGCTTTTTGATACAAATGCCGATGCCAATGTGCGCTACCGTGCAACAAAGGTGCGCTCATGGAGCAGCTCGGATTACGATTATACCGAAACAAGCCATTTTATGGTGCTGCGGGGCGGCAATATAGCCTTTGAGCATGTTCCTGTGGACGGATCTATAAAAATGCCGGACGATCTTATGGAATCCATAGAGCCGTATGACTTTTCGGAAGCGGTGGATTTCCAGACGGCATACCTTGCGGGATATCTTGCGGATAAATATGATGTTTCTGCGCAGGACAGCGAGGAAAGAGCCAACAAACGCGTAAAGACCTCTACGGAGGAGGCGTTTGCGGGAACGGTCAACGGCTATACAACGGTAAATGTTGAACAGAGCAATATACAGTTGAGCGACGGCAGCACCAAATACGCGCTGTATCCGGTGTGGCTGCTGAACACCACATGGAACGGACAGAAGTATGTCTTCGCAATGAACGGTCAAACCGGGCGCTTTGTAGGTGATCTGCCGGTGGATAAAGCGGCGGCGCGGAAATGGACGCTTGGGCTTACTGCGCTGTTCGGAGTTATCACATACGGGCTTGCATGGCTTATACATCTGCTGTAAGGAGGGAAGGGTATGAAAAAAATATTTGCGGCCGTTTTGACGGCGGTGCTGCTTTGCCTTTCCTGCGTGCTTTGCTTTGCGGCAGAGGGGGAAGAGCAAAACGGCGGCGGTGAAAGCCTTACCCGTATATCGGACCAAGCCGGTCTGCTTACGACGGCGCAGCGGGAGAATATAGAGGATAAGCTTGCAGAGGTAAGGGAAAATCGGAATTTTGACATTGTGATAGTTACTGCGGAGTCTGCTCAGGGTAAATCCGAAAGGGATTATGCTGACGACTTTTTTGACTATAACGGCTACGGCTGCGGCACGGGCAGGGACGGCGTTCTGCTGCTTGTAAATATGGGCTCGCGCAAAACATGGATATCCACACACGGCGAAGGTATAAGGGTGTTTACCGATAAGGGCATAGAATGCATACTTTCCTCCGACGGAATAAGCAGCTATCTTTCGCGCGGGGATTATTACGGCGCATTTGAACATTTTATTGAGCTTTGCGATGATTTTATAGCCATGAAAAGAGCCGGAAAGCCCTATGATATTGATAACATGCCGCCGTGGAGCACTCAAAGCGGCGACGGCGTTTCGGATGGCGAAACCGGGGGGCTGTCGCTTGTATGGATACCGCTTTCGTTAATTATCGGCTTTGTTATCGCCCTGTTGGTTGTGGGCGGCATGAAAAGCAAGCTCAAAAGCGTACATATGAAGGCGGCGGCCGATGATTATATCGTAAAGGACAGCATGAATATAACTCAAAGCAGCGATGTGTTCCTGTATAAAAATGTGGTTAAAAGGGCGCGCCCCAAAAACGATTCATCATCGTCCTCCCGCGGCGGAAGCAGCACCCATACCTCATCATCGGGTTCTTCGCACGGCGGAGGCGGAGGCAGCTTCTGAGGCGTTTTACGGGCGTTTCGGCAAAGGCGGCTTCTGCTGTTCATACAGAAATAAAAGCAAGTACAGACGGCACTGCCGTCTGTACTTTTATATTAAAGCCGTGCCGAAGCAATGAAGCAAAAGCGCGGTTTCGCCAGACATCTGTATCGGATATTTAAGAGGGCGATTCGGTGCGGGGAAATAAGCAAAAGCTTATGCCTCCTCGCTTTTTATCGGGAGAGCGAAAAAAGAAATAAAAAATTTAAAAAAATCAAAAAAAACGCTTTACTTTAGCACGGTGATGTGCTACAATAGCAGCGTAATAAATCAAAGGCCGACGGAATTATTGCTTCGGCGGAAAATCAGGAGGATTAAAATGAAAAAGAAACTGTTTGTGTTTGCACTGCTTGCGGTAATGATGCTGGGCCTTTTTGCCGGCTGCGCAAAGCAGGAGGATTTTGTTGTGGGCTTTGATGCCAGCTTTCCGCCGTACGGCTATGTTGAAAACGGCGAATATGTAGGCTTTGATATCGACCTTGCCAAAGAGGTTGCAAAGCGCAACGGCTGGAATATAAAGCTTCAGGCAATCGATTGGAACAGCAAGGATTTCGAGCTTAACTCCGGCACCATCAGCTGCATTTGGAACGGCTTTACCATGAACGGCCGCGAGGACAAATACACCTGGACCCGCGCCTATGTGGACAACAGCCAAGTGGTGGTGGTCAAGGCGGACAGCGGCATAAACGAGCTTTCCGACCTTGCGGGCAAAACGGTAGCGGTGCAGGATGATTCCTCCGCCTTGGCGGTGCTGACAAACACCGAGGACAATGATGAGATGCTGGCTCTTGCGGCAACCTTTAACAAGCTTGACAAGGTGGGGGACTATGATACCGCCTTTATGAACCTTGCCTCCGGCGCGGTGGACGCCATAGCCATGGATATCGGCGTTGCTCAGTTTAAGGTGAAGGCGGGCGGCGACAAATACAAAATACTGGATAAGCAGCTTGCAAGCGAGCAGTACGGCGTCGGCTTCAAGAAGGGCAATACTCAGCTTCGCGACAAGGTGCAGGCAACCCTTGACGAGATGATAAAGGACGGCACCTTTATGCAGATAGCTCAAAAGTGGGGGCTGGCGGACTGCGTTATAAACGAGGTAAAATAGTTACCGGGAGCAAGAGGGTGTCCGGGTGTTCCCGGACACCCTTGCCCCGTGCCGCGGCAGGCGGCCGCATAAATTGATAATTCGGAAGGACGGCGGCGCGGCCGCGCGATTTTGCTTATGGATTTTTGGAATATATGTCTGCAGCTTGCGGAGGGAATGCTGACCTCCCTTGCGATATTTGCCCTTACGCTGATATTCTCGCTGCCGCTGGGTCTGCTTGTGGCCTTTGCGCGTAAATCAAAGCATGCATGGCTGCGCGTGCCCGTTAAGGTTTACATTTCCGTTATGCGCGGCACTCCGCTTATGCTCCAGCTGCTTATAGTGTATTTCGGGCCGTATCTTATATTCGGGGCAAAGCTCAGTGCGGATTACCGCTTTCCGGCCACTATTATCGCATTTTCCGTAAACTATGCGGCATATTTTGCGGAAATTTTCCGCTCCGGCATAGAATCCGTTCCCGCGGGGCAGTATGAAGCGGCGCAGGTGCTGGGGCTCAGCCGCCGCCAGTGCTTTTTCAGGGTGATATTCCCTCAGGTAATAAAGCGGGTGCTGCCGCCCGTTACCAACGAGGTAATAACCCTTGTAAAGGATACCTCCTTGGCTTATGCCATTGCCGTTACCGAGATGTTTACTCTCGCAAAGCAGATAGCGGCGGCGGAAAGCTCGCTGCTGCCCTATCTTGCCGCAGGGATATTCTATTATATCTTCAATTTCCTTGTGGCCTTTGCAATGGAACGCGCGGAGCGCGCCTTTGACTACTATCAGACCAAGTGAGGTGACGGCAATGATACTGGAAATAAAAAATATCGTAAAGCGCTTTGGCGAAAACGAAATATTAAAGGAGGTTTCCCTCAGCGTTGATAAGGGGGAAACAGTGGCCGTCATCGGGCCGTCCGGCAGCGGAAAAAGCACCCTTCTGCGCTGCGCGACCGCGCTTGAAAAGGCCGACAGCGGCGAAATACTCTATAACGGCAAAGCGCTTATGACCATGAACGGCGGCGTTCCCGTCTTTGCCAAGGGGGAGGAGCTTTCCCGTATTCGCGCAAGCTTCGGGCTGGTGTTTCAGAACTTTAACCTTTTTCCGCATATGTCGGTAATGCAGAATATAACCCTTGCGCCCACCCTTACGCGCGGCGTGTCAAAGGAGGCGGCAAAGGAAAAAGCCCTGTCGCTTTTGGAACGCATGGGGCTTGCGGATAAGGCGGCGGCTTACCCCTGCGAGCTTTCCGGCGGGCAGCAGCAGCGTGTGTCCATTGCGCGCGCTTTAGCCTTAAACCCGGATATCCTCTTTTTTGACGAGCCTACAAGCGCGCTGGACCCGGAGCTTACGGGGGAGATACTTGCCGTTATACGGGAGCTTGCGGCATCGGGCATGACCATGGTGGTGGTTACGCACGAGATGAGCTTTGCAAGGGAGGCGGCGGATCGCGTGGTGTTCCTGGACGGCGGCAGCATAGCGGCGCAGGGGCGGCCGGATGAGGTTATGGATAACCCGGCAAACGAGCGCCTTAAGGCCTTTCTTTCCCGTTTTGCCCGCTGAAACGCCTGCAAAGCAATATAAAAGCGCCGGGAGGGCAGCTTTGAAGTGACCCCAAAAAGTTAGACAAAGAATTCGGATAAAAATAGTTCAAGCTACCGAAAGGGCTTGCTGTCTGTGAATCGCAGGTGGCAAGCCCTTAAGCTTTGCCTTGATCCTTCGATTGTTGTAATAATCCAGATATTCGATCAGTTCCTGCTTGAAGTGTTCCATCGATCTGAACTCTTGCAGATACAGCAACTCACTTTTGAGCAATCCAAAGAAGTTTTCCATCACAGCATTGTCCAGACAATTTCCTTTGCGGCTCATGCTCTGTCGGATGCCTTTTTCATGAAGCATTCGCTGATACTGTTTGTGCTGGTACTGCCAGCCTTGATCAGAGTGAAGAATAAGGTTTGTTCCATCCGGGATCTTTTCAAATGCCTTGTCAAGCATGGTTGTTACCATGCTCAGCACCGGACGATCCGAGAGGGTATAACTGACCAGATCGCTGCTGTGCAGATCAAGAATCGGCGACAAATACAGCTTTTCACCGAACAAACTGAACTCCGTCACATCCGTGACCCATTTCTGGTTCGGTCTGTCCGCATGAAAATTCCGATTCAGCAGATTCGGCGCAATTTTACCCACTTCTCCGTTGTACGAACGGTATTTTTTCATTCGGACACGGCAGATCAGCCCCATCTCCTTCATAAGCCGCTGGACGGTCTTGTGGTTCAGGGGCAGATTACGGCTGCGAAGAGCCGCTGTGATGCGGCGATAGCCATATCTCCCTTTGTTTTCATGGTAAATTGCCGTGATTTCTTCTTTGACGGATGCGTATTTGTCTGCTTTCTGCATCTGTTTCAAATGGTAGTAGAATGTGGCACGGGGCAGTTGAGCGATTGAAAGGAGAATCGACAAGGAATGTTTTTGCCTCAGTTTCTGAACTACCAGCGTTTTTTGCGCCGGCGTCGCTCGTCTTCCCAAACCAAGGCTTGCAAGTTTTTTAGGTAGTCATTCTCCGCACGCAGCCGCTGGACTTCTGCCAGCAGATCCTCTTCTACTTCTTTTGGCAGCTGCTTTGACGGATGCCCCTTGCTGCCACGGCCGCGCCGTTCGATGGCAAAGCCCTCCGGTCCCTCTGTCAGGTAGATCCGTTCCCATGCGGCGATACGCTTGTCATCACTGACCTCAAATTGTCTCGCTGTCTCGCAGTAACTTAACTTTTCCTTCAGCATGGTTTCCACGACCAGCTTCTTGAATTCCGCCGTGTATCGTTTGTTTGGTACTCCCTTTGGCATAAATAATCACCCCATTTGTTAGACATTATACCACATCGTCTAACAAATGGGGTGCAGTTCACTTACCCCCCTCCCGGCGCTTTTGTGTTTACAGTCTTTTATGGCATTTCGGGCGGCAGCGCGCCCGTGGTTATTATTATGCTGCTTTGCTTTTGTATGATTTATAAAACATCCTGTCATTGAATATCTTTTTGATTGGCTTTGGTAAACGCGGACATTCCTCAATAGCTAATTCCAACACTTTTCTTGGACTGATGCGCTTGCGGTTAGCTAATGCAACCGCATCAATTGCAGATACTTCTGTTTTGCAAGCGTCAATAAGGCGTTCCATAAAACGGGGGAAACTGTCAATATACTCTTTTTTAATGCCGTAGTTGATATCTATGTAATTGTAATTTGAAAAATTTAAGTATTTTCTCGAATCAGATGCCGAATTATTTTGCAAAACAATTATTTCCGGCTCGCCGGAATATCTCCAGTTTGAAAGCCGTCCCCGCAATTCATCACATGCCTCCGTAAAACACTTGTCGCTGTATTGCCATTTTTGATTATCTGTTCCGGGAATCTCCGTCACATCGGAATAATAACAGCCAAAATTCGGAGAATACCCAAGCCAATAAATTGAACAGTATTTTTTTGAACGATAGTGAAGATAATTGATTTTTTTGATATATTCTTCAGCACCCGAGTCGGAGGGCTTTACCAATAACAAAACGATTACATGATTTCCTTCAAGTAATTTTTCTTGTTTTTCAATACCCGCTATGTTATTTATCGGATACATCTGATTCTCCTTTTTTCCACATAAATTTACTTAATATTTTTTGCAATTTATAGGTATGCCCAGATGACAAATAAGGGCAACAGCCTAAAAGCATTTGCTTTATTCATTTTTTATGGAGTCAAGATCAATCCATAAGGCGGGACGAACACCGCCATAACTGACTTTAACTGATTCACCGTTGTAAACAAGAGCGCCGGTGGGGTAGACAAAAGCAGCGCTGTAAGGGGAACCGGGCGACCGCAGCCACCACAGGGCTGCGCCATGTGCTTTTGCGTAAGCTGTAAGGGCGCATTCTCGTGCATGGAAATCATTGAAGTATTTGTACACTTCGTTGATACTGAGCAGGAATACTTTATCCGTTGTTGCATTGCCGGGGTTTGTGCTGTATTTCGGATTTTTATCGGCAGACACGGTTGTGCTTTGAATCAGCGCCCTTTCTTTTTTACTGAACGCCGTATTAAGAAAAGAATCATTCAGCCATTTACGAAGGGAACATTGTTCCCATGTGGTGTTTATTTCATTATTGTACTGCTTGGCGTCAAGAACTTTATCGCTTATGACAAGTATTTTATTGTTTTCCTTTGCTAAAACAAGCCATTCAATATCTTCTGCGCCATTAGAAGTGTCATTATCCTGTTCGTATGTGCCGAATATTATTTTATCTCCGACAGCGGCATTGCGTATCAAAATCTGCTCATATTTTGCTTTTGCAATTGCATATTTTTCTTTGCTGTTTTTATAGGAAATATCTTTCAGAAGTATATAGGCGGATTCATAATCGCCTGAATCTATGCATTTAATGGCTCTGTCATATTTGCTTGCTAATATGGTTTCATTGTCGCCGATTGCTCTAAGCAAGGTGTACGCATAATCGTAATTGCCTGAATCGAGCAGCTTCATAGCTCTGCTCCGCCTGCTTGAGGCTATGGTTTCGCTGTCGCCAATTTCTTCAAGCAGGGCGTACGCAGAATAGTAATAGCCGGATTCAAGCAGCTTCATAGCTCTGCTCCGCTTGCTTGCGACTATGGTTTCATTGTCATCTATTTCTTTAAGCAAGGCATACGCAGAATCGTAATCTTCCGATTCAAGCAGTTTCATTGCACGGTTATACTTGCTAACTTTAATATCATCGTCTTTGTTTATTTCTTCAAGCAAGGAATAGGCAGAATCATAATCTCCCGATTCCAGCAAATTCATCGCCTTGTTATACTTCTGCTGCGGAATAATGACCATGTTCAGCACGATTACAAAGGCTATGCAGACACATAAAACGGGCGTGGCAATGGCAGCGAACTTTTTGAGCCGTTTTGCCCTTTTTGCGGCGGCAATTCGCTTTTCTTCGGCTTTGCGCAGGGCTTCCAGACGGGCGGCCTCTTCCTGCGCCTTTATTTCCTCTATCCGTTTTTGGCTGGCGTATATTTGGCTGTCGGTATCCCGCCAGCCGGGAATGGTCTTAAATATCGCTATTGCTTCCTCGTATGAAGCGATGTTCCCGACGGCCCTCCTTGATATTGCAGTGGTATACACTGCGTCCTTGCGGCAGCTTTCCGCCTTTTCAAGGCATTGCACGGCAAGCGTGTCGGCATCGCGGAAGCCGGAAATGCTTTTGAACAGCTCGGCTCCTCTAAGAAAGGCCATCTGCGCCGCAGCGGACTTCATAATGCCGCACGCCTCGTTATAAATCGCGTTCTTATTGCGTTTGTCTATATATTCGCGCAGCTCCGTTTTCAGCGCTTCATCGCCGAAGCGGAGAATTTTTAAGTAATTTTCATTTTTGTCAAACGGCTGTGCGCAGTCGCTCAGCTGCCCGCGCTTTTGAACATGCAGCTCCGCCATCAGCTTGCCCAGATATGCCTGTGCGTTTTTCGGGTCTATATCCAGCACCTTTTCGCAGTAGGTGTCGGCGTCGGACCATTTGCCGTCCTCAAGGAAAAGAAACGCCCGTTCCAGAAGGGGTGCGGCACCCGTGCTGCCCGTGGCTGCCGGAGCGGCAGGCTTTGCGGCGGTTTTTTGCTCGTCGGAGGATACTATCTTTCTTATACCCCGTATAAGGTCCTGCATAAAGCCCAGCTTGCCCATATCCTGCGCCTGAAGGTGGGAGAATTCCTCGGGCAGGTCATAGGGGTCCATGTCCTTATAGGCGGGAATAAGCATTTTTTTGGCGCCGTTTTTAATAAGCGCAAGGTAGCGGCTCCATTCGTTTTTTACCCATACGGCGTTGAAGTATTCCGGCCTTGTGCCCAATACCACCATTACCTTTGCGCTGTTTAGGGCGGCAAATATGTACGGCTCGTAGGCGGAGCCCAGCTTGTCCTCCAGCGTAATGCGGCTGAAGAACACCTTGAAGCCCTCCTGCGTCAGCTGGTGGTAAAGGTCGTTTGCCAGCACGCTGTCGGGCGTTCTTGCGCCGCGGCTGTCGGTTTCCTTATAGCAGATAAATACATCAAAGGGCTCCTCCTTCTGCGAAATTGCAAGAATGCCCTTTTGAATTTCATTTATTGCCTTGGCCTCGGCTTCGTAAATTTCCTTTTGTGCGGCGTCGGCGCAGCGCAGAGCGGATTTGTAGTTATCATCGTCAAAGACGGAGGTAAACTGCGCCCTGTTCACCGTGGGAATGCGCTTGCCGGTGGCCGGGTCCTCCACATATTCAATACCGTAGCGGCAAAGCACAAGGGACCAATAGGCCTCGGCGTCGGTGCTGTCCTCGGCCAGAATCTGTTCGTATATGCTCATGGCCTTGTCGTATTCGTTATTGCGGCGGAAATGATTTGCCCTGTCATACAGGTTTGCCTTTTTATCGTCGTCAAGACGGGGAAGGGTCTGCTTGGTGCCGCAGCTGTCGCACACGGCAACTGTGTCGCCGGGGTTAAATTCCAGTGTCCCGCCGCACATTTTACATTTGAAGATTGCCATTATACTGACTCCTTTTTGATAATATTTATCCAAGATAGCAAAGTATCTTCATAGAGAATGATTCTTGCTTTTTCATAGCCTTTATAGTTGGAAAAATAATAGATTCGCGTCTTTTTGTAACATCTGACATTAAAACTGCCGTGCGCTAACGCGTTTCTAATGGCGGAAAACAAGGAGGAAACAACTCCGTTTTTATCATTTGCTAAAAATACGCAATACTCGTCCGGATATGTAATTGCTTCGCATTTTTCGAAATTTGAAGACAATTCGTCTTTTTTACTGGGCATATAGTTGCCCTTCAAGCTTGGGGTTGCGGCCTGTAAAAGATTGTTCTTTAGTTTGGTAAAAGAAGGAGATCTGCTGTATCCAAGCTGTTTGAAAGTTTTTCCTCTGTGGCTCTTTCCTTCAACAGGACATTCAAGTAAATAAAACTGAATGATTTTTTGCAAGTTTTTATTTGATATGCTTGAAGGTTCTGTGAAATTTGTGCAATACTTAGCGTTTTTCACTTCATCGCCTTACACTTTCCGTTTCGCTCCGCCAGCGTTTCCAGCAGGCTTTGCGCCGCCTCTGCCGCGCCCTGACCGGCGTTTACGGCGTTTTCAAATGCTTTGAATTTCTCTGTAAGCTCCGCCTCAATCGCGCTTAATGCCTCGCTGCTTACGGGGTCGGAATACCGCAGCGCCTCATATACCTTTTTTGCCGCCGCTTTTTCGTCCGGGGTCTTGGCTTTGGCAAGCAGCGTTTCGGCGTTTACTGTTAAAAGCTTTATAAGCTGTGTCTGCGTTTTTACCTTTTCTTCAACGGCATCGGCAGCCTTTCCCGCCCAATCGGCACGGACAACGGCTGCTGCGGTAACGGCTGCGGCAATCAGGCACACAACGGCAGCAATCCACGCCGGGCAGCCCGGAATAAGCATAAGCGCTCCGCCCAGCACCAGCATAACGATAAGTCCGGCGTAGCTGACGGTTATAAGCGGCAGATTGTAAAACAGCTTTTTAAGGTTCTGTGCCTTAAAGGCAAAATATGCGCATATAAGGTTTCCCGCAAACGCCGCAAGAATAAAGCCCCACGCAGTCCAGAAACGCGCATCGTAATTGACCGCATATCCCGGAATTACGGGACGAACAAGAAACACGACGGCGTTAAACGCCGCAAGCATGATTGCCCATATCAGCGCATATGATCTGAAATTCTTTTTCATCGCTATATCCTCCTGTTATAAAATGCTCTTAAGCAGCTCTGCCTTCATGGCGGCAAATTCCTCATCGGTAATCAGCCCGGCTTCCTTCATCACCGTCAGCTTTTCCGCCTTTGCTTTGAAGGCCGCCGTGTCATCGGCGGGCTGCGGCTGAGCGGGCTGTGCTGCTGCGCTTGCGGCGTTATTTACCGCGCCGCTTACCATGCCGCCTACTGCGCCGCCGACACCCGCCATCGTGCCCAGACCTATTCCCATATTGGCAAACTGACCCACCGCTTCGTTCTGTGCCGCCGTCTGCGCCACATCAAAGCTGCGCTCCTGCGCGTATGTATAGCCCTCCTGCGCCCGCTTTGTGGCCTGTGCCTGAGAATCTATCACTATTTTCTGCGCCTCTGTTTGAGCGTTTATGATATCGGTCTGCTGCTTAAGCTTTGCTTCGGCGATATCAGCATACTGACGGAAATGCAGCTCCTTGAATTTTTCATACTGCTTCTCGCCGTCCGGCTTTACTATGGTGGTTACAAAAAATCTTTCCAGTGCAATGCCGTAATCGGCAAAGTCCGGAATAAGAAGCTTATGCAGGTTTTCGGAAAAAGCCGTCAGGTTTTCGTCAATTTCAAAAATGTTTATGGAATTTGTCCGTATGACCTGAGCTATATATGTTTTTACCCTTGTCATAAGGAAGGCGCGGAAAAAACCGGTAAGCTGCTGCTGCCCCAAAAAGCTTTCCGTTCCCACAAGCTTTATAAGCAGCTTGCGGCTGTCCTGCACGCGCAGGCTCATTTCACCCGATGCGCCTATGGAGATGGGGAAGCGGTACGCGGGGTCAATATACTGTATTTTGGAATCGGTGCCCCATTTGATAGCCATCTGCTCGGTTTTGTTTATAAAATAAACCTCGCAGTGGAAGGGGGTCTTATCGCCGACGGTGCGGTTGAGCAGCTTTCCGATTTTTGGTATGTTCTGTGTTTCCAGCGTATACCTGCCCGGCCCGAACAGGTCAAGCGCCTGCCCGTTCATGAAAAATACGGCTTCCTGCGATTCATGCACGATAAGCTGTGTAAGAGTGTTGAAATCTTCGCATGGGTGCTTCCAGATGAAGGTGGAATTATCCCCCTCGTATTTGATTACATCTGCAATTTGTGCCATTAAAATACCTCCCTGTAACATAATCTGCATTATGTTGTAGTGTCAGTAAAAAAAGATCGCAGTGCCCGTAAAAAAATTTGTCACGGAAACCGTGCGAGATAAAAAAAGGCGCAGCAAAGCAGGCCTTTTCGAAAAAAGTTGAAAAAATAACGCGAAAAGGCTTTTTTGTCATGCCCGATTTTGGCGATAACGGGAAGAAGCGACTGTTTTTTCGGTCAAATATTTACAAACTATTTACAAAGTGTTCCCGTTATGCTATAATCAAGCATATAATGATGTTGTTTGTCATACTCGTTGGAACTTGCACTACAACATAATGCAGATTATGTTGCAACGGCTGCGCGGTATGGCTTTTTTATATTATCAGATGCAAATTCTCCATGCGGCGGCGGTGTTCCGCGCCGGTGGATATAATATATATCCGCGTGGTGTTTATACTGCTGTGACCCAGAATATCGGCAAGCTTTGCAAGGTCCTTTTCGATTTCATAAAACAGCCGGGCAAACAGATGCCGCAGATTATGGGGGAACACCTTCTTGGGGCTGACATTTGCCCGCGCGCACAGCGCTTTCATTTCCCGCCAGATATTTGTTCGGTTAAGCGGCTTCCCCAAACGCGTTATAAATATCATACCTTCTTTTATTCCTTTCTTTGCAGCATACTTAAGCAGCTTTTGCCGCAGCTCCTTCACAAGGAAAACCGAGCGTGTTTTTCCCTTGCAGCTAACAAGCGCTTCGCCGCGCCTTGCCGCCTCCATCGTTATATGCTTAAGCTCGCTTACCCGTATGCCCGTGCTGCATAGTGTTTGCAATATCAGGCAGAGCCTTTCATTGCCGGAATGTCGCGCCGCTGCGCACAACCGCGTGTATTCGGGCTTTGTAAGCTCCTTTTCTTCGGAACAGAACGCTTGCTGCTGCAGGGATACCGATTTTACCTTCAGATCATGCCAGCCCATAAGGGAAAACAGAACATTCAGGCTTGTGAGCATTGAATTAACACTGCGCACGGAATAGCTATCCCGCAGCCGCTTTTTGTACGCAATAACCGTTTCCTTGGTAACGGGGGCGCTTTGGGCATAGCGCGAAAACGCTTCTGCATCACGGATATACTTTTCCACCGTTGCGCTGCTTCGCTCCTCAAAGATAAGATGCTTTCTGAATCCGGCAATGGCATTTGCCGTTATGAACCGCCCTTTCATTTCAGTTTACCTCCGGTTGTATTTCAATTTTGATTTTATCAGAAAAAGCTTAAGGCGAAAATATGCGCAGCAGGCCGCATTAAAAGCGAAAAAGCCCGCGTATGGCCAATAATCGGACTCAGGCTTGCTTTAACCTTTGAAATCAGCGGCGGAGGCGGAAGCACGGTCGGGCAAAACAAGTCAGAATTCGTCCAAAGCCGTCAAAGGAAAATAAAGGGAAATGCGGAATTATTTATGGCAAACAAAGGAAGCGGAGCGTATGCGCTCATAGGAAAGGACGGACAGACAAATGGGAAAGACGCTGGTAGTGACATCGGGCAAGGGCGGTGTGGGAAAAACTACGGTTACGGTAAATGTAGGGGCGGCCCTTGCAAAGGAGGGCATGAATGTGCTGCTGATAGATGCGGATCTGGGGCTGCGCAATCTCGACCTGATGATGGGGCTGGAAAACAGAATAGTATATGACATAGTGGATGTGCTGGAGGGCAGATGTCGGCTGCGGCAGGCGGTGGTGCGCAGCAGACAGGAGGAGCGGCTGGCCATGCTTCCCGCATCGCAGACGCGCAATAAAAATGCGCTGGAAAAAGGGCAGATGAAGGCGCTTATTGAGGAAATACAGGACAGCTATGACTATGTGCTTACGGATTGCCCCGCCGGCATAGAGCAGGGCTTTTGCAATGCCGTGGAGGGGGCGCAGGAGGCGCTGCTTGTATGCACTCCGGAGGTGGCCTCGGTACGGGATGCCGACAGAGTGGCAGGGCTGCTTGCCGTAAGCGAGACTGATAAGGTGCATCTTATAGTAAACAGGGTAAGAGCAGATATGGTGCGCAGGCATGAAATGATGAGCGTACAGGATGTGGAGGAGATATTGGGTCTGCACGCGTTGGGCGCGGTGCCGGAGGACCCGCTTGTTGTGCGGGCGGCAAATTTAGGCGAGCCGCTGGCGTATGCCGTGCGTTCGGCAGCGGGAGAGGAATACCGAAAAATAGCGCGCAGGCTCATGGGGCAGCGGGAGCCGGAATCGGGCGGCGGAATAGGCGCTTTTATGCAGCGCATATTCGGTATAAAGGCTGCGGGCTGAAGCGGGGGGATAATATGAAACACATAAGAGCATTTTTTGAAGGACTGTTTGCGCGCGGAAGCGCAAAAAAAGCGAAAAAGCGATTGGAAACGGCATTGGCAGGGGACAGGTTGGCATCGGCAAGCACGGTGGAAGGGCTGAAAAGGGCAATAGAGGGGGAGCTGACGGCCCTGGGCTGCACAGGGGAAAGAGAATATGATATTTCAAGCATGCGCAAGGGGAAAAGGGTGGAGCTTACAATAAAAGTAACCCTTGCCCCCGGTGAAAGGCCCTGCAATGAGGCTTTAGCGCAGGTGCTTGCGGGTGAGGCGAAAAATTAACAAATTCGGGGTGGATTTTTGTCGCCGTTTATGATAAAATAAATTTGCATTATTATTGTTGTGCAAATGTATTTCAGACGGGATCATAAAATGCGCTTTGATAAAAAGAAATTACAAAACATTGAATATATACTGCCTCTTATTATGCTGGCTTTGTTCCTTATAGGCATTGTGGCTATTACCATAGCCACGGCAAACCCGTTTACCGGGGAGGAGCTTACCTTCAGCGAGATAATGGCAAACCTTGATTTTTCCGTTGTGGGGCTTCAGGGAGCCTTTTTTGCCGTCGGGCTTGTTGTTATGGTGCTTATAATGCTGGTGAATTACCGGCTGTATGCAAAGATATGGTATGCTGTTCTGGCGGCGGGCGTTGTGCTTCTGCTGCTGGTGGTTTTTTTCGGCAAGACGCGCGGCGGCACGCAGGGCTGGATATATCTTAATGCCTCGGGCTCAATAACATTTCAGCCTTCGGAGCTTGTTAAGCTGGCAATGATACTTGTGTGCGCAAAGTTTATGGCGGACAGACCCATGGAAAGGTTTGTTGATGTTCTGCCGGCTGCCGGAGTGTTTGTGCTGATAATAGCGGTGCTGCTTTATCAGATGGATATAGGCACTACGATAGTATATGTTGCAGCCTTTGTGGGTATGGCGTTTATGGCGGGCGTGAAGCTGAGATATATCGGCGCCTTCGGCCTTGCCGGAGCGGCGTTCGGCGTGTTTGCGTGGTTTGTGCTGATGGGGGACAGACAGCGCTCCAGAATAATAAACTTTTTCTCCGGCGGAGACGGAGACGATTTTTTGCAGCTTAACAGGTCCATTGCCGTTATAGGCTCGGGCGGCTTTGCGGGAAAGGGGCTCTTCAGCGTGGGAGCGCTGAGCCAGCTTAACTATATCCCGGTTATAGAAACGGATTTCATATTTGTTGCCATTGCGGAATCCTTCGGTTTTCTGGGCTGCTTCTTTTTGCTTTTGGTATACGCGGCATTTATATTCCGTATGTGGTACCTTGCACGGATTACCAAGGACAAGTTCGGAGCGTTGATTATTTACGGAATTATGTTTATGTTCATGTTTCATATATTTGAAAATATAGGCATGACCATCGGCATAATGCCCATAACGGGTATACCGCTGCCCTTTATAAGCAAAGGGGGCACAAACCTTGTAACAAACATGGCGGCAGTGGGACTGGTGCTGTCGGTAAGGTTTCACAGAGAACTGACGGAAAAAGAGAGCATATAGCGCCTTGCCGGGCAGACCGTGCTGCCGACAAAATAAAACAAAATAAAACGAAATGCTCCGCGACAGGAAAGAGCGTGCGGTGGCGGCAATGTGTTTTTTCGCATTGTCCCTTTTCAAAATGCTTTTTTCCGGCGGAGGCTTTTTTTCGGTACACGGGGCGTTCCGGCTTGTTTTGAGCCGAAGGCTATGGTATAATAAGCAAACTAATAGGCGGTCAATAAACGGGGCAATACGGGAGGGGCATGTATTGTACAGCATTACGGATATAAAATCAATGACAAACGCGCAGCTTGAAGAGGCGGCGGAGGATATACGCAGCCAGATCATAGCCGCTACTGCGCATAACGGCGGGCACCCGGCGTCAAACCTCGGCGCGGTGGAGCTGACTGTTGCGCTGCACTGCGTATTTGATTCTCCGCGGGATAAGATAGTTTTTGATGTGGGGCATCAGGCATATACGCACAAGCTGCTTACCGGCAGAAGCCTTGAGCATCTGCGCACGGCTGACGGAACGGGCGGCTTTCCCGACCCGGAGGAGAGCGAGCACGATCAGTTTGCGGTGGGGCACAGCGCTACCGCCGTATCAACGGCGCTGGGCCTTGCGCGGGCAAGGGATATATTAAAGGAGGATTACAGCGTTATAGCGGTGGTGGGGGACGGCGCCTTCGGAGGGGGAATGAATCTTGAGGCGGTAAACGACCTGGGGTACAACAAAACACGGCTTATAATCGTGCTTAATGATAACGGCATGTCAATTTCGCGCAATGTCGGGGCGATAGCCGGACATTTGGTGCGCCTGCGCACGGCCAAGGGATATGTCGGCCTTAAAAGAGGGCTGGAGCGCTTTCTCAAGGCGATACCGTTTGCGGGCAGGTATATTTTCAAGGCGGCACTGAAGATAAAGAACATTTTTCGGTATATTCTCATAGGCAATACCGTCTTTGATAATATGGGAATAAAATACATAGGCTCGGTGGACGGACACAATATTGCAGAGCTTAAAAGCATTTTTAAGCGGGCAAGGGAGGAAACTGTGCCGGTTGTCATTCATGTGCGCACCGTAAAGGGCAGGGGAGATGCGCGGGCGGAGCACGATCCCACGGCATATCACGGGGTTTCGGCGGCCGGGCAGAGCAAAACGGGAAACAGCTTTACCTCATATTTTGCCGACTGGATTGTACAGAAAGGAAAAGAAGACGGGCGGGTCTGCGCTGTTACCGCAGGCATGACGGACAGTACGGGGCTGAGAGGATTCGCAAAGGAATTTCCTGAGCGCTTTTTTGATGTAGGAATAGCGGAACAGCATGCCTTGGGGATGTCGGCCGGTCTTGCAAAGGGAGGAATGCGCCCGTTTGCCGCCATATATTCGACCTTTCTGCAAAGAGCGGCGGATCAGATATTTCAGGAGCTTGAGCTTCAGAAGCTGCCGGTGGTGCTGTGCATAGACCGAGCCGGCTTTGTGGGGCAGGACGGCAGAACACATCAGGGGGCGTATGATATTGCCATTCTGCGCTCCCATGCGCTGCCTATAATGGCGCCGGCAAACGGCAGACAGCTTTGCCGGATGCTGGAGCTTGCTTCAAACGCAAAGGGACCCTGTGCCGTGCGGTATCCGAAGGGGGATGCGCAAGCGTGCGGCGTGCCGGAAAAAACGGAATTCGGCAAGTGGCAGCTGCTGGAGGAAGGCGCGGATGCTGCAATAATCGCTTTCGGAGCGCTGCTGCCTCAGGCACTTGGAGCGCGAAAAATTCTGCTTGAAAAGGGAATTGAGGCGGCGGTTATAAACGCCTGCTTCATTGAGCCTGTTGATACCGAAATGCTGCGCGCGCTCAGGCAGCGTATTGTATGCGTGGCGGAGGACAACGCAGCGCCGGGCGGCTTGGGCGAAGCTGCGGCAGAATATGTCCATTGCGAAAAATATATAAGTCTTACGGGGGAAAAAGCCTTTTCCCTGCATGATTCCGTTGCGGCGCAGCAGCGCCTGAGCGGCCTTGACGCTAAGGGAATTGCGGCGGCGGTGCTTAAGGAAGCCGAAACACAAAGAAAATGCGGTGGGCACAGCTTGCGCGCAAATGCATAATTGTGCAGAAACGGGCTTAAAAATGCCTGATGCATACCGCAAACGGCTGATTATGCATATTCATGTTGAATATTTATTCATTATGTAGTATAATATGCATCAGTAAAGGCACTGCTGCGCCGTGAAACATAGCAAGACGCACAAAAACGCAAAGCAATACTTTGAAAATGTCGGGGTGATGCCGATGAACGGAGAAAACAAAAAAACGGCTGCCGTCGGTATTTATGTAAATACAGACAGAGCGGATATGTCATTGGCGGAAACCGTAAGGGAGCAGCTGCTTGCACAGCACCTTAAGGCATCGGTATTCTGCGCTCCCGGGCTTTCAGAGCAGGAGGCTGCCGAGACCTTTATAAAGGGCTGCGATGCGGTGCTTGTGCTGGGCGGCGACGGTACGCTGCTTATGGTTTCAAAAATCTGCGCGCGCTTCGCGGTGCCCGTGATGGGCATAAACATGGGGCGCCTTGGGTTTCTTTCGGAGGCGGAGCTTTCGGAAACGGAAAAAGCGGCCAAGGCTTTGGCAAGCGGGAATTATCTTATCGAGGACAGAATGATGCTTTGCTGCCGTGTGGACGGCAGAGAGCTTTATGCGCTTAATGAGGTGGTGCTGCATCGCAGTACGGATGAAAGGATGATAAGGCTCAGCGTCAGTGCGGATGGACAGGCGGTGGATCGCTTTTATGCCGACGGAGTGCTGGCGGCATCACCTACCGGGTCAACGGCATACAATCTTTCGGCAGGAGGCCCTATCGCATCGCCGGGGGCGCAGGTGATGCTGCTCACTCCTATATGCGCACATACATTAAGAGCACGGCCGTATGTTTTTGCAGCGGAGGAACGGTTGGAGATAAGCTCCGAGGGGCAGACGGTCATAGCCATTGACGGAGCGGAGGTAAGCCGCGGGCGCAACTGCGGTGTGCAGGTGTACAGGGCGCCGTTCAGGGCAAGGTTTATTAAAATATCTCACAGAAGCTTCTATCAAAGGCTTAACAGCAAGCTAAACGAATGGAGCACGGATTAAGAACCCGGAATAAAAAGGAAAGGGGCTGCCTTGCGCGGCCGTACAGCAGAAAAATATGAAATCGGGCAGACAGGACAGAATACTGGAAATAATCCGGGATAATGAGGTGCGCACGCAGCAGGACCTTGCGGCGCGGCTTAGGAGTGAGGGCTTCGATGTTACTCAGGCTACCGTTTCGCGGGATATAAAAGAGCTGAATCTTATAAAGACGGCCTGCGAGCAGGGCGGCTACCGTTACAGTGTTCAGGGCGGAGTCCGTCAGGAGGAGCAGGACAGGCTGCACAGGATATTTGCAAGCACCGTGCTTGAGGTGCGCAGCGCCAATAATCTTATTGTGCTTAAGACCATGGAGGGCAGCGCGAACACCGTAGCGGTAGTGATAGACGGGCTTAATAACGAGGATATTCTCGGCTGCATCGCCGGGGATGATACGATACTTATCGTTGTAAGCGGAAATGATAAAACGGCGGAGATCATCGGGCTTATTGAGGAGCTCAGGGGTCAGGCGGAGGTTTAGATATGCTTCAAAGCCTTAGCGTGAAAAATATTGCGCTCATTGACGGGATCACCGTTGAGCTCTCTGACGGCTTTAATGTGATCACGGGCGAGACCGGCGCAGGAAAATCGATTCTTGTGGATTCACTGGAGCTGCTGCTGGGCGACAGGGCAGACAAGGCTCTGGTGCGTACGGGCACGCAGTCCGCAGAGGTTGAGGGCGTGTTTTTTGTGCGCCCGGAGGTGCGTCAAAAGGTTTTCGGGCTTCTTGATGTGCCTACGGAGGAGGAGCTGGCGGTAAGAAGAACGCTTGCGGCGGACGGACGCAGCACCGTGCGCGTAAACGGACACGCGGTTACGCTCTCCATGCTGCGTGCAGCCATGGAATATGTGGCGGATATATACGGCCAGCACGAAAGCACGGCGCTGCTTCGAAAGGAAAACCATATCAGACTACTGGATGCCTATGCGCATGAAAGGCTGAAGGAACAGCTGGCAGAGTGCGCAGAGCTGTATTCGGGGTACAGCGAAATAAAGCGCCGGCTGAGTGCCGGGTACGGCAGCCCCGAGGAAAGAGCACGCAGAATGGATATGCTGCGCTTTCAGATAGACGAAATAGAGGCAGCCGCCATAGAGGAGGACGAAGAGGCGCAGCTGTATAAAGACAGAGAACGCCTCAGAAATGCAGAAAGAATAGCCGAAGGCATAAATGCCGCGCACGAGGCGCTTAACGGGGAGGAGGACGGTGCGTGTCAGGCGCTGAGCGTTGCGGTAAAAGCCTTGCGGGAAGCGGCAGGAATGGATGAGAGTCTGGCAGAGTTTGCACAGCGTCTGCAGGATGCGCTTTACGAAGCGGAGGATATATCGCAGGAGCTTGACAATATTTCGCAGTATGAGCAGGGCGAACAAAGTCTGGAAGAGCTGGAGGAGCGTATAGAGGAGCTTAAGCAGCTTAAAAGAAAGTACGGAGCCGGCCTTGCAGAGGTGACGGAGTACGCAAAAAATGCGCGTGCCGAGCTTGAGGAACTGGAAAATGCGGAGGATACGGTGCTCAGGCTGGCATCGGACATGGATAAAACGCGCACCCGTCTTTACGAATGCTGTGTCAGGCTGGATGCATTGCGCCGAGAAGCGGCAGCGGAGCTTGAGCATACACTGTTAAAGGAGCTTAAGCTGCTTGGCATGAAAAGCGCGGCGTTTTCGGTGGAATTTGCGCCCCTGCCGCCCAAAGAGCAGGCAGTGTTCACTTCGGAGGGGATAAGCGAAGCGGAGTTTCTGTTTTCGGCAAACCTGGGAGAACCGCTCAAACCCCTGTACAGAGTAATTTCCGGCGGTGAAATGAGCAGGTTCATGCTGGCATTAAAGAGCATAATGGCGGATTGCGATAATATAGACACCATGGTCTTTGACGAGATAGATACCGGCATCAGCGGCCGTATGGCGCAGGTAACGGCGGAAAAAATGGCGGGGATAGCCATGGGACATCAGGTGCTGTGTGTTACGCACCTGCCGCAGATAGCCGCAATGGCGGACAAGCACTTTTTTATATCAAAAAGCGAGCGCGACGGAAAAACCGTAACCGAACTGGAAGAGCTGGACAGCGACCGACGCTGCGCCGAGATAGCGCGGCTTGCCGGGGGCGAGCTGACAAAAATCGCGCTTGCCCATGCGCAGGAAATGCTTAAAGCGGCGCAGGAGTATAAAATGCGGGTCGGCAAACGGTAATAATAAAAGCATTTCGGCCGGGGGCAATGCCCCGGCCTTTTGCATGCCCGCAAGGGCGGAACGGCATAAGATGCGGCGCTTTAACCCTTGCTGCAGTGTTCAAGCCGGAAATCTCACTGACGGCCTTCAAATAGCTTACGGCGGCATCTGCTTTAGGCGGCTGCGGAATGAATATATCGGCTTAGGCATGAACAAGGACAGAAGCAAAGTCTGAAATATTTTGAAAAATACATGAAGCGACGGCGGAAAATCCGGCATTAAATAAGGGGTGCGCAATTCATCAAAATTCTTATAAATATTAATAAAATATTCATTAAAAATATTGGGAAAACTATTGACAAAAACAATTAACGGATATATACTTTCCTCAAGTTAGCACTCAAGAGGCGCGAGTGCTAACAAGGCCTGAATGTTACATAAAAAACAAAGGCAAAGAAGGGAGCGGCGCGAATATGGAACTTTCGGAGCGTAAAAAGAAAATCCTTAAGACCATAATCGACGACTATATCTCTACGGCAATGCCGGTGGGTTCAAAGACAATAGCCGAGCATATGGGCATGAGCATAAGCTCTGCAACGGTGCGCAACGAGATGAACGAGCTGGAAAGCATGGGCTATCTTGATCAGCCGCATACTTCGGCGGGCAGGATACCTTCGGACAAAGCGTTCAGAATGTATGTGGACAGCTTGCTGGAAATGACACAGCTTACCGCGCCGGAGATAAGCTTTGCAAGTGATTATTATGACGAACGGATGGTGCAGACGGAGGCGGTGCTCAAGGCGGCGGCTTCGGCCATAAGCGAAGCTACGGATTATGTATCCGTGGTTATGGCGCCAAGGCTCAGCTCGGTTACAATAAGACATTTGCAGCTGGTGCCCATAAGCGACAATTCGGCGCTTGCGGTGCTGGTAACGGATGCCGGCGTAATCAGAGATACGCCCATCGCCTTTAATACTGCGGTCACGCCGGAACAGCTTGAAGATGTAAGCAAGGCGCTCAACAATATATTTGCAGGGCGCAGGCTGACATCGGAGGATCTGAACATTCATTCCGAGATAATGCAGGAGCTTAAGGGTCAGCGCGAGGTGTTCTCGCAGGTAACGGATATACTCCGCAGCCATTTGCTCACCTCGGACACCGCTTTTACGGTGGGAGGCACGGCAAAGCTGCTGAGCCATCCCGAATACAGCGATGTTGAGCGCGCCCGGGATATGCTCCAGCTGCTGGACTCCGGCAGCGAGATAGGCTCTGTGCTGAAGGAATCCGACGGCGTGGAAATGAAGGTTTCCATAGGCAGTGAAAACCGCAGCAGCCGTCTTAAGGATTGCGCAGTGGTAACCGCAAGCTACAAGATAGGTGACAGAAATGCCGGAACAATAGGCGTTATAGGGCCTGTGCGCATGCAGTATGATAAGGTGATAAAGGTGCTCTCATATATGAAGCAGTCCCTTTCGGAGGTTCTGGGAAGCTCCGGAAAGCTTATTGAAGAGGGCAGTAAGGAGAAGGAAAATGAAGAAGGAAAAAACTGAGAAGCCCGAAAACGGGCAGCAGGAGCAGCAGGAGCCTGCAAAGGAGATAAAAAACGACGCTGCCGATCAGTATATGGACCCCGCAGAGGCTAAGGAGTGCGCAGAGTGCAAATCACAGGCCGAGGATGAGAAGGTAAAGCTTCAGCAAAAGGTGGACTATTATATTGATATAGCACGCAGAACGCAGGCCGATTTTGAAAACTACCGCAAGAGAAATCTTTCTGCAAGGGCGGAAGCGCTTGCGGAAGGCAAGACCGAAACCGTCAAGGCTTTTCTTCCCGTAATCGACGATATCGACAGGGCGTTAAGCCATGTAAAGGAAGAGGATGCAATCTCCGAGGGCTTAAGGTTAGTGCGCCGGCAGATAGACAAGGCGCTGGGCAGCCTTAAAGTGGAGGAGATAGGCAGCGTGGGCGAAAAGTTCGACCCCAACTTTCACGAGGCCGTTATGCAGGTTCCGCCTCAGGAGGGGCAGGAAAGCGGCGTTATTGCCGAGGTATTCCGCAAGGGATACAAAATGGGTGATAAAGTATTGCGCTACACCATGGTAAAGGTCACGGAGTAGCAGAACAGCAAAGGATATCTGATGCCCCAAAGGGCGTTGATATAAATTCCGAACAGCGTGTTCGGAGCCGAAAGACAAAGAATAAAAATAAAAAATATATCGGAGGCATTTATTATGAGTAAGATTATTGGTATAGATTTAGGAACAACTAACTCCTGCGTTGCAGTTATGGAGGGCGGCGAGCCCGTTGTAATCCCCAATTCCGAGGGAAGCAGAACCACTCCTTCCGTGGTGGCGGTAAATAAGGACGGCGAGCGTCTGGTGGGTGCCATTGCAAAGCGTCAGGCGGTTGTCAATGCCGACAGTACGGTTATATCCATCAAAAGAGAGATGGGCACAAATTACAAGGCAAAAATGGGCGGCAAGGAGTATACGCCGCAGGAAATATCGGCTATGATCCTTCAGAAGCTTAAGGCCGATGCCGAGAGCTATCTTGGCGAGCCGGTTACTCAGGCCGTAATTACGGTTCCTGCATATTTTTCGGATTCTCAGCGTCAGTCCACGAAGGACGCCGGAAAAATCGCCGGTCTTGAAGTGCTGCGTATCATAAACGAGCCTACGGCGGCATCGCTTGCCTACGGTCTGGACAAAGAGGGCAACCACAAGATTCTGGTTTACGATCTGGGCGGCGGTACCTTCGATGTATCCATACTGGAGATAGGCGACGGCGTGTTTGAAGTGCTTGCCACAAACGGAAATACCCGTCTTGGCGGCGATGACTTTGATAACCGCATTATCAACTGGATGGTGGATGAGTTCAAAAAGAGCAACGGTGTAGACCTCTCCAAGGATAAAAAGGCTATGCAGAGGCTTAAGGAAGCTGCCGAGAAGGCGAAAATCGACCTTTCCGGCGTCATGAGCACAAGCATAAGCCTGCCGTACATTACGGTTTCCGACGGTGAGCCGCTGCATCTTGATATGACTCTTACAAGGGCTAAATTTGACGAAATGACGCATGACCTCGTTCAGGCCACCATCGAGCCTGTGCGCAAGGCCCTCAAGGATTCCGGACTGACGCTGGATAAGATCGACAGAGTTATTCTGGTGGGCGGTTCCACAAGAATACCTGCCGTGCAGGCAGCCGTAAAGGAAATCACCGGCAAGGAGCCTTATAAGGGAATCAACCCCGATGAGTGCGTTGCCATCGGCGCGGCCATTCAGGCCGGCGTGCTTGCAGGCGAGGTGCATGATGTGCTGCTGCTGGATGTAACTCCGCTGTCCTTGGGCATTGAAACTCTCGGCGGCGTATGCACGAAGCTCATTGAGAGAAATACTACTATTCCGGCAAAGAAGAGCCAGATATTCTCCACTGCAACCGACGGACAGACCTCTGTTACCATACATGTTCTTCAGGGCGAGCGTGAAATGGCGGCGGACAACAAGACGCTGGGCAACTTCAATCTGGACGGCATCCCGGCGGCACCCAGAGGAGTTCCGCAGATTGAGGTAACCTTTGACATCGATGCAAACGGCATTGTCCATGTTTCCGCAAAGGATCTCGGAACGGGCAAGGAGCAGAAGATAACCATTACCGCAAGCACCAATCTCTCCGAGGCCGAGATAGACAAGGCCGTAAAGGATGCCGAGCAGTTTGCCGCACAGGATAAGAAGAACAAGGAAGCCATCGAGGAGCGCAATAAGGCGGACAGCCTGGTATATCAGACCGAGCGCACGGTAAAAGAAATGGGCGACAAGCTTTCTGCCGAGGATACCGCAAAGATAAATGCGGAGGTTGAGAACACCAAGAAGGCGCTTGAAGGAAACGATACCGAAGCCATCAAGGCTGCAAGCGAAAAGCTTACAAATGTTTCTTATGAGGTGTTCGGCAAGATCTATCAGCAGCAGGCAGCCGCACAGCAGGCGCAGGGCGCAGCCGGAAACGGTGCGTCGGGTGCAGATCAAAGCAGCAATGAAGGCGGAGAAAAAGTATACGACGCCGACTACGAGGTAGTGGACGACAATAAGTAAAATTCACGCTTTTGTGTGAGTAAGCCCTGCGAAGCCGCAAAAAGCGGCTTCGCTTTGGGGTTTGCGGCGTAATTTCATAATAGATATTCAGCAAAGGCGGGAGAGGATTCCATGGCGGAAAAACGGGATTATTATGAGGTGCTGGGCGTAGAAAAAACGGCCAGCGAAGACGAGATTAAAAGTGCATACAGAAAGCTTGCCAAGAAATATCACCCGGACCTTAACCCGGGAAACGCTGAGGCAGAGGCCAAATTCAAGGAGGTCAATGAGGCCTACGGAGTGTTGAGCGATGCCGATAAAAGGGCAAAATACGACCAATACGGCACTGCGGATCCGCAGGCGGGTTTCGGCGGCGGCGGTTTTTCCGGCGGCTTCGGCGGCTTCGGCAGCGGTGGCTTTTCCGGCGGGTTTGAGGATATATTCGAGAACATATTCGGCGGTTTTACAGGTTCAAGACGCAGCAATAACGCCCCGGAACAGGGCCGTGATCTTAGGGTTGATATGGAGTTGACCTTTGAGGAAGCGGCTTTCGGAACAAAAAAAGAGATAAACCTTACCCGCGAGGAAAGCTGTGACGAGTGCGGAGGCAGCGGGGCCGCAAAGGGCACTACCGCAGAGGTGTGTCAGGCCTGCCACGGCAGCGGTCAGGTGAGAACCACGCAGAACACCGTTTTCGGAAGCTTTTCTTCCACGCAGCAGTGCACGGCCTGCCACGGAACAGGCAGAATAATACGCACTCCCTGTAAAAAATGCGGCGGCAAGGGCAGAATTCGCCGTGCGCGCAGAATCAGCATAAATGTTCCTGCGGGCATTGACAACGGGCAGGCCATTACATTGCGCGGAGAGGGCGAGCAGGGTAAACGCGGCGGCGCAGCCGGAGATCTTTATGTATATTTCTCCGTGAAGCCGCATAAGCTCTTTAAGCGCCGCGGCAACGATATCTACCTTGAGGTCGCGGTAAGCTTTGCAAACGCGGCTTTGGGTGCGGAGATTACCGTGCCTACGCTGGAGGACAGCATAAAATACAAAATACCGGAAGGCACACAGCCGGGTACGGTGTTCAGAATACGCGGAAAAGGCATTAAAAGGCTGGGCGGCAACGACCGCGGCGATATGTATATAACGGTGGGTGTTGAGATTCCGCGCAGGCTTTCGTCAAAGCAGAAGGAGCTGCTGCGCGCTTTTGATGACAGCGTCACCGGCAACGAGCCGCAGGAAAAGAAAAGAGGAATATTCAGCGGTAAGTAATTTATTTACCGTATCAGAGCGTACTGCGCTTGCGCGGTGCGCTCTTTTCTGTTAAAATAAAATTTCAGAAAAATGCATTTTCCGGCTTTGCGTTTTTCAAAGGTGCAGCCGGGATAAAGCGGCTTGCGAAATGTATTTCCGGGCTTAATGTTTTGAAGTGGGAGATTTATTATATGGATTGGATCGAGCTTGTTGTAAGCACTACTCATGAAGCGGCAGAGGCGGTGGGAGGCGCGCTGTATTCCTGCGGTATAAGCTGTTGGGCTACGGAGGATAAAGCGGACCTTGAAGAGTTTATGCATAATAACACCGAGCTGTGGGATTATGTTGACGACGAACTGCTAAACGGTGACGAAACAGTAAAGGTGAAGGTTTACCTTCCCGATGACAGACAGGGCCGAGATACGCTCATAATGGTCAAAAGCGCGCTGGAGCAGCTTGGACTCAACGAAAAAGAGCTTAACACCGGCAGCCTTGCAATGAGCGTGAACAGCGTGAACCAGGAGGATTGGGCAAACGAATGGAAAAAATATTTTCATCCCATAGAAATCGGGAAAAAGCTGACGGTTTGTCCCTCGTGGGAGGAGTATGACAATAAGGACGGCAGAAGCGTGCTGTATATTGATCCGGGCTGTGCCTTCGGTACCGGCGGACATGCCACAACAAAGCTTTGTCTTATGCTGCTTGAAGGCATGGATTGCAGGAATAAAAAAGTTCTGGATGTAGGCTGCGGAAGCGGAATACTTGCAGTGGCGGCGCTGCTGCTGGGGGCGGATAAAGCAGTAGGGGTTGATATCGATTCGGCCGCAGTCCCGGTGGCGGCGGCCACTGCCGAGCTTAACGGCGTGCAGGAAAAGGCGGAGTTCCGTCAGGCTGATCTTGTAAAGGGCATTACGGGCAAATATGATATTATAACGGCAAACATAGTTGCGGATATTGTTATCCGGCTTACTCCGCAGATACCGGCGCTGCTTGCACCCGGCGGAAAATATATTGTATCCGGCATCATCGATGAGCGAAAGGCGGAAGTGATAAAATGCCTTGAAGATAACGGTTTTGCCGTACTTGGTGCGCCGGATGAGGCGGGGTGGACGGCAATATGCACCTGCGCAGCCAAACAATGAACCTGCCTTTTATGAGCATATCGGCATTTATACATTAACTGCCGGCCATTTCAAAGGTATATTACACAAAAGGAGACGCGCAAAATGGGAAAGATCTGCGGCGGCATACTGGACAGAGTGGGAAAAACACCGCTTGTACAATTGAACTCATATTGCCTGAATATGCATGTAAAGCCGAATGTATATGCAAAGCTGGAATGTGAAAATCCGGGCGGAAGCATGAAAATAAGGGCGGCGCTGTATATTATCGAAAAGGCGGAACGCCGGGGAAAGCTCGGCGGGCATAAGGCGCTTGTTATAGAAGCGGCCGTGTACAACACGGCGGTGGCGCTGGCGGTTGTATGTGCTGCAAAGCAATACAAGCTTGTAATAGTTATGCCGGATATAAAGGAAAAGCGGGATTACTCCCTTCTCAGGGCATACGGAGTGCAGGTGGTGCTTACTCCCGGAGCGCAGGGAATGGCGGGAGCAGGCAGAATGGCGGATGAAATGTGCAGAAGAAATCCTCACGCATTTCGGCCGCGAATATATAATAATGCTGCCGCGCCGGCGGCATACCGCTCAGTGGCATCGGAAATATGGCGCGATACAGAGGGACAGGTGGATATTTTGGTGTGCGGCGTTGGCAGCGGCGCCGCTATAACGGGAATAGGCGAGGCGCTTAAAAGAAAAAAACACTCGGTGCAGGTTGTGGCGGTGGAGGCTGAGGAAACAAAGCAGGCGGCCGTTACGGGAAAAAATCGGGCGGAGCACGGTATATTCGGCATAAACAACGGAGAAATGCCGCCGCTGCTGAATGCGGATATTGTTGATGAAATATACCCTGTCAGCAGCGCCGATGCCTATTCCGGCTGTGTTAGCATAGCGGCAAACGACGGTGTGCTTGCCGGTATTTCCTCCGGGGCCGCGGTATATGCCGCCGTACAGCTTGCGCGGATCCCGGAAAATGAAAACCGCATGATAGTGGCGCTGTTGCCCGATACGGGAGAGAGGTATCTGTCAACGGGCTTGTTTGATTGTAACGATAACTACATAGTCATGCAATAAGCAATAAATACGCTGTAAATTCTGCTTATCAAGTACGAAAAGCATAAGAGGGGTGTTGATATATAATTCGGCGCGTTTTGCAGACAAATGCATTTCCGTCAGCTTTTACAACTGAATAATTGAATACAATTATCGATCGGCAGCAGAATATCTTTGTTATGCATGCTTTGCTTATACGGACCTTCGGCATGAGCCGTGCATATGCTGACTTGGGGAGGCGCGCTATGGGAAGAAAGATTATTTTGCTTGTATTCGGAATTGCCGTTCTGCTGCTGATACTGTTTGTGTTATGCGGTGAATTAAAGCCGCTGCCCGCCGCGCTGGGCGGCGGCTTGCTGCTGCTGTTTGATCCGCTTAATTCGCGGCTTAAAAACTCCTCGCTGCTTTTCAGGGCATTTGTGTGCGGCGTTATGGCAACGGGTGCACATTGTATGTCTGTGCTTTTTAACTTGCTTCCCGCAGGCATGATGTTTTCCGATTGCCGTTTCGGCTGGCTGTTTGCTCTTGCCGTTTGGACGGCGGTGTGTATTCCGACATTGCTGTATTTCGAAATGCTCAACGGCCTTAATAAAGGTGCGGAAAACAGGGGATAAGTGCGAAATATATTATATTAAGGCTTGAAATTGAAATGCGGATATAGTATAATCAATTTCGGCAGCATCGTGCGGCATTTGCTGCCTTTTGATGCGTTTCGGACTACTGTTTTGACGCATAACAGAATTCAGGAGAGGATAAGGTGTATGAAGTTTTACAGGAAAATGCTGGTGTGGATCACCGCGCTTGCGCTTGCGACGGGGTGTGCAGCCTGCAGTCCGGCGGAAAGCGGAACTGCAAAACCGGGAGAAACAAAAGGCGGCGGCGAGGCGGTAAATGCGCCTAAGGATGTATCAGAAACGGCGTACGGCGACGGCTATAATGTAAACATGCTTGTGGGAGTGGATCAGTTCGGGCGCACATTTGATATCACCGGCGGAACAAAATCCGACAAGAAGGTGGGAATATTCTATTGGCCGTGGATAGGTCAGCCTGCGGCAACGGATGTTTACGACGCCACAAAAATACTTAAAGAGTACGGCAAAGATGTGCTGTTTCACGAAACCTCGGATGTATCGCCGGACGGCCAGCCGCATTTTTGGGGCGAGCCGCTTTGGGGCTATTATAACAGCGCGGATGAATATGTGATTCGCAAACAGATGGAGTTGCTTACATCCGCCGGGATAGATTTTATCGCATTTGACACTACCAATGCCATAACCTACCGAAATGTATATATGAAAGTGGCGAAGATCATTTCCGAGCTTATCAGCGACGGGTGGAATCCGCCCAGAATTACATTTTATACACACAGTTATTCAATAGATACGGTACGCAAACTGTACAGCGAATTCTATAATACGAAAAAATATCCGGAAAGCTGGTACATGGTGGACGGAAAACCCATGATGATAGGCTATACGGATCCCGAGCTTGATAAAAAGGCGGCGGCATCAATAGGCGATACAAAATACAATCCGGGCACCTACACACAGAAGATAAGAAATTTCTTTACCTTCCGTAACCCCAACTGGCCGGGAGAGTACCTTGAAGACGGCTTCCCGTGGTGTGAGTGGAGCTATCCTCAGCCGGTGCACGGGGATATGATAAATGTTACCGTGGCGTCGCATCCCATGGTGCCTATGAGCTTTTCCCTTACAAGGGAGGGATGGAAAAACTGGGGACGCGGATACGATCCGGAAAAGGATCTTAATATTTCGGCAAACGCGCAGAAGGGGACCTTCTTTCAAAAGCAATGGGATGTTGCACTTGCCGCCGACCCCGGCACTGTTTTTGTGGGAGGCTGGAATGAGTGGATAGCCTATAAGCAAATATATGACGGGGAATATATGCTCTGCGATGCGGCAAGCATGGAGTATTCCCGCGATATTGAAATGATGAAGGGCGGCTATAACGATGCCTTTTACATTCAGCTTATAAAGAATGTGCGCGCATACAAGGGCCTTGAGACGGAAAAAATAGATTCCGGAGAAAAGACAATAGATGTAAACGGCTCTCCGTCACAATGGGATGCCATAAGTGTTGTGTACAGGGATATCGGTAAAGAGAATTACGGGCGCAATTACATGGGGGTAACGCGCAAGGTCAAATATACCATGGAGGCTCCCAGAAACAACCTGCAAACCGTAAAGGTTACCAAGGATGCCGACAATATATATTTCATGGTGGAGTCGGATGCCGATATAACAGAAAACGACGGCAGCGGAAATTGGATGAACATTTTCATGACGGCGGGCGAAGTGCGGAACACCGGCTGGGTGTGCTACGATTATGTTATAAACCGCAGCAGTGAAAACCAAACGGCAATAATTGAAAAGCTGGATGCAGACGGAAACGGCACCAAGGTGGGGCTGGCGAAGATATCTGTTCAGGGTAAATATATGCAGCTGGCCATTCCCAGAAGCGCGGTCGGCCTTCAGGACAGCAATACCTTCTATTTCAAGGTAGCGGACGGTGTGGAGCACCCGGAGGATATTATGGATTATTATGTCACCGGACGCTCGCTCCCCATGGGCAGGCTGAGCTTCAAATTTGTCGGCTGATATGAAAACGAAAAACGGCATTTTTATGTGTAAAAATAGCCGGTATATAAAAACCATCACGGCGAAAGCCGTGATGGTTTTTGCACTTTTTGCAGTATTTGCGGTGTATGCAGATGTAAATTATAAAGTATCAACCGCCTCTTTTTTGGAAAAAACCGTATAAAAACGGCTGTGTTTATGGGCAAGCGCCGATGTGTTTTATTTAAGACCGAGCAAATGCATGGCGTTGAGCCCCAAAACGGCTTCCTGCTCGCCTGAGGTAAGCGGCACACGATAAAAACGCTCAAGCTCCTCCTTTGCGCAGGCAAGGGGGTAATCGGTGCCGAACAGCACGCGCTGTGCGCCGTGTTTTCTTATAAGGCGCGCCATTTCATCATAACTCAATCCGCAAAATGAACTGGAAGTGTCGATATAGCAGTTTTTGCCGATAATATATTTTTCTGCATCTTCCCATTCGGAATAGCCGCCCATGTGAGCTGCGATCACGGTAAGCCGGGGGAACATTTCCAAAACTTTTGCGATCTTTGCGGGCTTTGAAAAAACGGTGTTGCGGTCGCCTACATGAATAAGCACGGGCAGGCGGCCCTGACAGGCATCGTATATGCGCAGCATTCCGGGGCAAAGGGCATCCGCATGCTGAAAATCCGGATGCAGCTTTACGCCGTGCAGCCCAAGCTCCGCTATGCGGTCGGTCTCGGCGTATATATCTTCAAAATCGGGATGCAGCGTACCCAGAGAAACAAGGTACGGGTTTTGCTTTTGCGCAGCTGCAAGCCAATTGTTTATATTTGTTACCTGCTTTGCCGCCGTGGCGGTAGAACAGACTACAAGCCGGGTTACTCCCCCTTCGTGGGAGGAGGCTATAAGGTCGTCAAGCGTTCCGTTTCCGTACATGGGAAGATGGTAATAGTTTTCAAGAAAATCTCTTGCCTTTTTTGCAATTGCATCGGGAAAGGCGTGGGCATGAAAGTCAATTATGTTCATATTGTCTGCGTGTGTGTCCTTTATAAAGAAAATAGTGATCGCCCCCGGAGCGCCCGGAAGGGCTGTGTGCGGATAATTGCACCGATCGCATATGTATTATAGCGCAAAATATGAATTTTGAAAATGCATTTTATCCGTTTATGCGGGAAAATGCGCGGCTTTGCTGTGGTAAATAATTGTGCGGTGTGATATAATAAATCAGTAAAAATACGGTTTTTGTATAAGCAAACGGCGCTGATTATACGATTCATGTAAAATGCGTTTGCGAAAACGGAGGAAAATATGAGAGCGATAGTGACTGTGCTGGACAGCTTTGGCGTGGGCAGTCTGCCGGATGCGCAGAATTACGGAGATGCCGGAAGCAATACGCTTTTAAGCTGCGTAAAGGCGGGCGCAAGGCTTGAAAATCTTGCCCACATGGGGCTTTTTGACATAAATGGGTGCGGGGAAGCAGGAAAAATCGCACGGGCGGCAGGAGGCGGCCGCAGCGCGCTTTATGCAAGAGCGGCCGAGATATCGGCGGGCAAGGATACTACAACGGGGCACTGGGAGATGATGGGAAAGGTGCTGGAGAAGCCGTTTCCGCTGTTTCCGAGCGGCTTTCCGCAGGAAATAATAAGCCGGATAGCCGAGCTTTCCGGGCGCCCGGTGCTTTGTAATGCTCCCGCCTCAGGCACGGAGATTATTAACCGATTGGGGGATGAACAGCGTGCGCTGGGCGGAATTATTGTATATACTTCGGCGGACAGCGTTATGCAGATAGCTGCGCATACCGGCACCGTGCCGGTAGAGGAGCTGTATGATATATGCCGCAAGGCGCGCGGCATAATGCAGGGAAAATATGGGGTGGGAAGAATAATAGCAAGACCCTTTGACGGTGAAAGCGGCGCATATAAGCGCACGGCGCAAAGGCATGATTTTGCGCTGGATCCGGGGCCGACATTTCTTGATCTTGTTAAGCAATCGGGCATGGAGTGCGTCGGAATAGGCAAAATATCGGACATTTTTGCCGGGCGCGGCCTTACCGCAAGCCTTCCGGCCAAAGGAAACGAAGCCTGCATTGCTTGCCTGCGCGAGGAGCTGAAAAGGGACTTTGACGGCCTTATATTCTGCAATTTAGTGGATTTTGATATGCTTTACGGGCACAGAAGGGATGCGGACGGGTATGCGCGGGCGCTGGAGAGGTTTGACGGGGCGCTGCCCGAGCTGCTGGGCGAAATGAAAAAAGGAGATATTTTTATTATCACGGCGGATCACGGATGCGATCCGGGGTTTGGTGGGACGGATCACACCCGAGAATATGTGCCGATAATATGCGCAGGAAGCGGCTTTTCGGGCGATATGGACACTTTGCGGGGGCTTGGGTGCATTGGGGCATCCTGTGCTGCATGGCTGGGGCTTGACTATTCAGGATACGGTCTGCACGGGGAATCCTTTCTGCAAAAATGAAAAAATATGCGGAAAAAGCATTAAAAAACGCTAAAAAAACCGTGTAAAAACGCTGCAAAAACGCGTAAAAAACATGCAAAAAATGAAACGGAAATTAAGAGGCCGGATTTTTTGAAAAAGGCCGGTGAGAAAAAAGGAGAGTGCGGTATGAATACTGAATGCAATTCCGATGCCGTAAGAGCGGCGCGGGTGATGCTTGAATGGACCGGACGGGTTCCCGACTGTGCGGTGGTGCTGGGGTCGGGCTTGGGACAGTGGTGCGAAAAATTTGAGAGGGCGGTGAGCCTGCCCTACGGCAAGGTTTACGGCGTGCCGGTATCGGAGGTCAAGGGGCACGGCAACCGTTTTGTTTTTGGAAAACTGGGAGGAAAAACAGTTCTTGCAATGCAGGGACGCGTGCATTACTATGAAGGGTATTCTGCGGCGCAGACGGCGTACCCCGTAAGAATAATGGGTGAGATGGGAATAAAGCATCTGGTGCTTACCAATGCTGCCGGCGCGGTGAATGAGAGCTTTTGTCCGGGAGACATAATGCTTATAAGAGATCATATAAATTTTTCCGGGCATAATGCGCTGCGGGGAGCGCGGGACGGCTTTGTTTCCATGAATGGAGTGTACAGCGGTGAAATGTGCGCCTTGGCGCATAAGGCTGCGGCGCGCACGGGAATAACTCTCAGAGAGGGGGTATATTTTTACAGTGTGGGCCCATGCTATGAAACCCCGGCGGAGATACGGGCAATAAGACTTCTTGGCGGGGACGCGGTGGGAATGAGCACCGTGCACGAGGCCACCGCTGCGGCACAGCTGAAAATGAAAACGGCAGGGCTGTCCCTTATTACGAATATGGCGGCGGGAATCACCGGCCGCGAGCTGAGTCACGGGGAGGTGCTGGAGACGGGAAGGCAGGGCGCAGAAAGATTCGCCGCTCTTTTGGAGGCTATGATACGCGCACTGTGACGCGTCTTTGCGTTTATGACGCATTATGAATAAAAACGGCGCTTTTGCATATGCTATCGCGTGCAAGGGAGGTCGGAAAATGAAAACAAGAACAGGATTATTTGCGCTTATTACGGCGCTGCTGCTTTTATGCGCCCCGGCGGCGTTTGCAGCACCGGAGACGGCGGACTCCGCGCCGGCAATTGAGGATGCAAAGGCTGCCGTGCTTGTGGAGTATTCCACGGGCAAGGTATTGTATGAAATGGAAGCGGACAGGCGTCTGCCTGTTGCGAGCATGACAAAAATGATGACGCTGTGCATTTTGTTTGACAAAATTGACGCAGGGCAAATGAGCTTGGAGGATGAGGTGCAGATAAGCCCGGCGGCTGCGGCAATGGACGGCTCCGAGGTGTTTTTGGAGGAAGGAAAAAGCTATAAGGCAAGAGAGCTTATAAAAAGCGTGATAATCGCAAGCGGAAACGATGCCTGCGTGGCTTTGGCAGAGCATGCGGCGGGAAGCGAAAGCGGATTTACGGCGCTTATGAACAAAAAGGCGGAGCAGCTGGGAATGAAGAACACGCATTTTTCCAATTGCACGGGGATGCCGGCGGCAGAGCATTATTCCACTGCGAGGGATATGGCGGTACTGGCGCGGGAGCTTGCGGGACATGAGCTGTTTTTTTCCTGGAGCGGAAGGTGGATGGATAAGCTGGAGCACTCAGGAGGAAGAGTGACGGAGCTTGTGAACACAAACCGGCTGGTGCGCTTTTTTGACGGCTGCGACGGAATGAAAACCGGCTACACTGCGGAGGCGGGACATTGCGTAACGGCAACGGTTAAAAAGGGGGATATGCGGCTTATAAGCGTTATAATAGGTGCGGGCACGGGACAAGGACGCTTTGATGATGCGCGGGCGCTTATAAATTACGGCTTTGCGGAGTTTACGCTTGTAAAAAAAGAGGCGGATATTGCAAAAAGCATTGAGCTTAAGGGCGGCTATGAGCCGCAGGTGCAAATAGAAGGAGAACCGCTGTGCGCCGTATTATCAAAACGGGAGGCGCAGGAGGCGGAAGTGAAAACAGAGCTTGAGCAAAGTGTGAAGGCGCCTGTAAGAGCCGGTGACCGGGTAGGACGGCTGAGCCTCGTTGTGCGCGGGCAGACGGTGGCGCAGGCGGAGATAAAGGCGGCGGAAGACTGCCCGGAGGCGACGGTGGGAGGATATTTTCTGAAAATGGCGGCGCATTGGTAAGAATAGCTGCAAAGCCGCAAAAAATATGAACACAAATGCGAAAGAAAGCTTCAAAAGGGGACCGGCACTGCGGTCCCCTTTTGAAATCATGAGCGGCGAGCAAGGCGCAGAATATCCTCCTGCGGAGTGATATAATAGGTGGTTTCGTTTTCGTATATTACCATGCCGGGGCGGGCCTTGCGCATTTTATGTACGAATTTTGCGCGCGTGGCCGCCACTGCAATCTTGGAGCCGCCGCGGGCGGAGGAATAATAGGCAGCCAGCATGGCGCCCAGCTCAAGGGCCTCCCGCGAGGGAGCATCGGAGCGGATTATTACATGGCTGCCCGCTCCCTGACGGATATGCAGCCACATCTCCTCCGGGCGAGCCGTGCGCAGCGTTAATTCGTCATTCTGAAGGTTGTTGCGCCCTACAAGTATTTCCGTGCCGTCGGAGGCTTCAAAACGCATGGGGGAGGAAGCGGAGGAGGCAACGGGATTTTTTTCGGGGCGCTTCGGGGGGTGAAGATAGCCTTGCTGGATAAGCTCGGTGCGTATTTGTGCAAGCTGGGAAACATCGGTGCAGTTTTCAATTTCCACAAGGACGGAGGAAAGATAATCGTATTCATCATCGTTTACGCGCATTTGCTCTGCAAGCATGCGGGAGGCGGTGCGCAGCTTGGAATACTGCCGGAAGTATTTTTGGGCGTTTGCCTGAGGAGAAAAGCGTATATCAAGCGGGATAGTGACCGTTTGCGATTGAGGGGAATAATAATTAGTTACGGTTACGCTGTCGCTTCCCCGTTTTACGCAATGAAGATTGGCGGTAAGCAGCTCGCCGTAAAGGCGCAGCTGCTCCATATCCCTGCATTCCTCCTGCTTTTGAAGGTAGATGCTTTTTTTCTTTTCGCAGCGCTGCAAAGCGGCGCGGATGCGGTCATGCAGCTCGCGGGAGACGCAATGCGTGTGGCTGAGCATATCGCGCGCGGCGTAAAAATCGTCCAAAAGAGAGGAAAAGGAGGGATAGGGCTGCGCCTCGGGAAAGGTATTATAGGCAAAGGGCAAAAAGTCCGAAAGCTCACCGTTGGCCGTTACGGCCATGGGAGTGTAGGCTTTGCTGCGCACCTTGGACATATAGCCTTCAAGGCCGCAGGCATCGGCTGCGGCTTCCTGCGCAGCCTGCTTTGAAAAGCCGGTGAAGGTGCGGAACACCTCGCCTGCGGTATATTGAGGACGGGAGACAATGAAATTTGCGATATTTTCCGCCGTCGGCTCCAGTTTATCCTGAGAAGGCGGGTCAATATAGGGAAGATGCGGCTGCACAAGGCGCATTCTTGACATATCGGGACCGACGCGCTTTAGGGAATCGATAATATTGCCGTCTGCACCGATGAGAATCACATTGCTGTATTTTCCCATAAGCTCGACGGCTATGCGCTTAAGGGAGACATCCCCCATTTCATCGCCGGAGAGAATATCAATATATACAACGCGCTCGTTTCCTTTTTGTGTTACGGAGGATATGCGCCCGCCGGTGAGATGCTTGCGCATCAGCATGCAGAAGCCGGGCGCGGTCTGCGGGTTATCGTAGCGTGCGCGGGTAAGGTGCAGGCGGGGACCGCTGCCCACGGTGAGCAGCAGCTTTTTCGTGCTGCCCTCCGAACGCACCGAAATAAGCAGCGTATCGGGGCGCGGCTGCTGAATTTTATCGATTTTTCCGTCCTTGAGCTCACGGGAGAGCTCATCGGCTATTGCGCCGAGGGTTATTCCGTCCATTGGCATAAAACAGTGCCTCCAAGCGTTAAGTATGATATTATGGTTATAGTGTTTATGGTTTATGGTGTCGGCGATATTGCGGCCGTTTGCAGCGTTTATATTGCGGTTTGCAGCGGGCAAGAGCGCCGGCGCGGATGCCTGCGGCGTGCGTTCTAAAAGCGCCGGGCGTATGCGGCAGAAGCGTGCAGATAAGCGCACGGCAAGTCCGTAAAGGCCGCGACCCGTGATACGGGCGGAGCCAAAGCAGAGAATTTGACATATAGATGCGGTATATGACAGAAAACTCTTGCGGTTTTATCGGCAATATGATACACTATATTGACCATTTTGTGAATACAATTTCGATAACTTTTTGGAGGAATGAAATATGTGTACGTTTGAGAAGAACGAAAAGAATCAGGCTGTCATTACCGTTACGGTAAGCGGTGAGGAATTCGAAAAGGCAATTGAGCAGGCTTATCACAAGACGGCAGGACGGTATGCCATAGCCGGCTTCCGCAAGGGCAAGGCTCCCCGCAAGCTTATTGAGAAGTATTACGGCGAGGGCGTATTCTTCGAGGACGCTTTCAATGAGGTTTGCGGCCCTGCTTACGGCAAGGCGCTGGATGAGCTGAAGCTTATACCGGTGAGCCGTCCGGAGATAGACATCAAAGAGATCAAGGATGACAAGAGCGTGGTGTTTACTGCAACGGTTGATCTGAAGCCCGAGGTGGAGCTTGGCAAATACAAGGGTATAAAAATCGAGAAAAATGAGTATACTGTATCCGATGAGGATGTGCAGCGCGAACTGGATGCCGCACTTGACCGTGCAAGCCGTATGGTAGAGGTGGAGGGCCGCGCCGTTAAGGAGGGCGACACCGTAACCCTTGACTATTCCGGAAGTGTGGACGGAGTGAAGTTCCCCGGCGGAACGGCGGAGAACCAGACGCTGGTGATAGGCTCGCACACCTTTATTCCCGGCTTTGAAGAGCAAATGGTGGGCATGGAGATAGGCCAGGAGAAGGACATTGAGGTGAAATTCCCCGAGGATTACCATGCGCAGGAGCTTAAGGGCAAGGATGCGGTGTTTGCGGTTAAGGTGCACGGAATTAAAGAAAAGCAGGTTCCCGAGCTGGATGACGAGTTTGCAAAGGATGTAAGCGAGTTTGACACGCTGGAGGAGTACAAGGCGGATATACGCGCCAATCTTCAGAAAAAGAATGAGGAGCGCGCCGACAACGAGTATGAAGTGAAGCTGGTGGATGCTGTCTGCGATGAGGCTAAGGTGGAGATTCCGGAATCCATGATTGAGCGTCAGCTGGATTATCAGATGAACGATATGGCTATGCGCCTGAGCTATCAGGGAGTATCCATGGAGGATTACTTCAAATATACCGGCTCTGACGAAAAGCAGATGAGGGATATGTATCGCCCCGATGCCGAGAAGACCGTAAGACGCCAGCTTGTGCTTGAGGCGGTGAAGAATGCGGAGAAGATAGAGGCTCAGCCCGAGGATATTGACAAGGAGCTGGCAAAATACGCCGAGATGTTCAAAAAGAGCGTGGAGGAGTATAAGGCCGGACTTAAGCCGGAGGAGTTAGAGTACTTTACCGACACCGCCGTTGTGAACAAGACTCTTGCTTTTCTTAAGGAGAACAACCAGGCAGTGAAGCCGGCGGCCAAGAAGGCGGCAAAGAAGCCTGCAGCGAAGAAAACGGCCAAGAAGGCGGCGGATGCGCAGGAAAAGGAAGCGGACGCAGCGGATGCCGAGCAGGCTCAGGAGAAGGAATAATACTTTTTTGATACGGAGGGAATGAGTAAGTGCTTATACCGTATGTAATCGAGCAGACCAAGAACGGTGAACGCTCCTATGACATATATTCCCGTTTGCTTAAGGACAGAATCATATTCTTAAGCGGCGAGATAAACAATGATGTTGCGGACGTGGTGGTTGCGCAGCTGCTGTTTCTTGAAGCGGAGGATCCCGACAAGGACATTATGCTTTATATCAACAGCCCGGGCGGACTGGTGACTGCCGGGATGGCGATATACGACACGATGAATTATATCAAGGCTCCGGTTTCCACAATAGTTATCGGCATGGCGGCCTCCATGGCTGCCGTGCTGCTGGCTGCCGGAACAAAGGGCAAGCGCGTGGCGCTGCCAAATGCGGAGATAATGATCCACCAGCCGCTCGGAGGCGCGCAGGGGCAGGCAACCGATATAGCGATCCAGGCAGAGCAGATACTAAAAAGCAAGAAAAAGATAAACCGGATACTGGCCGACTGCACGGGCAAAAGCGAGGAGCAGATAGCAGCCGATGTGGAGCGAGATCATTATTTGAGCGCCGATGAGGCATTGGAATACGGCCTTATCGACAATATTTTCAAATCGCATTAAAGGAGCAGCAAATGCCGAAATATGAGGACAATAACAGGGTGATACGGTGCACATTCTGCAATCGCACCCGCGAACAGGTGAAACGCCTTGTGGCGGGCCCTCCGGGGATATTTATATGCGATGACTGCATAGAAGACTGTGTAGCGGCACTCAATGACAGCCGGGAGGATACGCCCTCGGCTGCGGGTGAGATAAATCTGCTGAAGCCGGCTCAGATCAAGGAGATACTGGATCAGTATGTCATAGGGCAGGATGAGGCAAAAAAGACCCTTTCCGTGGCGGTTTACAATCATTATAAGCGCATAACGGGCGAGCAGGTCAAGGACGATGTAGAGATTCAGAAAAGCAATATTCTGATGATCGGACCGACGGGTACAGGTAAAACTTATCTGGCGCAGACCCTTGCCAAAATTTTGGATGTGCCCTTTGCCATTGCCGATGCAACGACGCTTACAGAAGCGGGCTATGTGGGCGACGATGTTGAGAACATTCTTCTGCGGCTTATTCAGGCTGCGGATTTCAACATTGAGAGGGCTCAAAGGGGCATAATTTATATTGACGAGATAGACAAGATCGCCAAAAAGAGCGAGAACCCGAGCATAACAAGAGATGTTTCGGGCGAGGGGGTGCAGCAGGCGCTGCTTAAAATACTGGAGGGCACGGTGGCGAATGTGCCGCCCAATGGCGGGCGAAAAAACCCGTATCAGGAGTTTATACAGATAGACACAACCAACATTATGTTTATCTGCGGCGGTGCTTTTGACGGGCTGGAGAAGATCATTGAGGATCGTATAGGCAGAAAAACGGTGGGCTTCGGCTCCAATGTGACGCAGCTGGCGCGCGGGGACCTGAGCAAGATGCTGGCGCAGGTGATGCCGCAGGATTTGATGAAATTCGGCCTTATTCCGGAGTTTATAGGGCGTTTGGCCTCGACGGTCACACTGCATGCTCTGGATGAGCAGATGCTTGTAAGGATACTTTGCGAGCCCAAAAATGCGCTTATTAAGCAATATGCACGCCTGTTTGAGATGGACGGCGTAAAGCTGGAGTTTGAGCCGGAGGCGCTGGAGGCAATAGCCAAGAGTGCGATATCCAGAAAAACCGGCGCGCGCGGTTTAAGGGCGATAATCGAAGAGATACTGATGGACGCGATGTTTGCAGTGCCCTCGCAGGAGACGGCGGAAAAGTGCGTTGTGACAAAGGAAAACGTGGAAAACCACACTATGCCGGAGATTATTTGCCGGCAAAACGGCGACGGCAAGACGGATAAGGTATCCTGAAAGGATGTTTTATAAAAAAGAGCGGAGCGCCGCTCTTTTTTATGTTGCCGTATCGCTTTTTTTATACGGCAGCTGATGCGGCTGTTTTAGGGCATAATAAAGAACCGGCGGAAACGCCGGTTCTTTGGCTTTTGAAGGTGTTTATGGCGTGCTCGGGGTGCAGCTCGGTATGCTGGGGGCGGCGGTAAGGAGGGCGTGCTTTTTAAGCGAGGTATCTGCAAATAGTACGATGAATGCTCAGTTTCCGCCGCAACCGCAGCCGCAGCCACAATCCGAGGTCATTTCGGGCGGGAAGATGGGCAGGGAGAAAAAGCCGTCGCAGACCTCGGAGGCGAATTCCTCGCAGGGAGGTATTCTGCAAAAGCCGTAAGAGGGAACAAGCAGCTCCACCTCTGCGACAATTTTGAGGATGACGGTTACGCAGACGGTAAGACGGAAGGTGTTGTCGCAGACATAGCAGCCCTGAGTGCATATGGCACTTACAACGCTTTCGGCGGTAAAGGGAATGATGGATTCGTCCGGCACAAAGAGTATTACATCCTTGGAGACAGTTATAAGCCCCTTGCCCTTGCCTTCGTTACCGCAGGCATCGGAAAAGAGGATCTCTATTGGGATATCCACCTTGCATTTGACTCTGGCAAAGTTGGGACGGTCGCACAGGCGTTCTATGCGAAGGTCGCGCATGTGGCCACGGGTCGTGGTGGAACGGCAGCTTATAAAGGTTATGGGAGCATCGAATTTAAGACCGCAGGGACAAAGCTCGGTGATCTTTACATTCACGCCGTCCAGCTGCTCCTGCTGCATGCAGGAATCGTACACTTTTTTTACCTGAATACAGACGCGTTCGGTAATGCCGCGTGTGCAGTCACCGTTTATGCGCCCGGGGCAGACATCGTTTTCATTCTGTCTGTAAGAATAAAATGACATGGAATATTCCTCCTTCAAAGAAATCACTTCAAAGCGATCACATTTTATATTATGCCGAAGCCTTTGCAAACGTGTTTGGGGTTGCTGAAAAAACGGATATGTGGTATATTATGCAAAGCAATAAAATGAACCCCGTCGACGGGGAAACGGGAGTTTATCCGTCTGCTGTTATGATATGACGGCAAACAGGCGTTAGTGACGGCAAAACATTTTTGAAGGATTTTTTTGGAGCGAATTATGCAAGCATGGGAAGAACTTGGGGTGCGTCCGGCCGATATACTGCTGCCGCAGGGGGTGGACGGACAGCGCTGGAGCTGCATTGCCTGCGACCAGTTTACCTCTGATGAGGAATACTGGAAGCGCACGGAGGCCTTTACGGGGGAAAAGCCGGGGGCGGTGCATATAATATTTCCGGAGATATATCTGGGGCAGGAAGATGCTGTGCGGATAAGGAGTATCAATGCGGCCATGCAGCATTATCTTGACGAAGGTATATTCAGAGAGTATCGGGATGCCGTTATAATGTGCAGAAGGACGCTGCGCTCCGGGAGGGTGCGTACCGGGCTGATAATGGCGGCGGACCTTGAAAAATATGATTATTCGGCGGGCTCGCAGTCGCTTATACGGGCTACTGAGAGCACCATTGTGCGCCGTTTGCCGCCGAGAATTGCAATAAGGGAAAATGCGCCGGTGGAATTGCCGCACATAATGCTGCTGCTGGACGACCGCGACAATACGGTTTTCGAGGTGGGCTGCGGAGGAAAAACGGTATACGATACGCCGCTTGCGATGGACGGCGGGCATATAAAGGGAACCCTGCTTGACGAGGGTCAAAAGGAGCATGTGTTCAGGGCTTTGCAAAGCCTTGCCGAGAGGAAAAATTTTGCCCGGCGCAGCGGAGTAGGCGAGGACACGCCGGTGCTGCTGTTTGCAGTGGGGGACGGAAACCATTCGCTGGCCTGCGCAAAGGCGTGCTGGGAAAAGATAAAGCAGGGACTGAGCGAGCAGGAACGGCAGACGCATCCTGCACGGTTTGCGCTGGTGGAGATTGTTAATCTGTATGACAGCTCACTGGAGTTTCATCCTATACACCGTGTTGTTTTTGATGTGGACAGCAGCGCATTGCTTAAGGAGCTTGCATATGATGGAAGCGGGGCGGCGACTGTTGAAGCGATAACATCGGAGGGAAGGCGGAAGCTGAGGATAAAGGACAGCTGTTCTCTGACAGTAGGAAGCCTGCAGGAAGGCATTGATAAATATATTCAAAAGCACGGCGGCAGAGTGGACTATGTGCATGAAGAGGAAACGGTTTGCCGCCTGGGAGCAATGAAGGGCAATGCGGGCTTTATACTTCCTGAGTTTGCAAAAGAAGAGCTGTTTGCGTATGTTATTAAAAACGGGGCGCTGCCCAGGAAGACATTTTCGATGGGCGAGGGCTGCGACAAACGGTATTATTTTGAAGCAAGGAAGATACGCAGGGACTGACACTGGGATGCGTCCGTGAGGAAGTAAGTATATACGGAAAAGCGGCATATGAAACGGGCCGCGAGGGTGTTGAATTTATAACTGATTACCAAGCAATGTAAGATGGGAGAAAGGCAGAATATGGGTATAAGGGTTACAAAGTTCGGAGGAAGTTCGCTGGCGGATGCCGGCCAGATAAAGAAGGTTGCAAATATACTGCACAGTGATTCGTCGCGCAGATATACGGTGCCCAGCGCGCCGGGAAAGCGGCACAGTGAGGATGATAAAATTACCGATTTGCTGTATCGCTGCCATGATATTGCCACAACGGGTAAAAAAATCGATCCCGTATTTGAACAGATCCGTGCGCGTTTTATGCAGATAGCTCGGGAGCTGAAGGTGGAGTGCGGGCTGAAGGAAGATCTGGAGGAGATATATAACCGCATATCCATGGGGGAAAAGAAGGATTATGCGGCTTCCCGCGGTGAATATCTTAACGGCAGGATATTGGCGGCGTACCTTGGCTGGGATTTTGTGGACGCGGCGGATGTGATACGGTTTACGGATACGGGCATATTTGATGCAGAGGCCACAAACGAGCTTATGCAAAGGGAGCTTGCAAAGCATGAATATGCGGTGATTCCGGGCTTTTACGGCGCGCGCCCGGACGGAACGATAAAGACCTTTTCGCGCGGGGGATCGGATATTACCGGCTCGATAGTTGCACGGGCGGTGGGAGCGGAGCTGTATGAAAATTGGACGGATGTTTCCGGCTTTCTGGTGGTTGATCCGCGGATAGTGGAGAACCCCCGTACGATACATACAATTACCTATCGTGAGCTTCGCGAGCTTTCATACATGGGAGCGACGGTGCTGCATGAGGACGCAATATTCCCCGTGAGCGCGTGCGGAATACCGATAAACATACGCAATACCAACAAGCCGGAGGCGGAGGGCACGATGATAGTGGCCTCGGTGGAGGGCGAGAGCCGTGACGGGGTAGTTACGGGCATTGCGGGTAAGCGCAATTTCAGTGTTATTACGCTGGAAAAGGACATGATGAATGTTGAGCGCGGCTTCGGACGGCGTGTGCTGTCGGTGCTGGAGGAGGAAGGGATATCCTTTGAGCATCTGCCCACCGGTATTGATACAATGAGCATAGTGGTGGCGGACAAGGAACTGGACGGCAAGCTGGAGCATGTGCTTGAAGGAATACGCTCGCAGGCGCACCCTGACAGCATTGAGGTTCAGCGTGATATGGCGCTTATAGCCGTAGTGGGACGCTCGATGGTGCGCTCCTTCGGTACGGCGGGCAGAGTATTCGGAGCATTGGGCAGGGCAAAAGTGAATGTGCGCATGATTGACCAAGGCTCAAGCGAGCTTAATATAATCGTGGGCGTGGCTAACGACTGCTTCCATACCGCCATCCGTGCCATATATGATGAATTTTTTGCAAACTGAGGGCTGAAGAGAAAGAATAAGGCAGCTTTATGCCGCCATGAATATGCTTTGACGGATCGGGTATAATTGCAATGCCGTCGCGGAAAGACGCGCGAAAATACTTGATTTCGGGAGGTATAATCATGGCAAAGGGAAAAGCAAAAAAAGATAAGAAGGAAAAACAAAGGGAAAAGAAGGAGAACCCTTCGGAGAATGCATCGGATATGCTGCTTAATTGCAAACCGCAGGCTTAGCCTGCGGTTTCAGTGTTTTTATATGGTTATTCTGTCTGACGAAATTACGGCACAAGGCATTTTGAGGCCTTTTGATTTTCAACGGAAAATATAAGCAGCGGTAAAAAATCAGCGGGAAAGCATATCTTTAAGAATGCTTTGCAGCAGCACGGGGTGCGCCTTTCCGCGTGAGAGCCCCATGGCGCAGCCCAGTACGGATTGAAATGCGGCCTGCTTTCCGTTTTTGTATTCCGATACCGCCTTGTGCTGTTCGGTGACGGCTTTTTCACAGAATTCGCGGAGAATGGCAGGATCCGTAATTTGGAGCATATCGTGCTTTTGCGCGTATTGTGCCGGATCGCAATCCTCCTGCCACAGTATGCCCAGAAGCTTTTTGGCGGTGCCGCGGTTGATTCGGCCGTCGGAGATCATATTGCAGAGAACGGCAATATGTTCGGGGGATATTCTGAAATTACCGTTTGCAGCCGTATCCTCCTGATTGCTTTGATAAAGACGGGAAAACTCGCCGGTGATAAGCTTTGCAAGCTCGATGCGATCCTGACACAGAGAGGCGGCGGCCTGGAAATAGTCGGATATGTCTTTTTCGGCGGTGAGCTGTTCGGCGGTTTCTGCGTTTATGCCCCATGAAATATATGTACCGATGCGTGCGTCGGGAAGCTCGGGAATGGCAAGGCGCAGCCTTTGAAGGTGCTCGCCGCTTATGATTATGGGCGGGATGTCGGGCTCGGGGAAATAGCGGTAGTCCTGCGCTTCTTCCTTGGAGCGCATGGAAAGAGTTTTCCCGGAAGATTCATCAAAGCGGCGGGTTTCCTGAATTACGGGCTCACCGCTTTCGACAAGCTCGCATTGACGGCGGAATTCGTAATCAATGGCTTTTGCGATGAAGGCAAAGGAATTGAGGTTTTTCATTTCACAGCGGGTGCCCAGCTCCGTTTGACCTTTTTTTCGTACCGAAAGGTTGACATCGCAGCGCAGGGAGCCTTCGTTCATTTTGCAATCGGAGACGCCTATATAGAGCATAATGCTGCGCAGCTTGCGAAGGTATGCACGCACCTCATCGGCGGAGCGCATATCGGGCTGACTGACAACCTCGATAAGCGGGACTCCGCAGCGGTTATAGTCAATATATGTACCCTCGGAGGTGTGAAGGAGCTTTCCGGCATCTTCTTCAATATGTATCCTTGTTATGCCGATTTTTTTGGTGCCCTGTGGTGTTTCCACGGTTAAAAAGCCGTTTGAGGCAAGCGGAAGCTCGTATTGGGATATCTGATATGCCTTGGGCAGATCGGGATAGAAATAGTTTTTGCGGTCGAGCTTAGAATAGGGGGCGATGGTGCAGTTTGTTGCAAGCCCCGCCATTATTGCATAATCGACCGCCTGCGAGTTTAACACGGGCAGTGTTCCGGGCATGCCGGAGCATATGGGACAGACATGTGTATTGGGCGCTGCGCCGAATTCGGTGGGGCAGGAGCAAAATATCTTGGAATGGGTTTTAAGCTCGATATGTGTTTCAAGACCGATGACCATTTCGTATTTATCGTAGAGGCTCATTACCGTTTCTCCTTATTAATGACATTGGGGTTTAATTGCAGGGTTTAATTTGCGCGGTGTCGGAATATGCCGTGCGGCGGAGGGCTTAAAGCAATTCCTGTTCAAGGGCATGGCCGACCCGGTATAGCAGCCCCTCCGAAAGGCGAGGACCTATGAGCTGAAGCCCGATGGGCAGACCTGTGCTGCTTTTGCCGCAGGGCAGGGAGAGCGCGGGAAGCCCTGCTATATTTACGGGCACGGTGAAGATATCGGCCGAATACATTTCGGTGGGATCGCTGCGCTTTTCGCCAAGTTTCCATGCAGGAGTTGGGGTAGCGGGAGAGAGCAGACAGTCGCATTGCCTGAATATGGTGTTATAATCCTCGATTATTTCGGTGCGCACGCGCAGCGCTTTTTTATAATAGGCATCGCGGTAGCCGGAGCTGAGAACGAAGGTTCCAAGCATGATGCGCCGCTGCACCTCGTCGCCGAAGCCTTCCGAACGGCTTTTTTTATAAAGCTCGTTTATATCGGAGCAGCCGGCGGCGCGATAGCCGTACTTGACGCCGTCAAAACGGGCAAGGTTGCTGGAGGCCTCGGCACAGGAAAGAATGTAGTAGGCGCTCAGAGCGTTTTTGAGCGTTGGCATGGATACGGGCACGATGACGGCGCCGAGGCGCTCAAGAAGGGCTATGCTGCCGTTTACGGCGGCTGTGGTGTCGGCATCTTTGAGAAGGTCCATAGCGTCGGTCAATATGCCTATTTTAAGCCCGCGTATATCTTTGCCGATAAAGGAGGAAAAGCCGTGCGGGGCATCAAGGCTGGTGGAATCGCCGGGGTCTTTGCCGCTTATGACGCTGAGCACAAGCGCATTATCCTCCACGGTGCGTGTGAGGGGGCCGATCTGATCAAGGGAGGAGGCGAAGGCGACAAGCCCGTTGCGGGATACGCGGCCGTAGGTGGGCTTCATTCCGACAACGCCGCAGAAGGCGGCGGGCTGCCTGATGGAGCCGCCGGTATCGCTGCCCAGAGCGAACGGGACCTCGTGCGCAGCAACGGCTGCCGCGCTGCCTCCGCTGCTGCCTCCGGGAACGCGGTCGGGGCTGCAGGGATTAAGCACGGATCCGAAATAGCTGGTTTGCGTGGAGGAGCCCATTGCAAATTCATCCATGTTCAGTTTGCCAAGCATTACGCAGCCGGCCTGATCCAGCTTTTTTACAACATGGGCGCTGTATGGCGGAACGAAATTTTCCAGCATCCGTGAGGCACAGGTGGTGCGGATGCCGGCAGTGCATATGTTATCCTTGATGCCGCATGGTATGCCGGCAAAGGCACCGCCGGCGTTTTCGGTTTGCTTTGCGCGGGCGCGTGCATGCTCGGCGGTGACGGTGATAAAGCTGTTGAAACGGTTGAGAAGGGCCTTTTCTAGGAAGGCCTCCGTGATTTCAGATGCACTGAGCCCTTTTTTTCTTTGAGCAAGAAGCTGAGTAAGTGTCATTGCGGTTATATCCATATATTATCCTCCGGAATTTATCAAAAGACGCTGCGGGAAGGCTTGAACCGCATTTGCGGTGATGCAGGGTACGTTTATTGCACGACGCGGGGAACGGAAATATATTCCTCGGTGGCCTCAGGGGCGCAGGCGAGCAGCTGCTTACGGGGGACGGACGGCATTACGGCGATATCCGGGCGCATAACATTATCAAGCGGTGCTATGTGTTCGGTTTCCTTATTACCTGTCGGAGCATCGCAGAGCATGGCGGCAAAGGCGGCGGTTTCCTCAAGAGCGGCGGAGAGGGCGGCCTTTTTTTCGCCGGGAAGCTCAAGCTTGGAAAGCGCCGCGATATGCTCGATGTTTATCTCCGGGCGCACGGCCGCTTTATTGCCGCTGCTTTGAGCGCCGTTTGCTTCCGTGCTCAGAGAAAGCTCTGCAAGCTGCTTGGGATCAACGAAGGAGGGGGCCTCGGTCATAGGACAGGAGGCATCCTTTAATTTCGGAAAGGCTATGACATCGCGCAGGGAAGAAGCGCCGCACAGCAGCATGGTAAGACGATCAAGTCCGAAGGCGAAGCCGCCGTGCGGAGGCGCACCGTAATTAAAGGCATCCACGAAAAAGCCGAAACGACGGCGTATTTCCGCCTCGGTGAAGCCCAAGGCTTCAAAAACGGTTTGCTGAATATCGCGGCGGTGGATGCGCATGCTGCCGCTTCCCAACTCCGTGCCGTTGAGCACGACATCAAAGGCCTGGGAGCGGACAAGCTCGGGGCGGGTTTTGATGTATTGAAGATCCTGCGGATAGGGCATGGTAAAGGGGTGGTGCATGGCGATATAGCGCTGCTCTGTCTGGGAGTATTCAAACATGGGAAAATCGGTTACAAATAAAAACCGATAGTCGTCTTTTTCGGCAAGACCCTGAATATGAGCAATATCAAGGCGCAGACGGCCAAGAACGCTGCGCACGACAGGGAGGGTGTCCGCGCAGAAGATAATAAGATCGTCGGGCTGTGCGGATACGGCATCAAGCAATGCATGCATGTGCTCTTTTGAGAAATATTTTGTTAATATTGAGCCGGGCTGACCGTCGGGGCGGATGTTGATCCATGCCATGCCCTTGGCGCCGTAGGATATGGCTTTTTGCGTAAGCTCATCTATTGTGCTGCGGGAAAACAGCGCTCCTTTTTTTATGCATACGGCGCGTATGCGACCGCCGCTTTTGCAGACATTTTCAAACACGGAAAAGGAGCTGCCGCCGGCGATGTCGGTTACATCGGTTATCGGCAGATCGAAGCGTATATCCGGCTTATCGGTGCCGTATGTGTCCATTGCCTGCTGCCATGTCATGCGCACAAAAGGCTTGGAGGCAAAGCCCATGACCTGTGAAAAAATGTATGTGAACATTGTTTCAAGGTGTATAAGGATGTCCTCCTGATCGACAAAGGACATTTCCATATCCACCTGTGTGAATTCCGGCTGCCGGTCGGCGCGGAGATCCTCATCTCGGAAGCAGCGGGCTATCTGATAGTAGCGGTCTATGCCGCCTATCATAAGCAGCTGCTTAAAAAGCTGCGGGGATTGCGGAAGGGCGTAGAAGCTTCCGGGGTGCACCCGCGAAGGCACCAGATAATCGCGTGCGCCCTCCGGTGTGTTTTTTGTAAGCATGGGAGTTTCAACTTCGATAAAGCCCTCGCTTTGAAGATAGCTTTGAGCAGCAAAGGAGATGCTTTGGCGGAGACGGAGATTTTTAAGCATAGAGGGGCGCCGAAGGTCAAGAAACCGGTATTTAAGGCGCAGCTCATCCCGTACGCTGCTGCGGTCATCTATGCTGATGGGCAGGGTTTGGGCGGGAGAGAGCAGCTCAAGCGTATCGGCGGCAAGCTCGATTTCTCCTGTTTCCACTGACGGGTTGTAGGTTTCTGCGCTGCGCAGCCGTATAAGACCCTGCGCGGTTATAACGCTTTCGTTTTTTATATGCTCCGCCATAGCGAACTGTTCGGGGGAAAGCAAGGCGGCATCGCACACCACCTGCAGCACGCCCTCGCGGTCGCGCAGGTCAAGGAAAATCACGCCGCCCATATCGCGCTTGCTTTGCACCCAGCCCTGAGCGGTGATGTTAAGCCCTACATCTTTGCGGCGCAGCCGGCCGCAGTAACAGCTTCGTTTCATTTTTTGCATCCGTCCTTTTTATGAAATTTTGGTGCCGCTTGCGCGTAAATGTAAAAAAGGCGCAGGTTCAATACGCGGAGATACCGCCTGTATGGGACGAGAATGAATCTCGCGGTACCACCCAAATGAACCGTACGCCTTTGTACAGAACTCCTCTAAAGCACCAATATGCTTTTTGCTGTAACGGGCTACCCGTCCGAGCCTACTTGCCGTAAAATCAGGCTTTGGGTCGGCGGCTCCGGGATGTTCGTCGGCTTTCCGGCATCGCCGCACTTGCACCTGCTGCGGCTCTCTGAGGATGCGTTATGAAAGCTTAATCTTCCCTTCATAGCTTTTAATTTGATTTATAGTATATCCAAACAGGAAATGTTGTCAAATGTTTTTTGCATTGCCGCGCATAAAAACTGGCAGGCGTTTTTTTGCAAAAACGGTCTTATCGGAAGGCGCGGGGGCGGCATCGCCGCAGGGACGGAACGGGCATGTGCGGTGCGCGAAGGACGGCTTGCGTTTTTTAAGAAGATGTGAGAAAATATACAAAAGTGCAAGCAGGGCTTTTGAAAACGGAGACCGTAAGGGACGAAAGCCGGGCAATAATGCGGCAAGAGGAATTATTTATGAGATGGAACTGTGCGGTATGGGATTGGAACGGTACCCTTTTTGATGATGTTGACATTTGTATTTACAGCATAAACGAGCTTTTGGCAAGACACGGACTGAAGAGATTGGATGCGGAAAAATACAGGGAGATATTCGGTTTTCCGGTTAAAGATTATTATAAAAGAGCGGGCTTTGATTTTTCGCTTATTTCTTTTGATGAATTGGCAAAGGAGTATATGGAGATATATCAGCCGTTAAGTGATTCGTGCCGGTTAAGAAGGGGCGCCCAGGAGACGGTGGATGCCTTGAAAAAAGAGGGGATAGAAAGCGTGATACTTTCTGCTTCCAGAACCGATTATCTTTTGCGGCAGATGAAGAAAACGGGAATCAGGGGTATATCGGCGGTGTACGGAACGGAGGATATACTGGCGGGAGGCAAGGCGGGGCTTGCGCAGCGGCTCAGGAGGGACCGACCTGACGGAAAATTCCTTTTTATAGGAGATACGCCGCATGATGCGGAGGCGGCGGAGGCGGCGGGAGCCGATTGCATATTGCTTTCAGGGGGGCATAAGCAGGCAGAGCAGTTGGAAAGGTATGCACCGGTGCTTTCGGAAATTTGCAGTATTCCGGGATGGATACAGTCAAAAAATGATATGAGCGAGGAGTAGGAGGCCGTATTTACGGCGATTTAGGGGGCGAATTGAAATAAAAACGGAATTTTGTGAAATTTAACTTGCATTTTTCGCGTTATAAGGGTAAAATTATAGCATTAAATCCGGGAGTGCCGCATATACGGAGCCCGGGTGACGGGAAAGGAAGCCCTGAGGGCGTGTGTTGACCATGGAGAGAACTGAGCTTACTGCAAAAATCGAAGAAAAATATAAAAAGATGAGCAAGGGGCATAAACGCATTGCCGATTATATACGCCAGAATTATGATAAAGCTGCGTTTATGACGGCGAACAAGCTGGGGGGAAAGGTGGGAGTGAGCGAATCAACAGTGGTGCGCTTTGCCGACAGTCTGGGTTATGACGGATATCCGCAGCTTCAAAGAGCCATGCAGGATGTTATACGCAACCGCCTTACCACGGTACAGCTTATAGAGATGACGGGAGAGCTGAAGGAGGACGAAGTGCTTGCAAAGGTGCTCAAGGGCGATGTAGACAACATACGGGCTACCCTGAGCGAGATCGATCCGGCGGTTTTTGACAGCGTTGTCTCCACGATTCTGGGGGCGGATAAGGTGTATGTTATGGGTGTGCGCTCTGCTGCTCCGCTTTCGCAGTTTATGGGATATTATCTTGATTTTATGATGCGCAATGTAAGAACGGTTGCCTCCGGAATAGGCGATGTATTTGAAAGAATGATACATATAACCGAAAAGGATGTGTTTATAGGCATAAGCTTTCCCAGATATTCAAACCGCACGATAGAGTGTATGCGCTTTGCCGCTTCTAAGGGGGCAAAGTGCATAGCCATAACAGACAGCGAGGTTTCGCCACTGTGCGAGCACAGTGATTTGACGCTTTGCGCAAAGAGCAACATGACAAGCTTTGTGGATTCGCTGGTGGCGCCGTTTTCCGTTGTTAATGCCCTTATTGTAGCCATAGGCATGAAAAAACGCGAGCAGATAAGCGCGAATTTTGAAGAGCTTGAAAAAATATGGATAGAGCATAATGTATATGCAAGCGGAAAATAAGAAGCGCGGCGGGCGAATGTGCGGACGGAAATGCGGCTTTGCTGACAATTCAAAAAAACACGGCGGAGTATAAATGAAGATAGCGGTAGTGGGCGGCGGTGCTGCGGGAATGATGGCGGCTATACAGGCCTCCGGCGAGGATGTGGTGCTGCTTGAAAAAAATGAAAAGCTGGGTAAAAAGCTGTATATAACCGGTAAGGGCAGATGCAATGTTACAAATGCGTGCAGTGAGCAGCAGCTGCTTGAAAATATTCCGCGCAACGCGCGTTTTATGTACAGCGCATTTAATACGCTTTCTCCGCAGGAGCTGTGCGCGATGGTGGAGGGGCTGGGAACACCGCTTAAGACGGAGCGCGGCGGCAGAGTGTTTCCGGTGAGCGATCATTCAAGCGATATAATTAAGGCCTTTGCAAAGGGACTTACACAGTGCGGAGTTAAGGTGAAGCTGAATACGGCGGTTACGGATATTGCGGTAAAGGACGGCAGGATATGCGGAGTGCAGACCGGCGGCGGCTTTATTGAATGCGACCGCGTGATTCTGGCTTGCGGGGGATGCTCATATCCGCAGACGGGCTCTGACGGGGGCGGGTTTGCACTGGCTCGCAGGCTGGGGCACACGGTGACACCGTTATACCCGGCTCTTGTGCCGATAAATACCGATGACGATTATTTGCGGGAGCTTCAGGGGCTTTCGTTAAAAAACGTTACCTTTAATGCCTATGACGGGAAAAAGAAGCTGTTTTCACAGCAGGGAGAGCTGCTTTTTACGCATTTCGGAATATCCGGGCCGCTGGTGCTTACATACAGCAGCGTTATGGCGGGCAGGGATATATCAAAGGCGGAAACATATATAGATCTAAAGCCTGCGCTTACACAGCAGCAGCTGGATAACAGACTGATACGGGATTTTGTATCTTCGGGCGGAAAAAGCCTTAAGAATGTTATTACCGGGCTGGTGCCTGCCTGCATGCGCTCGGTGCTGCTTCGCGCGGCAGGAGCGGACGGAGATAAGCGGGCGGATCAGCTTTCCAGGGAAGAGCGGGCCGGAATCATAAAAGCACTGAAGTTTTTTCCGATACACCCGGTATCGCTGCGCGGCTTTTCCGAGGCGGTAATTACAAGGGGCGGCATAAACATAAAAGAGGTGAATCCTTCCACAATGGAGTCCCGATTGGTGGAGGGACTGTATTTCGCCGGGGAAATGCTGGATGTGGATGCGTTTACGGGCGGATATAATTTACAGATAGCGTTTTCCAGCGGTGCACTGGCGGGGCTGAGCGCATCGGGCGGCAGCGGTTTGAAAGGATAAAATGATACGGATGAAAGAATCCGAAGGGAGAAGAAAATGACAAACACGGGCAGCAAGGAAATTGCCAAGGCGGCCGTGCTGATGAGCATGACGAATGACCGCGAGGATGAAAAGGAACTGAAGCAGAGGCTGGTGCAGCAGGAAATAATGTCGGCGGCCGTAGATTGCGGGGGAGAGTTTATTCCTTCCATGAGCAAGTTTGTGGAACGGGCGGTGGTTGCCGCGAAAAGAGAGGGAATAATCAATGACAGTCACTTGCAGGAGGGGGCTGTTGCAGGAGCTGCACATGAAGCGCTGACGCAAATAAGCTCGAAGGCGCTGGGACTCTCTGTGGGAGGAAAGATAGGCATAGCGCGCAAGGGGGATCATGTGGCGGTGGCCGTATATTTTGCAATAGGGCTGCTGCATCTTAACGATATAGCCGTAGGGCTGGGGCACAGGGCGATATAAAGGCTGCGGCGTCTGGTACGGGCGCATACGGCGGATGCAAACATGAAAAAGGTGCGGCTTTGCTGCAAAAAATGACTTCGGCGAGGAAAAGTATGTCAGGAAACAGGATATATCATATAGCAATCGACGGGCCGTCGGGGGCCGGAAAAAGCACGGTGGCAAGAAATGTGGCGAAAAAACTGGGGATAGCATATCTTGACACAGGGGCGATGTACCGCGCGGTTGGACTGTACATGCAGGAAAACGGAGTGGAAATGAAGGAAGGTTGCGTTTGTGAGGCGCTACCGGGATGCAAAATCGAGGTGGACTACGATGAAGCTGGAGGGCAGCGCACGCTGCTTAACGGAAGAGATGTGAGCGAGGATATACGCCGGCACTGCGTTTCACGGCTTGCTTCCGCCGTATCGGCGTTTCCGTGCGTAAGAGAGCATCTTGTGGCACTTCAGAGAGAGATTGCCCAAAAGCGAAGCTTTGTATTGGACGGCAGGGATATATGCAAGTATGTTTTGCCGCAGGCGGAATATAAGTTTTTTCTTACGGCGTCGGCACAGGAGCGCGCACGCAGGAGATGCGAGGAGCTGAAGGCAAAGGGAGAAACGGTAGAGCCGGAACGCGTGCTTAAGGATATCGTCGACAGGGATTATGCGGATTCCCACCGTGCGGTGGCACCGCTTGAACAGGCGGAGGATGCAGTGGTTATTGACAGCACGGAAATGAGCATAGAAGCGGTGACGGAAAAAATTCTTGCGGCTGTGACGGAGGAAAAATAACATTGTTTTACGATTGCATAAGAGCGGTGCTGAAGGTGCTGGCTTTTGTTCTGATGCCGGTAAGAGTATACGGGAGGGAAAACCTTGACCGTGAGGGAGCGTATATTCTTGCGTGCAATCATCAATCGTATATGGATGTTCCGTGTCTGATAATTGCGGATAAAAGAAGGATACGCTTTATGGCGCGGTCCTCTTTTTACAGATTTCGATTTGTAAAATGGCTTTTCGGAAAGATGGGGGCGTTTCCCGTAAATGTGCGTACCGGCGATGTGGATGCCATGCGCAATGCACTTAAGGCGCTTAGGGCAAAAGAGGTTTTGGGAATATTTCCGCAGGGACGCAGGGTGAAGGAGTCGCCGTATCCCAAAAAGGAAGATATGCTGGGAGGAGTAGGCTTTTTGGCGGCAAAGGCGGCCACGGCGATAGTGCCGTGCGTTTTTGAGCGCAGGCCGCTGATACTTCGGATAAACAGGCTTCACATAGGAAAGGCGATAGAGGTGCCGGATAAGGGGACAATATCGGAAAAAACAGAGAAGATCAACGGCATGCTCTTTGACGCGATGATCTCACTGTTTCCGGAAGGACCCGAAACGAGCGATAAGCTTAAAAAATGATAAAAGGACGAAACGCGTTTGAAGATTATTATTGCAAAAACGGCAGGCTTTTGCTTTGGGGTGCACCGTGCGGTGGATGCCGTTTATGAAAGCAGAAAAAAATACCGTACCATTTCCACTTTGGGGCCTATCATACACAACCCGCAGGTGGTATCGGAACTGGAAAGAGCGGGGATCAAGGCGGTCGATTCGCCGGAGGAGGCAAATACCGAGGCGGTGGTTATAAGGTCGCACGGATGCACGCCGGAGGACAAACGCAAGCTTGCGGAAAAGGGAATAGCGATAGTGGATGCGACCTGCCCGTTTGTTGCAAAAATACAGCGGATAGCGGAAGAGGCGTACGGGGCGGGGGAACAGGTTGTAATTGTGGGGGAAGCAAATCACCCGGAAGTGATTGGAATAAATGGCTATTGCGGCAATAATGCGATAATAATTAACAGCGTTGATGAGGCAAAAAAGATACCGTACACAAAAAAGAAGCTGTGTTTGGTAGCTCAAACCACAACAAATCAAGAAAATTGGCAAATAATCGTTGAATTTCTTTTGAAAAGCGGTTATAATATAACGGTCCGAAATACTATATGCTCGGCAACGGCCAAGCGTCAGCAGGAGGCAAGAGAGCTTGCTGCAAGGTGCGATGCCGTGGTGGTGATCGGAGGGCATAACAGCTCCAATACGGCTAAGCTGTATAATATTTGCAGACAGATTCAGAAACGAACCTATGTGATTGAGAGTTCGCAAGAGCTCGGTAAAATCAATTTTAATAATATCAACATCATAGGGATATCGGCAGGCGCATCCACGCCTGACCGGGTAATTAAGGAGGTTGCAGCAAAAATGAGCGAACAGGATAAGCTCGAGACACAGGATTCTGACTTTATTGAGGAGATGGGCAAAGCGCTGGTCAGAATCAAACCCGGACAGCAGATCAAGGGAACGGTAATCTTCGTTGATGAAAACGAAGTAGGCGTCAACATCGGATACAAATCCGACGGATTTGTGTCCAAGGAAAATCTCACTATTGCAGGCGATGTGGATCCGCGTGAGGTGGTAAAAGAGGGCGATGAGATCGAGGTTGAGGTGCTGAAGGTAAACGACGGCAACGGCAATGTGATCCTCTCCAAAAAGGCCATTCAGGAGCGTCTGCTTAAGGATGAGATGCTTAATAAGATCAACAGCGGCGAGCCCTTCGAGGTGACTGTAAAGGAAGCGGTAAAGGGCGGTCTTATGGCTGAGCTTGACGGCATCCATGTTTTCATTCCCGCATCGCAGATCCGCGTGAAGGGCTATGTCAAAGATCTTACTAAGTTCGTTGGCGATACTTTTAAGGTTACTGCGCTTGAGGTTGATGTCAAAAAGCGCAGAGTAGTTGCTTCCCGCGCGGCTGTTTTGGCCAAAGAGCAGGCTGAAAAGGCGGAGAAGTTCTGGAGCAACATTCATGAAGGCGATGTGGTAAAGGGCGTTGTACGCCGGATAACCGATTTCGGCGCGTTTGTGGATGTCGGAGGCTATGACGGATTGCTTCATATCGGTGATATTGCGTGGTATCGCATAGGAAAGGTGAGCGATTGCCTGAATATCGGCGATGAAATCAATGTTGTAGTTCTTTCCCTTAACAGAGAAAAAGAATTGATCTCCCTTGGGCTTAAGCAGCTTATGCCCAAGCCGTGGGATGATGCTGAGGAAAGATTTGCACCCGGAACCGTTGTGCACGGAACCGTTGTGCGCATTGCTCCTTTCGGCGCGTTTGTGAGCATAGCTCCCGGAATTGACGGAATGGTACATATCTCCGAGATAGTTAACCATTATGTCAAAAAGGTGGAGGAAGTGCTGAGCGTAGGACAGGAGGTTGACGCTGTTGTGCTGGGCTGCGATGTGCCCAACAAGCGTATAAGCCTGAGCATCAAGGCACTGCTTCCCGAAGAGGACGGTTATGAATCCGAAGAACTTGAGGATGCAGAGCCAATTGAAGACTGATCACGGCGTATAGGCGTATATTATCGGCGCGGGCTTATATTAGGGAGCCTGCGCCGATTTTTATGTTTTTTGGGACTTAAATATAACACAGAGGAGGTGCCGGTATGAAAATTCAAAAGGAGTGCTTTTTGCTCAAAGACGGCAGAGGGGCGGTAATGCGAAGCCCGGAGGATGCAGACGCAGAGGAAATGCTGAAATATTTGCATGATACTGCACGGGAAACGGATTTTTTGCTGAGAACCCCGCAGGAAAGCGGCAGATACAGTGCGGAAAAGGAACGCGCACTGTTTGCGAAATTGAATGCCGATGAAAGGTCGGCAATGGTGCTTTGCTTGGTTGAGGACAGAATAGCCGGGGTTTGTCAGATAAGCGCAAGCGACAGGGTAAAGACGGCGCACCGGGCCGGTATAGGTATAGCGGTGCTGAAGGAATTTTGGGGGCAGGGAATAGGCACAAGGCTGCTTGAAAAAATAACAGACATCGGGCGAGAAATAAAGGGTGTTATACAGCTGGAGCTGGAATTTATTGAAGGAAACAGCAGAGCGTGTGCTTTATATGAAAAGGCAGGCTTTCGGACGGTGGGTGTGCATCCTAACGCAGTGAGAATGAGCGACGGTGCGCTGCGCCATGAATATTTGATGATTAAGGAAATATAGTGACAGCAACAGCCCTGCGCTTATGCGCGGGGCTGTTTTAACGCAGGCCGGTTATAAAGTTGCTGTTTGCATAATCGGAAAGGTGGATATTGCAGCCTAAATTTTTCATCTGGGCCAGTTTTATAAGTATCAGCTCGGATGGGACATTAAAAGAAACGGCGGCCTGCGTTACGGTAAAACCGCCAAGGAGTGTTTCGTAAAGCTCGTCCCAATCCAGCAGAAGATGAGCGGCAAAGGCATTGGCGGCTTGCTCGGTATCGTCCTTCAAGCCGAAAAGCGCATATTCCCGCATGCCCTGTGATGCAAAGCTGCGGTGAAGCGTATCGTGCCCCAGCTCGTGTGCAAGCACGGTGCGCGCGGCAGTTTCGCTGATGGAATCGTTTATGAATATCATCCGGTGACGCCAGCGGTAGGTGTACATTCCCAAAAGCTTGGAAAAATGTTCAAAATAGAGGCTGATGCCGAGCTCGCCTGCTATTTCAAAAGGCTCACGGGTGCCGCAGCGCCGTATAACGGCATTGGCTTTTTTATATATTTCCTGACTGCAAATCAATTTTGACCTCCGGAGTGACGGCCTTTTCGACCGTTATGCGCCGCCGGGGAACGGGAGCTGTATTTTTTATTGTCGCTTTTGGCATCCCAATATGCCTTTTGCAGCGCCATCATTACGGCATCTTTATCTTCCTGATCCAATTCTCCGCCGGCGAAGAGGCCGCCTATCTGGGCGACAAGCGCCTTAGCCTGTGCTACCCCGTTTTTCCCGTAGTGCTCGCCTGCGTGGGCGATGAAATCATCGGTTTCGTTATACAGAGATGCCGCATTTACATTCAATATGCAGGCAAGGCGGTCGTATACGGCACGGTTTTGCGGGTAGGTATTGCCGTTTTCGTAATTTATTACGGTTTTAAGTGCTATGCCGGCTTTGGCGGCTAACTCGGATTGAGTCATGCCGGCTTTTTTGCGTGCAGTTCTGAGCTTTTCGCCGAATTTCAAGGCGACACCTCCTAAATATGAAAACGGATTGCATATTTTGATTGACATGTGCAATGTAATTTGATATATTATACATGCAATCTGATTGCACATATAATACAACGGTTTGCGTATATTGTCAATAAAAATGTATAAAAATTAATGCATAAAAAATGCGGAAAAGATGTTGATATGACGGAACGCACTATTCTTCATGTTGATATAAACAGCTGCTTTGCCTCCATAGAGACGGCATTGGAGCCTTCGCTTAAGGGACATCCGATTGCGGTTTGCGGTTCGGTGGAGGATCGCCACGGCATAGTTCTTGCCAAAAGCGAGGAAGCAAAGCGTTTCGGTGTGCGCACCGCGGAAACCGTTTGGCAGGCAAAACGCAAATGTCCTTCGCTTGTAACGGTTCCGCCGCATTACAGCGAGTATTTGCGATATTCCGGTGCGGCAAGAAGAATATATGAGGATTTTACGGATCAGGTGGAGCCCTTCGGGCTGGATGAATGCTGGTTGGATGTTACGGGCAGCACAAAGCTGTTCGGAAGCGGCGAAGTTATTGCCGAGACGATACGCAAGCGTGTAAAAAGCGAACTGGATATTACGGTATCCGTAGGGGTGAGCTTCGGAAGAATTTTTTCAAAGCTGGGCTCCGATATGAAAAAGCCGGATGCGGTAACCGTGCTGAGAAAGGAAAATTATCTTGAAAAAGCGGGGAATTTGCCGGCAGGAGCGCTTATGGGGGTGGGGAAAAGCACGGAAAATCTACTGAACAGGCGGGGGATATATACGATATTGGATTTGGTGCTTGCCAAAGAGGAGGTGCTTTGCAGTTTGCTGGGAAAGAACGGGAGCGCACTGTGGAGGTCGCTTCGCGGAGAGGAAGCTCCGATTTCGGTAAATGAACAAAGGGCGGCGCATAAATCGATAAGCAGCGGGATCACCACGGGGAGAGATATGATGAATTATGATGAAGCATGCAATGTGCTGCTGGCGCTTTCAAGGGATGTGGCGATAAGGCTGAGAAAGGAAGGGGTATTTGCCCGCGGAGTACAGATAGCGGTGCGGAGGACGGAGGGATTGCAGTGGCAGCAATACGGGAGGCAGTTGGAATTTGCCACTCAGTCTGCCGGAGGCATATATGAATGTGCCCGCGAGCTGATGAAGCTATACGAATGGGAATGCCCCTTGCGGTCGCTGTGTGTTCGCGCAACAGAGCTTGACGGCGGAAAATATGTTCAGGAGAACATGCTCGGAGACCTCGAAAGACATGAAAAAAGAGAACGCGTTTCAGCGGCGGTTTATGATATTTGCCGTAAGTTCGGTAAAGAGGCGGTAAAACCGGCGGCTATGCTGTCTTGCCCGGTGCCCGGATGCGGCGAAAGGATAAACTGTCTTCCGGATGCGGCATTGCGCAATGGCGGAAAATAATGCGTTGTCTGTATATACGCTGGGATTGCGGATAAAAAGAGGGGAAACGGAGAATATGGCTGCGCGGCGGTGTTGTGCTGCGGCGCGAAAAAATGCGGCGGATGGCAGATAATGAAAAAGCACGGCATTACGGCCGTGCGGCGGATTATTCTGCCTGAAGGGCGAGGACACGGGCTATCAGTTCAGCTCCGCGCCGTGCGGAATCGTTTATATTATTATCACGGATAATAACTCCGCCTATTGCATCACAGGAGGCTGTTATCGGAACGAGATATTTTGTTTCCTTTTCAAGGCTGACCGGGCGGCGTCCGTCAATGAGGGCCAAAGTCTGTTCATCTGTTTGATGTGCGGATTCGGGCACCTGTCCGCAGGAGGCCAGCATTCCTTCGCGGTCGCATATCCAAGCAGTTATATTGTACATGTTATAAAAGGCCTGCAGTAATTCCTGCGCGGAGGCGGCCATCCTGTTAAGTGCGGAATACTTTTTCAGGGTGATACCGTCTTTTTCGGTGTAGATCTCCAATGGGTCGCCCTCGTGAATGTGCATGGTTCGTCTTATTTCCTTAGGGATTACTATTCGGCCGAGTTCATCAATTCTTCTGACTATTCCAGTTGATTTCATTATTATTTACCGTCCTTTAGGATTGAATGATTTATTCATTCCTTAGTAGTTTTTGTATTTGCACAGAGGTTATACAGAATTTGATGCAATTTAACGGAAATAAATATGCCGTCATGGATGAAACATGGGCTTAAGGCTTGGCAAGGGCTGTATTAAACGGAATGGCTGCGGATTTGCGCATATGATATGCCGTAGGTTCTGGGTGCAGGGATGCCGAATATCTGACAATTAAAAAGAGGGCTTGCGCTTGTTTGACATGAATACTCTGTAAGGCGGATAGAATAAGTGTAAAAATGAAGGCTGTATAATTATAACATGCAGGGATTGCTATGCTGATTCTATAATTCGGCGACGGCAGCGTTTTGTTTTGCCGTAAGCTTCTTATAATTGATGACAAAGCAGACAATCTCGGCGACTGCGGTGATAGTCCATGAGAAAATATACAAAAGATACAGGGAAGGAATGGTATGAAAATATGCGAATACGGTATATATCCACACCACCCGGAATACGCAGGAGCCGATTATTACAATAATGGTGGGGGCGAGGCTCTTGCCGATGCCGCGGCAGGCTGCAATGGTGCAATCCATGAAAGCGCTTACGGCATAGGAGAAGCTCATGATTTGCGTGCGTTGAAGGCCGGCTTGGATGACGGCTTCATCGTTTGCAAACAGGGATAGAAATTCTCGACCGAACAGGAACAAAGCGCCGCCGAGGACGGCGCCGGCGAAAAAGGAATAGGTAACCCCTACAAAATAGCTTTTAAGCACGCGGTTCTGCTTTCCGGCGCCGAGGTTTTGCCCCATGAAGGTGGAACATGCGGTATAAAACGCCGCCATGATGTTGTAGATAATGGCATCGGCGTTGGCTGCGGCGGAATTGCCTTCAACCATGACGGAATCAAAGGAATTCACGGCGCTTTGTATGAAAAGATTGGCAATGGCAAAGATGGCGTTTTGAAACCCGGCCGGAATCCCAAGACCGAGAATGTGTTTTAGCTCAGACTTGTCCGTGCCGTATTTCAGATCTCGGAGGCGAAAGGCGCAGTCATCATTTTGCCGTCCCATATGTATAACAATGAGAAGTGCTGATACATATTGCGTGATGATGCTGGCAAGCGCAACACCGTCCTCCGCCATGCCGCAGACAATAACAAAAAACAGATTGAAAAGCACATTGAGGATTCCGGCAATCATCAGATATACAAGCGGGCGTTTGGTATCGCCGTTTGCACTGAGTACACCGTTTCCGAAGTTAAAGACGCCCAGTGCGGGCATTCCGAGAGCATATATGCGGAAATAGAGCACGGCTCCCTCGATAAGGTCGTCTTTGGTGCCCAAAAGCTCCAGCATAAACCGCGCGGAAAGAAGACAAAGCGCAGTGATAATGCAGCCGGCGGCAAGACAGATTACAAAGGATGTGCGGATGGAGGAGGCTGTGCGTGCTTTGTCTTTGGCTCCGAGATGCTGCGCGACCATGACATTGACGGCGCTGCCAATGCCTATGAGAAAACCGGTGAACAGGGAGACGAGAATTGTGGTGGAGCCTACTGCACCCAATGCCTCTGCACTGGAGAATTTGCCGACGACGGCAACATCTGCCATGTTAAAAAGCACCTGCAAAAGCTGAGACAGCATAAGCGGTACGCTGAAGAAGAACATGTTTTTCCACAGTGAGCCGTGCGTTATTTGTATACCGCTGTGCGCGTGGTATTTATGTGCCATGTGGAATATCCTCCGAAAACTTGAAAGCGGCTGCATTTTGGGATTATGTTTGTTGCCGCACAATTTTTTATTATAGCATATAAGGATAATATTTTCAATAAATAATGATGAATTATCGGGGCGGTGGCTGAAAACAAAATTCCGCAGCTACGGGAGCGCATTGCCGAATCGGAACGCCGGTCAGCAAACAAAGACAAATTTATTGCTGCTATTCGCCGGTTTATGCAAATGGACAAGTTGACCGCACCACTTTTGCGTGAACTGATTGACCGAATCGAAGTGTATGAAACGCAAGGTGTAGACAAAAACAGAACGCAGAAAATTGTGATTCATTATCGTTTCGTGGGCTATATTGACATTCAGGAAGCGCCGCTAAAAGAGCATTATGTTGTAGAAACACGGCAGGGGGTTGTTGTGGAAGTACATCTTGGCATAAAAAAGAGCAGGTACCGGCCCTGCTCAAAGATGAAGCATAAAAAATGAGTGCTCATAACGCAAATCCGTTATGAACACTCGATATGGCATTGGGCTTAATGATTGATACAATGAACGCAAGTGCATCATTAGCAGATACACTATGCATATTTTAGGACGCGCCCCCTTTTTCAGCTTTTTAAATTACTCGATAATCATCAAAATATTCCCTCAAAGAACCCTTTATTTTAAGGGAAAGTTCTGCTTTTTAAGGGAAACCGCCATATTTCATTTGATAACTTTCTGATAACTCTCGCCCGTCCCCGTTGACTTTTGCTCATTTATATGCCATACTGTCACACTTGAACGGACGGTGATCGTATGACTAAAGAACAAGGCGAAGTAGAGGTCAAATTTCGTATGGCAAAAGCGGTGTTTGCATCTTTATATGAACGTGGGCTGATTACAGATGATGAATTGCAATGCTTGCTCCGTGCCGCTTGTGATATGTATCACCCCATAATTGGAGAATTGGAGATAGAGAGCATTGCCGGAGAAAAAGATTACAAAGGTTGAGTTCCCGGTCAAGCCGACCGAAGCCAAGAAATCGATACCACAAAAGCACGTCGCAGCCTATGCTCGTGTGTCCACTATGAAGGATGCCCAGGAGAATAGCTTGAAGTCGCAATGCGCCTACTACACCAAGTACATCAAAAGCAATCCCGAATGGGTCTTTGCCGGGATGTACACAGATGACGGTATTTCCGGCTTATCTATGCGAAATCGTGATGGCTTCAATTGTATGATCGAGGATGCCATGGCAGGCAAAATCGACCTCATTTTAACGAAGTCCCTCTCAAGGTTTGCGCGTAATACGGTCGACTCACTTACAACCATTCGCAAGCTGAAAGCCCACGGTGTTGCGGTCTATTTTGAAAAAGAAAATATCAATACCCTTGATGCAGGCGGTGAGTTTCTCATAACGCTTATGAGTTCCTTTGCCGAGGAAGAGAGCCGTTCCATTTCCGAGAATGTCAAGTGGGGATTGCGGCACCGCTATTCCAAAGGCATATATCACATTTCATATTCACTTCTAGGGTACGCCGAGAATAAGCGTGGCAGAATTGTTATCGATGAAAGCGAGGCTCGAATCGTACGCTTTATTTATATGCTCGCCCTCTCCGGTAAAAGTTGTAACCATATCGCACAAATTCTAACGGCATACGATGTTCCCTCACCACGGAACACAACTTGGTGCAATACCGTAGTCGCAAGCATACTGCAAAACGAAAAGTACAAGGGTGATGCCATCTTACAGAAAACATACACCATGGATTTTTTCACAAAAAAGATGAAGGTCAACGAGGGCGAAGTTCCGCAATATTATGTTGAGAATGGACACCCTGCCATTGTTTCAAAAGAAGCCTGGGACGAGGTACAGCGTCAATTTACAGACGATTTATGCATCACCCGACTTCCCGCCGCTCTCACGCAAGGTGACCTGTAGGTGTTGTGGCGGCTTGTACGGCATAAAGATTTGGCACTCGACCACAACCCGAGACATCGTGTGGGGGTGCGATAATCGTAAGGCAGGACGAACAGATTGTACTTGCCCGCACATATATGATTATGAGTTAAACACCGCTGTAAAGATTGCTCTGCAAGCCCTCTTTAAGCGTTATTCGGACACCTTACCGATTGTACGGAACTCATGCTCCAAACCGTGGAAAGTGCGTTACAGACAGTATATGATGGTTTAACGATTACCCCCGCCTTTGACGGACTGGCACAGAGCATTTTGATTACAAAAATCACCGTCCCCGAGCATCATAACCTTGTGTTCCGCTTTATCGATGGCAGCATCTACCGTTATCGAATGACCGCTGCCACACCCAAGTCAAAACCGGGAGCATACGAGCGTAAGCAAAACCACGAACGCATTCTCGCACTTTATCATAAAGGCACCACCCCTGCTGAATTTGCACGAGTATTGGACATCGGCATCAAGACCGTGAACTCTTTTCTGCGGAGGTGGCGGAATAAAAATAAAAGCTAACCCCATACAAGTTTTCCAACACAAATTTGCTAAATTTTTTTGCCATACAGTCTGAATATAGGTTGATTTTAGTCTAAAAATATGCTATAATATAATAGCATCAAATTCAAGTGAGGACAAATCATGGTCGATTCGGAAATTTACTTAGATACCTATGTTTTGCAACAAGATATGCGAATTAGATTACCAAAATCAGTAATTTCAAACTTAAGTATTGAAAAAAGCAAAACAAAATTTGACATATATTTGGATTCAGAACAGAAATCTTTGATTTTGCGTGTTCACGAAAATAATAAGGAAAAATAAATATGGCACATGAATATACTGCGATTTCCCTGTTTACCGGTGCAGGTGGAATGGATGTTGGATTTGAAAGAGCCGGTGTTAGAGCAGTTTTTGCAAATGAAATTGTAAAGGAAGCAGCAGATACATATAATGCAAATCATCCAGCTAATGTAATGGCCAATGCGGACATAAACTCTGTGATGGATTCCCTTGATAGATTTAAAGGCGTTGATTTTGTTTTCGGCGGTCCCCCATGCCAAGGCTTTTCGGTTGCCGGAAAGATGGACCCGGACGATGATCGAAGTAAACTTATTTTTACTTTTTTAGATGTAGTGGAGCGTACATTTCCCAAAGTTTTTGTTATGGAAAATGTTAAAGCCCTTGGTGCTTTGGAAAAATGGGAACCCGTTCGTCAAAAATATCTTGAACGGGCAAGGCGGCTTGGATATACTTGTTATCCCTTTATACTCAATGCAACAGAATATGGTGTATCACAAAAAAGAGAAAGGGTTTTCTTTATAGGCATAAAGGATTGTACTGATCCGCTCTTTGAAAGACATATGCATGAATGCCTTGAAAAGCAAAAATCTAAAGCGCCCTTTATTCGTGATCTCTTACATGACCTTGGACGTGTGGGAACAAAAAACAATCCTCACACGTGTACAGCAAAAATCACATTTGCTACATCTCCTATTATGAGAAAGTCTCCTTATTCCGGAATGTATTTTAATGGGCAAGGTAGACCTATGGATGTGGACGGATATTCTAATACGCTTCCTGCCTCTATGGGTGGAAACAAAACACCGTTTATTGATGAAGATTACTTATACGGAGATGCTCCTATTGATTGGGTTGTAGAATATCATAAAGGACTTATGGATGGAAGCATTACCCCGGAATTTAAAGAGGCCCCCAAACGCCTCCGCCGCCTTACATTAAAGGAAGCCGCAAGAATACAAACATTCCCTGATGAATACATATTCTGCGGAAATAAAGGTAGAATTTACACTCAAATCGGCAATGCAGTGCCTTGTAAATTGGCAGAAGCGGTAGCGTATGCTATAGTAAGTTATCTAGAGAATTATTAATGAAAACCCGCAACTGATAGTTCATAAACAGTTGCGGGTTGTTTTTATTCTCGAGTTAATCCAAAAATCTCTTGAGCAAGGGCATCAAGATATGTAATAACCTCCGCTTTGAATTTTGTCTCCTGTGCAATTGAGATAATATATTTTATATACTCATGTGCATCCAAAATGTCCAAGGTCCCGATCAATGTAGAGAAAAATTTATCGCAAGATATTACTCTCAGAAAGAAATTGCGAGAAGCATATTCTGTTTCAATCGTTGAAATGAAATTACTAGAGGCAACACCTCTCGGTCCCTCAATAAAGAGCATTTTTGAGCCACCTGCACTTATAACTTTATCTGCAGCGTGACGAATGTCTGTTTCTGCGTAAGGTTTATCTTTCAATTCGTTTGAGGATACCAACCTTTCGTCAAGATAGATATCCAAATCGCTTATTTCTCGCCCGGAGGCCCCGCTTTGATTTACAGGATGGACTTCCACTTTTGCATTGGGGGTGTTATACATTAAATGATATACACCGGCAACTAGTAGCGTAAGCGTTTCACCTTCATAACTTTGAGTTAGAGCTTTATTTATAAATTCTATGAATTTTATGGGAAAATTGTTAGATTCGTCAACAGAAAACACAGTCATTTTCGCTTTGGAATCACGCATTCGTATCAATTTGCCTAACAAATATACCAAGCACGCATATGCATCCTCAGATGTTTGTATTTGTGGCAAAGTATCGCACAGTTTTACTAATATATTATGGTCATTTCCACGACGAACGGCATTTTCTTTAGATAGTTCTGGAAATCTAGCAGGTTTATTCAAAAATGGCTCGTTAGAACCGCCTAGAGCTTTTTCTAAAGTTTCCATTTCAAATGGGACTATGACTTTATGGCAAACAGTTCGTGCATCATAGGCTCCTGTTAATGTCGATTTCTTTTGTAAACAAAGCGGATTTATTGTTTGGTCTGTAGCTTTTGACAATAACGCCGTAAAAAGAACATATTTGTATGTCAAGTGAGTATTATCTATCACATAATCTATAAATTCGGCATATTTAGTCTGTGGAATTTCTCCTGCAAGCGCCTTCTCATATGCTTCTTGTAACTTTTTAGCAGCTTTTTCTTTGATATCCATATTATTGCTCCTATTATATATTTTTATATAAGTGAAACTCTTCTTTTGTTAATACCGTATCTAAAGCACGATACATAATCTTGCCGCTATAGAAGAATACGGCTTCCACTTCTTGCATTTGGAAGAAACAACTGCCGGGGAAAATCACTAGTTTTATACACCCATGAATATGCTTGTAAAAATGCAACATCTTCATACGGCAATATATCCAACCTGTTTAAGACGAAGATGAGGTATATCTTTGCAGTCCAATTACCTATTCCTCGGAAAGCGGTTAGCTGTTTAACCACCTGGCAGTCATCTAGTTTTTCCAACTGTTTTAGATTGAGTTGCCCAGATGTAACCGCCATGGTGATACCTCTTATATAAGCGACCTTAGCATTTGATGTACCCGTGGATTTTATTTGCTCATCCGAAAGTGCCGCAATGGCTGAAGGAGTTATATTTCCCCCACATAATTCTTGCAAACGTTGATAAATTTTTGCTCCCGCTTTCACCGATAACATTTGCTCGATGATCTCATGAATTAGAAACCCATAGGGTTCTTCATCATGTACTTGATATGTAAGGGGACCGATCATATCAATAACTTTTGCAAGAGGCTTGTCTTTATTGCACAAATATTGAATTTCGGGAGATGTCTTGTCAAGCATTATGATTTTTGCCATTTACAATACTTCCGACTTATGATTTTGTATGTAATAGAAGACATATTGTTGCATAATGCCAGCATTTGCTCCATATTCATAAAAATGATTTATACCATCATATTTTTCGGCAATAATCTTTTTTATCCATGTATCAATTGGTACTTTGGATGTTCGGGCATATGCAAAAAGCATAATACAATTGGCAACTTTGGGACCCACTCCTTTGATTTGCATAAGAGAGTCCATCATTACAAAGTCTTCCGCAGAAGATAAGACATTTAAATCAATTTTACCACAATATATTTTTTCTGCTGCGTCACGAATATACGGAACTCGATATCCTAACCCACATTTATGAAGGTCGCCGTCCGAAGCAGTATATAAAGTATAGGGGAGAGGAAATAGATGTATGGTTTCATACGGAGTATCTATTCGTTCTCCAAATGTTTTTGAGAGGGTCTCTATTGATTTTTGTATAGCAGGTATGTTCTTTCGCTGAGAAATAATAAACGAAATTAACATTTCCCATGCGTCTTGCTTCAAAATGCGTATGCCTTGACCGAAATTTGCTGCTTGGGTTAGGAAATCATCATTCGAGATTGCCTGACGAACCCCTTGGTAATTTCGTGCCAAATCAAAATACGGATACCATATATTTTGCCAATCATCCATAGAACAACTAATATCGTATTCGGTGTTTGATATTTGTTTTATGTATAAGACATGGGTGCCGGTTAAAAATCGATAGATATCACCGAGAGAAATGCATCTAAAGCATTGCCCACTTCTAACAATTTTTTCAAGGTCAAAATCATCACAAATTTGAACTATCATAGTTATTGATCTTTGCCCTCTTTGGGAACAATCTCAACTATATCGCAAACATCACATTTCAAAGCACTACATATCCGCACAAGTATTTCGGTGTTGATATTTTCATCTCTCCCGAGTTTTGCCATGGTTCCCCGGCTTATGCCTGTAAGAGCTATCAAATCTTTCTTTTTCATTTTCCTATCAATAAGTAACTTCCACAACTTATTATAACAAACCGTCATGATTACCTCGCAATTATGAGATATAATTTATTATATCACAGAATGTGACAGATTACAATACTTTTACACCACCGCTTTCGAAAAATGTTCTTGTTCTTGAACTTTTTTGATTTGCACAAGTCGTTAACCTTTGTTTTTATTCTATATCGACCATATATTTCCCATTGAAAAGGGAGAATGTCACTCTAGCCGGAAACATATTTGTTCCAAAATTCGCAAGTCCCACTACGGTAAAAGCCCACTCGGAATATTCTTCGGGTAATCTATAGCAATATGCATTAGCCCCTTTTTGTATGGTAACAAGCGGAATCCATTCTTTGCTTAATCCTACAGATAAAACTTCATATGTGTTTTTTCCATTCTTTATAGGAAGTAGCGGATTTTTCATTGTGTCAAAAAACACTCTCGCACCCCGTTGATTGACAAAGGTATCCTCCTTGCTCGGCGACATAATATAGATTGGCAGCTTGTTTCGCCGTAATTTGTAGTATTCCTGCATAGTGGCAATGACATATGTGTTAAAGTACTCTCCCCGCATATTAATATTATCGATTTTTTCGACAGATTCAAATTCGGAAAAGTAGTTCAAGAGAGATACCAACAGCAAAACATCATCAGCATATATGCCGGAATACGACTTGTACCAAGCATCGTTCAATTGAGAAACGATATACCGCAGTTTTTTGTAGAGTTGTAATTTCTCCGGCGTTAATATAAACCATTCTTTGCTCAATATTTTTTTATTGATGCCATCGGAAAAAGACTTGTATTTCAACTCATTATGAAGAGCTTTCAGCAGTTTGGCAAGCACCCCTGCAAACATATCTGCCATGCGTAACCCGACTTGATTACAGGAATCGTCATCATTCACATTGATTATGCCGACGGCTACCGCGGCTGATGTAGTTTTACCGTTTCCTTCCTTGTCAATGGTTAATTCATAATCGGTAATATTCTTTTCGTAAAGATACTTTTTAAAGCCATCAAATGAGAAAGTATAGTCCCAGTTGATCTCTTTTATATCGGCAATATCATTTAGAATAAAGAGAATTTGTTCAAATGCCGCCGTTTCGTGTTCCTTTAAGGTACCGTTCCTTCGATTTTGCTCGATACAGTTATTGAAAAACTGTATTAGTGCCTCCAAAAACTCATCAGCACTTTTATAAATAGCAGCTAATACATTTTCCGGCTGATACATAACAATAGCTTTTGTTATGGAATATTTCAAGGCATCCATATCAAAAACAACGCTGTTCGTATATCCATCAAACAACTGGCGAATGATAAATTCTATCTTGCTGGTGATAGCAAAATACAAAAAGATGGTATCATCATACAAAGAAAAATAATTATCAAGAAATTTTACATTATCTGAATTTAGAGAAGCAAAACCATGCTCAAATTGCTTCTGCTTCAAAGTAAGGCTTTTTAGTTCACCTTTGGTTTTTCTACACGCATATTTTTCCTCAAACGCCAAATACCGTTTTGAAATATTGTCGGTATTGTTTGAGCGCCAACCAACGATTACAGTAATAAAGTTGTCATAATAGTTATCCGCACTTATCGTGTTATAACTAATTGCTCGGCTATGCTCTGTTTCATCATAATAAAAATTGTATTTCATAAAGTCCTCCGTTTTTACGATCCCCAGCATTTATGTTGATTCTATCATTTATGCCTATAGTAATAGTCCCTTGACTTGTTTTTGTTTCTTACGCTTTGGCAAGCAATGGTGCCGCAATATTTCTGTCGATTGCCACGCTTGATGAAAGCCTTACCGCAGGCTTCGCAGAATGCGATGGAGGTTTTTCCGCCGTAATCGTCCAGGGCATTGGCATTTACGGCAATGAATCGTGCGAGTGCAAAGTATGCGGCATCGATAACGGAATTTATTGCCGGGCGCAACTCCACTTGTGCGGTTTCATAGTTATAGTCAAGTTTCATTGCCAACCGGGGGATTTTATCGAGATATTCCTCGATAGCCATTTCTCTGTATCTGCCTTCTCTATAAAGCCAAGCACGGATGAAATTGTTGTCTTTGGATGTTTTAACGCTATCATAAATACGCTGCGCCTCGGTTAACTCACCATCTAACAGCTTGCGAATCGCAAAGACCGTCATAGTGCTTGTATAAAGCCGTTCCAGTTCCTCCGTAAATTCTTTCACATGAACATAATAAGTCCCCAAGACATTGACCATAAAGTCCCAATGGTCACTTGGGGACTTTTTGTCATTCTCGGCATATACCACATCGTCTCCGAAGTAATAGCAAGGGTGCAGATTTTCCAAACTCCATCGAATCAGTATCTCGGCACATTGCTCTTCCGACTTGTCCCGAAGTTCAAGATTGAGATTACACAAATCTATGAGCAGCTCTTGCCCGGAGGGATAACTCTTAAATACTTTTGGAGGTTTGCTTGGGTCATACTTCGCATATATCGTCAGTTTACCATCCTCTTTTCCTATGCTATATGAATGGAAACGGAGGGTGTGTTTTTTTATGTCTCCAATGCCACCGATCTCATAATCGTCCATCATTTGTTCTAATTTCATATGTTTTTTCCTCCTTACCGAAACTCTTACCGATAGAAGTCGTATTATGGCTTTAATTCTTACCGATAGAACAGTGATTTTAAGACTATTATATGCGATAATATTGGTGAAAGCAAGAGGAAAATATAAATCTTGCAGATAATTGCAAAGATTTTTTGGACAAATAACAATTTCGTCCTCGGTGGATAGTGAAAAGGCGCCTTTTACATTCAAATGCTTTGAATATCAAAACAAAGGAGTACAACCCATAAATGTTATATGAAAACATTCCCAAATACCTGCAAGAGAATGCTCGTTTTTGCTGTTGGTGGTATGAGCAGAATCAAGGCAGACAGACCAAGATACCTTACACCCCCGCTACGGGGCAACACGCAAAGGTGAACAAGTCAAGTACATTTACCGACTTTGCCACCGCACTCGCTTATGTGGATAAGTACAGCGGTCTCGGACTGCGTGTGTCGGGTCGCATCTTCGGCATTGACCTCGACCATTGCGTATCCGGGGATACCATTGAGCCGTGGGCAAGAAAAATCGTTGCTCATTTTCGCAAGGCTTACATCGAGAAAAGTCCGAGCGGTACTGGGCTACGCATTTTTACACTTTTGCCGGATGACTTCACCTATGACAGCGAGATCTATTACATCAAAAAAGGCGGCATCGAAGCCTATGCCGAAAATGCCACCAACCGATTTCTCACCGTGACAGGCAATGTTTTGCAAGCCGGAGATATGTCGGTCGAGCCTGATGCCATCAAGTGGCTTTTGCGTGAGCATCTCACACGCCCAAAACCCACCAAAACACTTCCGCAACTGACCGACAGAGAAAGTTTTCTTACCGATGAGGAAGTCCTGGCAAAAGCCGTTGCCGCCAAAAACGGTGAGAAATTTATGAAACTCTATCACGGAGATACCGAGGGTTATGCCTCACAGAGCGAAGCCGACCTTGCCCTCTGTACCCACCTCGCCTTTTGGTGTAACGGGAATATGGAGCAGATGGACAGACTGTTCCGTGAAAGCAGTCTTATGCGTGAGAAATGGGACAGAAGTCAGAGTGGAAGTACATACGGCGAGATCACCATGAAAAAGGCTGTATCGGGAACAGCTTCGTTCTATATGCCTATCCGCACAAGTGCCGTCGATGATTTCAACGATGATTTTGCTCGATTAGAGGACTTTCATCCCGAAGACCGAAGATGTTATCCGTGGTCGGACATCGGTTTCGGTCATCTCTTTGCCGACTTTTATATGGACAGACTTCGCTATGTGCCGGAACGCCATTCGTGGTTTGTGTACGAGGATGGTATATGGCAAGCGGATGTCGGTGACCTCAAGACTATGAAGCTGTGTATGACCCTTGCCGATATGCTCTATCAGTACGCATTAAAGATTACCGACGAGAGCATCCGTAAGGACTACATCAAGCACATTTTCAAGTGGCAGGCTCGTTCTTACCGTACCAACATTCTCAAAGATGCCCAAGTGCATCACCCCATCTCCACCTCGGGATTTGATGCCGATCCGTACATCTTCAACTGCTCCAACGGCACATTGCATCTCGACACCGGGGAGTTCACCGAGCATCGTGCCGAGGACAGACTTTCCAAAATCTCCCCCGTGGTGTATGACCCTTCTGCAGTCAGCAGTCGATGGGACCGTTTCATCAGCGAAATTATGAGCGGAGATATGGAAAAAGCAAAGTTCTTACAAAAGATTCTCGGTTATGCGTTGAGCGGTGACAGTCGCCATGAGTGCATGATGATTCTTTACGGAGCAAGCACTCGCAACGGCAAAGGAACGCTCTGCGAAAGCGTACTGCGTGTGTTCGGCAACTACGGATGCACCGCACGCCCCGAAACCATCGCACTCAAAAACAACACGAGTAGTTCACAGCCGAGCGAGGATGTTGCCCGTCTTGCCGGAGTTCGTTTTGTCAATATCGCAGAACCCGGAAAGGGGCTTGTCCTCAATGCCGCCCAGGTCAAAAGTATGACCGGCAACGATACCCTCAATGCTCGTTTTCTCCACGAAAACAGCTTTGACTTCAAGCCGCAGTTCAAGCTCTACATCAATACGAACTACCTGCCCATCATCAACGATATGACCGTTTTTTCAAGCGGTCGACTCATCATCATTCCGTTTGATAAGCACTTCGATGCCGCCGAACAGGATATGACATTGAAGCAGTCCTTTGCCACTCCGCAAACACAGTCGGCTATCCTTAATTGGCTGGTTGCCGGTTATGATCTGCTCCGCTCGGAAGGGTTGAATATACCGCTGTCGGTCTTGCAGGCAACCGATGAATATCGCCATGACAGCGATAAGACCGCATTGTTTTTGGAGGAGTGTGCCGAAAAGGGTGCGGAATACGAGGAGCGTGCATCCGATTTTTACCACAATTACAAGGAATGGTGTAGTTATAACGGTCATTATCCCGAGGGCATCAAGACTTTCAAGCAAAGTGTTTCTGCTTATGCCAAGGTGGTACGCAAGCGTCCGAGCGCGGGTGGAGAAAAAACAACGATGATCATCGGCTACCGACTTTTGTCCGATTTCCTTGTATAAGCACAGCCGGGGCAAGTTGTGGCAAGTCATTATGGTTATATGAAAAATTTGTTTTCTACGGAGAAAATATAATTTTACTTGCCCCGACTTGCCCCAAGGCATTGCCCTTGTGAATATATTTTTCGCAAGGGGGAGGGGGTATCAAAATCTCCGCGCCTTTTAAAGTCGGGCAACGGCGTGGGCTTCCACGCACAAAAATTCAAATTCAAAGGGGGTATTAACCCCCACCCGTAAAATCAACATTTAAGGAGTAAAAAAACATGAAATATAAAGAAAAACAAGACCTTGAACGGATGTATGCCGAAGGTGCGAGTGCCGCTGAAATCGCCATAGCTCTCGGTCTTTCGGTCAACACCGTGCGATCCCACATACGCAGACACCCCACTGTGAACGGTATTCGCAAGTGTGAGTTCTGCAGTGCGAGAGTCATACAAACACCTGGGCGGAAGGAAAAGAAATTCTGCTCGGACAAATGCCGAATGTCATACTGGAACGAAAGGAGAGGTCACGCATGAAAGAACTGACAAGCCAAAACCTTATGGATTACCATATCGCCATTGCCGTGGTGGACAAACTTGTCGAAGAGGGCTTCATTTCCAAGGAAGAGGCGCGTCAAATATACACCATTATCGCCGAGATTTACGGCATCGATTTGGGTAGTATATTTGCAGCATAAGGCTTGACTTATCTTTGGTTTAGAGTGATATATATATAGTGATTATATACATCATATAAAGGAGGACATATTGGAACGAATCGTAGAGGTGGTCAAGTTTCCCACCAAGCATAAGCCCAAATTCACACGGGTGGCGGCATACGCACGAGTATCATCTGATAAGGATGCCATGCACCATTCGCTTGCCGCCCAAGTGGACTATTACAAAAAGTACATTACATCTCACCCCGGATGGCAGTTCGCAGGTGTCTTTGCAGACGAAGCAAAGACCGGCACAAAGGATACAAGAAAAGGGTTCGTGCGACTCCTGGATGCTTGCCGCCGAGGCGAGGTCGACCACGTCTTGACAAAGTCTGTGAGCCGTTTTGCCCGTAATACTTTGACACTACTTGAAACCGTGCGAGAACTGAAGCTTCTCGGCATTGATGTGTTCTTTGAGGAACAAAACATTCACACGATGTCGGGAGATGGAGAATTGATATTGACATTCCTCGCATCCTACGCACAGGAAGAGAGTCTTTCGGCAAGCGAGAATCAAAAGTGGCGTATCAAAAAGAATTTCGAAGAAGGCAAACCTTGGTGCGGTGTTATGCTCGGCTACCGACAGTATCGCGGAAAATTTGTCATTGTCCCCGAAGAAGCCGAAATAGTCAAACGCATTTATGCCGACTATCTTTCCGGGCTTGGCATTGAGTCGATCGTCAACAGACTGAACGAGGAGGGTATGCTGACACAGAAAGGCTACACCTGGCACAAGAGTGCCGTCACACGCATTCTCACCAATTACAACTACACAGGCAATCTTCTGCTCCAACGCTTTTATAGTGAAAACCATATCACCAAACGCAAATGCACAAATCTTGGTGAATTGCCCCGATACATGGCAACCGATACCCACGAAGCCATCATCAGCACCGACACCTTTAATGCGGTGCAAGCCGAGATGAAACACAGAGCTGATAAATTCAAGCCGCAGAACGAGGGTAACCGCACCTATCTGTTCTCCAGCATCATCACTTGTGCAATATGCGGAAAGCACTATCGCAGAAAGACAACAGCCACAGGTCCCGTGTGGATATGCAGTACCTACAACAGCCGGGGAAAGAAGTATTGTGCTTCCAAGGCGATATCTGAAAACACATTGACAATCCTTGCCGCCGACTTAGAAAACATCACCGCAATCACCGCAGAGAGGGATAACACACTTATTTTCCGCACAGCTGATGGACACGAAGCCACACGGCATTGGCAAGACCGCTCACGCTCGGAAAGCTGGACACCCGAAATGAGAGCCGAAACAGGCAGAAAAACAAAAGAAAGGAACAGAAATCATGGCTAATGTTACAGTCATTCCCGCAACACGCAATCTCCATAGCAAAGCACCCAAGGATGAGAAAATCCGCCGCCGTGTGGCTGCCTACGCTCGTGTGTCTACCGATAGCGAGGAGCAATTGACCTCCTACGAAGCACAGGTCGATTATTACACCAAGTACATACAATCCAACCCCGATTGGGACTTTGTCAAAGTCTACACCGATGAGGGCATCTCGGCTACCAATACCAAGCACCGAGAGGGCTTCAATACCATGATTCAAGATGCCCTTGACGGTAAAATCGACCTAATCGTGACCAAGAGCGTGAGCAGATTTGCGAGGAATACGGTCGACAGCCTTACCGCCGTTCGCAAACTCCGTGAACACGGCACAGAGGTGTTCTTTGAAAAGGAAAACATATGGACGCTTGATTCCAAGGGTGAGGTCATGATAACCATCATGTCAAGCCTTGCCCAAGAAGAGAGCCGTTCCATCTCCGAGAATGTCACCTGGGGACAACGTAAACGCTTTGCAGACGGAAAGGTCAGCCTTCCGTATAAGGCTTTTCTCGGTTACAAAAAGGGCGAGAACGGACTGCCAGAAATCGTGCCGGAGCAAGCCGAAATCGTCAAGCTGATATACAAAATGTTTATGAGTGGAAAGACCGTTCACTACATCGCAAAGTATTTGACTGACCACGGCATTCCCACCCCAAGAGGCAAAAGTGTGTGGCAGACAAGCACGATTGAGAGTATCCTTACAAACGAGAAATATAAAGGCTCCGCTATTTTGCAAAAGAAGTTCACGGTGGATTTTCTCACTAAAAAGATGAAGGTCAACGAAGGCGAGGTCCCGCAGTACAGAGTCGAAAACAGCCACCCCGCAATCATCGACCCGCCTGAATGGGAGATGGTGCAAAACGAGATGGCTGTTCGTAAGAGCCGAGGCAAGCATCACAATTCACTCAGCCCATTCTCGGCAAAGCTGGTGTGCGGAGACTGCGGTGAGTTTTTCGGCTCCAAGGTGTGGCATTCCACCGATAAATACCGCCGAGTGATATGGCAATGTAACGGCAAGTTCAAGGGCAAAAACAAATGCCTCACACCGCATATTGATGAGGAAACTATAAAACGGCTCTTCTGCGAGGCGGTCAGTATTATTACAAAAGACCGTGCCCGCTTGCTCCTTACTTGCTACGACATCATTGACCGCTTCGGCAATCTGCAAAGCATCGAGAGTCAGCTTGCCGAACTGCAAAGGGAGAGTGAGGTAATATCGGGATTGATGCACAAGCTCATCGAAGAGAATGCCGGTGGTACGATATCCGCAACCGAATACGAAAAAACCTATGAGGACTACGAAGAACGCTTTGACCGTTTAAATGAGGAGTACAAAACGCTTCGCTCCCTCAAGGTCAAAAGGGCATTCCAGGTCGATGTAATTGAGTGCTTTATGAGCGAGATCTCCTGGCTCGGTGACCTTCCGATCTCCTTCAGCGAAAAATTGTGGTCGGCGCTTATCGATAAAGTAGTCATCTATCACGAAGAGCGGGTCGAGTTTGTGTTCAATACCGGGGATAAGGTTGTGAGGGGGATGTAAAAGAATAACACCTCGATTCATACGAAAATTGCATGGTCGAGGTGTTATTTCTTATTTGGATATTGGCAAACCAACCTGTCGTTTGTAATCATGTAAATCTTCGCTGTATGCTTCGATAATGTTTATGATTGCTTTATTGATTTCGATGGTCATGTTTGTCATCGGTACCAGCCGTTTGCTTGTATAATCACGCACAATATTGGGATCGGTAAGGTTGGGTTTTACAATATTGTTCTGAAAAATTGAATGTACTATTTTAACTCGATATTGATTGATTTCTGTTAATTTGGATGCGAATTCGCCGAACAAACAGCTTTTCTTGTTTATTCGATTTACCAACGCACCGAGGGTGAGCCTGTCCGCATATGTATCATCATAATATTTATCATACTTGTCACAGATTTCCGTTACTCGTTCCTTTGTTAATTCACCACTCTCGATTTCTTTCACAGACTGCTCATAACACAATAGCTTTCGTAAATTATATTCAAGCATTTGTGCCACCTCTATAAAGAATCCGATACTTGCATAAAAGGCAAATCTTGCGTTCTCATCGCCCTTAGCAATTTCGGAGTTCCCATAAACCGTAAATAATTCATCTGACATAGTGTATATTACTCCGTATGGTTTGCATTATAAAATTTGTAATAACCATTAAATTCTTTTTTGCGTTGTTCCAGTGAAATATAAAGAGGGCAATTATACTCATTATTTTTTAACCATTCGACATAGTCTGATATACAGGGGTCGATTATGTTGATAACATATTCGATGCCATACATAACGATTATAAAATAAGCCTTTCCTTTGGACGTAAACAAAAAATCAAATTCGTAATTGACGTGTGTTGTAATATCTCGGTTGTATGCTTCATTACGTGCGTAAATGCTCATGTACGGTAAGGAAGCAAGCAACCGAAAACAAGAGATAGACCGCCA
>ERZ1026780.28-NODE-28-length-126204-cov-16.290680_pt1 | contig 126204 bp, 102 predicted proteins | sample MGYA00380126_ERZ1026780 | MGnify/ENA primary metagenome ERZ1026780 (study PRJEB33269, sample SAMEA4719762) | human gut metagenome | biome: human-associated habitat; feature: organic feature; material: feces | place: Cameroon | collected 2013-10 ... | reverse complement strand
TATACCATATATATGCGAAAAAGCCCAGCAAACTGGGCTTTTTCGACAGACTGAGACGGCGATTATTCTTCGCCGTCTTTTAATAATCAATAAAAAATAATATCGAGTCGGGCCTGTAAGCCGAGTTCTGTTAAAAATGACCATCTATCTATTCCCATAGTTGCCAAATGGGCTTAAGCGATTACACGGAGACCGACGGACCGCCGTTAACATCTCACTATCAATCTTGCTCCGGGTGGGGTTTACAGGGCCTCTCGGTCTCCCGAGGGCCGGTGAGCTCTTACCTCGCCTTTCCATCCTTACCGCATTGCTGCGGCGGTATATTTCTGTTGCACTTTCCTTGGAGTCGCCTCCACCGGGTATTACCCGGCACCCTGTCCTGTGGAGCTCGGACTTTCCTCGTATTTACACCGCGGTCATTCAGCCCGCTCGATAATTATCATATTTAAGCGCCGCTTTTCGCAAGTCAAATCAAAAGCAATGCGAAATACGGCTTGCATACGCTGAATCTCAGATATACAGGATCCTTGAACAGTTTTCACATTCCACTATTTCTTTTTCTGCCGCTACCCTGCTTACAATAGCGCTAGGCAGCATCATATTGCATCCCGTACATGTTGAGCCCTGCAATCTTGCCGTGGGAACCTGTTTATTTGCCCTTAAGGCATTGTACTTTTTCAGCAATTCCGGATCGACATTTTTCGCCGCCTCAGCCCGTCTTGTCTTAGCAGCCTCAATAGCCGGCATCTCCTGCTTCAGCCTCTCGTCGTATTTCTGCTTGCAGGCCTGATATTGGTCGCGCGCAGCATTGGCATTTGCCGTTTGCTCCGAAAGCATCTTATCAGCCTTTTGCGAACGAATTATAATCTGCTTTATCTGTTCGCCAAGCTCTGCGGTAGCATCGGTAATCCTGCGGAGGCGTTTGAGATCATTTTCTACTTTATCTATATCCTCGCCGTCGTTTTGAATCTCTTTCTGACACTGGGCAGTCTGTGCCGAAAGTTCGGTGCATTTCGCTTCCACCGATGCCAGCTCGTTTTTAAGCTTTTCCAGCATGGCAATCAGCTTTTTGCGGTTTTCCATTATCGCTTCGAATTTCTTCTTCATCTGCACTGCCGCACGGCGCTCTTCACAGTTGATAACAGCCTTTTCTACTTTTTCACTTTCGTAATCAACCGCCTGATAATCAAGCAGCTGCTTAATTTTATCGATCAATATTTACACCTCCAAGCGTATATACGCAATACGGATCGGTTACAACACTTGTTATAACCGCATCGGTATTATATTTTAACACATTAATGCGTTTTTGTAAATGCCCAAGTAGGCTATTAAGTACCGGCATCTCTGTTTGGTAATGACCGCATATTATTGCCGAAATACCGGCTTCACGCAGCGCCAGCGCCTCATGATGCGAAAGCTCGCCGGTAAGCAGCGCATCAGCCCCCGCCGCAATGCACTCATTAAGAATACCGCCGCCTGAGCCGCTGCATACCGCCAGTCTGCGTATTCTTTTACCGCAGTCAACAACCGATACCCGATCTGCGCCAAGTCCTTTACATGCAGTAAGCGCAAGCTCCTGCACCGTTGCATCAACACTGCCCACTCTTGCACAAAAATATTCCCTCTCGCCGCTGCGGCCAAGCGGTACAATTTCGTGAACATTCTTAAGACCGAGCATATCGCAAAGCACATCATTGCAGCCGCCGGGCGCCGCATCAAGCGGCGTATGGCTGCTGTAAAGCGCAATACCCGAAGAAATAAGCCGCAAAAGCAATTTGCCCTGGTATGTATCCGCCGTTACACTCTTTTCTGCGTGAAAAATCAGCGGATGGTGGGTAATTATCATCTGACACTCTTGCTTTATCGCATCCTTAATTACATCATCGCTTACTTCAAGCGCAAGCATGACACGGTTTACCTTTGATTCTCTGCTGCCCACCAAAAATCCGCTGTTATCAAAGGACATCTGTATGCTAACCGGGGCAATTTCCTCTATCAACGCAGCTATTTCGCCCGCCGTTGCCTGATTGCCGTTAGAATTATTTTCTGTAATCCTTTCCGAGTTTACCACCACTTAACCTCCCGAAGCAAATTCAGCTGCCTTCTCAATTCGTCACCTTGCCCCGCAGCAGACGCCGCATCAGTCAATAATGAAATCCTGCTGTCTATGAATGCCCTGCATTCGTCATCCTGCCGTACAATGGCTTTCATCGGCAGCAGCAATTCTATTTCCGACAGCTCGGACAATCCCCGACCCAATAATTGCACCTGATACATTCTCCTGCCCTCTGCGGCGATACATTCATCCAAAAGCATATATCCAAGCTCAGGCAAGGTCTGTTTCAGCAATGTCACCCCGTTCATTGGCTGCGCTATAATAATTTCCGGCTTGTATACGGCGGCTTTAAGGATGTTCGCTATCGTGAGTCCGCCCATACCGGCAATAACAGCACAGTCCGTCTCATTTTCCTTTAATCCGAGCATACCGTCAGCAAGCCTTGTTTCGCAGCCTTCAAGGCCTAATCGAACCGCAAGCATGCGCGCCTTCTCAAGAGAGGGCGCGCTTATATCGCAGGCGATAACCTTTTTGCACTTGCCGCTTTGAAGCAGGTACGCCCCCAGCCTTCCGTGGTCACAGCCGATATCGGCAACGCACGCGCATTTCGGTATATAGGCGGCAATTTTCTGCTGCCGCGGCGTTAAGCGAATCATTCCAGAAAATCCTTCAGTCTTCTGGAACGGCTGGGATGGCGCAGCTTTCTCAGGGCCTTTGCCTCTATCTGGCGTATACGCTCACGCGTAACATTAAATTCCTTGCCTACCTCCTCCAATGTGCGCTGTCTGCCGTCATCTATACCAAAGCGAAGCCGCAGCACCTTTTCTTCGCGTGGAGTAAGCGAAGAAAGCACATCCATCAGCTGTTCATTCAGCATAGTGGAAGTAGCGGCTTCAACCGGCGCAGGCATTTCATCATCCGGGATAAAATCGCCCAAATGGCTGTCCTCTTCCTCTCCGATAGGGGTTTCAAGCGATACCGGCTCCTGTGCTATTTTCATTATCTCGCGCACCTTTTCTACGGAAACGCCCATTTCCTTTGCAATTTCATCAGGCTGCGGATCCCTTCCCAGCTCCTGCACCAGCTGTCTTTTTACTCTTGACAGCTTGTTTATGGTTTCCACCATATGCACGGGTATTCGTATGGTTCTTGCCTGGTCGGCTATGGCGCGTGTTATAGCCTGTCTGATCCACCATGTTGCATAAGTGGAGAATTTATATCCCTTTGTATAATCAAACTTTTCCACTGCCTTGATAAGGCCCATGTTGCCTTCCTGAATCAGGTCAAGAAACAACATTCCGCGCCCGACATACCGCTTGGCAATACTTACAACCAATCTAAGGTTTGCCTCCGTAAGCTCTTTCCTTGCGGAATCATCGCCGGCTGCAATGGCGGACGCAATGCGTTTTTCCTCCTCGCCGGTAAGCAGCGGAATACGCCCCATTTCCTTAAGATACATGCGTACGGGGTCATCAATCGCAATGGAATCCGCAATGGCGGCAAGCGACGGGTTCTCTGCATTGATCTCCTGCATAATGTTGTCAAGATCAGCGTCGGGCAAGGCATCGCTTACCACCTTGAAGCCGTTCTTTTCAAGAAGATCATATATCGCCTCACTTGTTTCCAGGTCATATTCAATGTCGTCAAACATATCTATGACTTCCGAATAGGTAAGAGTGCTTTTAAGGCTGCCCGATGTCAGTTTTTCCCGCATCTCCGCAACACGGCGATTTATCTCCTGTGATAAATTCGGCGCGATCCCCGGATTTTCGATCTGTATTGACGGCACGCCGTCATTATTTTGTGCAGACGCATCCTTCACCGGGATTTCAGCCGTTTTTTTATCCGGCTGCTTTTTGCTTGCGGCAGCCTGCTTCTTTCTTCCGCTTACCACCTTGGGTGAAACATTCTTCTTTCTCAGCTGTTCAACAAAATCGGCATCGCTTTTTAACTTTTCCGTTTCCGCGATTTTTCTCTGTTCCTCCGGATTTACCGTTTCCGCAACGGAAGCATTTTCCCTCTGTTTTGCGATTTCCTGCATTTCATCCGCCTTGTTTTTTAAATTATCCGACATCAACTGTCCTCCTATGTACCTTTTCTGTTTTGCTTATATCTTATCCGCCAATTGCTTATGCAGCGGTTCTTTTACATTTTTTCACGCTGTCCGTTATGTTTCTTCCATCTTTAATGCCTTAATGCGCCCGTCCAGCTCTTCTATGGTTCTTACAAGCGCCCTAAGCTCATCGTCCTCTAAAAACAGCTCCTGACGCACATATGCATCAAGCCGCTCTTTGGCTTCTGCTCTGGCCTTAATAAGCGCATCTTTTCTCAGCGTGGTAATGCACTGTCGGTAATAAGCGGAAGGATCAACAAAATCCGTGCCGTCAACAAATACCGCGCCTATTTCCTTGCTTTTATCGCCGTCTTCCACATATTTCATGGCAAGACTCTGCGCATTCGGCTTTTCTCCCGCATTAACAGCACCAATAATATCGCCAAGAAGTTCTTTTCTGAACCCCTCGGAAAACATTGCCGCCAAGTCATCCTGTACGGCAGCCTTACATAAAAACGGATGCTCGCACAGCAGTCTGAGCAGCAGGCGCTCAGTTGCCGGCGCGCTTCCTCTGCTTACGGGTTCCTTTTTGATCTGCTCCGGAGCCACCGTTTCCTGCGTAAGGCTTCGAATCCCCGCATTGCTTTCCACTCCCACATTGCGGTAAAGCGCTTCAAGCGAGTACCCCGTGGCATTACTTATCCTGCGCAAATACATCTCAAGCTCCAAAGTATCAAAGGCATTGGCCCTTGCATACTGCGAAGCACTGAATGCAATGCGCGCTTTATCTTCATCCGTCTGCGCCGGGCGTGAAAGCTCGCCGTTAATTAGATAGTCCGCCCCCCACTGCGCCTCGTTCATGGCATCCAAATATGCCTGCGGGCCGTAATCCCGCATATATTCATCCGGGTCCTTGCCGTCCTTGAGCGCAATCACCCGTGCTTTTATTTTTTCCTGACGGGTTATCTCTATTGCGCGCTTTGTAGCGTTCACGCCCGCACGGTCCCCATCGTATGAAATGTATATCTCCGGCGCCAGTCTTCGCAGCAGCTTTATTTGGTCTCTTGTCAGTGCCGTTCCCAGAGAGGCAACCGCATAATCAAAGCCGTTTATGTTAAGCGCGATAACATCCATGTAGCCTTCACAGAGAATCGCTTTCTTACTGCCGTTTTTTTTGATTATATTTATGCCGTAGAGGTTCTTTCTTTTATTGAAAACAGGCGTATCCCCGGTGTTGAGATATTTCGGCTCGGTTTTATCCATAACACGGCCGCCGAAGGCTATCACCTGCCCGTATATGTTGATTATCGGAAACATCACACGGTTTCTGAAAAAATCTCTTACTCCGCGATCCGAAGCGGCTCCAAGCCCCACCTCGATTATCTCACCCGCAGTATATCCCTTTTCCTTCAGACATTTGCACAATGCATCATAGTCACCCGGCGCATATCCCAGGCCGAACCGTTTTATGTGGGCATCGCTCAACCCTCTGCTGCGTAAATATGCAAGACCCTCCGCTCCGTCCGGAGTATACAGAGTATCGTGATAAAATCTCGCCGCAATACGATTGGCTTCCAGCAAGCGTTCCTTCTTTTCTTTTCCTATGCCCCGCTCGCCTTCCTGCCCCTGCGGCAGCTGCATACCGGCGCGTTCCGCCAACAATTTTACGCTGTCATAAAAACCGAGGTTTTCAATCTTCATTATAAAATTGAAAACATTGCCGGATTCATGGCAGCCGAAGCAGTAAAACAGCTGCTTATCCGGGCTTACTGAAAAAGACGGAGTTTTTTCGCGATGAAAAGGGCATAGACCTACAAAGCCCGATCTGCCCGACCCCTTCAGGGTAACATAATCGCTTATCACATCCACGATATCCACTCTGGATGCCAGTTCATCCAAAAAGGACTGCGGTATCATAGCCATTCCCCATCGTTCCCTCCTTTATTCCCGGTTTTTCAAAGAATTATACAGTCTTCCCGAAAAGACGCAATTGATTATATTCGACATTCCTCCCGTTTTTCCTTGCATAAAAATCACGAATTGCAAATTCACACGCAGTCTTTTAACCAAACATCAAATCTCCGATAAGTGTTTATATAAGTGTTTAATGCACCATGCAATTTTCAAATGCTCAGACCGGGCATTATTTGCCGCCCCATTGAGCCGGCACAAACAGGGCAATATATTCCTCTATGGCATATCTGTCCGTCATACCCGCAATATAATCGCATACCAGCTGTTCTTTATCGCTTTCCAGCGCTATCAAATCCTTTGGCAGCATATCCGTATGGCTGTAATAATACTCAAACAGCCTCTTTATTGTATCCTCAGCCTTTGCTTCTTCCTTTTTTGCCGCGCTTTTCTGGCTGTATACATTTTCAAACATAAACTCGCGCAGTCTGTACATTGCCCCGCCGATTTCCTCCGACATGGCAATATCCTCCCCGCTGTTATGTATAACATCTCTTATAAGAGTATCAATCCTTTGCCCGTGAGTTTCTCCAAGCAGGCGCAGAATATCAGCCGGCAATTCTTCCTGTGTTATAACCCCGGCTCTGAGCGCGTCGTCTATATCATGGTTTATATACGCAATGCGGTCGGCAACACGCACAACTCTGCCCTCTAAAGTATCCGCGCATTTGTCCTCTCCCGTATGGCACAGTATGCCGTTTCTTACTTCATAGGTAAGATTAAGCGGCTCCAATATATCAACCACCCTCAGGCTCTGCTCATTATGATCAAAGCCGCGGCTCATACACTCTCTCAGTGCTCTTTCCCCCGCATGCCCGAAGGGGGTATGTCCAAGATCGTGCCCAAGCGCTATGGCCTCCGTAAGGTCCTCATTAAGACGCAGGCAGCGCGAAATAGTTCTTGCAACCTGACTGACCTCAAGAGTGTGCGTAAGTCTTGTACGGTAATGGTCACCGTTCGGAGAAAGAAAAACCTGTGTTTTATGCTTAAGCCTTCTGAAGCTTTTGCAGTGAATTATTCTGTCCCTGTCCCTTTGAAAATCCGTTCGCAAATCACACTTGTCGATAGGAAACCTGCGTCCTGCCGATTCCGCACTCAGCTTTGCCGCCGGTGCCAGCCACTGCCGTTCTCTGTTCTCAAGTTCTTCACGCAAAGTCAAATATTTCACCCGCTTTCCGACGCTCCTGCCCGATTGTACCGTTTTCTTATGCGGCAGGTCTTATTCAATATTCTTCAAAAAATTCAAAAATCCTTTTTTGCTTAATGGTTAAGCGCATTTTCTTCTCAAATTGATCTCAAAACAACAGCGACGCCCGCTATTGACGCCGCTGCCGATAAACTCTCATTTTTGCAAATGCAAAACCGTTCATCATATAAACCATATTGAAAAACGGCGCACCGTTGAAGTGCGCCGTTTCAAAATTATTTATTTCTGCTCTGCCGCCGGGTTATTGCAGGCATATCAAAATCTATGTCGTCCTCCTGCTCATCTCCGTGCTTGCTGCCAAAGGAGAAGAATCCGGAGCGTGCCGCTCTCTGTTCGCGCGGACGCTCGTTATAATCATAGTCCGCACCGTCGTCAAAGGACTGGCTCTGGCTTCTTGCCCGATCTCTTCTCATAACAGCCGGTTCTTCATCATATTCTTCATAGCTGCTTCTTTGCGGCGCCTGACGCACGGGCTGCTGCACGGCAGGCTGTGCGGGCTGCGCCGGGGCAAACTGCGGCTCGTCAAAAGCAGGCTGCTGACGCACGGTTCTTTCCGGCTGACGGCGCGGCTCGGAATCAAAATCCGTCATTTCCAGCCCGTCATCCTCGGCATCGGACATCTGTCTTCTGTCCGCCTGGCGCTCCGTTTGGCGGCGCGGCTGATATGCCGGCTGCGGATTGCGCTCAAAGCCTGTTGCAATAATAGTAATGCGGATCTCATCATCCAGCGTTTCATCAATGCCCGCACCCATTATAATGTTGCACTCCGGATCCACTGCTTCGTGTATCATGTATGCCGCTTCATTAACCTCGGTAAGGGACAGACTGGCGCCTCCGGTTACATTGAAGATAACGCCGCGCGCACCCTCGATAGTGGTTTCCAGCAGCGGAGATGCAATGGCCTTTTTGGCAGCGTCCACCGCACGGTTTTCACCGGTGCCCGAGCCTATGCCCATATGGGCTACGCCCTTATCCTTCATAATGGTTTTTACATCGGCAAAGTCAAGGTTTATAAGCGCCTGCTTGGTAATAAGCTCGGAAATTCCCGATACGCCCTGACGCAGAACATCATCGGCCTGACGGAACGCTTCGATTATCGAGGTGCCCTTGCCCACCACCTGAAGCAGCTTGTCATTAGGAATGATTATAAGGCTGTCCACCCGCGATTTAAGCTCCGCTATGCCTTTTTCCGCATGATCGGCCCTTATCTTGCCTTCAAACATAAACGGACGGGTAACAACGCCCACAGTAAGAATGCCCATTTCCTTGGCAATCTCCGCAACGCAGGGAGCAGCGCCGGTGCCTGTTCCGCCGCCCATTCCGGCCGTAACAAACACCATGTCAGCCCCTTTGAGCTGCTCGGCAATATCCTCTCTGCTCTCCTCTGCGGCCTTTTTTCCTATTTCGGGATTTGCTCCGGCGCCCAGACCCTTTGTAAGCTTTGCTCCTATCTGAACCTTTTTGCTGGCCCTTGATACCTTAAGCGCCTGACTGTCTGTATTGATGGAGATGTATTCAACACCCTTCAATCCGGACGTGATCATTCTGTCCACAGCATTATTTCCGGCGCCACCTACTCCTATAACGCGAATTTGTGCAAAATCGCCGGCATCAAAATTGAATTCCATAACAGTCCTCCCGATTTATTAAATAAAGCTTATTTTCTGAATATTTGTTTGATCTGTTCCCAGATCGATATTTTCTCCTGAACATACTTGTCCATCATAAATTCCGTAACGCCAAGCGCCGCAGAATAGCAGGCATTGTTAAGCCTTGTGCTTCGGGGCTGTATCACCGTAACATTACGCCCCAAAGCCTTTTGCATAAACTCTCTTATTCCGCGCATCTCCGCCGCGCCTCCGGAAATGAAAGCCTCGACATATTCAGGAAGTATGCAGCCCGAAGAAGCAAGCATCTTTTTGATCAGGCCGCATATTTCGTAAACACGCGCATTGATTATTTCCTGCACCTGAAGCATGGGAAAACGGTAAAGCTGATATGTCTCTTTTGACATTATTTCGTACCAATCGTCCCCGCTTACGGACAAGCCGTAGATCGCACGGCGCTTAAGCTGTTCCGCAATTTCATCCGGCACACGCAGCGTAATTGCAAGATCCTTTGTTATATGAAGCCCACCAAGCGGTATTGAGGAATGAAAAAGTATCCCGTCCCCCTTGAACACCGTGACCGATGTCATTCTGTGTCCCATATCAATAAGTATTGCCGTTTTATCCCTGACCTCGGCCGGAATGAACGACACTCCCTGCGCCAGCACCGATGCGATGCAGCTTTCCACCTCATAACCGCATTTCTGCAGATGGTTAGCCACCGAATCGGTAAACGAACGGTTCACAAGCACATACGAAACCATCGCGCTGAGCCTGTCCCCCATCATGTTAAGAGGGTCAAGCGTGCGTCTGTTTTCATTTACACTGAAATATATCGGGCAGCGATGCGCCACTATATAATTCTTATACGCCGTGAAGCTCTCACCGCGCTTGAACATAAGCGCTATATCATCCTCTGATATCCTGCGCGGCTTGCCAAGATTAAGGCTCACCTTTCGGCAGACAACCTCAGTAAAGTCCGCCGGAACACCTATGCTGACATACCGCACGCGAATTCCCACCTGCTTCTGCGCCTCATGGAGCGCCGAAGCCACTACATATTTTATTTCCTTGGGCTCAATCCAGCCGCGGCGTGTGTAGCCGGAATATTCAATTGTTGAAGCGCCTAAAAGGTTAAACCCTTCATATGCGCCGGATTCTGCTATCGTGCAGACCACCTTAGAGGTGCCTATTTCGATAGCTGCAGATACTTGCCGCATTGCTCCTGGCAACCTCCGTTTAGCATTATCGGCATATGCCTTATTCTATTATAGCAAAACCTTTCAAATAATAAAAGTATTTTTTGAACTATTCCACGCATTTTTATGCTTTTTTTACATTCCGGACGCATTTTTTCGAAATTCTCCCGGTTATTTATCACATTTTGCCGCATTATACACTAAAACCGGCGAAAATCTTGTATGGCAAGGCAAACCCCGGCGGCGTTAAAGCTCCCGTATCAATACTGCCGACCCAAAACGCAATAGCCATTACTAATTCGTTTCGGCACCGGCATTGCATCAAAAACCGACTCTGCCCTCTGTCATTTATCGTCCGGCGTAAAATATATGTTTCCCACAACGGAAATGTCCAGTGTTCCCGAGGTGTTCCCGTCATTTATTACGGAATCAACGGCGGCCTGCAGGCAGGATATCTTTCCCTCAAGCTGCGTAGGCAGACCGACAATAACCCGAAATCCCGACCTTGTCTGCAGGATCAGATTTGTTTCCTGCGTCATATCAACAGTTTTTATCTGCTGCATGAAGCCGTATTTTTTCAAATTTGCCATCAGTTCATCAAAGTCACGCTGCTGCGCGGCGTTTACCGCAGAAAGCAGCCGCCCTCTTACCGGCTGTTCTATTTCAAAGCCCGCAATCTGCATCAGGGACGGATCCTGGCTTCGTCCCTCCGACATTATTACACAGTTTTCCGCCGCATCATAGAATAATCCGCCGTGTTCAAACTGGAAAACGGGCTCGCGTTCCTTCACCACTATTTCCACCTTGTTCGGCAAACGCCTCACTATATCCTTTACCTCTATGTAGGGGTTGTCCTCTTCTATTCTCCGTGCCACCGCGGCTTCATCAAGGCGGAAAATGCTCACATTGAACAGTTCCTTTGTAGCCGCGTTTTTTATATCATCAAAATGATATCTTTCATCCCCAGTAACAACTACCGAGTCTTCCTTTATGTCAAAATATGACGAGCTTAAAAAAACAGCGGCCGCAATAACCGTCAGCAACACCAAAAAGGCGATCAAACGCCCTTTGTATTTTATTCTGAAGCCCCGTCTTCCGGTGCTTTTTATATACCGTTCTGTTGCCACTGCCGCTCCTTTTCAATCGCTTTTATCATAAGTAGCTTTTAATTTCGCCGTGTTTCATAAAGCAATTGCGACGCCGCTTTTTGTGTTGAATCCTCACCCGGATACTCACGCATCGCTTACCGCTTTATTTAACCGCTCTTATATTGTTTTCGTTTTTCCTCTTTGCAGGGCGTCCCTTGCCGTCATCACCGCCCGCCTGCATTATCTCCGGCGCATCCGCGTTCTTTTTTCTTCGTGAATATCGGCTTATATTAAGCAATATGGTTGCGCCGGCAGAAAAACACAGCAGTGACGATGTACCGCGGCTTATAAACGGCAGCGTCACTCCGGTGGAGGGAATCGTATTGGTAACAACGGCAATATTAACTATTGCCTGCAATGCCACGATAACCGTTATGCCTGCCGCAGTAAAGCAGCCGAAGGCATCCGGCGCGTTAAGCGCAATCTTTATTGCAAAAAACACAAACGCAGCATAAAGCAATATCACCGCCAATGCCCCGATAAAACCGAATTCCTCACCTATAATTGCAAAGATATAATCCGTATCCTTCATGGGAAGATAGGATATCTTCTGTTTGCTGTTTCCAAGGCCTACACCGAACAAGCCGCCATCGCCCAAAGCATACAGCGACTGCACTATTTGGTATGAGGTGTCGGAGGGATCGATCCACGGATCCATCCACGCCTGCAGACGGCCGTTTCTCCAATCGGTAAAGAATATCAAATAAACGCCCATGCCTGCGGCGGCAGCTCCCGCCAGCACCGCCCAAAAAAGCTGCAATCCCGAAATAAAGCCAAGAATCAGCGCCGGAGCAATGATGCATACCAGTGCCGTAGAAAGATTGGGCTCCAAAACGATAAGCGCCGCATAAAATACGCTGGGTACAAAAAAGCATATCCATGTTTTAACATTGCTGTACCAATAGCGATTATGCGATGCAAAATAGGCCATATAAATTACCGCCACAAACTTTGCGATTTCCGACGGCTGTATTGTTATGCCGCCTATTTTGATCCATCTCCTTGCGCCCATGCTGTCGGGAAAGGCAAAAACGGCGCACAGCAGCAGGGCACATGCCGCCACGGCAGTAAGCACCACCGGCTTTTTGTTCAGCCATCTGTAATCAAACAGCCTGTTTCCCACGGTTATCATAACAATGCATATAACCGCAACCACGGTATGCTGTATGGCATTTTTATATCCCTTGTATCCCCCAAGCACCGAGCTTGCATAGGTGCTGGAAAAAACCATCACGATGCCTATAAGGATAAGCGTAAGGGTTATAAACATCAAAGGGAAGCTGATTCCGCCCTTTATTACATCGGCTTTTTTTGACAAACCGTGTTTCTGACGCATTTTCTTCCCTCCGTTCCCCTGCAATTCCTTTTTACGGTTCGTTTCTTCTATCCCGAAAATCCGTTTCAGTTTTTGACCGCTGCTTCGTTTTCCTTAATGCGCTTTACGATTTCCTTGAATACGCGTCCGCGCTGTTCAAAATCCGCAAACATATCCCAGCTTGCGCAGGCCGGAGACAGCAGCACATTCCAGCCGGGCTTTGCAGCCTTATACGCCGCCATAACCGCTTCTTCAAATGTATCGGCAGCAGTATATTCCTTAACGCCCGCATCATTCAATGCTTTTATAATTTTATCCTTTGTTGCTCCCAATACAACGGTATAGCGTATATTATCCGTATAGCAGCCAATAAGCTCATCAAAGCTTCCGCCCTTGTCATAGCCCCCCAACAGCAGCACGGTGGGCGCCGTCATCGTCTGTATGGCTTTTTCCGTAGAATCCGGATTTGTCCCCTTGGAATCGTTTATAAAGGTCACTCCGTTGACCGTATCCACGGTTTCAATTCTATGCTCCACGCCGCGGAAATTCTTTAGAGTATATGCACAGCTCTGCGCACTTATTCCCATAAGCATCGCAACAGCGGTTGCCGCCATGGCATTTTCAAGATTGTGCGGGCCTTTTATATAAATATCCTCAATTCTGCATACAACAGCGCTTACCGCGCCGTATTTGAAAATCAATTCCCCGTCTTTAACAAATACGCCCTCTTTCAGCTCCTCTTTCCGCGAGAAAAACACCGTCTTTGCTTTTATCTGTTCCGCCATGGCGCGAACCGTCGGATCGTCATAGTTAAGCACCGCAAAATCATCCGTCGTCTGATTCATAAATATGCGCCTTTTGGCCTCGATATATCCCTCCATGCCGCCGTGACGGTCAAGATGATCCGGCGTGATATTAAGCAGCGCCGCAACGCGCGGATGAAACTGCTCAATGCACTGAAGCTGATAGCTGCTTATCTCGGTAACCATAGTGCAGTCCGGCGCTGCCTCAAGTGCATAAGCGGTGTACGGAATGCCGATATTCCCCACCACATAATTTTTTCTTCCCGCGTCCCTGAACATCTGTCCTGTAAGCGAGGTCGTTGTGGTTTTCCCGTTGGTTCCGGTTATCGCAACAGGAACTCCTTCGCAAAGACGGTATCCCAATTCAATTTCCGTAAGCACTGGAATATTCCTCCGCCTTGCTTCTTCAAGCGCAGGAATATAAGGCGGAACGCTCGGGCTTATAACAATCAGTTCCTTACCGTCAAGCAGACCGTCGGGCTTGCAGCCCAGCTCAAAAAAGCATTTCCCCTTAAGCGGTTCCAGCCCCTCCAGCTTTTGCTCCGGCTTCGTATCGTTAACCGTAACCGTGCAATCAAGCTTAAGCAGCGCCTCGGCCGCCGCTATCCCGCTTCGCGCCATGCCTATAATCAATACATTTTTATTGCGAAAATCCGATTGCATATATTTCTCCTCATCCGTTCATTAAGGGCGATATCGTTTCGTTTCCTGTTTCAGATCCGTTAAAAGCGCACTGCCAGCACTGCAAGCATGCACAGAATAATCGTGCTTATAATATAAAGCGAAGTAACCTTTGTTTCATGATATCCCATAAGTTCAAAATGATGATGCAGCGGCGCCATCTTGAATATTCGCTTCTTCCGCAGCTTATATGAGCCCACCTGCAGAATCACAGACACACACGATGCCACCAATACACCGCCCGCAACAGGCACAAAAAGCATCATGCGGGAAAAGAGAGCCATAACGCTCAGCGCACCGCCAAGAAGCAGAGAGCCGGTATCCCCCATGAAAATCCGTGCGGGATAAACATTGAACCGCAAAAAAGCCAGCGTTGCCCCGCATGTAAGCGCTCCGAATTTTGAAAGTGATACAAGGCGCGCCGCAAGCTCGGGATTGCCGCCGTCACCGGAAAAATGCTGTGCAGAAAATGCCGTTACGGCAGTAAATGTAAACAGTATAACACACATAACCCCCGAAGCAAGCCCGTCAAGGCCGTCGGTAAGATTAACGGCATTTACAATCGCCACAATAACAAACACGGCCACCGGTATATAAAATACACCAAGGTCAAACAGCTTGTCTGTAAAGGGCAGCATGATGCTGCTTCCAATATACGGGCTTCTGTAAGCATATACCGCCGTAATAAGCGCAATACCGAACTGCCCTATTATCTTCTGGTATGCCCGCAGCCCCATCGAACGCTTTTTAATAATCTTTATAAAATCATCAAGAAAGCCCACTAAACCGTAGGCTCCCGATACAAGAGTCGCAATCAGCGATATCTCGGTAAGACCGAATATCGCCGCCGTCACCGCCATTGCAACAAAAATTATTATGCCGCCTATTGTTGGAGTATTCTGCTTGGCTAAATGGCTCTGCGGCCCGTCGTCCCTAACCTGCTGTCCGAATTTCAGCCGCTTCATAAGCTTTATTACAAACGGCCCTATCACTACGCCTATTGCAAAGGCAACCAGCGCAGGCAGGATATACTTTATCACTTGTTCCATTTTTCTTTTATCCTCCGGCTATCAGCTCAAACCTCATCAAGCAGCTGCGCCACAGTTTCTCTGTCGCTGAAGTGGTGCTTGACGCCGGCAATTTCCTGATAATCCTCATCTCCCTTGCCGGCAATAACGATTATATCATCTTTGTCGGCATTTTGCATCGCATATTTTATTGCCTGATAACGGTTTTCAATTTTTACAAAAGCCTTATACCCCGTCGGTATCCCCGATGCAATCTCCTCAATTATCATATCAGGATTTTCATATCTGGGATTATCGCTTGTAAGCACGCAGAAATCCGAATATCGGGCCGCAATTTCCCCCATTATGGGGCGTTTTTTTCTGTCGCGGTTTCCGCCGCAGCCAAAAACGCATATGAGCCTTCCCTTTTTATGCGCGGCCACCGCACGGAGTATGTTCTCAAGCCCGTCCGGCGTATGCGCATAATCAATAACAACGCTGTACGGCTTTCCCTTCATATCCGGCGTTTCAAACCGTCCGGGCGTGCCGTGATAGCATTCCAGCGCTTTCAGCGCAGTCTGCGGCTCATACCCGATGGCCGTCAGCGCTCCGAACGCGCCAAGGGCGTTATAAACATTGAATATGCCGGAAACACACAGCTTCGCCAAGGCCGTATAGCTTCCCATGTGAAGCTCAAATGTGCAGCCCATCCCGTGAACCGCCGCATTTTTTGCCGTAATGTCCGCCTCTCCCGCTACCGAATATGTAACCCTGCGGCAGTCCGTATCCCGCGCAATCTCAGCCCCGAGCGCATCGTCCGTATTTATTACCGCAACAGCGCATCTGGACGCTTCAAACAGCTTCTTCTTTGCCTGCGCATATATCTCCATCGTTTTGAAAAATTCCAGATGATCCTGCGTAAGGTTGGTAAATATCCCCGCATCAAAATAAATATCCTCCACCTTGCGCAGATGCAGCGCCTGAGCCGTCACCTCCATAACCACCGTCTCTGTTCCCATATCCGCAAGAACGGAAAGAATATACTGCAATTCTATCGGATCCGGCGTTGTGCTTGTAGATATCGGTATCTCTACTTTTTTCTCGCCGGCATATATTCCTGAGGTGCCGATCATGCCCACCTTTACTCCCAGGCTTTCCAGCGCCGCTCTGAGCATAAAGGTTATGCTGGTTTTTCCGTTTGTACCGGTAACGCCGATAAAATGCATCTTACGGGCCGGATCGCCGTAAAAAGCCGCCGCCGCCAATGACATAGCGCTCCGCGTATCGGCAACCTTTATCTGAAGCACCTGGTCACAGGTGAATTCCTCAACAAATACGGCGGCCGCACCGTTTTCCGCAGCCCCGCCAATATATTTATGGCCGTCGTTCACAAGCCCCCGAATTGCAAAAAATGCGCTTCCCGGAACGCATTTTCTGTTATCTAATGTAAGGGAGGTGATTTCTACACCGTCAATTTCTCCGTTTGTCTCGTATACCTTTATATTTTTCAAAACGTCCTTAAGCAGCATGATATCTGTCTCCGTTTCGTTTTAATTTGCGTATTATTCGCCGTTAGCTTCCCAGCGGGCATTCCTCACTTCAAAATGTCGGTGTATGAATCAAACGCATCCTGCCCCGTCACCAATATCTGACAGTGCGAGTACACCTTTGTGCCCGCCGCCGGAACCTGTGCAATCACCTTTCCCGTTCCCTGCACAAGCATTCCAAGTCCCAATGATGCAAGCACCTGCTCCGCCCGTGCGCAATCCATTCCCTTCAGGTTCGGCACCTCAATATCGGCTGTCATGTTTTTTTCGTCCTCAGCCTCATTTGTCGGCCGCACCTTCAGGTACTTCAAAGTATTCTCCATTATCAGCTTTGCATAGGGAGCCGCAACAACAGAGCCGTAATCTATTGACACATTCGGTTCATCCACAGCCACAAGCACCGCAATGCGCGGATCGTCCGCAGGCGCAAAGCCTATGAAGGAGGCTATGTGCGTATCTCTTACCACAACACCATCGCGATATTTTTGTGCCGTTCCCGTTTTGCCGCCTACGCGGTAACCCGGAATATACGCATTCTTTCCGCTTCCGCCGGAAACCACCGCCTCCAGTATTTCTCTTACCGTCGCGCTCGTCTGCTCCGATATTACTCGCCGCACGGTTACGGGTTCATTTCTTGCAATTACATTGCCGTCATCGTCCGTCAGCGCCTCCACAAGATGCGGCTGCATCAGATTCCCGCCGTTTATAGCCGCACAAAACGCGCTCATAAGCTGAAGCGGCGTAACCGCAATTGCCTGACCGAAGGATATTCGCGCAAGATCCACATTGCGCACATATTTCTGCGCCAATACCAGTCCGCTCTGATCGGCCGAAAAATCAATTCCCGTTTCGCTTCCGAACCCGAATGCCCGAATATACTCATACAGCTTATCCGTTCCCAGTGTCAGCCCCATCTGCATAAATGCAGTGTTGCAGGAATTCTGAACCGCCCGAGTCAGATTCTGCGTGCCATGCGGGACACTCCTCCAGCATTTTATCTTCTGTCCGTCCACAAGCTGATATCCTGGATCGTAAAATGTAGTGTTTTTATCTACCTTTCCCTCCTGAAGCGCCGCCGCAAGAGTTATCACCTTGAAGGTTGAGCCCGGCTCATAAACATCCAGTATCGCCCGGTTGCGCGCAAGCTGCGCTCTTGTCTCCCAGTCACCGCTCTGCGGTTGATTCAGGTCGTAATCCGGCATATTCACCATTGCAAGTATACGGCCCGTTGACGGCTCCATAACTATGCATACGGCGTTTTTGGGGTTCTGCTCCGTCATGCATTGGCGCATGGCGCTTTCCGCAAATTTCTGAATATTATAATCAACCGTCAGCGTAAGATTCAGCCCGTTTGACGGGTCGACATATCTTTCCTCTCCTCCGGGTATAAGCGAACCCCATACATCGGCGGAAGAATATATCTTGCCAGTAAGACCGCGAAGATATTTGTCGTATTTAAGCTCAAGGCCCTCCCTGCCCGTACCGTCCGATGCAGTGCTGCCTATCACCTGAGCCAGCGTGCTTCCCTTGGGATAATACCTCTTTCGGTCATCCACAAGCTCAATGCCGCTGTATTTCAAAGCCTCAATCGCTTCTGTTTCCGTTTGCGAAAGATGCCGCTTTACGGTCACCTCCGCATAATTCGTCTTGCTCAGTTTTGAATAAACGCTTTCACGGTCACATTGCAGTATATCGGCAAGGCTGTCCGCAAGCTCGTTGATTTTGCCCGATTTTGCCACAATTGACGGTTTTGCCACAAGGCTCTTGGATAGTCCGCTTACCGCCAGCAATTCGCCGTTTCTGTCGTATATAGCGCCCCTTGCGGCCGACACAACGGTGGTGGAGGTCCACTGCCCCAGCGCCTTTCTCTGAAGGCTTTCCGCCTCCACTATCTGCCATCTGAACAGCTGTGCAATAAGCACCGCAAAGCAGATAAAAAACACCGTCAGAAACACGCTTATTCTTCTTTTGTGGCTGTACCGGCGTACCCTTTGGGACAAAATCAAGTCCTCCTCTCAAGAGAGTTTAACCAATCCAATACCGCATCGATTATGCTTCCGTTTCCTGCCAAGGCATTATCCTCCGTCCCGACCGCCTCTGCCGGAGTTATATTTATAACCCTGTATTCTCCCTCGCCGGGGAAGGTCATGTCCAGCTCCCCGTCGGCACGGTTTAAGTATTCTTCAACATCCTCCATAGCGCTGAGCCTTTGTTTTGCAGCGTTAAGCTCATCGGTGGCCTGAGATATCCCGGCGCCTATCTGCTGTATGCTGCGGTTATTCTGATATATCTGCGAATTGCGCATAACCACTGCAAAGGCAAGCACCGCCGTAAAAACCACTCCCAAAACAAGCATGGCCCTGGCTTTTGCCTTTTGTTTTCTTCTCGGCCTTGCCTGCGGCTTTGCCGGCGGCAGCACCCTCGGACGCGGAGCTTCCCTGCGCTCAGGCTCTCTTTCGGGCTGCTGCGGCTGAGGATACGGAATATACTCGGGCTGAAGCGCGGCATTCGCATCGTATCCGTAACGCACCGTATATCTGCCGGCATCATAACCTTCGTTTTTCTTTATATTACCTGCCATAAGCCTATTCATCCTCTCCCGTATATATTCCGGTTTTCCTTCCGTTCCCGCCCGTTTTTACACTCTTTCGGCACAGCGCAGCTTTGCGCTCTTGCTTCTGGTATTCTCCTTCATTTCCTGCTCCGAGGGCAAAATCAGCTTGGATACGCTTTTAAGCTTCTGCACATTTCCGCATGTGCATATCGGCGCCTTCGGCGGGCAGGTACACGGCCTTTCCAAATTGCGTATAACCTGCTTTGCCACTCTGTCCTCCAGCGAATGAAAGCTGATAACACACAGCCTCCCGCCCGGCTTAAGGCAATCCACAATATCCCTTAATGACTTTTCCAGCAGCCCGATTTCGTTATTTACCTCAATCCTTATCGCCTGAAATGTCCTTTTTGCCGGATGCGATCCGCTTTTGCGCACCCTGATCGGTATTGCTTTTTTTATTATGTTTACAAGCTCGCCGGTTGTGCATATGGCGCCGCGCTCTCTTTCCTCCACTATAAACTGAGCAATGCGCGCCGCCCACTGTTCTTCTCCGTAATCCCGTATTATCCGGCACAGCTCCTTTTGGGAATACTCGTTTATCACCTGATACGCACTGAAAAACTGATCCGTATCCATTCTCATATCCAGCGGCGCATCATGCATATAGCTGAAGCCGCGCTCCGGCGTATCCAGCTGATAAGAGCTCACTCCGAGATCCAGCATGCAGCCGTCCAGCGCGGCTATTCCAAGCTCGCTGAGAATGCTTTTTATCTCGGAATAATTCGAATGAACATATGTTACCTGCCCTTCAAACGGCGCAAGTCTTTTTTTTGCCGCCTCCAGCGCATCCCTGTCCCTGTCTATTCCTATAAGCCGCACTCCCGGGCCGCCTCTTCTGAGCAGCTCATAGCTGTGTCCGCCTCCGCCCAGTGTGCAATCGGCATATATTCCGTCCGGCTTAATGTTCAGCATATCGATGGTTTCGTTAAGCAGCACCGATGTGTGATTAAAATCCATACATTTCTCTCCGCTAAGTGAAAAATACTTTCTTCAGGCGCTTTTGCATTTTTCAGCTCAACCCAAACGCTCTTCCTTTGCAGCCACCGCCGCCTGCAGCTTTGCCCTTGCCTCGGCCGAGGATACATCGTTTTTCTCCCAGGCTTCACTGTCCCATATTTCAAAGCAATCAAAATTGCCTATTACCGTCAACTCTTTTTTCAGCCCCGCATAGGTGCGCAGCCGTATCGGAAGAAGCACCCTGCCTGCCGCATCAAAATCGCCTTCAACCGCATTTGCAAACAGACTTCTGCGAAATTTTGTAACCTCAGGGTCAAGTGAGCCCAGCTTTAACACATCGGCAGTCAGCGCCTCCCACGCCTCCTGCGGATATACGCAAAGGCAGTTTTCCGTGCCCTGAGTTACAACAAAGCCCTCGCCCAGCATGTTGCGGAATTTAACGGGAAGGCGTACGCGGCCTTTATCGTCAATGGTCGCATCGTATGTTCCCAAAAAACCCTTCTGCATAAAGGACGCACCTCCCCACTAAATTGCTTTGTAGCCCTATTATATAATACATTCTGCCCACTTGCAACCACTTTTTAATTCAAAATGCTTATTTTTTGATTAAAATGCCCACTTTATAACCACCTAACACCACCCGAATGCGAATTTCGCCCATATTGCTTACGGTTTTGAAATCATCACTGTTCAAATTCCGCCCACTTGTCGATATTCCGGAATACACCTTTTCGGATGCAAAAAACCACCGCAACAACAAAGCACAGCCGTCAAAGCAATACTACGCTGAAAAAATGTGATAAACTTATGCCCGCATTATCCGAAAACATACTGCCCTCCCCCGTAATGCCCCGCTGTTTTGCGTTGTATGCCGCTTTAGGGCAAAAAACCGTTGCTAAATGTCGCGATTGTAGTATAATAAAATAAATTTATCCGATAAATCGGCTCTGCCGCCGCCGGCAAAACGCAGCGGCAATCTCGCTGTATGTTTGCAAACCGAATATGCACAAACGGTGCATGCCCTGCTTCGGATAAATAAAAACACATCTGCGCAATGATGCATGCCCGCTCGCCGCAGCAGGAGCAAATATTCATCTGCGCATGCTCGCAGGATGATTATGGAAAGCTATCTCACCGTAGCAAAAAGCGCAAATTCCGAAATAACCGTAAATAAATCGCGCTTTATTGCTTTTACCGCCTGCATACAAAGCCGCGAGGAAGCCGAAAGCGTAATACTTTCGCAAAAGGCTCTCTATCCCGACGCACGGCATCACTGCTGGGCATATATTCTTTCTCAAAGCGGCACGGGCTCCCGCTTTTCCGACGACGGCGAACCCTCCGGCACTGCCGGAATGCCCATCCTCGGCGTTATGCAGAAGCAGGCGCTTTCCCACTGCATAACAGTGGTAACGCGCTATTTCGGCGGCATACTGCTTGGCGCGGGCGGGCTTGTGCGGGCATATACGGCAGCGGCAACAGGCAGTATAAGCGGCGCCGGACGCGCCCGCATGGAAAGCTGCGAATGCTTTGACTGCACCGTCGCCTATCCGCTTTATGAAAAGCTGCGCCGTGCTCTTGTCCCTGACGGACGCGTTATATCCCGGCTCCCGATTTTCGGAAACGGCGTAACGCTTCCTCTTACGGTTCGTGTTTGTCACGCCGATGCCGTCCGCAGCGCCATAACCGATCTTTGCAGCGGCAGCGCTGTATTCTCAGAGCCGGAAATCCGCTGCTGTCTTTGGCCCGACAGCGAAAGCGGCGCTGCGCCGTAAATTCAGATATAAACAGCCGTGCGCCAAAGCACACGGCTGATATATACACTCCGACAAAGCTGTCTTACGAAAGGATGATTTTTATGCTTATACAAAAAACGACCGCTCCGAAAGCAAAACCCGCCGACGAAAGCAGCCTCACCTTCGGCAAGGTTTTCACCGACCACATGCTCATGATCAACTATGACGAAGGCCAAGGCTGGCACGATGAACGCATAGTTCCCTATCAGAATCTTGATATGGATCCGGCCTGCATGGTGCTTCATTACGGACAGGCAATATTTGAGGGCATGAAGGCCTACAAGGCTTCCGACGGCCGCGTGCTTATGTTCCGTCCCGAGGATAACATAAACCGCATGAACCGTTCCGGCTCCCGTCTTTGCATACCGCCGCTTCCCGTTGAAAAGGTGGTTGCCTGCATTGAAAAGCTCGTGGAAATCGAAAAGGACTGGATTCCCACGGCTCCCAACACTTCGCTTTATATCCGTCCTACAATAATTGCCACCGATGTGGCTCTTGGCGTACACGCTTCCAAAAGCTATCTGTTCTATGTAATTCTTTCCCCCGTCGGCCCCTATTATAAAGAAGGGCTCAACCCCGTCAAAATATTCGTGGAGGACGAATATGTGCGCGCGGTCCGCGGCGGAACCGGCTTTACAAAATGTGCAGGCAACTATGCTGCCTCCCTGATAGGCTCCGAGCGCGCCGCTCAGTTCGGCTATTCTCAGGTGCTTTGGCTGGACGGTGTTGAGCGCAAATATGTCGAGGAGGTCGGTGCCATGAACATGTTCTTTGTAATAGATCATGTCATTGTAACACCTCCGCTTCAGGGCAGTATTTTGGGCGGCATTACCCGTGACTCCGCAATCAAATACGCCCGCTTTAAGGGCTATGAAGTTCAGGAACGCCGCATTTCCATCGACGAGGTTATGCAGGCCGCTCACAACGGTCACCTCAACGAAGCCTTCGGCACCGGCACTGCCGCCGTTATATCTCCCGTAGGCATGCTTCGCAAGGATGATGACGAGGTTGTGGTAAACAACAACGAAATCGGTCCCGTTGCACAGATGCTTTATAACGACATCACCGGCATCCAGTACGGCCGCATAGCCGATCCGTTCGGCTGGGTGGTCGAAGTAAAATAACTTTTCCGCAATACGCAAAACGGAGGCATGTTAAAATGCCTCCGTTTTTACATCCCGAAAAACGGAACAGGACGTCCGCCGACGTCCCATTCACTCCCATCTTTTCTTTTCCCGAAAGCCTTCTTATACCTCTTCCTCAAATGCCGGATAACAAGTAAACTCACGGTTATCATCAAAGGAGAAATACGGCACAAGCCTGTACTCCGTCCCCTGAATATCATATTCCATAGTGCCGCTCTTTTTCAGCCTGCTCAAAAGCTCAGTATGTGCAAACGGCAGCAGCGCGCAGCGCTCATCTTTGCCAAGCTCCGCATGCTCGCCCTCTCCCACAACGCTCATCAGCACCGGGCCGCAGGAAATGCAGTATCTGGGCTGTTTTGCACGGTTTTCACCGGTATAAAGCTCCATGCGCAGCTCTCTTGCGGTTTTAAGAACCACCTCATCCCCATCCTTCCACGCTCTGCTTATAACCGCAAAGCTGCCGGGCGTGCACGGCATCTCTTCACCGCAAACGGTAAGCACCGTGTTCCTGCTCCAGGACGGAATACGCATTCTCAATTCAAATTCGCCTTCTCCATGCACCGTAAAGCGCATTTTGTCGCCGTAAGGGAATGTCGTATGCTGCTCCAGCTCAAAATCCCTGCCGTCAACACTGAAAGCGATCTTTGAGGGCGCAAACACATTCACCTGCACTCCCTTGTCACTGAGAAGATAAAGGAAGCTCTGTATCTGCCCTATGAAGCCGGTGCCCTGTATCTCACAGCATGTATTGTATCTCAGCGCCGGATACTTCACGCCGTTCATATGATTGAAATACCTGATGCGTCCGTCCTCACCCTGGCAGGAGCAGGTCAGATTATAAATGCTCTCCTCCATTCTCAGCGCATATTCTTCATTATCCGGATCCGCACTGAGCAGCCTTTGAGCAAGCTCCGTAAGAAATACGCCCGCGCAGGTTTCAAATATGCTATTGGGAACATTTGATATCTTATGCGTTCCGGGCTTGCATTCAAAATGCTCGCATATGGTTATAAAGCTGCCCGGAAGCATGAAATAATCTCTGTATATATGATATGCGCCCACCGCCGCATCCAGATATTTTTTCGCTCCCGTCGCCGCATAGATGTCAAACAGGGCACAAATGCTTGTAAGCAGATAGTTATGCGGTCTGTTCAGTGTAAAGCGCCATACCGCCTCGGGAATTTCGCGTGCCAGATAATCAAGCCACCAATCCATATCATAGTATTTCATGTTGGTTATGATATCCTCCGGCTTGCCCGCAGGGCTCGACTGCACTCTCGGTCCTGCCGCACTGCCCTGTATGCCCATGCTGCCCAAAAGCATATCCGGCAGATACTCGCAATTGTTATACCAATCATAGAATTTTCTTATGATCTGCCACGCCTCATCATAGCCCGCATATCCCGCAGCTATAAGTCCCTTTGTGAACATTGTACGGTCGTAATTCTTGATTTCATCCCGCATAAAGCCCGGCCAGCAGTCATGAGATATTGCAAACAGCGAGCTTTCATAAGGCAGACAATAGCCGTTATCGTTAGTAAACTGACGACGCTCCACCTCATCCAGCATATCGGATACGGCCTTGCGGAATGCCGGCACCTCCTTATAACGCAGGGTATTGCCCATACCGGCAAGCATTCTGCCCTCATTTGAGGCAACAAGCATATCTATCCATATCCTGTCGTCGTCCTTTTTGTCCACCCAGCGCGGCAATTCAAGGCTCTTTTTCAGATAATTTATATTGCGCGCAAAACGGTCAGCCAGCACGCCTCCGCACAGTTCAACATTGTTCATGGGCACGCGCAGGCATTTTACCGGCTGCCACTGCTCCACCGGAATAAAGCCGCGCTTTCCGTTTTTCATATCATCCAGCTCTTTGTCCGTACAGTCATTCATAACGCTCACAACCGAGGTGGTATCTGCAAGACGCAGGCTGACTATAACTATTTCGCCGGAGCACACCTCCAGCCTTATACGGTTGAAGTTGTCCTTATCCTCAAGAGCAATGTGCACGGTGCGTTCACAATCAATATTTACATAGCGATCCGCTCCGGCACACATAATGCGCATTCTGCCGTTGCCGTCAAGCGTAACCGCCGCTTCACTGCCGCGACTGTAAATCTCGGCGTATTCTCCCGTGCTTCCCACAATCGAATCGCCTCGGCGTTCAAAGCCCGGAGAAGCAATAATATAACCCTCGTTCGCACCGTCGATAAGCGTCACCGCAGCATTGCGCCCGGTAAGTATCGCACGGTCAAAGCGCAGCTCGCCCTCCAGCACCGTAAGCTTTATGCTTTTCTCTCCGTCGCATCTGCAGCGGAGAAATACTCCGGAATGCGCCTGCGCTTGCGACACATTTCCGTCAATATCCACACTTACCAAGCAGGGCTTTTGTTCCGCCGTAGCCACAAGTATTATCTCTGCCGCACGGAAATTAAGCCGGAATGACGCTCCCTCCTGCATAGCCGTGTATGTGTTGCAATATGCACCGATAGTTCTGGGAATAAGCCGATTGTGCGTAACATTTCCCTCATAGGTAAAATGAGTGTCATTTACGCTGCGTCCTTTTATTTGCAGTTTTTCGCCCTCGGCGCTGGAAACCGGAAGTACTATTCCGGCATATGTTGTAACCTCCGCCATTGCTTTCACTCCTTTAATTCTCTCTATCCGGCGCATTTTACGGTATTTTCCTCCGTTATTTCCTTGGCATATCCGCCGAATATCAAGCTTAATTTTTCATGTGTATTTTACACCATCTGCCATTTATGTGCTTGTAATCGAATACCTTAAAATTGTATCACAATCTCACATGGCATCTTTCCCGCAATCCCGAAGCAGCACTTCAAACATTGATTTTCTCTTGTCGGGCGCAATTTTGCTCCGCTTCCCGACTGTACATATAATATGAAAAAGCGGCGCCCCGATCTTTTTGTCGAAGCGCCGTTTGCACTGTTTATCATTGTTTTCCCGGGCATTTCACCGCTTAAGCCGAATGCCCGATAATTCACTGTTCTTAACCTTCAGCGGGCTTTTCCGCTTGAAAACGATATCCTGCGCTGATTTCTGCCGTCCGCCGCAGTACATACGGCAAGTACACTGTATTTCTCGCCGATTCTTTCCACCTGCACCGGAAGCTCCTTCAGCCCCGACACCGCACTTATGTTTTCCGCAGTTTCTATATCAGTGAAGCGAATAGGAATCATTCCCACGCCTCCGCTTTGTATAACCTCAGCATTTCCGCCGCTCACCGCAACCGTTTTCTCTCCGCTTCCCACTGTCGGAATATTCTCCACCCTATTGGCAGCCGCCTCGCGGCGCATAAGCTGCCCGCATGATCTCATCTCAAGACTCCGCCGAAGCTCGGCATCCTTGCCGGCATAGCCGTCCGCCTCCGGGAGCAGCGAAATGCAAAACTCATATTCCGCTTTTTCGCCTTTTTTTATCTCCGCTGCTTCCGTTCGGAGCACTACCTGACAATAATCCTCACCTTCCCTTTCCCGAGAGTATACACAGGCCTCCAACTTCCGCCCTTCAACGCGGCGCACGCACACTCCCATGCCCTCAAAGCCTATAAATTCATCCGCTCCTATATCGCGGGAAAATCTGTACCCCTCTCCCGGCAATACGCGCGCACACCCTAAAGATACATCATCTCCGAAATACAACCCCTGTCCGCAGAAAGCAAATATCCTGAGTTCTTCAAAATCATCATCCTCCAAGGCCTCCCAGCGCACTCTTGCAGCAATCCTTGTGTAATCCCGCTGAATCAGCATTGAATGCTCCAATGTGAATCTTACCGTTTTTCCCGGAGAATACGCCTCATGCACGCAGCGCGCTTCAAGCTGACCGCAGAACATTTCCGTAAGCCTTATCCTGCACAGCTCCAGCCTTGCCGCATCTTTGATTATCTCCAGCATGTCAGCGCCGAAACTTCTGGGCTTTTCATCGGCAAAGGAACGCATCGACGGCATCAGCCCCGCCATAACGCTGCGTGACGGATCCAGTATGCAGCTTCCCCCTGCCGCAGAAAGCTCCGCTCTTCCAAGCTGAGCCTCTCTGCCGTGCGTCCACAGGTGACAGGCGCAGGTCTGCTTTGTCAGGTGCAATGTAAAACACAGCTTTTCTCCCGCCTCCAGCACCGGCGCCGCAGTATAGTCATAAAAGCCTATTCCGCCTCCGCTGCGCACAATTCTCTCACAGCATATCTGCACCGGAATTCCCGTCTGCCGTCCCTCCTGCTCCAATACCGCTCCCAGCGGGATTTTGCTTTTTCGCGAAAACATAAAGGGCATGCATGCCGGCTCATCAAACGGGTTCTCCACGGTTATTTCAATTTCGTTTTCTTCCCCTTCCGTATCATCCAAAATGTATACGCCGTGAACCCGGTCCAATTCCGACTGTATCAGTCGCCCCGCAACGCGCCCCTGTACGCACATTGCCAGCGCCGGTTCAAAAAAAGCCCTGTTTCCGGCTCTGCTGAAACGCAGTGATGTACTGTAACTTTCACCGTCCGCCGCGCTCATAACCGGCTGCTTTACTATCAGCTCTTCACCGTTAACCTCCAGTATCCCGCCGCCTGTCGTGCTTACGAATATACTTTCTCCTCCCGCAGTCAAAACAGCATTATCTCCGTTTTGTACGGGCGCACCCCCGCGCAGACGCATCACTGCCACCGCCACCGAGGCTTCTTTTTTCATCATAAATACCGTTGACAACACTATGCTGTCCCCGATACATGCCGTTTCAAAGCGCGCACTGACCGGCGCCTCATCCCCCTGTGATACAAACGCGCCTATCGCCGCATCCGCCCGGTTGTAGTATTCTCCGCGCTGCAAAAATGTTATACTGCCAGGAACACATCCCTGAGCCGTGTATACCCTATTATTTATATGCAGCTCCCTTACAAGCTCAAGCTGCATGGGTCCTTCACCGCAAAGCACCGGTCTGTCGGGAGAATACATCGATATTGACAATCCCAGTGAAGGTGTCGCCAGACAAAGCTGCGACGAGCTTCTGTGATCCGTTTTGAAATACATTTCGCTTCGAAGCGTGTTCTCCAGCAGCTTCATTTTTATCCTCCGGCACTTATTTTTATGTTTATTAATTTCCGATGCCGCAACGGTCATGCATATCCGCGCAAAGCGCTTGTCACCCGCACGAAAACCGCGTTTGCAATCAATATCATGCTTTAATATAAAGTTATCGATTTATTATATCAGCAATCGCCGTAATTTGCAATCCCGTACCGCGCATTTTCTTTCCACGCGCGCATTTACGGCACCGAATAAGCATAAAATCTCTGCCGCCCACCTTTTTTCGGCTCTGCCTTCGTTTCATCTTTTAAGCCGGTCTTGGTTTTTTCTTCACCGTTTTGCAGGTCATCATTAAATCGGTTGCAAAAACCCCCGCCTTGTGCTACAATACAAATGAAAGAATTTCATGCGCCCGTTTCATATTTTACAGGCGTGTGGTTGTTATGTACAAAATTATCGATAAAATCAGCCGTAAAATGCAACTCCGGTATCAACAGTGCGTCAATTTGTTCATTTGCGGTTAAAAATCAAAGAGGTGCGGATAAGTGATAAGAGAGGATATACGAAACATAGCCATAATCGCCCATGTCGACCACGGCAAAACAACGCTTGTAGATGAAATGCTCAAGCAAAGCGGCACCTTCCGTGAAAATCAGCAGGTTGCCGAACGGGTAATGGACTCCAATGATATCGAACGCGAACGCGGCATCACAATACTTGCCAAAAACACCGCCGTACACTATAAGGGCACAAAAATAAACATCGTGGATACCCCCGGCCATGCCGATTTCGGCGGCGAGGTAGAGCGTGTGCTCAAAATGGTAAACGGCGTGCTTCTTCTTGTGGATGCCTTTGAAGGCCCCATGCCCCAGACCCGTTTTGTTTTGGGCAAAGCGCTTGCATTGGGTCTTAAGGTAATAGTGGTAATAAACAAAATGGACCGTCCCGATCAGCGCGCAGAGGCCGTAGCCGATGAAATTCTCGACCTTTTTATAGAACTGGGCGCAGACGAATCACAGCTTGACTGCCCGTTTGTATACGCATCGGCACGCAACGGCGTAGCCACCCTTGACAAATACGATCCTTCGCAGAATATGGCTCAGCTCTTTGATGCCATTCTTAAATATATCCCCGCTCCTCAGGGCGATCCCGATGCCCCGGCACAGGTGCTTATCTCCACAATCGACTATAACGAATATGTCGGTCGTATCGGTATAGGCAAGGTGGAACGCGGCACAATAAAAACCGGTCAGGAGATCGTGGTGTGCAACTACCTCGATGCCGACATGCGCAAAAAAATGCGTGTTAATACCCTCGCCACCTTCGACGGTCTCAAGCGCGTCCCCGCACAAAGCGTAAAATTCGGCGATATCGTTGCAATAAGCGGTATTGAAGGCATAAATATAGGAGATACTATCTGTGCCTCCGACACGCCCGAACCGCTGCCCTTTGTAAAAATCACCGAGCCCACCGTGGCTATGACCTTCTCGGTAAACGATTCCCCCTTTGCCGGAAAAGAAGGCAAATACCTCACCAGCCGTCATCTTCGCGCCCGCCTTTACCGTGAGCTTCAAACCGATGTCTCCCTGCGCGTAGAGGATACCGACAGCGCCGATTCCTTCCGCGTCTCCGGGCGCGGTGAGCTGCACCTGTCCGTGCTTATTGAAAATATGCGCCGTCAGGGCTACGAGCTTCAAGTTTCCAAGCCCGAGGTGCTTTATAAAATCATAGACGGCGTAAAATGCGAACCCATTGAAAAGGTGTTCATTGATGTTCCCGAAACATACATGGGCACCGTTATCGAGCGCCTTGGCAGCCGCAAGGGCGAGCTTGTCTCCATGCATTCCTTAAGCAGCGTCACCATGCGTCTGGAATTCTCCATTCCCTCCCGCGGGCTTTTCGGCTACCGTTCCGCCTTCCTTACGGATACCCGCGGCGAAGGCGTCATGAACACCGTATTTGACTGCTACGCCCCTTATAAGGGCGATATTCCCTCCCGCAGCAACGGCTCCCTTATTGCCTTTGAAACAGGCGAGGCCTGCGCATACGGCATTTTTCAGTCGCAGGACCGCGGACGCATGTTCGTAGTGCCTGCCCAGCCCGTTTATATGGGAATGATTGTGGGCGAGTGCTCCCGTGCCGAGGATATAGAAGTCAATGTATGCAAAAAGAAGCATCTTACAAACTCCCGCAGCGCCGGAACCGATGAAGCGCTCCGCCTTGTTCCCCCGATAATCATGAGCCTTGAGCAGGCGCTTGATTATATCGGCGAGGACGAGCTTGCGGAAATCACCCCCACAAGCATCCGCATCCGGAAAAAAATTCTGGATTCCACTCAGCGCTACCGGGCCGCACGCAACAGTTCAAAGGGCTGAGATTGCGTCGTGCCGGACAAAGCGGCCGTTGTCCTCAGGCAACCTACATAAAAAGGAGGCGCTATTATGGAAAACGGAAATACCCGCAAAAATCGCGGACTGCTTCGCATATTGCTTGCAGCAGGTATATTGCTGCTGCTGTTTTCGCGTTTTCTTGATCAGTGGCTGCTTCCGGCTCTTAAGGCAGGATTGGATGCAACCGGTCCGTTCATTTGGGGGTTTGTGCTTGCTTATCTTCTGAGATTTGCCGTAAATCCGCTGCAAAAGCTCTTTGAAAGGCTCACTCGCTCCAAGCCCGGTACCCGTTGGGCACGGCTGCTTTCGGCAGCCATTTGCCTGCTTCTGACCGTCGGCTTCATCGCAGGGCTTGCATGGCTCCTGGCTCCGCAGATATACGATAATGTCATCCGCCTGTCCCAGAATATGCCTTCCTACCTTGACAGCATAGCAAACTGGCTGATTGAAACCGCTGCCAAGCTGAACTTAAAACTTTCCTCCGACGACCTTGATTTGCTCAATTCCTTTTGGCAGTCATTGGGAAATCTCATATCGCAGAATACACAGGATATCGTCACTCTTGCGGGGAAATTGCTGCTGGGCATAGGAACGGGCGTATTTGATACCTTCATCGCGTTTATAGTCGCATTCTATCTGCTTGCGGATGCAAGCCGCTATAAAAGGCTTACAAAACGCCTTCTGCGCTCCTTTATGAAGGATGAAACAAAGTATAATAACACACTCAGCTTCATCCACGAATCCGATTCGGTAATGGGCCGTTATATCGGCGGACGCCTTATACAGCTGCTCATATTCACCATTCTTGCCTGCATAGGCTTCGGAGTTGTCGGACTTGACTATTTCCTGCTTGTAGGCGTGATGGTGGGAGTGCTTAACATAATACCGTATATCGGCCCATGGATAGCCGCCATCCCGGCACTTATCCTTGCTTTGCTGGAAAGCCCGGCAACAGCACTGTGGACGCTTGTTGTGATTATTGCGCTCCAGCTGCTTGACAACTTTGTTCTGGGCCCCCGCATTCTCGGAGACCGTCTCCGCGTCAGCCCGCTTTGGATATTTGTCGGCATCATTATAGGCGGCGCCATGTTCGGGCTTCCCGGCATGCTGCTGGGTGCTCCGGCGGTCGCTATAATCGGCAAGCTTCTGGAAAAATTCGTGGAATACCGCGAAAACGCTTCCGATCCCGACAAAAACGGCGCCGTTCCCGTTTCCGGCTTTACAGATTCTCCGACCGAAACCGGCATCTCGGAAAACGCCTCGGACACTCACGGCTCACAAGACGGCACGGCCGATTCCCGTTAGCCGATCCGCTGTTTTTTATAACAGCTGAAGACCTCGCTTTAATACAGCTTATAAACAAGCATTACAATATTTATAAAGAAGGAACTTAAAATGGCAAAAGAACTTTCAAGATGCTTAACCGCTATTCAGCCCAGCGTCACTCTGGCAATCGATGCCAAGGCAAAAGAAATGCGCGCTTCCGGAATCGATATTATAGGACTGGGAGCCGGAGAGCCGGACTTTGATACTCCGGCGCATGTAGTTGCCGCCGCAATAAAGGCCATGCAGGAGGGAAAAACGCGCTACACTCCCGCCGCCGGTACGCTGGAGCTGCGGCAGGCTATATGCCGCAAGCTCAAAAGGGATAACGGTCTTACATATGAGCCGACGGATATTGTAGTAAGCAACGGCGCAAAGCATTCCCTTTTCAACGCACTTCATGCAGTCTGCAATCCGGGAGATGAAGTTCTTCTCCCCGCTCCCTACTGGGTAAGCTACTATGAGCTTATCAAAATGGCGGGCGCAACCCCGGTGCTGGTAACTGCCACCGAGGAAAACGGCTATCTTGTCACCGCACAGCAGCTCAGAGATGCCATAACCGATAAAACAAAGGCTCTCATTCTTAATTCCCCCTGCAACCCTACCGGCGCTGTTTATCCGGACGGCAGACTTATGGAAATCGCCGCCCTCGCCGTGGAAAAAGATATATATGTCATCAGCGACGAAATCTATGAGTGTCTCGTTTATGACGGCGCCGTACACACCTCCATAGCCTCCTTCGGACCGGAAATCAAGGATCTCACCGTTGTTGTCAACGGCCTCAGCAAGGCCTACGCAATGACCGGCTGGCGTATAGGCTATACCGCCAGCAACCGCCGCATAGCCACCGCTATGGCAAACTTCCAGTCTCACGCAACCAGCAATGCCAACTCTATCGCCCAGGCTGCCAGCATCGCCGCCCTTGACGGCGACAAAAACGAGCAGCGCAGCATGATAAGTGAGTTTTCCCGCCGCCGTCAGTATATGATGGCGCGTATATCCGCCATAAACGGCATAAATGCCGTCAATCCGCGGGGCGCATTTTATATCTTTGCCAACATCAGCGGTCTTTTCGGCAAAAGCTGCGACGGACACATCATAAACAGTGCAATGGATTTTTCCTCACTGCTGCTTGAAAAAGCCAATGTTGCGGTAGTGCCCGGCGAAGCCTTCGGAGATGCCCGCTGCATACGCCTTGCCTACGCTACGGATATGCAAAGCATAATAAAAGCCATGGACCGCATTGAAGGCTTTGTAAACAGTCTTACATAATTGCTTTCCCTTGCGCAGCGCGCTATTTCGTTTTTTTGAAATGTTTGCGGATATAAAACATGTGCACAGACCTATATTCGGCTTTATCATGCCCTGCCGCCGACAGACTTATTACAAGGAGATTACCCGATGTTCAAACTCAGCGAGCGCTCCAACCGCTTGGAGCAGTCAACCTACCACTATCAGCTTCAGGATGTAGCCGAGCCTCAGCTCTACCGCGACCTGTTCGACTACGACTCCGTCCCCAAGGTGGCCTTCAACCATCGCAATGTACCCATGTACACTCCCGAGGAGCTTTGGATAACCGATACCACCTTCCGCGACGGTCAGCAATCCCGTTCGCCTTTCTCGGCAGAGCAGATAGCCCATCTCTATTCCCTGCTGCATAAGCTGGGCGGCCCGAAAGGCATCATACGCCAGTGCGAATTCTTTCTCTATTCCGAAAAGGATCGCCGCGCAGTGGAGCTGTGCCGCAATAAGGGATATGAATTCCCGGAGATCACCAGCTGGATTCGCGCCAACCCTGCGGATTTTGAGCTCGTAAAGCAAATGGAAATAAAGGAAACCGGAATTTTGGTTTCCTGCTCCGACTATCACATCTTCAAAAAAATGAACCTTACGCGCCGCCAGGCCATGGACAAATATCTTACCATAGTCCGCGCCGCTCTTGAGCAGGGCATAATACCCCGCTGTCACTTTGAAGATATCACGCGCGCAGACTTTTACGGCTTTGTCGTTCCCTTCGCAAGCGAGCTTATGAAGCTCTCCCGCGAAAGCGGCATACCGATAAAAATACGCGCCTGCGACACGCTGGGCTACGGCGTATCCTATCCCGGCACCACTCTGCCGCGCAGCGTGCAGGGCATTATATACGGTCTTAACACCCTTGCCGAGGTTCCCAGCGCTCAGCTTGAATGGCACGGCCACAACGATTTCTACAAGGCGGTCTCCAATTCCTCCACGGCCTGGCTTTACGGCTGCTCCGGGGTAAACTGCTCCCTTTTGGGCATAGGCGAACGCACAGGCAATACGCCCGTTGAGGCAATGTGCATTGAATATGCATCTCTTAAGGGCACGCCGGACGGCATGGATTTCACCGCCATAACCGAAATCGCCGAGTATTTCGAAAACTGTTTGGATCAGGAAATATCCCCGCGCACCCCGTTTGTGGGGCGCTCCTTCAATGCCACGCGCGCAGGCATCCACGCCGACGGTCTGCTTAAAAACGAAGAAATATACAATATTTTTAATACGACCAAGCTGCTTAACCGTCCTGCTACCGTTGCCGTTGACGCTCACTCCGGGCTTGCCGGCATAGCCTTTTGGATAAACGGCTATTACAAGCTTCCGCAGGATCGCGCGCTTGATAAAAAGCATCCTATTGTTCAGCGAATGAAGGAGCTGGTCGATGCGGAATACGCATCGGGACGCAATACCGTAATGGGCGACTTTGAGCTTGATGAAATGCTGCATTCTCTTGATCCCGAGCTGCACCTGCATCTTATGCATCACGGCCCCGGAAAAAACATCGAAAATCCGGCTTTATAACGGCAAAGTCGATATATATCTTGGCGCATATACATGCCGCGGCTGCGCCCATTGAGACAAAAGCGTATCCTGAAAAGGCGTCGGCGGAATAAATTCACAATATTTTTATAAAAATATCTGAAATAGTTATGGAATTTTCCGCCGAAATGTATTACAATAGTATAAACAAAATCAGGAGGTAATATTATGATTCATGTATTTTGCGGTAAAAAGGGTTCGGGCAAAACAAAGAAGATTATACAGCACGCCAACGCCACTGTGGCTCATTGCGACGGCAGCGTATACTTCATGAACTGCGACAACAGCTATATGTACGAGCTTGACCATTCCATCCGTTTCATCAATACCAGCGATTATGATATCGTCGGCGCATATCGGCTTCTGGGCTTCCTGGACGGCCTTGCGGCTTCCAACTTTGACCTTAAGATTATCTACATCGACGGCTTTCTTAAGCATATGGACCGTGATCTTGAAAAGCTGGAGGATCTCTTCACTCAGCTTGCTGCTTTCAGCGATAAATTCAAGATTGAAATCTACTTGAGCATCAGCAAGGAGCGCAGCGAGATACCGCCCTTTATCTGCAATTTCATCGACGACTGAAATGGAGCCATATAATGAATTATTCCAGCACGCGGGACGGATCCAAGTCCGTCCCGTCTTCAGCTTGCCTGCTTAAAGGCATATCAAGCGACGGCGGACTTTTTGTACCGCAGTCCTTCCCCACTCTTTCCCTTGCGCAGATCATGTCACTTGCCGATCTGTCATACAGCGAAAGAGCTTTTGAAATTCTCTCACGCTATCTTACCGATTTTACCCCCGAAGAGCTGCTTGAGTGTGTACGAAACGCCTATGACAGCGGGTCGTTTGACAATAAAGAAGTAGCTCCGCTTACTCGCCTTACTCCCGATGAAAATGTTTTGGAGCTTTGGCACGGCCCTACCTTTGCCTTTAAGGATATGGCGCTTCAGCTGCTGCCGCACCTGCTTGTAAAGGCAAAAGAAAAACAAGGCATAACGGACGAAATAATGATCCTTGTAGCCACCTCCGGCGATACCGGCAAGGCCGCTCTGGAGGGCTTCTGCGATGTTGAAGGAATACGCATTGCAGTGTTTTTCCCCTGCGACGGCGTGAGCAATATGCAGAAAATGCAGATGGTCACTCAGCGCGGCAGCAATGTCACCGTCGGTGCCATAAAGGGCAATTTTGATGATGCACAGACCGGAGTGAAGCGTATTTTTGCCGATACCGCCTTCAACGAGCTTCTTGCGGGCCGCGGAGTGCGCCTCAGCAGCGCAAACTCCATTAACTGGGGCCGTCTGGTGCCGCAGATTGTCTATTACTTCTCCGCATATGCCGATCTTTGCAAACGCAATGCAATCGTTCCCGGCGACGAGATCAATTTTGTTGTTCCCACCGGAAACTTCGGCAACATTCTTGCAGGCTACTATGCATGGCGTATGGGGCTGCCCGTTAACAAATTCATCTGCGCCTCCAATAGCAACAATGTCCTGACGGATTTTATAAACACCGGGCATTACAATTCCCGCCGCGAATTCCATAAAACCATGAGCCCTTCCATGGATATTCTGATATCCAGCAATCTGGAAAGGCTGCTGTATCACCTTGCGGACGGCAATTCTGACTATATAAAAACCCTTATGGACAAGCTGCGCCGTGAAGGCGAATACACCGCTGACAGCGCGGTTATGGAGCGTCTGCGCGAAAAGTTCTACGGCGGCTTTGCAACGGAAGAGCAGACTGCGGCTGCAATTAAAAGCACATTTGAGCGCTACGGCTACATTATTGATACGCACACTGCCGTTGCGCAGAGCGTTTTGGAGGATTACCGCCGCAAAACCGGCGATACCACTCCTGCCGTTGTTGTATCCACCGCCAGCCCCTTCAAATTTCCCGCAAGCGTGATAAAAGCAATAGAAGGGCGCGAAATGGACGATGCAGAGGCGGTTTTGCGCCTTGAAGAGCTGGGAATAACCGAGCCGGATTCTTTGAAATATCTGCCGATGATGCCCGTGCTGCACGATCTTGTGTGCGAAAAGGACGAGCTCAGCGGCGTTATATACGCCTCGCTGTTCGGCTGAGTTAATAAAGACGCGCGTTGAAAAAGTGCATAAAACATGCAAAAAACGCATTAAAAACAGCGAAAAAACGCTTAAAAAACGGGCAAAAAACGCATCATTTTTTGCCGGACTGCCGGCGGGAAGGAGATACGCATCATGACACGGGTTTACGATGAAAAATATATACGCTCCGCAAAGCGCTCCTATGCTTTACGCCTGTGCGCGGTTATCCTTTTGTGCATGCTTTTTTGTGCAGGCTATGTTCTGAGTATACTGTATCCCGGCAGCAAATGGCTGACACTGGGAATAGGTGCTGCCGGCTGCATTGTATGCTGTACAGTAGGTCTGCTCCTGCTGACTCCGGCCGCCCGCAAGTGCCGGCTGCTTAAGGAAATTGCAAGCGGGCTTTCCGCCAGTGACGAATTGCGGTTTGTATCCTGCGGCGGAATGCGTAATTTTGAATTTTCAAATTACAGTGTTCTTGTTTTTTCCGGAAAGGATAATGACGGCAGAAGCTATGAGCGGGAACTGCTTTTTGAAGGCAAATGCCCTTTTACACCCGGAGAAAAAGCCGTTATATCGTCATATCGCGGTTTGATAACAGCATACGAACGCCAGCTGGGCGGCGAATCAAATTGTTAATACAGCAATTGAAAAAAATACCCATTGAAAGGATGCCGCAGGGCATAACATTTTTATGAAAGCGATCGTTACAGTAGTAGGCAAAGACAGAGTAGGCATTATAGCTCAGGTGGCCGGAAAGCTTTCCCAGCTTAATGTAAACATACTCGATATACGCCAAACCACAATGCAGGATTATTTTACCATGATGATGCTTGTTGATACCACCGCCTGCAATGTGGATTTTGCCGCGCTGCAAAGCGCACTTGAAGCCTTGGGAAACGAAATAAACGAGGATATCCGCCTTCAGCATGTGGATATTTTCAATTCCATGCACCGCATATAAAAGCCGCAGGCGGTTTTTTATGCAAAGCACCGCCAAAGAAAAGCGATGCATGCTTTAAGCCCGAAGCATTCGGGCAGACACACTCTGAAAGGGCCCCATTAAGGGGATTGTAGCTATGCTGGATATTTTTGAAATTACGGAAACACTCAGTATGATCGACAAGCAGCACCTGGATATACGCACGATCACAATGGGCATTTCCCTGCTTGACTGTGCCGACAGCTCCGTTGAGAACTGCTGCCGCAAGATATATGATAAAATTACCTCCAAGGCCTCCCGCCTTGTACGCGTGGGAGAGGAAATAAGTGCGGAATACGGCATACCGATAGTAAACAAGCGTATTTCCGTAACCCCCATTTCCCTTGTTGCCGCCGCATGCGGCGCAAAGGATCTTGTGCCCTTTGCCCTGACCTTGGAAAGAGCCGCTTCAGCCTGTGGGGTAAACTTTTTGGGCGGCTTTTCCGCTTTGGTGCATAAAGGAGCTACCCCCGCCGATGAAGCGCTGATAAACAGCATACCTGAGGCACTGGCAGCTACCGAGCATGTATGCTCCAGTGTAAATATCGGCACAACAAAGGCCGGAATCAATATGGATGCCGTAGGCAAAATGGGCAGAATAATCAAACAGACCGCAGCCCTTACCGCCGATAACGGCTCCATAGGCTGTGCAAAGCTGGTTGTATTCTGCAATGCCGTTGAGGATAACCCCTTTATGGCCGGCGCGTTTCACGGTGTGGGCGAAGCGGACTGCGTGATAAATGTTGGCGTATCCGGCCCCGGCGTTGTTAAATGCGCCCTTGAAAGCCTGCCGGATGCAGATCTTGGAGAGGTTGCGGAATGTATAAAGCGCACCGCCTTCAAGATAACCCGAATGGGTCAGCTTGTAGCCTGCGAGGCCTCAAAACGCCTGGGCGCAAGCTTCGGTATAGTGGATCTTTCCCTTGCCCCCACCCCGGAGATAGGAGATTCCGTAGCCCACATTCTTGAAGAGATAGGGCTTTCCTCCGTAGGCGGGCCCGGCACGACCGCAGCGCTTGCCATGCTTAACGATGCCGTTAAAAAGGGCGGAGTTATGGCAAGCTCCCGTGTGGGCGGACTGAGCGGCGCTTTTATACCGGTAAGCGAGGATGCCGGAATGATCTCCGCAGCCCGCAGCGGGAACCTTACCATAGAAAAGCTGGAGGCAATGACCTGCGTTTGCTCCGTAGGACTTGATATGATAGCAATCCCCGGCGATACAAGCGCCGATACAATAAGCGGCATAATTGCCGATGAAGCGGCCATAGGCATGATAAACCAAAAGACCACCGCCGTGCGCATTATTCCCGTTGAGGGAGGCAAGGTTGGCGACACCGTATCCTTCGGCGGATTGCTCGGCGAGGCCCCGATAATGCCGGTGAATTCCTCCGACTGCAAAAAGCTTATAAGCCGCGGCGGACTTATTCCCGCCCCGCTTCACAGCCTGAGAAATTAACAGCCGCCCGACTGTTAAAAAGACGAATATAAAGCAAAATAATATATTATTCGGCAGTAAAGATGCCGAGGAAAAGGAAGGAAAAATGAGTCAGTTGAAAAGCCGCAGTGAAATTCCCGCCGGCGACAAATGGTGTCTTGAGCATATTTACGCTTCAGAAGCAGACTGGCAGGCAGAGCTTGACCAGCTGCTGCGCGATATGCCCGATATGGCCAAATACCGCGGTAAATTGGACAATTACGAAACCGTAAAGGATATGCTTTACGAAAATGACCGTCTTGAGCTTATGTCGGAACGCCTGTTTACCTATGCTCGGATGTGCCGCGACACGGACAATGCCGATCCGCAGTACAACGACATGGTATCAAAGGCCACAAATGCCATGGTGCGCTATCAGGAGCTTACAAGCTATATTATGCCGGAGCTTTCCAAGCTGGATTCCGCCGTTTTGGAAGCCTGGGCAGAGCGCGAGGAAATGTATCCCTTTGATTTTGCTTTGCGCGAGATCGGACGCAACAAGGCGCATGTCCTTTCCGATGCCGAGGAACGCATACTGGCCCTTGCCGGCGAAGTTGGCAATTCCTATGACGATATATTCACAATGCTGGGCGATGTGGATATGCAGTTTGACCCGATAATAAAGGACGGCAAGGAGCTGCCCATGAGCCACGGACGCTACGGTCTGTATCTTGAGGATCCCGACCGCGATGTGCGCCGTCAGGCTTTTGAATCCACCTATAATGCGCACAAAAAGCAGATAAACACCTTGGCCGCACTTTACGGCTCGTCGGTAAAAAAGGATGTATTCTTTGCCCGCGCGCGTCATTTTGACACGGCGCGTCAGGAAGCTCTTTTCGGCGGCAACATTCCTCAGAGCGTGTATGACTCCCTTATAAGCGCCGTACATGACGCTCTGCCCGATATGCATAAGTATGTTGCCCTGCGCAAGCGTACTCTGGGACTTGACAGCATGGAAATGTACGATATGTATGTGCCCATGACACACTATGCCGAAAGCGTAACCCCGTTTGATAAAGCGCGCAAGCTGGTTTTGGAGGCCTTGAAGCCTCTCGGCAGCCATTACTGCCAAGTGCTCTCCGGCGCCTTTGATGAGGGCTGGATAGATATATATGAAACCAAGGGAAAGACCAGCGGCGCATATTCCTGGGGGCCCTACGGCACTCACCCGTATATTCTGCTTAACTATCAGGACAGGCTGGATGATGCGTTTACTCTTGCTCATGAAGCGGGACATGCCATGCACTCATACCATTCCGACGCAGCCCTTCCCTATTCCAAGGCCGGATACCGCACCTTTGTGGCGGAGGTTGCCTCCACGGTAAACGAGGTGCTGCTGCTGCACTATCTGCTTGATAACACCGATGATATTGAAATGCAGAAATATCTTTTGGAGCTGCATCTTGAGCAGTTCCGAACCACGCTGTTCCGGCAGACAATGTTTGCGGAGTTTGAATACCTTGCGCATACACAGGCGGAAAACGGCGAAAGCCTTTCCAAGGACTGGCTGTGTTCCACCTATGCCAAGCTGAATGCCGACTATTACGGCCCTGCCGTGAACACGGGTGAGCTTATTTCCTACGAATGGGCACGAATTCCGCATTTTTACCGCGCATACTATGTATATCAGTATGCTACGGGCTTCAGTGCGGCGGTAGCCATCGCGGAGCGTATACTGCACGAGGGCGAAAGTGCTACAAAGGATTATATTTCCTTCCTCTCAAGCGGCGGAAGCAATTATCCCATTGAGCTGCTTAAGATTGCCGGCGTTGATATGTCCCGCCCGGACACCGTAAAGGCAGCGCTCAGTTCCTTCCGTGATACGCTGGAACGCTTTACGGCACTTATGAAATAACAACAGGTACGGACGGGAAATACATTTATCTGTCCTGTGCGGCTACGTTAAACCATTATAACCCATCAGATACCGTTATAATAAATAATGCGAGCATATAATACAACAATAAATACCACCCGCATGCGGGTGGTATTTATCATTATCATGCACAGCACCGACATTTATCAGATTGCAAATAAATGCGTACCGGCCTGAAGATTGCAAACCATTGCTTTATATGCCATCCTCCGTAAAATGCCAAGCAGCAATCCTGCAAATGACGTTTCTTACGGAAAAACATCCCGAATTGAAACTCACCGCACCGTAATGCAAAAATCAAGATGCTTAGCGGCATAACGGAGCAATAAGAAGAAAACTAATTATTCGGAAGAATAACACCTTTCTTCAGAATTATATTGGCATACAGCGCTGTTTCCCCGGTAGCAATGACAGCATAAGCGTGTCGGGCACGTTCATAAAACGCAAACCGTTCAATATGGCCTATGCGTGCAACATCGCCTTCCGATGCGCGCAGCACTGCGGCGTATTCATGCCAAATCGGTGTCTCGACAGGATCGCCCGGTACGACCTCCATAAGCATAGCGTTCGGATCGGAATAGTTGTCCAGCGGCAACACCGACATAATTGCGCGCAAAACCTCTACGCCGCCATGAGCATCCAGCCGTACGACGCGGTTGTGCAGCGCCGCAGCGGGAAAATTACCGTCTGCAATCACGATCTCGTCGCCGTGTCCCATCTCACAGAGGATCTTTAACAGCTCCGGAGCGAGCAGCGGTGATAGATTTTTCAGCATTAAGCTCCCTCCCGATCAGCCGTAAAGCGGGCCGTACTCACGGCATGCAGCATAATCGGCTGCCTGCGTATTCTCTGTGCCGAATGCCGCCCATGTATGCGGACGGGTGACCTTATCGTCAGGTACGTTATGCATGGTAACGGGAATACGAAGCATTGAAGCAAGCGTAATTAAATCTGCACCGATATGTCCGTAAACGGTTACGCCGTGGTTGGCGCCCCAGTTGGCCATGACGCTGTACACATCCGTGAACGCGCCCTTTCCGGTAAGACGAGGGCAAAACCATGTCGTCGGCCATGTCGGATCGGTACGGGTGTCGATTGTTTTATGAATCTCATCCGGCAGATCGGCGGTATATCCTTCGGCAATTTGCAGCACCGGACCGATACCTTCAACAATATTGAAGCGCAGCATTGTCGTCGGCATCTCTGCACGGCAGCGGAAGTGGCTTGAAAAGCCGCCGCCGCGGAAATATTCATAGTCGGCACGACACCAGTCGGTTGCATTCAGACAAGCGGATATATCTTTGTCGGTCATCTCCCAGAACGGTTTCATACAGCCCTCACCTGCGGCATTCTTCGCCGCACCGCTGCCGTCAAGCGCCGTCGCGCCGGAGTTGATGAGGTGAATAAATCCATCGGCTGCGACACCTTCGGGACGATGCCCCGTCACACGCTCACACGCCTCAGGGCTCCAATAGGTGCGTACATCATGGAAGCAGGGGGCTGTATGGCTGACCAGCGTGCCCAGCATCATTGCGATGCCGTTGCAGGTATCATTTTCGGTGGCAAAAGGCGTCGGTGCTTTTTTACCGTTCCAGTCAAACGTGGAAGCCAGAATTGCCTCGGAGAAGTCAGCATTCGGCAACCAGTCGGTCCACTGCCGCTGACCCTGGAAGCCGCCGGCAACCGCATTGCGTCCGAGCGCCTCCTCATGCCAGCCCATGTCGGCAAGCTTTGGGTTGCCGTAGAGTATATCCCGCAGAATAAGCGTCATTTTGACTATAAATTCCCAATCTTTATCGGGAGGAACTGCCTTCGATTTTGTAATAATCGAAGGAAAGGTTTTGGCGGCGTTTTTGTCAAAGCCCTCAGGGCAATTCGCCTTGACCCATGCAAGTGCCTTTTCGTACTCTTCTGCGTCATATATGCCGATCTGCATGCGGCGAAGAATCTCAACCTCATCCACCCACTCAGCACGTATGCCGAAATACTTCTGCAACACGGAGGCATCACAGAAGCTGCCTGCTATACCCATTGAGACCGCGCCTACGTTGACATACGCCTTGTTCTTCATCCAGCCGACCGCAATTGCGCAGCGGGCAAACCGCAGAATCTTTTCTGCTACATCCGCCGGAACCGCGGTATCATCGCGATCCTGTACGTCGTGACCGTAGATGGAGAAGGCAGGCAGGCCGCGTTGTGCATGTGCCGCCAGAACAGCCGCCAAGTATACCGCGCCGGGGCGCTCGGTTCCGTTAAATCCCCAAACCGCTTTGATGGTATGCGGATCCATATCAAATGTTTCTGTGCCGTAGCACCAACATGGGGTTACGGTCAGTGTTGCAACCACATTTTCAGTAGCGAACTGATCCGCCACACGTGCCGCTTCAGCACCGCCGCCGATAGTCGTGCAGCCTATAACGCACTGCACGGGCGTTCCGTCAGGGTAACGCACATTTTCGGTAATAAGTGTCGCGGCGCTTTTCGCCATTGCCATAGTCTGCTGCTCCAGCCCCTCGCGCACACCGCCCCAACGGCCGTCAATGGCTGGACGGATACCAATCTTTGGATAAAGCATTAAAATCATCCTCTCTTTAAAATGAATTTTTCAGGTAATATTGCTTCAGCCTTCCGTTTTTAAGTATAATTTGAGCCGACCGCGCCACACGGTGACGCATGGCGCGGTCGGCTTAATTGCACTGATTGTTGTATTGCTGAAATCAGCCCTCGTACACGAGGTTGTTCTTCACCATCTCATCAACGTTATCGCTGTTCCACCAAGCACCTGCGATGGAAACGGTTGCCGTCACTTTTTTACCCTCGGCAGCATTGATTGCCTGCTCGACGGCCTGATAGCCGATCTGATAGGAATCCTGCGCCACAGCACCGATCAGCTTCGGTCCGGTCTTCTTTTTCATCCACTCAATCTGTTTTGTGCCGGCGTCAAAGCCGCAGAATTTGATTTCATCGTATTTGTTGCCTGCTGCGCCGATTGCATCGTAAACCTGCTTAACGACACCTTCATTGCTCATGAAGATAGCCTTGACACCCTTTTCGTACAGCGCTTCAAGAGCACTCTTGTACGCCTGATCTGCATCGCCGGGCTTTACTTCTTTGGCAATCTCATATTTGCCGGCCGTGGTGCTGTCCGCCTCTGCCAGCTCTTTGAATTTCTTCTCAAAGCCGTTTGCACGGTCAATGCCGGTCTGTGTCTCATCATGCTGAATGATGCCTACGACATATTTGCTTTCGGAAGCGGCAATATCACTCTTGATGGCCTCAAAGAATTTTTCGGCAGCCAGTCCGGCGGCCAATTCATTGCTCGTTGCAACAGAGGAGATAATCGGGTTTTTGTTAGCCTTGTCCAGAGCGGCTATATCATTTGCCCATATACCGCTGTCAAATTGTACAACCGGAATCTTTTCGTCAAACGCCTGAGTAAGGCTGTCCACGAAGCCTTCTCCAATGGTTCCCAGTACTATGGCAGCCGGATTGTTGTTCAGCGCGGTACTTACCATTTCCTTCTGAGATGGCAAATCCTTAGCGGACTCGCTTGCAGGGCCCTGGAACGTTACCTTGTACCCGTATTTCTCGCCGGCAGCAACCGCACCGGCCTTAACGGACTGCCAAAAAGCATGGGACTCGCCTTTTGCAACAACGGCGATGGTCTTGCTAGTTTCGGCAGGTTTGCAGCCCGTTGCCAGGCACGTTACCAGCAGTGCAACTATGCACAGGACAGAGATAGCGACTTTTTTGAACAATTTCATTCGGGGTTCCTCCTTAAAAAATTTTTTTGGTTCTTCGCCAGACCCCCATTTGGGAGTCGGATCTGCTTGAATTACGCTTACGCTTTTGCGGCTTTAGCCTTTGTATCGTCATATGCCGTCTTTGCCGCTGCTTTTTCCTGTCGCAGCGCTTCGATTTGTACTTTCCGTTGTTCAACGGTTAGCGCAGGGTCAGAATACGCTACATCAAGGCGGTTTTCAATGTCGGCGACGGTCTCGCGATAGTGCCGTTTAGCTTCCTGTGCCGGAGTTTCTATCTTCACACGGCTGGCTTTCTTATTTTTAACAATGTCCATCAACACGGCAGCAACCACAATGATGCCGGTCAATACATAGGTGACGTAGGTCGCGTTGACATTGAGATTGAAGCGCGCCAGCACAAAATTCAGACCGCTGCGGATCACAACCAGCATAACACTGCCGATCACGGAGCCGGCTACTGAGGCGATACCGCCCGCCGCACTGGTTCCGCCGATATATACACCGGCTATTGCATCAAGCTCATAACCGTTGCCTGTTGCCGCCGCAACGGTAGTAAACGAAGCCGACCAAAAAATCGCAGCTACGCCGGCACCAATGCCGCTGAACAGATAGGCAAGCATCTTATATTTATCCGTGTTTATACCTGACAGGCGGGTAGCCTCCTCGTTGCTGCCTATTGCCAGGATATAACGGCCGATACGGTTTTTATACATAAGATACATGCACAGAAGCATCAAGCCTAATACCCAAATCAGTCCTACGGGAAACTTGTTGTAATTTGAAAACACCTTGTTAAACCAACTGCCGGTCGGATAAAAGATGTTAGGCACGGCCACAATGATGGCACTGAGTCCGCGGGAGAGCATCATCGTACCTAGCGTTGCGATAAACGCCGGCACCTTCAGCTTCGCAACCAAAATACCGTTAACCAAGCCGAACAGAGCGCCCATCGCAATCATCAGCGGGATAACCGCCCACAGAGGTATAAGGTTTTTCTCAAACATGTGACCTGCAATAACCGATGAGGCAATGCATACCGTACCGATCGAGAGGTCGATGCCGCCCGTAGCTATAACAAAGGTGACACCGAGAGCCAAAACGGCGTAAGGGGCAAGACTTTGCGCCATACTGACTATGTTATATGTTTTTAAGAAATTCGGGTTGAGAATGTAGAACACGACAATAAGCGCCACAAGTGCCAAGACAATGATCATGTTCTGCTTGCCTTTGGTGGCGACCGTCTCTCGAAGCCGAACGCATTGACGACGCATCCTTCGCGCCGCTGTCAGCTTGACTTGATTTTCCATATCCAGACCTCCTGCTTTTCTGTCTTAAGCGGATTCCCGCATAGTTGCATATTTCATAATCTCTTCCTGCGTCAGACCCTCAATCGGCAGATTTGCCGTTACACGGCCTTCGCACATAACCACCACGCGATCAGAGAGCCGCTGGATCTCAGTAAGCTCAGAGGAGATCATAATGATGGATTTGCCTTCGGCGGCCAACTGCGCCATCAGATCATACATTTCGCTTTTTGCGCCAATATCAATGCCGCGGGTAGGCTCATCAAAGATAAATATGTCACAGTCTTTAAGCAGCCAGCGCGCCACAATAACCTTCTGCTGGTTGCCGCCCGACAGATTTTTGACCGTCTGATTCATTGAAGGGGTTTTTGTCCGCAGCGTGGCGTTAACCTGCTCTGCAGAACGGCGAATCTCCGCATCCGAAATCCATCCGGTATGGATGTAATCGTCAAGGGAAGCCAAAACCGTGTTTTCCGCTACGGACTTGATAAGCATCAGTCCGTACTGTTTTCGATCCTCGGAGAGGTAGCAGATACCGTGCTTGACCGCCGCCTCCGGTGACTTAATCCGCACCGGCTTGCCGTTTATAAACACCTCGCCGGAATCGAAATTGTCTGCACCGAATATTGCACGCGCAAGCTCGGTGCGCCCGGCGCCCATCAAACCGGCAAAGCCGAGAATCTCTCCCTTTTTGAGAGTAAAGCTGATATCCTTCAGCGTGTTGCCGCTGTTAAGGTGCCGCACCTCAAGCGCAACCGACGCATCCGGCGCAACCAAGCTCTTTTCCTTCTGACCGCCGTAGACCACGCGTCCGACCATCATCTGCACTATCTCGTCCTTTGAGGTATCTTTGGTATTGAGCGTGCCGACATATTCGCCGTCGCGCATCACCGTCACACGGTCGGATATCCTCCCGATCTCGTCCATACGGTGGGAAATGTAAATCATGCCGATGCCCTTTTTGCGCAGGTCATCCATGATTGCAAACAGTTCCTCTACCTCCGGCTGGGTCAGAGCCGCCGTCGGTTCGTCAAGAATCAGCAGTTTGGAATCCCGCGAAATTGCTTTGGCGATCTCCACCATCTGCTGCTTACCGACCGTAAGCGAACCGAGACGCACCGTCGGATCTATACGAATACCTATGCGCTTAAACAGCGCCTTTGCATCCTGAACCATCTTGCGATCGTCAATAAATATACCGCCCTTTTTCGGCTCGCGTCCGATGTATATGTTCTGCGCCACGGTCAGGTGAGCCATCATGTTTAACTCCTGATGGATCATGCTGATTCCTGCCGCCTGTGCTTCCGCAATTGAGGAGAAGCTGACCGGTTTTCCGAAAAGCGCAATCTCTCCGGCATCCCGCTGGTGAATTCCGCAAAGCACTTTCATCAATGTGGATTTTCCGGCGCCGTTCTCTCCCATCAGCGCATGCACCTCACCGGCACGAAGCTCAAAACAGACCGACCGCAAGGCATGAACGCCCGAAAAACGTTTATCAATGTCGGTCATTTTCAGGACTACTTCGCCCACTTTGAATTCACGCCCCTTCCGAGTTGTCATTTTTTCAAAATTTCTCCGTGTCTGTTGCTTCTATTGCTATTTTATCATTTTAAATTAATAGTACAAGAGACTAATTTGTTGTGTTTTGACCGCAAGAAAATCCTAATTTGTGATGAAATTATTAACTTTTTGCTTTTTATATATTGACTTTTTGCATCAAATATAGTATGTATAAATAGACAAGATGCGATTTTATCCATATTTCCACGGAATCTTTCAGGGTTCCCGAAAGGAATTGTCATGAAAATTAAACACCGTTACAACAGCGCTCAACGACAGCATTACCTGCTGGAGGCACACTATTCTTTCAAGCTCAAGCCCCGCCTGCTTTATGTCGGCTCACTTGACAAGCATGGAGGTTGGCGCGAAGAACCGCACGCCCATGATTTTTTTGAAATGGTGTTTATTACCGACGGGCACGGCACCGCTATAATCGGCGAATCCGAACATGAGCTCAGCCGCGGCGATATTCTGATTTATAATGCGGGCATTTCTCACTATGAAAGAAGCAGAATGGACGACCCGATGGAAGCGTGTTTCATTGCCTATGACAAGCTGGAGATTACCGATCTGCCGCCAAACTGGCTGCTCCCGTCCTCTTACGGCTGTTTTTTTCCCGCCGGAGATATGTACGGCATATTTGATCGGTTATTCTCAAGTCTGCTGCGGGAATTCGAACAAAAGGAGCGGTTCTACATGGAAATCGCGCAGAACATGTCGCGCACTCTACTCATGTATTTGTTTCGTCTTATCAACAAAACCGAAAACGCCGAAAACCTGTTGGATTCGGGACGAATTCTTGATACCGTTATCAACTATATCAACTTGCACTATACTCAGGAAATAACTCTTGAAGATCTGGCGCGGGAATGCTATGCAAACAAGTACTATCTTTCCCATCTGTTTTCCCGCGTTCGCGGGGAGAGCATAGGCAAATATATACAAAGGCGGCGGCTCTGCGAGGCTAAACGGCTGCTGGCGGAAACGGATAACTCCGTCAGAAAGATAGCCGAAGCAGTCGGTTTTCCGGATAACAGTTATTTTTGCCGCGTGTTCAAAAAAGAGACAGGCGTCACTCCGCTCACCTTCCGCGCCGGCGAAAGGAAAAATGCGGATAAATAAACAAACCGGCACGGAGGAATCTCTCCGCACTGTCCGTATGTGAACAGATGCTTGCCGCATTCTGCCGGAAGCATCGGCAATAAGGCTGCAATACGTCGGCAAGCCGTATCTGCATAATGCCATCCTTCATCTTGCCATGAAGTGCTTATTTGCATAATACTTGCCGCCGATTGAATATAATCAAGCTGTCTTTATTATCAGCCACACCTTCGCTTGCACCATGCTTCGTTTTGTCGTTATAATGATATAATATGAAAACGCCCTTTGACGGATAAATCAACGGACATTTTTTGGATTATAGTTTGAAGACATAACAGCCATATGGAATCATTATTAAAACACCTGCAGCCGTGTTTACCGAACATTCAACTAAACCGATTTACGACAGAAGGACTATGCATACTCAGCTTTAAGCTTTTTACAAAGCGCCGTAAGAAATTCTCGATTTGTGGGCTTGCCCCTTTCTTTATCCACAACGCTCCAAAGGCCGTATTCACCTTGTGCAACATCGCCGTTTGTCCACGCCTCCTCTACGGCACTGCGTATGCTCCTCTCCACACAATTGGCCTTTGTTCCGAAGCGCAGCGCCACTCTTGAATAGACATTCTGCATGGGTTCCGTGCCGTCCTGCACCGTCATTTCCATAATGGCGCATTGCGCATACCGAAAGCCCAGCCTTCCGTGCCGTATTCCCGATTTTTCCAGCAGCCGGGCTGCGCAGGCTGTACGGCGATGAGCAATTGCTTCCTGCGACAGGCTTCTTTCTCTGCCTGAGCACAGCTGGGAGATACGCCGCAAAACAGTTCCGGCCCCCGACATATCCTGCATGAGATATGCGGCTCCGTATGCAACGCTTAGCCGCACCGCGGCATCATTTATAAAACCAGTCACAAACACAACGGGGATATCATAGCAGGCGCAGAGCAGCTCTATACCGTCCCCGCCGGGCAGAATAATATCTGAAACGATGACATCCGGTAAAAAAACCTTTATTTTGTTCATCGCGGCCGGCATATCGCTGCAATGACTTACGGCAATGCCGTTATGCACCGCCGTTGCTATCAGATCCGATGCAAATTTGTCCTCATGTCCGCATATAAGCAGGCGCTTGAGCATAAATGTCCCTCCGCTTTTTATCATTAAGCCGTTGTCGGCCAGTATTCTCCTTACGGGTCGCATACCGAGACCGTTTTTTGTGCATATTTTTAACATTTATTTTTAATTATAGCGCCTGTAATATTTTTTGTCAATATTGTTTTTGTGATCAGCACTCGGCATGAACGCTTCCGCCGCGTTATCATGCAGCGTCGATCATCCAATCGGCATACAGTCCGTAGCCCTTTGTAGGTTCATTTACCATAACATGCGTTACCGCACCTATCAGCTTGCCGTCCTGAATTATCGGGCTGCCGCTCATCCCCTGCACTATTCCTCCCGTTTTTTGCAGCAGCACGGGATCCGTTATCTGAAGAACCATCCCTTTCTGTGCTTTTTCCGTCTGCCTGTTTACCTTTACGATTTTTATTGAATACTCCCGCACTTCGCTTTCAATGGTAGTGAGTATTTTTGCCTCCCCCGTGTGTACATCTTCGCGGCTGCCAAGCTGTATGGTTTTGTATTTGGGATTCTGCGGCTCTTTGAGCATTGTTCCGTAAATTCCGTACTGTGTATTTGTACATATTTTGCCCAGCGTAACGGCATCGGCACGGAAGCCTCCGCGCAGCTCACCCGGCTTGCCTCTTTGTCCTTTTATTATTTCGTTTATAGTGCAATTTACCACTTCTCCTCTTGCAAGAGGCATTATTACGCCGGTTTCACTCTCGCACACGGCATGTCCGAGCGCTGCAAAGCCGGAATTTGCGGGATCGTAGAATGTAAGGGTTCCTATGCCCGCCGTGCTGTCCTTAAGCCAAAGCCCCAGCCTGTATTTTCCGTCCGATGAATCGTATGCGGGCCTGATGGTCATTTGGCGCAGCTGTCCATCCCGCTCTACTTCAAGCCGGATTGCTTCCCCGGCACGATCGCTTTGCAGCACAAATTCCGTTATATTTGACACTCTTGTGCCGTTTACAGATTTTATGATATCTCCGGGCGCAAGACCCGCATCCCTTGCAGGATATGCCGTTTGCCCGTTTTCTCCCCTTATTTCCTGACTGCCCACTATCATTATTCCGTCCATATAAAGCGCTATGCCGATGCATTGCCCCCCCGGAACGACGGTTTTACCTTCAGTGCTGCGGGGAATATCCGCGGCGCGAACTCCCGATAACGGCAGCGTGATTATAAATATCAAAGCGGCGGCAAAGCTTAATATCCTCCTCTTTTTCATTTTTTCATACCTCTCAAAAATAATTTCGACTGTAAAATAAGCCGGCACGCGGCTTTGCGGTTATAATTGTCGATTCCTATTTATTTTGCTTATAATATGCCGTTTTAATCAGGTAAAAAAAGCAATTGAATATATTACATTTTTAATTAGAGTCATTTTGCAAAACAGTTAAAATGCGAAAAAAATCCGTGCACTGAATACACGGATAAATCATTAAAAGAATTCTTCTGCTGCGCGCGAAATTTTATTATGCGTCCTTTCCGGTGCTTTCATAAAACTCCAGCAGAGCTTTGTATGAATCGGCAAGCTCCTCAAGACGGGAAAAGCTGCGGTCATATACCTCGATTACGGCGGTTTCGACATTCGGCAATGCCCGTGTGCGGTCAAAAAGCGCCCTGAAATCAAATTCCCCCTTCAGGGGCAAATAGAGCACACCCTCTGCATCAAAATCGCAAACATGTACGTTTACGAGCCTTTCGCCCATGGCTTCAAGGTATGTAAAGGCATCCGTACCGCTTTGCATGGCCTGCTTGATGTCCAGCGTGGTGTACAGCGGCTCCTCCGCCGCTTCCGAAAGACGGGAAATAAAGTCCGGATGATTGTAATGCGTCCAATGCACATTTTCCCATGTAAGGCGCATACCGCGTTCCTTGCAGGCACGGCTCAATTCCTGTGTTACGGCGGCAAAATGCGGATAATCGGTGTTATGCTTTACATAACGGATCTGTGCAGGTCCGTGCAGGACATAGTTTTTTGCACCAAGCTCCGCACCGATATCAAGCACACTGCAAAAAATGTTCATGGCATCGCGTTTTTGCCGTTCGTGCCGTGAAAAAAGCTGTCCCTCGTATTGAGTATTAAGCGTATGCATACTGCTGATGCTTATGCCGGTTGCCCGCTTTGCGCGCACAAGCTCCTTTGCAAAGGCGCGATCGTATTCGCAAAAGGTTGCAAGAAACACCTCTGCGCACTGCGCCCCCTGATCGCCTATCCAGCGCAAGGCATCCTCTGTATTAAGTTTTCCGTTAAGGGAGGCCGTGGATATGCCCAGCTTCATATTTCCTTGCCCCTTTCCTTACAGTTCAAGCTCGTCCAGCGTAAGCGCAAAGCTGGGCGCAAACTGGCGCATGAAATAATCCACCTCGGGAGCGCCGTATGCCTCTATTTCCGCCTTGATGGAGGTTGCCGCATGAGAGAATTCATTATTGCCGCAGCGCAGCTCCTCAACACATTTGAGATAGGCGCTGATTTTATCGGCGTATTTGACGATTCTGCGCTCCGGAGAATCGCGCTGCACCACAAGAGCTTCATAATCGCTTCTTAGCTCCTGAGGAAGCGCCGTAAGCAGCCGCTGTTCCGCAATGGCTTCTATATTTTTATAAGCCGTTTTAATTTCCGGATTAAAATATTTAACCGGGGTCGGAAGATCCCCGGTAAGCACCTCGCCCGCCTCATGATAAAGGGCCAGCAAGGCCGCTTTGTTTTCGTCAAGCCTCCCGTTATACAGCCTGTTGCTGATAAGCGCAAGGCAATGCGCTATCATGGCCGTCTGAGTGGTATGCTCCTGAACATTTTCCGCCGTGCTGTTTTTCATAAGACTCCAGCGGCGAATATACTTCATTCTTGCCATATATGCAAAAAAATGCTTCATGTCAGCCTCCCTGCCGTTGAGCGTTTTCTTTTGTGTTGTCCGGTGCCGAAGCATCCTCCGCATTGTTTTGTGCAATATGCACATTCTCCACGCTTTGACAGCTTGCCTTTGCTTTGAAGGAGGTTATCGCCACCGTGACAAGACCGAGAATTATATACATATAGTATGTGAAAAAGCGCCATATGAGCGTACCCCAGAAAAGCACGCCGCCGGAGAGCGCCTGAAAAATTATATAAAAGGCTCCCTCCGCCACCCCCATATTGCCGGGTGTGGGAATATAGGTTACAGCAGCATAAACATAAAAGCTGAGCGCTACGGTATCTATCCAAACCGCCTGTGAGCCACAGGCATTAAGCACCAAAAAGGGCACCGATGCATTGGCTATTTGTGCAATTAATGAAAACACGAACGCCATAATGAACGAGAATTTTTCTTTTGCAAGGAAAAACAGATTAACACGGTATTCCTCAAAATATGCAAACACCTTGTTTACTGTTGCATCATAGTTTTTAACTATATGAATTTTGGAACAAAAACGCAGCACGCCCGAAACAATAACCCTTGTAGGCTTGGGAAAGATGGAAAAGAAAACAAAAATCATGGGCACAAGCGAATAGCAAACCAAGCCGAAAATAGCCGCCACCTTCATTGCCGCCGCCGTTTCAATGGCTGCGGAGCGCCAAACAAAAAGCACTGCCGCGACAACTATAAAGGACATCTGGTTTGTAAAAAAGCCCATTATGGGCAGCGACCCCGATATTCCGGCTGACAGTCCGCTTTTTTTAAGATGGTACATCTGAAAGGGCTGGCCGCCGGTTCCTGAGGGGGTGATAAAATCGTAATACTTACCCAGCACCGCAACCTCAAAGGATTCCCTGAGCATACGCTTCCCGGTGCAGGCACGGATGAGAGTGAAGTATTTGAAGGTTTCGCAAGCGATAACGGCAAGGAAAGCGGCCAATGCAAACAGTATAAAATACCAGTGCTCGCCCAACAGCCTTGCAACCTCGGAAAACGGCTTGCTTTGGCTGTCCTGATTACCGAATTCGGAAATTGCCATTATTACAATAACGGCAACATTTATCCCGACAAATACAAACGGAAGCCACCTGCGTTTTTTCTTGGGTTTGGTTATTGTTGTATCCTGCATACTTTACCGCCACATATAAATAGATTTATAATACCGATACCGTAAAAAACTATCCGGCCGGCTAATACCGCTGCGCATAAAAAGCCGCCGCACCGCTGCTGCCTGCATTATTTATGATATATCAGTATAGCATATATGCTGCCTTTTGGCAATACGGTTTTTCCGGCGGATAAAGCGTTTGCTGCCGTTTTTTACGCAAGATACACGGGCATCGGCCTCCGCTTTTTCTTTCGGTTTACCGATTTATGCGTAAGGCGCCGATCCCTGCGCATTAATGTATTAATAATAGTTATGCACCGCAAAACAAATAATAAGTATAATTTTTTTATGATAATGATAATTAGAAGGTATTGTGTCCTTCCCGCATATGCCGTGCGTAAAAAAAGAGGCATCAGAAACAGCTGATGCCCCATTATTGAATAAACCGTTATTTTTTATGCCTTTTATGCCGGAAAGGCTTATTTGCCGGAGGTCACGGAAAGCCAAAGCTTGTCAAAATCATCCGCTTTATCGCCCAAATCTACGAACACCTCGCACTTTTTGAGATATTCCTCATCGGGGTATATCTTTTTATTGTTTTTAATTTCTTCATCAAGCTGCTCATAGGCAAGCTTATTGGGCGTGCAGTATCCGATGTAATCGGCATTGCGGAAGGCTATATCGCCGCGGCAAAGGAAATCTATAAACTTCTCCGCAAGCTCCTTGTTGGTGCTGCTCTTGGGAATACATACAGCATCAAACCATACATTTGTACCGCCTTCGGGAAGCGCATAATCAAGGAAATCCGCCTCCGCCATGGCTATAATGGCATCCCCGGAGTAAACAACGCCCAGCGCGCCGTTTCCTTTGGCCATCATGCCCTTGGTTTCGTCAACATAATAGGATTTTACCAGGGGCTTTTGCTTCATAAGCTCCTCTTTGGCAGCTGCAAGCGCTTCATCGCTGCGATCGTTGAGGCTGTAACCGCGGCGCATAAGCGCAAGCCCTATGCTGTCGCGGGAGCTGTCCAGCATATAGATCTCATCGGCGTATTTTTCATTCCAAAGAATGTCCCAGCTGTTGACCTCATCGCTTACCTTGTTTTTGTTGTAGAGTATACCTACCGTACCCCACATATAGGGAACACTGTACTTTCCGCCCATATCATAGGACATATCAAGATACTTTTTATCGATATTTTCGATATTGGGGATATTGGCATGATTAAGCTCGGCAAGCATATCCAACGCTATAAGACGCTGCACCGTATAATCCGAAGGAAAGAGCAGATCGTAATTTGCGCCGGGAGCCTGAAGCTTTGTAAGCATACCTTCATTATCGGTAAAATAGCTCACCCTGACCGTACAGCCGTATTCCTTTTCAAACTCCTTAAGAATGGACTCATCCATGTAATCGTACCAGTTATAAAGCCTGAGAACGGGCTTGCTTTCGCAGCCGGTCATGGCAAAAAGCCCCACGAGGACCAAAAGTAACACAAGTGCCGAGGATAAAAACTTTTTCATTTTTTCAAAAACCCTTCCCTTCACGCCGCGCTGCGGCATATTGTTATTATTTATTTTTATAAAGCTGTCAGGCTGCTGCATGTTATGCTGCATACAAGCCGTTTTGCCTCAAGGCCGCAAGGTTAATACAGCTCCGTTATATCGGCGCGCTTATTGATTATAAGCAAAAGAATAAATATGCTTGCAAAAATCAGCACGGACAGCGCGTTGAAATAGGGCTTCACGCCCATTTTGGCCGCAGAATAGATCAAAGTGGACAGCGTATTGATATCGGAACCCTGAGTTACAAAATAGCTTACGGCAAAGTCGTCAAGCGACATTGTAAAGGCCATAAGCGCGCCGGTGATGATGCCGGAGCGTATCTGCGGAAGCACCACCTTCCTGATTGCATACATTGGAGTTGCACCGAGATCCAGCGCCGCTTCATAATACTGCGGATTAAGCGATTGCAGCTTTGGCAGTACCGAGAGCACCACATACGGTATGCAGAAGGCGGAATGTGCCAGAAACAGGCTGAAATAACCGCCGCCAAGGCCCACATATGCAAAGATGAGCATGGTGGAAATGCCGGTTACTATATCGGGGTTTATTACCGGTATATTATTTACGGCATTCCACAGCATACGCGGCCCGTTCTTCATGGAGAAAAAGCCTATGGCCGCAAAGGTACCCACCACCGTTGAAAAGCAGGAGGCAAGCAATGCAATGGAAAAAGTTACGAGCACCGCATCCATTATGCCGGAATCGGTGAATACATAGCCGTACCATTTGAGTGTAAAGCCGCTGAAGGCGCCCAGCGTGCTTTCATTGAAGGAATAAAGCACGGTATAAAGGATCGGCGTGTACAAAAACAGCAGAACCAGTATCAGATATATATACTTAAACGGCTTTTTGCGGTCACGCATGATTCTTCACCCCCTTTGGGCGGGTTTGCTTTTGTTTGCCGCTGCGGGCATTTGCAACCGCCGTTATAAGCATGCTGATAATTATAAACAGCATCAGCACAACGGACAGCGCAGAGCCTATGCCCCATGTTGACATTTTGCCGAAATACCTTTGGATTATATCACCTATTATGGTGACCTTGCTTCCGCCTATAAGGGTGGCTATTGCAAAGGTGGAAACCGCGGGCATGAAAACCATTGTTATGCCGCTTACAACACCGGGTGCCGAAAGCGGAAATACGATTTTCCAGAAGGTTCTGCGCGGAGAGGCGCCAAGGTCGCTTGCTGCCTCAATGAGAGAATGATCCATTTTCGACAGCGAGCTGTATATGGGCAGGATCATAAACGGAAGATAGTTATAAACCATGCCCAAAAGCACACCGTTTATATTATTCATAAACAGCCTGTCAAGCAGCGGCACCGTGCTGAGGATATTCATTGTGGCATAGGTGCGCAGCAGGAAGTTCATCCACATGGGCATGATGAACAGCAGCACTATTACTGCCGGGATCTTCATTTTCCTGTCTGCAAGCAGATACGCCACCGGGTACCCAACAAGCAGGCAAATAGCCGTGCAGGCCGCCGCAAGCAGCAGTGAGCGCAGAAATATAACGACATAGTTGATATCGCTGTCCGTAAATATTTCGGAGAAATTCTTCAGTGTGAAGCCGCCGTCCCCGCCTGCCGAGGTGTTTATAAAAGCATAATAGACCACCAGCAGCATGGGCGCGGCAATGAAGAACACCATCCAGACGCAGTACGGATATGCAAAATACTTACTGTTCTTCATATCCTTCCTCCGTTTCCTCCGGGAATTCCTCTTCATATATCTCATCCGAATAAAGCTTTACATCGGATTTTTTCATAATGTGGATATCGTAGGGTCGCACAAAAAGGCCTACCTCCGCCCCCACCTCGCGCATGGTGGTATCCTGTATCATCCATTCATAATCGCCGCACTGCACAATCATTTCATAATGCACGCCCTTAAAGGTGGTGGAAATGACGCGCCCGGATATCTGTCCCTTTTCCGGCTCGACAAGATATATATCCTCCGGCCTGACCACGACATCCACCGGCTCGTCGGGCGAGAAGCCGGTATCCACGCATTCAAAGCGCGCGCCGCCGAAGGACACATCGCAATCGGCGTGCATTATGCCGTCAATAATGTTGCTTTCACCTATAAAATCCGCTACGAAGCCGTTTTTAGGCTCGTTATATATCATTTCCGGAGTGCCTATCTGCTGTATTCTGCCCTGCGCCATAACCACTATGGTGTCGCTCATGGTGAGCGCCTCTTCCTGATCGTGAGTTACATAAACAAAGGTGATCCCCAGCTGCTGCTGCATGCTTTTAAGCTCCAGCTGCATTTCCTTGCGCATTTTCAGATCAAGCGCTCCCAAGGGCTCATCCAGCAGCAGCACCTTGGGGCGATTTACCAGCGCGCGCGCAATGGCAATGCGCTGCTGCTGACCGCCGCTCAGGGAATCCACCTTGCGTTTATTGTACCCGGGAAGATCTATCATATTGAGCATTTCATCTACCCGGCGCTTGATTTCATCAGCCGGTGTTTTTTTAAGGGTAAGGCCGAAGGCGATGTTATCCTCAACATTCATATGGGGAAAAAGCGCGTATTTCTGGAATACCGTATTTACCTCCCGCTTATAAGGAGGCACGCCGGATACATCCCTGCCGTCAAAGAGCACCTTTCCGGAGGTGGGATATTCAAAGCCGGCAATGATCCTGAGCGTTGTGGTCTTCCCGCAGCCTGACGGACCGAGCAAAGTTATAAATTCGCGCTTTCTTATATAGAGATCTATATTATCAAGCACGGTATTATCATCATAGATTTTAGTGATGCCCTGTAATTCTATCAGCTTGTTCGTTTCTTCCTGCTGCGGAAGCCTGCAGGTATTATCCATAAGCATATCCTTTCCCGCCCGTTATTACAGGCTGCGGTTATTTAAGCGGTGCCGTTTGGCAAAAAACATGCCGCGCTGATTGTTATTATTAAAAGCTCGGCGGCGTACTGACCCATATCAGCTGCGCCGGAGTTTTGCCCGGATTCTCTATATAATGCGGCAGTGCCGAACGAAAATAGAAGCTGTCGCCCTTACGGCACTTTTTTTCGCTTGCTCCGATATGGAGAATAAGCTTTCCCGAAAGAACATAGCCGAATTCCTCTCCCTCATGCGGATTATCCACTTCGGTGGAGCATCCGGGATTCAGCACCACCATAATTGGCTCCATGCTGTTTTTCTGTGCCGACGGTACAAGCCATGTAACAGAGCTTTCCGGGCTTTCCTTTACGGGATAATCGTTTACTCCGAAAACCAGCTTCTCCTCCGTTGTTTCGTTGAAGAAATCCTTAAGGTTGGTTCCCAGGCACTCCAGAATGTCCATAAGCGTAGAGATGCTGGGGCTGGTAAGGTCACGCTCAAGCTGTGAGATAAAGCCCTTGCTAAGCTCGCACCTGTTGGCCAGTTCCTCCTGCGTAAGCCGGTGCTGCATGCGCAGCTGCTTTATTTTTTCACCGATCTGCATACGGTGCCTCCGTAATAATAAACTTACAGTTTATAAATTCTAAACTCGACGACGGCTTATTATACATTTGTGAAATAATTATGTCAAACACATTTGCAGCAATATTTGTTCCGCAAATTGCGAATATTTTGAGGTTTTTTGAGAGTTATTCGGGAACGGCGCCGAAAAGCGCCTAATACAGGCATTTTTGCGATATGCGTATCCTCATATATATAAATCGAAGTATTTTTTGTTTAGCAATAAGATATAATTTGTTTAGAAATATAAAACTTTTGATGCCGTATTTTTGTTTATTTGACATTGGTGCGGCGTGCAAGGGCAGATTACCGTTCGCTCTGTTTTTATATCAACGGTTATTTGCTATTAATATTGGCAGATTTATGCACAATTTGTTAACAATATATTGACAAATGATTTCATATAAGTTATAGTAATAAAAACGCAACCTGAAAGGATGGTATTTCATAATGGAAAATCAGACTGTTACCCCGAATCAGCCGGTTCAGCAGCCGGTGCCTCAGCAGACCGCTCCGGCGGGTCAGCTCAAAACCAACCGCGGTCTGCTCAAATTCATTCTGCTTAACATCATCACACTCGGCATTTATTCACTGGTTATCTTCTCCGGCATATCAAGCGACATAAATGTTATTGCCAGCCGATACGACGGCAAAAAGACCATGCATTTCTGCCTGCTGTTCTTCCTTGTAGGGCCTATCACCCTCGGAATTGCAGATATTGTATGGTTCCATCGCATTTCAAACCGCATCGGCAATGAGCTCAAGCGCCGCCAGATCGCTTACAGTTTCAGCGCTTCCGATTATTGGCTGTGGAATGTTCTGGGTGCTGTAATAATTGTCGGACCGTTTATCTATCTTCATAAGCTTTTTAAGGCAATGAATATGCTCAGCGAGAACTATAACATCAACGGCTGAGATTAACGGACAAAAAAGGACTGCCAAATTCATCGCACCATAAGGACAATTACTTATGAGCACGGACACCGAGATTAGTCTATTAAAGGCTTTTCTCGGTGTTTTTCTTTGTTTTCAGGAAAATGATGCCGGAATTCGTCGGCCGTATTGCTTGCGAAAATCCCACAAATTTATTGTTTCTGTCAAGCCGTTCAATTCCCGAAAGAAAATCAAGAATGCCAAACGATAATCATTTTGCATTCTTCCTTATTCGCACATTCGATTATTACTGCATAAATATATTGACAAAAAAAATAAATATATTATTATAATGTACAAAATACGATTGTGAAAATCAACCGATGTATTAAGGAGATAGAATTATGAAAACTACACAAGGTATTTTTATGAGATCGGCAGCCGCAGCGCTGTGCTTGGTTATGATACTATGCTCGGCCGCCTGCTCTTCCCCAAAGAAACCCGATGAAGCAACCGAATTGCCGACACAATCCGAACATCCGGAAAAAAATGAGCTTATGACAGAATTCAAATATTCCTTTAACTATACGGATTGGACTGTTCCGAAAACAGATGACGAGCCTTTCAAGGATATAAGCGAAATACCGTCCAACAGCGGAAAAATCGTGTATTTCAACATTGAAAATCACGAAGCAACACCTATAAGTTACCAGCTTAAGCTTACAATGACCGAAGGTACTGCAGGAAGTGCAGAGTTTGGATTCATCGCTCCCGTTCAGGCTGCATACGAAACTTTAGGTTCCGCAGTCAGAAGCATTATCGAATCAAAACCGCTCGATTCGGGATATGTTTTTTCCAGCACTCTTGAAGCCAATAAATCCGTCACCGTTGCACTTGTGCTATATTGCGCAGCAGGCACTGTCGGTGCCGAATCAAAGTTGAGCATTTCATATAATGCCGCTGCCGTTTCCGAATAAAGCTAATCGCCGTCGAATCGAATACACCGTAGAGTCACGGCATAACAATAAAAATCCACCTGCATAGCAAGTGGATTTTTATTATACAAAAACTGCCGCACGGTTCCGTTAAACCGTGCGGCAGTTTTTATCATTTGTTTTTCTTACGCTGCCTGCGTCCCTATTTTATTGGTTCTTTTCCTTAATTGCAGCCTGTGCAGCAGCAAGGCGTGCAATCGGTACTCTGAACGGAGAGCAGGAAACATAGGACAGTCCGATGTTATGGCAGAACTCTACGCTGCTGGGATCTCCGCCATGCTCGCCGCAGATGCCGCAATGCATATCGGGGCGCACCTTCTTGCCCAGCTCAACAGCCATCTTCATCAGTTTGCCAACGCCCTTCTGATCAAGCTTTGCAAAGGGATCGTTCTCATAGATCTTATTGTTGTAATAAGCATCCAGGAACTTGCCTGCATCGTCACGGCTGAAGCCGAAGGTCATCTGAGTAAGGTCATTGGTGCCGAAGCAGAAGAACTCAGCCTCGGTAGCAATCTCGTCAGCAGTAAGAGCCGCACGCGGGATCTCAATCATGGTGCCCACTTCATACTTAAGCTCGATGCCCGCTTTTGCAATTTCCTCGTCGGCGGTAGCCACTACGGTCTTTTTAACAAAGGCCAGCTCTTTTACATCGCCTACAAGCGGAATCATAATCTCGGGCAGCACATTCCAGTCGGGATGCTTTTTCTTGACATTGATAGCCGCACGGATAACAGCCTGAGTCTGCATCTTTGCAATCTCGGGGTAGGTAACGGTAAGACGGCAGCCGCGGTGGCCCATCATGGGGTTGGACTCGTGCAGACCGGCAATGATCGCCTTAATCTGATCAACAGTCTTGCCCATATTATCCGCCAGAGCGGCAATTTCACTCTCCTCGGTGGGAACAAACTCGTGCAGCGGCGGATCCAGGAAGCGGATGGTTACGGGGCAGCCCTCAAGCGCCTCATAAAGAGCCTCAAAGTCGCTCTGCTGCATGGGCTCGATCTTCTCAAGAGCGGCAACTCTCTGCTCAACGGAATCGGAGCAGATCATCTCACGGAACAGAGTAATTCTGTCCGGCTCAAAGAACATGTGCTCGGTACGGCAAAGGCCGATACCTTCTGCGCCAAGCTCACGGGCTTTCTTTGCATCGCGGGGAGTATCCGCATTTGTACGCACACTCAGTACGCGGAACTCATCCGCCCATTTCATGATACGACCGAACTCACCGCCGATGGTAGCGTCCACCGTGGGAATAATGCCGTCGTAGATGTTGCCGGTAGAACCGTCGATGGAGATATAATCGCCCTCATGGAAGGTCTTGCCGCCCAAAGTAAAGCGCTTGTTCTCCTCGTCCATATTGATATCGCCGCAGCCGGAAACGCAGCAGGTACCCATTCCGCGGGCAACAACCGCCGCATGGGAGGTCATACCGCCGCGAACGGTCAGAATGCCCTGAGACGCCTTCATGCCGGTAATATCCTCAGGAGAGGTCTCCAGACGAACCAGTACGACCTTCTTGCCGGCGCTCTTCCATTTTTCGGCATCATCCGCGGTAAACACGATCTGGCCGCAGGCAGCACCGGGAGAAGCACCGAGGCCTCTGCCGATAGGAGTGGCAGCCTTAAGGCTCTTGGTATCAAACTGCGGGTGCAGCAAGGTGTCAAGGTTGCGGGGATCAATCATAAGAACGGCTTCTTCGGGGGTTCTCATTCCCTCATCCACCAAATCGCATGCTATTTTAAGAGCAGCCTGTGCGGTTCTTTTGCCGTTACGGGTCTGGAGCATATAGAGTTTTTCGTTTTCAACGGTGAACTCCATATCCTGCATATCACGATAGTGATCTTCAAGAATGCGGCAAACCTTGGTGAACTCTTCAAAAGCAGCCGGGAATTTGTTTTCCATCTCGGCGATCTTCATAGGAGTACGCACGCCGGCAACAACATCCTCGCCCTGAGCGTTTATAAGGAACTCGCCCATCAGCTTCTTTTCGCCGGTTGCGGGGTCGCGGGTAAAGGCAACGCCGGTACCGCAGTCATCACCCATGTTTCCGAAAGCCATCATCTGCACATTAACGGCAGTGCCCCAGGAATACGGGATATCGTTATCGCGGCGGTACACATTTGCACGGGGGTTGTCCCAGCTGCGGAACACGGCCTTGATAGCCTCGAAAAGCTGCACCTTGGGATCGTCCGGGAAGTCAGCACCGATCTTGGACTTATATTCAGCCTTAAACTGATTTGCCAGCTCATGGAGATCATCGGCAGTAAGCTCAACATCGTAGGTGACGCCCTTTTCAGCCTTCATCTTATCGATAAGCTGCTCAAAGTACTTTTTGCCGACCTCCATAACAACATCGGAGAACATCTGGATAAATCTTCTGTAGCAGTCCCATGCCCATCTGGGGTTATTGGACTTCTTGGCAATAACATTGACAACATCCTCGTTAAGACCGAGGTTAAGAATGGTGTCCATCATTCCCGGCATGGATGCACGGGCGCCGGAACGAACGCTGACCAGCAGCGGGTTTTCCTTATCGCCGAATTTTTTGCCGGTGATCTTTTCCAGCTTGTCAATGTACTCCATGATCTCCGCCTGGATCTCGGGGTTGATCTGACGCCCGTCCTCATAATACTTCGTGCAGGCCTCGGTGCTTATGGTAAAGCCCTGAGGAACCGGCAGACCAAGGCCGGTCATCTCAGCAAGGTTGGCACCTTTGCCGCCCAGCAGATTTCTCATGCCGGCATTACCCTCGCTGAACAGATAAACGTACTTTTTGCTCATTGAGTATTCCTCCTGTTTAATTTTAAGGCGCAAAGCGCCCTTGTAGCAAATTGACCTTTAATAGACCTGTAATATGATAATACAAAACCGTAAAAAACACAACACAATTTTGCATTTCCTGCGTTCTGACGCCCGAAATAACGGATAATTTACAGCTTTTTCAAAAATCAAAGGCGCTTTATAAGAAAAATGCCGCACGATGCTGCGGTGCAGCAGCTGCTTGAGCCGCAACGCCGACATGCCGCGCGGCATATTTAACGCCACATATCAAAAAGAAAATCCGCAGTGCGAAAGCCCCGATCAAGGCGGTAACGCGCCTGTGCCATAAGTACGGAGAAAACAGAAAACAGCGCCGCATCATCCGCCTTTTTATGGCGTCCCGCACGCTCCGCAACGGTACCGCCGGTATCCCGCAGTATGTAAACCGCCTCCATGCTCAATTTTATTGCATCCTGCGATATGCATTTTTCGCAAACAACCCCTCCCTCGGAAGCGGAAAACGCAGCGGGCGTCCCGCCGCACAGCGCGCAGCTGCCGGTTGACGGATATATACCCTGAAGCAAAAGAAAGTCCTGCATAAAGGCCGTCATGAGCGCCTTTGCCGGCTCATCGGAATATGCAAGCGCATAAAGCGTACCCGTAAGGACATCAAACAGCTCCGGCTCGGGCTGGTCGGTTATTACGGATTCAGTAAGCAAACAGGCGAGCATTGCGCACCACAGGCGTTCTACATCGGCGCGCAGCGGATAAAACGCCTCCGACTGAGTGTAGCCCGTAACGCTGTGGCGGGTGCCGGAAATATTTATTATATATTCCCCCAACGAGAAAAGCTCCGCCCCCGCCCGCAGCTTGGAATTTTGCTTTTTCACTCCGCGTACCGAAGCGCTGATGCGTCCCTGCTGCCTTGAAAAAAGCGTAACCATACGGTCGGCATCTTTATAATCAGCAAAGCGCAGAACTATCGCCGTACATTTTAGGCTGCTCATTTATCCCTCTCTCTTTCCGCACCCCGAAAATGCCGCAGCGCCGCATTTTCAGCGGCGGCGCGGCTTGTTTTCGTCCCTTAATGCACAATAAAAATTGAGATATACCGGATCGCCGGTTCTGTAAAAAAGTCTTTCAAGCTCCTGCATGCACAGCATGCGCTTTTCATCTTCGTAAATATCCTGTTTCATGCCTGCTTTGCCGCGGTTCCTGCACCGCTTTACTCCCTTTTGCAATAGCATTTGCTAAAACAGTGCATACTATTCAAGGCCAAGCAGCAAAAGCCGCCTTCCCCGCCTGCAGCAAAAAACGCAATTATTTATGCAAAAAACGCATAAAAAATGCTTGAAAAACCGTTCAAAAATGCTTAAAAAACACCGCAAAATCAAACCGCACCTATTCCTGCGTATAGCCAAGCTGCTTCAGCGCTTTTTCGCTGTCGCGCCAGTCCTGCTGAACCTTTACAAAAAGTTCAAGATAAACCTTGCACTGCAAGGCCTCTTCAAGCTCGGCGCGGGCCGCGGCACCGGCTGTACGCAGCATGGAGCCGCCCTTGCCGATAATTATGCCCTTATGGCTTTTGCGCTCGCACAAAATATCCGCCAGAATATATACATCGCCGTTTGCACGCTCCTTCATCTGCACTATCTGCACCCCCACACCGTGGGGCACCTCGTCACGCAGCAGCTCAAGCAGCTTTTCTCTGATAATCTCCGATGCAAGAAAGCGCTCGGGATAATCGGTTACAAGCTCCGGCGGAAAAAAAGCTTCTCCCTCCGGCAGCAGACCTGCAAGAGCTGCCAGCAATTCCGAAAGCCCCTCTCCCGTCAACGCGGAAATGCAGTGCACGCTTTCAAGAAATGTATATTTTTCAAGGCTGCTCCGCACGCTTTTAAGCAGCTCCGGATCGGCGGCATCCATTTTATTTATAACCGCAACGCACGGACACTGCGCCTCCCGAAGCCCCTCCAGCATGGCTTCATCCGTGGGGCCGAAACGATCGTCCGCCGTTACCATGGCAACTATTACATCGCAGCCCTCCTGCGCCTCCCTTTGCGCGCGCATCATATACTGCCCCAGCTTATTCTGCGGCTTATGTATGCCGGGAGTATCCAGAAAAACAAGCTGATAGTCCTCTCCGTTTACTATCGCGCGTATACAGTTGCGCGTGGTCTGGCTCCTTGGGGAAACTATGGTGATCTTTTGGCCCACAAGACTGTTGAGCAATGTGGATTTGCCCGCATTGGGGCGTCCTATTATGGCTGCAAAGCCGGATCGGAAAGACATTTATATTTTTATCTCCTTAACTGTTACTTTTTTTAGTATTTCGTTGTAGTCCCCGCATGTAAGCAGGCCTGTGCCGGTACTAAGCAGGCAGGCCGTTGCAGCAGCCGTACCGCAGGCAAACGCCTCTTTGAGTGAAAGCCCCGCCTCAAGCGCCATGCATATGCCGGCGGTCATGGAATCCCCCGCTCCAACGCTTGAACGCACCTTCACCTTTAACGGCGGCGCAAAATACGCCCGCTTTCCGTCCGTTAGCAGCGCTCCGTCGCCTCCCATCGACACACAGACAAGCCCTACTCCCCGCTTTATCATCTCCAGCGCACCGTCAAGACATTGCTCAACCGTATCCAGCCTTGTTGCAAGATATTCCTCAAGCTCCCTGCGATTGGGCTTTATCATATACGGCCGTGCTTCCACTCCGGCGGCAAACGCCTCACCGGCACAGTCCAGCACACAGCGGCACTTGGCTTTTTTAATCATCTCCGCATATACGGAAACCCTGCAGCCGGCCGGAATGCTGCCCGACATTACAGCAAAAGCAGCGTCTGCGCTTTTATTTTCAAAGCACGCAAGCATTTCGGACAGCCTGTCGTTTTCCACCCTGCTGCCCCTTTCGTTAAGCTCGGTAAGCTCGCCGTTTGAAAGGTCAATAAGCTTGATATTTGTACGCACCGCACCATCGCACATTATAAGGCGGTTTTTAATGTTTTCCCGCTTAAGCAATTCCTCCAGCAAGCTGGCATTATCACGGAAATTAAAACCCAGCAGCTCGGTGTTTGCGCCGAGGCGCTTAAGCACTACCGCCACATTTACGCCCTTGCCCGACATATCGGAGCTTGTCTGTTCAATGCGGTTATACTCCCCCAGGCGTACACCGTTTACGGTGATTGTTTTATCTATGCACGGATTAAGACAGACCGCCAGTATCATATTTTCCGTTTCTCCGTTTCGTTCAGTTTACGCAAGGCGGAATCAGGCATTTTTCTGCCGTTATTCGGCGCTTGCTTTTTTCTTACCGCATTTTAGCTGTTTTTTCGGCTGCGGCGGCACTTACATTATATGCGCCCCGCAGACAAAGCCCGCAGTATATGCAAACATCGCCGCTGCCGACAGCGCGGTAAGCAGCGCGCCGAGAGCCGGTCTTTTATCGGCAAAACGCCCAAGCAGCATATACACGGGTATAAGCGCAGCAAAATACCTCACTCCGCTTAACAGCCATGAGGGCGCCGCCGCCACAACGATGTAAACGGCGATATAAGCAAGATACGACGGCCGCATCTTTTTGCCGCCGGCAAGGACAAACAGCACCAGCGTACCCATTATGACTATAAGCTCGGGCAGCCATGTAGAGAGAGAAATGGCTTTATTATAATTAAAAACTCTTTGCGCTATACCCGCAATATTGGAGGCAAAAAAGCTGAAGCTTTGGCTCCAATGCTGCTGATATTCCATGAACTTTAGGCAATCGCCGTATATTATAAGATTTATAGCAAGATATGCAAGCGTTCCCGCCGGAATTATAAATGCGCCCAGCAGCTTTTTAAGACAGCCGGGGAAGCTGCCGCGTTCCGGCTTTTTTCCACCGGCAAAAACCACGGTATCCATCCACTCCACAAAAAAGGGTACGACCAGCAAAACGCCCAGACTGCGAGTAAAGGCGGCCAAAGCGCCAAGTATACCTGCCGCAACATATTTGCCCCTGCGCAGATACCAGAAAAAAGCCGCACAAAGGCATAAAAACAGCGCCTCGGTATAGCATATGCCGAAAAACAGCGAAGCCGGGGTGAACAGCACCAGCATCAGCGTCCACAGCGCCGCCCTGCGCCCGTATTCGGCCTGAGTAAGGCGGAATATATAAAAGCAGCCGAGGCACATTGCTATATTTGATATTACGCACCCCGAAAAGAAATAAAAGGCATTCGTCGGGTTGGAAACAAGCAGTCCGCTTATGCGCATAAGCAGCGGCAGCAGCGGAAAAAAAACGATGAACAGATAGGAATCGCCCTGCGTTACCTGAGCCTCCGTAAGATACCAATCCCGCGCAATATCAATGTAGTGCGGGCTGTCCCAGCGGTTCCATATGTTCATAAAGCTTTCAAAAAAGCCGTAGGAAGGATAGCCCTGCGATACGGCCCTGTTTACACACACAAGATAACCGAAGCCGTAAATCAAAAAGCGGCTGGCAAGCGTGAGAACCGAAACCAGCAGCAATGTGCGCCACGGGCTTTCCTGCTGTCCGACAGTTCCGAAGCTGGGCTGCGCTTCCACACGCAAAAGCCGCCCAAGCCAGCTTACGGCACCGAATTTAGGGCTCAGCCACTGATAAAGCGCTCTTGCCATCCCCCAGACAAAAAGCAGCAAAACCAGCACTTCCGTCACAATGCCCACGGCTTTTATATTGACATTTATGCCCTGCCTTGCAAGATCATCCATTATTGTACTGTTCATAACTTCCCCCCACAACAGTAATTATGCGGTGCTATGCCGCACAGACGGCAGTTATTTCGGCCAATGGCAGCACTTTTGCATAGTAACTTTTACATATTATCCGTACTGTGCGCTTAGGCCTTGGCATGAATATAATAACACACAAATTCCGTCTGTCAAGTGCAGATTCGTCACATTTTCCGAAATAGCAGCATATAATCAAACAGGTCGGGCATATTATCCCGTTTAACAAACAGGATACCACCGGCATAAAAAATCATCTCAGCAAGGAGGAATTATTATGGCCAAAAGCTGCGGCTGCACGGCGGCGGAAACAAGCGCAGGCCGATCCGTCATAAACGACAGCTGTCCGAATGTTTCCGGCAGCATCTGCCTTATGGCACGGCAGGTGTTTGATTGCGTAAAGGATCCGCTTGACGCATCGGCCTGCACCGTTACCGTTATATCTCCCGAATCCGCCCCCACTGCACTGCTTACTGCGCGCTCTGTTTCTCAAAGCGCCTCACTTTACGATGTATCGTCGGAGAATTATGACAGGGAATTCCGTTTATGCAGTGCAGATGCCGTTTTCCCCGGAACATGCAGCTACACCGGCGCCGACAATCAAACCCACACCGGCACCTGCACCATTTCCATACCCTATGAAGCGCTTATGAAATATCCAGATGCCTCCGTTATAAAGCCGGAGCTTTTCGCAATAGGCTCATGCGAGATCATCAAAAGCGCGCTTCTGGAGGGCAACACCTTCCGCTGCCTGTGCGACGGCGCATTGGTTGTATCCCTTTGCTCATATGTCCCCTGCTTCGTGCCGCTTACGGCGTACACCTGCCCGGTAAATTCAGGATGCCGCCAAGCCCAGGAACAGCGGGAGGTGCAGGCGCTGTTTCCGTCGGAATAAGCCCTGCTGCCCCCGCCGCCGTGCGCAAATACACAGTGGGGAGCGTCTCACCGCTTTGACGGAGAAACGCTCCCTCTTTTTTATTTAATTGCTTACGGCATGCCCTATAATGACTGCCAAAATCACTGCTCGCGCATTTGCTGCCACAGCGCCGCTATATTTGCCGCACATTCTTCGGGCGAAGCGGTGTTTTGCACCGTAATATCCGCGCATTTGCCGTATATTTCCTTTCGCCGCTGCCATAATGCCCGTACCGCCTCACTGTTTGTAAAAAGCGGCCTTGTATTTTTATCAACGGTTTCCGCTATAACATCAACGGGACGGAAAAGCAGCAGGATAATTCCGTTTTTGCGCAGTGCCTCAATATTTTCCCGTTTCTCCGGCACGCCGCCGCCCGTGGCAATTACCGCTCCGCGCAGACCTGCGGCATACATTACTGCCTGCCGCTCCAGCCTGCGGAAGACTTCTTCTCCCTTTTGCGCGAATATTTCCTTTATACTCATTTTGGCGGTGTTTGCCACTATTGAATCGGTATCGGCAAAAAGCAGCCCCAGCTTTTCCGCAGTCAGCCGCCCCACCGTGCTTTTACCGCAGCCCGACATTCCTATAAGCACAAGATTTTGCTTCATTGTTCCTCCGTGTGCCTCAGGCACCGCGTTTTTATATACCCGACTTGCACGCGCCCAGCACTTCAAGGTATTCCGCATGCTGCTCTGCCTCCGCCATCGCCGCGCGCACGCGAGGGTTCGTGATATCCGCCGCTGCATCAATGTAAAAATAGTATTCCCAGTTCTTCTTGCGTATGGGACGGGATTCTATCTTTACAAGGTTTATGCCCGCTTCCGCAAAAACATCCAATAAACCGGCAAGGGAACCGCTTACATGGGGCAGCGACAAAAACAGACTGAGCTTATCCGCGCCGCGCACAAATACGGGACGGGGAGCAACAACTATAAACCGTGTATAATTCCCGCTCTGCTCGTTTATATTTTCTTTAAGGATTTCAAGACCGTAAAGCTCGGCCGCCTCCTTTGACGCAACCGCCGCACATGTTATGTCCCCGCGCTGCGCAACATTCCGCGCCGCCACTGCGGTATTTACCTCGGGCAGGCACTCCCACGACGGATGGGAGCTTAAAAAATCCCTGCACTGCATTAACGCCTGGCTGTGCGAATATACATGCCTTATATCGCAAAGCTCTGCCCCCTTGACGCCCAGCAGACAATGCCTTACCGGCATAACATATTCTCCCGCTATATACGCCCCGTAACGCCGCAGCAGATCGTATACCTCCATAACGCCGCCGGCAGAGCTGTTTTCAATAGGCAGCACTCCGTAGTCCGTCTCATTCCCCAGCGCTCTGAACACCGCCTCAAAGCCGTTATAGCCCTGCGTGTGCGCTTCCGGAAGTATCTCACGGGCAGCACAGTGTGCAAAGCAGCCCTCAATGCCAGAATAGCCTATCCTGCCGTTTGGAAGCTCATCGCAAAACAGCGCCCGCGAGAGGAATTCGCCTACGGCGTCCCTTGGGCGAATATCCGTTTCCTTGCGCTGGCAGCGCTTGCTTGCGCGTATAAGCTCCCGCAGCAGCCGTTCAAAGCCCGGACGCAGCTCCGGCTCAAGCTCCGCCGTGCGCGCAGTAAGCAGCTGCGCCTCCCGCTGCGGATCATCCACCGGCAGGTTATGCTCCAGCTTGAATCTGCCTATTCTGCGGGCTACCTCCATTCTCTGCCTGTACAGCTGTGCAAGCGAGGCATCAATTGCGTCTATTTCGCTTCGCATCTCTTTTATATCATCCATATGCTTCTCTCCCCGGCTGCCGACTTTCGTTAATGCCGCCTTTTACGAATTAATATTATCAGCTTGTTTATCAGCTTATATTTGTATCCGCCCTGTATGCCTTACACCTCAGCGCAATTTTGAAATGCTGCCGCAATCACACATCAGCATATCAAAAAACGCAAGCTGCGCGCAGGCCTCGATAACGGGAACCGCTCTGAGCGCTATGCACGGATCGTGCCGCCCCTTTACGGCAAGCTCGGCCGGCTGCCCGCTGCTTACATCCACCGTCTGCTGCGGCAAAAAAATCGATGGCGTGGGCCGCATTTTTACGCTGAAAATAACCGGCATGCCGTTTGTCAGCCCGCCGTTTATACCGCCCGCATTGTTGCTGAGAGTCACCACGCGTCCGTTTCTCACGGCAAGGGGATCGTTAAAGCTGCTGCCCTGCGCGCACGGCGCAGCTTCGGCATTTCCGAAATTCACGCCCTTTACTCCCGGAACGCTGAAAAGCAGCTGGGCAAGAACGCTCTCCGCAGAATCGAAAAACGGTTCTCCCAGGCCTACGGGAAGCCCGCACACGGCGCACTCTATCTCTCCGCCAACGGAATCCCCGGCCGCGGCAGCCTCTGCTATACGCTGCTGCAAACAAACATCCTGCTGCGTGCTTATAACCGGGTTCAGCGGATCCCAGCGCGGTATTCCTACTCCTCCGACGCACACAAGGTGTGCCCCTACGGTTATACCGCGTTTTTCAAGCTCCGGCGCTACAATGGCCCCCGCGGCCGTCAGCACCGCAGTGAGCCGTCCCGAAAAATGCCCGCCTCCCGCAAAATCGTTATGGCCGCCGTATTTTACACCTGCCGGATAATCGCTGTGCGAAGGACGCGGCGTAACGGAAAAGGCGGAATAATCGCCGCTGCGCGTGTCGCTATTGGCTATTTCAAAGCCGAGCGGTGCCCCCGTGGTGCAGCCGTTTTTTACTCCGGAGAGTATTTTTACCTCATCGGCTTCCTTTCTTTGCGTGCTGTTTGCCCCGCCCGGCGCACGCCGCGCCATTTGCTTTGCCACTTTCTGAGCGTCAAAGGGCATGCCCGCCGGCAGCCCGGAAAGCACACCGCCTATTGCCGCAGAATGTGATTCCCCGAATATTGTAAGCCTGATCCTGCTTCCCCATACAGCTCCCATGTTCCGTCTCCCTGCATAATGCTTTAATGCTTTTACATCCGATGCAAATATGCATCTTCAATCTTTAATCTATACTTTTTCCGTTATACCGCCAAGGCTTTCATAATCGCTCCAGAAGGCGGGATAGGATTTTTCAACACACTCCGCCCCGGTTATGCTCACCCTGCCCTTTGCCGCGGTTGCCGCAATTGCAGCCGCCATTGCTATACGGTGATCTCCGAAGCTGTCAACACTTCCGCCGGTAAAGGCGGCTTTGTCCACAAACAGCGTATCCTCGCCGCAGCGCGCATGCCCTCCAAGCGCCGTTAGCAGGCGCACGCTTGCCTCTGCACGGTCGCTTTCTTTATATTTAAGCCTTTTGCACCCGCGCAGAACTCCGCCGGCGCCACTCAGCCATACGGCAAGCACCGGGGCAAGGTCGGGGCAATCCGAAATGTCGATATCGCGCCTGTGCTCTCTTATGATATCGCGTATAACGGCATCACCCTGCGTGCTGCGCTCGGGCAGCTGCATATCAATCTGCGAGCCCATGTCATTTGCGCACAGCCAAAAGGCAGCCTGAGAAAAATCAGCCTCCGGCAAAACCGGATATACCGCACGGTAGCTCTGACCTCCGGGAATGAAATATCCGTTGCTTTCCTTTACGCATATAACGGAAAAAGCTCTGAGTATTTCCAGCGTTATATTTACATAGCTTTCCGATTCCAGCGCAGTGGTAAGCACTATGCGGGAATCTCCCGCAAGCAGCGGAAGGGCAAGCAGCAGCCCCGTAATGTACTGCGAGGACACATCGCCGCGCAGCCGGTACTCTCCGCTTTTCAGGCGCCCCTCCACCGTCAGCGTGTCGCCGCTTTGAAGCCAAGAAACCCCCATACTCTCAAACAGCCTGCGGTATTCCTCCATGGGCCGCTGCATGAGCCTTCCCTTACCCGTAAATACATATCTGCCGCCCAGCGCCAGTGCGACCGGAAGCAGAAAGCGCAGTGTCGAGCCGGATTCCCGGCACGGACAATATCCTCCCGCAAGGCCCGACAAAGCGTCGCGTGTAGCCAGCATATCCTGGGACGGTTCATCCTTTCCCATGCTTACGGGCATTCCCGCAAGATAAGAGCATATCATTATTCTGTGACGCCGGCTTTTTGATTCCGGTACATCAACGCGGCCCTTAAGCAGCGAAGGCTTAACGGTTACCGTCACGGCATTTTCCCCCTTGCTGTAATAATCCTGTTGCAAATTGCAGCCGTAATGCTTGCTTTTGCAGATGCTTCACCAAGCTGCACGGAACGCCTCAGCCCTGAAGCCCGCGTGACTGCCTATCCATATCCTCAACGACTATATCGTATATTTCACCAAGGGATGCGCAGTATTCCAGCACCTTCCACGGCTCGTTTGTATGAAAATGTATTTTTATTAAAGAGGAATCACCCACCGCAAGCAGGCAATCGCCCTTGAAGTTCTCCGTAAAATACCGTGCGATGGTACCTTCATCAAGGTTATTGCCCTCTATAAGCAGCTGAGTATCATATCTGAATTCCGTCATAATAAATAATCCTCCGTAAACAAATTTTTTATAACAAAAAGCACCGGGTTCAAGCGCCGATCATACGACAGGCTTTGCCGCGTACTGCTCCGTCAGTGTGCAATACAGCTCCTCCGGCAGAACCGAAACGATTTTTGCCCTGCCTATATCCTCCAGCACCACCAGCTTAAGCTGCCTGCCCTCCAGCTTTTTATCACCGCAAATGTATTCTTTTAATCTTTCATCAAAGGGAATATATACGGGCAGCGAATATTTGCGACAAAGCTCCTCAATTTCATCGCATTTGGCTTTTGCAATCCCGCCCCAGAGGATATTGGCCCGCCGCAGCATGCACATTCCGGCCGCAACAGCCTCGCCGTGGCTGTATACGGAATAACCGTACAGCCTTTCCAGGGCATGCCCTACGGTGTGCCCGAAGTTAAGCAGCTTGCGCTCCGCTGTGTCAAAGGGATCTTTCTGCACGGTATCTGCCTTTATTCCTGCGCAGAGGCATATCATTTCCTCCGGATCAACGCCGCTTTTAAGGCTTTCAAACAGCTTTTTATCCTTTATACAGGCATATTTGATAACCTCGCCCATTCCGCAGGCATATTCCCGCGAAGGAAGAGAGGAAAGAAATTCAGGGTCAATAAGCACCCTGTGCGGCTGAAAAAACGCACCGACGCGATTTTTGCCGCTGGGAAGATCCACTCCCGTCTTCCCGCCTATGGAGCTGTCCGTCATGGCAAGCAATGTAGTGGGCATTTGCACGATAGGCACTCCGCGAAGAAAGGTGGCTGCGGCAAAGCCCGTTATATCTCCTACGACGCCTCCGCCCAGCGCAATAATAAGATCCGTTCTTGTTATGCCCGCTTCGTCAAAAAAGCCGTAAAGCTGCTGCACCGAAGCCATCGTTTTGTTCTGCTCTCCCGCCTGAAGCACACAGGAATACACCTGTGCCGCATCGCAAAGCTGCTTTTTAACCTTTTCCAAATACAGCGGCGCCACATTGGAATCGGTTACTATTGCAATGCGCACAACTCCTTCAAGCGGAAGATGCCTGCACGCTTCCTCTGCAAGCCCTCTTTTTATGATTATTTTACATTCGTTTCCCGACACCGAATATACGATTTGTTTTTCTTTTGACACCGTTATCGCCTCCCATGCAGGTATAGAATCTTTGCCGTTTTGCCCGTGTTTGCATTCTGCAAAACCGTGCAAGGCCGGGTATTTATAAATTCCGCTTCAATGCGGTTTCCCTAAAGGCCCGCCTTCAGATATCTCTGCCCCCAACATTTGCTATAAGCCTGAGCTTCTGCATAAGCTTATCAAATACCGCCGGAGTAAGCGATTGCTGACCGTCGCATTTTGCATGAGGCGGATCGTTATGCACCTCGATTATAAGCCCGTCCGCTCCCGCAGCTATGGCCGCCTTGCTCATGGGCTCCACCATCCACCAAAGCCCGGTGCCGTGGCTGGGATCCACCACAACCGGAAGGTGGCTTTGGCGCTTAAGCACCGGCACGGCGCTCAGATCCAAAGTGTTTCTGGTATAGGTTTCAAAGGTGCGTATGCCGCGTTCGCACAGAATCACCTGATCGTTGCCCCCGGCCATAATGTACTCTGCGGCCATGAGCAGCTCCTCTATTGTGGCTGCCAGCCCGCGCTTTAACAGCACCGGTTTTTTGATATGCGACAGCTCCTTAAGCAGCACAAAATTCTGCATATTCCGCGCGCCTACCTGAATAATGTCAACATCCTGTATAAAACGGTCAAGATATTCCGTGCTCATTATTTCGGATACTATCGGCATACCCGTTCTTCTGCCTGCGGCCTTGAGCATATCCAGCCCCTCCAGCCCGAGCCCCTGAAAGGCATAGGGTGAACTTCTGGGCTTGAAGGCACCGCCGCGAAGTATTGCGGCCCCTGAAGCCTTGCAGTCCCTTGCAACCGAGAGAACCTGCTCCTCGCTTTCCACCGAGCACGGCCCCGCCATCACCGCTATCTTATTGCCGCCGATCTCCACTCCCCCTGCATTTATTACGGTGTTCTGCGGATGATACTTGCGGTTTGCCTTCTTGTACGGCTCCGCCACCTTCATGGTGCGTTCCACAAAATCAAAGCTGTCAAACATTCCCGGATCTATGCGTGAGGTATCGCCGGAAAGCCCGAGTATAGTGGTATCCTGCCCCTGTATTCTTTGTACATCTACGCCATTTTTGCGAATGAACGCATCCAGCATTGCAATTTTGTCCTCGGTGGTACCGGGACGGAGTATTATCATCATAATGGGTGTCCTCCTGAAATCTGAATAAAAAATGACCCGGTCTAATTGCCGGGTCATAAATCATACTTTATATACGGTATCGGCAAATCAGACAGCGCAAACAGGACGGTAATCACTAAAGTAATAGCCGCCAAAATAAAACGCGTATCCGAAAATGAAAGCCGAGCTTTTCATAATAATGCCGTTATGCCTTTCCTTTTTGTATCGTTTGATTTATTTTATTACATACCCCTTGCCCTGTCAATCGGATTTCCCGTTTTTTTGCAAAAATATGCACTCTTGACCGCATTTTTTGCTTTTGCTTTCTCCACTGAAAAATTGCTTACCGTTTTGCCGCTGCCGGATTGCCTCATCCGTATGTTTTAGGCGTATATAAATGCCCGCAGGCGTTAGCCTCTGTTCAGCCTCTCCAGCAGCGCATCCAGCTTCCTTTTCTGCTCTTCATTCAGCGCCGGGCTTATTTTTGCTCGAAAATCGCGCATTGCCTGCGGCGTAAGAGTACGCCCGCCGTCCGCCGCTTTCAGGCGTTCAAGCTCCTCCAGCAGCTCCCGGCTGCTTTTTCCTTTATAGTGTTCGCACCGCCGCTGCAGCTCCTTTAATTGCCGCTGTCTTTCCGCGGATTGTGCGTCTGCACGGCCGCTGCTGTATGTGCCGTCTTGCCATCCTGTGCCCCCTTCGTTCCTGCTTCTCCGTGCATTTGAGTCATAATTATCAAAGCCTGCATTATTTGAACCCGGATTGCAGCCGGATTCTCCGTACGGATTGCCGTTTCTGTTTTTTGTATTAAAGCCGCTGTTTGAACGATACATATTTATATCTCCTTTATCAGAGTCCTGTTTTATCCTATGCATCAAACCCCTTCCCGTTACACAAAAGCCCTCCGTTAAAAGACCGCAGCCCTCTGTTTTCTTGATGCAGAAAGTAATTATCCTTCGTATGTGCGGCATATAGTATACAAAGCCGCATATCCAAAAGACCGCTTTATAAATATCCGCCGTGGGAGGTGCTGCATCTGGAAGCCTTACAATTGATAATTGCATACTTGCTTTTCAGGGATTATCCTCTCTTTGCCGATATGCTGCCCGTCCTGCCGTACACCGTGCGGCGTGCGCTTGCCGCCTTTAACGCATACTTTTCCTGCGAAGACCGGCAGGAGCACTGCGCCGCGCCCGAAGCCTGCGGCAGCTGCGGGCGGGAAAATGCCGGAAGCGATGCCGCGCTGTCTGCGCTGTGCGAGCTTCTGGGCAGCGCGGAAAGCAGCAGTACTGCAAGCCTGCTGTCCGCTTTAATATCAAAGGGCTCCACAGGCTCCTTCGACCCGCTTTCCCTGCTGCTTTGTCTTGCTTCCTGTCAAAACGCTGTTCCGCCGCCCTTTGACTCCTGCAAAAGCGCCGGATCCGCCCCTCCATCGGATGGCTGCGGCTACGCGGACAATTCCGGCGAAAGCTTTAGCCGTCCCGATGACGGCTGCGGATGTGAAACGGCAAAAACAAAAAGCCCACGGGGTTTTTCCCGTGAGCAGGAGAGCTTTTTCAAGCGTTATATTCCTGAAAAATAGCCATTGCCGTTATTGCGGCAAACCAACATCCGCATTATCGGCAGAAATATTATCACAATGTTATTATTCCGTCTGCAAAGCGCGCGGCTATATCGGAGGAATGAGTAGTAAAAAGCAGCAGCTTTCCCCTTGCGTGCTCCCGTGCAAGCGCCATCACGCTGTGGGCACACGCGTCATCCAGACCTCGTGTCGGCTCATCCATAAGCAGCGTATCTCCGTCAACCGAAAGCCACGCGGCAATGCTCACCCTTCTCTGCATTCCTCCGCTGAGTTTGCAGGGAAGCATGTCCGCATATTTTCCAAGGCCCAGCTTTTCAAGCAGTCCGGTCGCTTTTTCCCGGTCTCTGCAAAACAGAGCGGCATTATCTAACGCCGTTAACCACGGAAAAAGGCGATCATCCTGAAAAAGCAGCGTAACCTTTCCCGCCCCCTCCACCTTGCCTTCATAAGGAATAAGCCCTGCTATTGCACGCAGCAGAGTGGTTTTTCCGGCTCCGGAAGGCGCCATTATCGCCCATACGCCGCCCTCCGCCTCAAAGGACAGGCGATCGATTATTTTTGCCGCATCAAGCGTTACGCTCAGATCCTTCAGTATCATACCTTTTGTTTCTCCTGATATTTGCAAGCAGGCTTTCCAGCAATTTCTCAAGCACAAGGCTGAGAACCACCACAACGGCCGTCCATGCAAAAAGTGTAGGCGTTTGCAGATAGATTTTGGCATTATATATGCCGCTGCCGACGGCCAGCGCCGGCTGGCACAGCACCTCCGCCGCTATGCCCGCTTTCCAGGCAAAGCCCATCGCATTTACGGCGCCCTGCGCAAAATACGGCAGCGTCCAAGGCAGGTAGAGCCGGAATATCCTCTGCGTGCCGCTCATACGATAGGCGCGCACAAGCTCCTTATATTTCTGCGGTACCGAATCAAGCCCCATAGACACCGAGCTCCATACAAGCGGCACCACCATAATAAAGCAGATGAACACCGGCAGTGTGTCCCGCTTTAATATGAGAATTACCAGCATTATAAACGAGGCCACCGGCACGGAACGCAGCAGAGTCATAAGCGGGGAAAGCAGCGCGCGCACAAAGGGAATCCGCGCTCCCACGGCCGCAAGCGCGCAGCCGGCTATGCAGCCGGCTGCAAAGCCGGCCGCTATACGGCAAACGGACAGTGCTATGCTGCTCCAGAAGCCGCTGTCTGCACACAGTCTGCCCAGCTCCGCCGCAACTGCGGGCGGAGCCGGAAGCAGCAGTTCATTATCCGTAATGCAGGCGGCTATCCACCAAACGGCTATCCAAAAAAGCACTGCGGCCGTCCGATAAAGCTTTTTGCGGCCGCTCTCGCGGCCGCCCCCCGGTTTAACAGAGGTTTTATTCTGCTTCATAGTTTTATTCTGCTTCGTAATAAAAATCGTCGCCCGGTACGCTGCCGCCTACGGACTGCGGATTATATCCGTGCATAAGCTTAATAAACGCATCGGTCTTGGCTTTCATATCCTGTCCGTCAATACATACTATATTGCATTGCGGCAGCGCGGCCTTGGCTATTTCGGCATCGGCCACAATGCCGAACTCCTTTATAAGCTGAGCCGCCGAATCGTTATTTGCGTTTACATACTCAACGGATTTTCCGTATTCCTTAAGAAAATCAGCTACCGCCTTCGGCTGCTGCTGTGCAAATTCCGCTCTTACAACAAGACAGCCCATGGAGAAGATGCTTTGCCCGCGGCTTGCGCTGTCCCACTCCTTATTAAGATCAATGCAGCGGTTGAAGCCTATATTTTTTGAAAGCAGCACCGTAGCAAACGGCTCCGGCAGCACAACAGTATCCGCCGTTCCCGCTGCGCACATGGCCACAAGGGAGGAATGATCCGCGGCAAACTCCACATTTACCTTATCCTTTATTCCGTTTGAATCCAAAATATAATCAAACGCATACTCGGGCGTTGAACCCTGCCCGGAAATTACAACCTTGCGCCCTTCAAGGTCGGAAAGCGACTTTACGCTCTCATCCCTGCTCAGTACATAAAGCACCCCCAGTGTGTTAAGCGCAAGCAGCTTTACTCCGCCCTTTGTTTTATTGTACAGAGTCGCCGCAAGGTTTGTGGGCACCGCCGCAATATCAAGCTCTCCTTTTATAAGCAGCGGCAGAATATCCGTAGGCGCGGAAAACTGCTGGAAGTCATATCTGTTAAGCGTGTTTTCTTCTTTGTTATCCTGCATAAGCCGCACCGCTCCCATGCCGGTGGGGCCGTTAAGCACGCCTATGCGTACCTGTGTGCGCTGCTGATAAGGTTTTTCGGTCCGTGCGCTCTCTGTCGGAATATCAGCCGTGCCCGCCGGAACGGTAGCCGTTGCTCCGCCTCCCGTACAGCCGGCGGTTACAAACGCCATAATAAGTGCAATTGTCAAAGCCGCGATATTGATAAACCGTTTCATATTCTTCCTCCCTTTGTTGTTTTTTATCTTAATTATTCTTCAAGGCTCTTTGATGTAAGAGCGCTTTTTACCGTAACGCCGGGTATCTGACCAAGGCTTCCCGTAAGCGCCCCTATGCTGTCCGTACTGCCCTGCACTATAAGGGATATCACCGCGATATTATGCTCCCCGAACGGCAAACCCATCCGTCCTTTGATAATAAAAGCATAGCGGCTGAGCAGCCTGTTGACATTCTGTGAGCAGCTTGCCGGATTCTCCAGCACTATGCCCACTACTCCTATACGCTGCGGCAGCTTGTCTTTAGCAGCCGTATCTGTATTTTCCATTGGCAAATAATTCTCCTTCCCGGACAAAAAACGCCCCTTTCCGAAGGAAAGAGGCGTGAAATTGCATTGTAAAAGCAGTTATATCCGCTTATTCCCTCGGCTCAGGATACATCCCCTGCCTCAGTATTATTTCTTTAGCGCCTTGCCTGAGAATACCGCATTCTGTGCGTCTTCCCCCGGTTCAGCAAATTGATTATAGCACGGATAGAGCTTTGCGTAAAGTGTTTTTTTATAAGCAAACCGTCATTTTTCAAAACACATATAATGCCAAAGCGCACCGGCCGCAGATTACTTTTTAAGAAGCTCAAGAGCCTTTTGGAGCTGAGTGTCCTGTTCATCCGTCATATCCGCATCGCGGCTTGCTTTGCCGTCCGGAAGCTCCACAACATAGTCGGGCGTTATTCCCGTTTTGTGTATGCATTCGCCGCCCGGCAGATAATACTTTGCCGTTGTAAGCTTGAAGGCTCCTCCGTTGGGCAGAGTATATGTGGTTTGCATTATTCCCTTGCCGTAGGTTTTGGTGCCTACTATTACCGCTCGTTTGAAATCCCTTGCCGCACCGGTAAAGGCTTCGGAGGCGCTTGCCGAATAGCCGTTTACAAGTATGACTATGGGCAGATCAACAAAAGCGGCATCGCTGTTTTTTTCGCTGTAACGCTTGCCGTTTTTGTCCATGGCGTAGAAGATCTCCCCCTCCGGCAAAATCATATCCGCCGTTTTGGCCATAATATCCAGATCTCCGCCGAGGTTATCCCGCAAATCGATTATTATGCCCTTTGAGCCCTGCGACTGAGCAAAGTCCAGCGCCTCGCGGAATTTTTCCACGGCATTGCCGTGAAAGCTTTTATATTTGATATAGGTTATATCGCCGATATTCCTGTGCGTTACCATCGGCGTTGTTATATGCGCGCGAACCGGCTCAAAAACCGCTTCCTGACCGTCCCTGAGCACGCGCAGCGCAACCTTTGTACCGTTCTGACCGCTTACAAGCTCTGCAAGCTCGGATGCACTCAGTCCTTCCGTGCTTTTGCCGTCCACCGAAAGTATTATATCCCCCGCTTTTAGCCCTGCGCTTTTGGCGGGAGAATCCTCATACACCTCGGTGATTTTGATGCCTGCCTCGGTAACGGCAACAGTAACTCCTATGCCCCCTTCAATTACTCCGTCCTTCTGATCGTTATACTGCTTAAGCTCCTCGGCGGTATAATAGCGCGAATAATCGTCATTAAGCCCGGCAGAAAGCCCCGCAAGCAGCATCTGAGTTATTTTTTCGCTGTCATAATCCTCAACGGCATTATTCTTAACTATTCCGGCGGCCTGAGATATGGACTCAAACTGACTTATGGAAAGCTTGCCCGCAAGGCGTTTTTCCTGTGTAAATGCACCAACGAAAAAGCCCGCCACCAATGTAAGCAGCGCCACCCACGGGCGTATGCCCTCAGAAGTGCGTTTTTTTTGCACATTTGTACCTGTGCCGGCCGGTTGTGCGTTTTCCGCCTGCATTTTTTCTTTTGACGCTTCCGTATTTGCTGCCGCTGTTTCTTTTGCCTCTTTTTTTGTAACACCGTTGCCGAAAAGCTTCATATTCTTCTCCCTTCACCGCATGAGCCTATTTATTCAAGCCGCTCCCGTTTGCAGCCGCAAACAACCGCTGGCGGCCGCTACTGTTCGTAATTCAGCCTTGCAAGAGCCAAAATCATACGCAGAGTTACAGCATCATCAAAGCTTGTTGCATCCAGTCCTGTGCTTTTTCTTATCTTATCCAACCTGTAAATAAGCGTATTTCTGTGCATGAAAAGCTCCTTTGCCGTTCTGCTTATATTCAGGTTCTGCCGGAACAGCTCATCCAGCAGCTCCTCCGTTTCATCATCTATTGTATGCCGTATACGGGATATCAATGCCGAATGACGCGCCACCGCCTCGGTTTCTATTCCCGCAAGCAGCATTTCCGGAAGCAGCCTTGCATATATCCACACTCCGCCCTTATAGCTGAGACGGCGTCCAATTGACGCGGCCTGAAGCGCAGTCTGACGCGAAGCGCCTATGCCCGCTATGTTTGCTGCCGTTTCGCCGATTCCTATATGCACATCGGTATTGAGCTCATTTACAAATGTGTCGCGTATTGCCCCGGCGGTTTCTGCAAGCTCCGCATCGGCGACTCCCGAGCATACCACGGCCACTTCTTCCCGGCTCATCTCCGTAATCATGGCATCCTCGGAGGAAAACACCTCCGAAAGCACGCCCAGCATTGCCGGTGAAACATTGCTTTCCGGCAATACGCAGATAACGCTCCGCCTTTCATCAAAACGGATATGCAGCCTGCGGCACAAGCCCGATACATCCTTTTGTCCAAGACCGCCGCACAAAGCAATTTTGAACAGCTTTTCCGCACTGGGCTGCCTGAGCGTAGGCTCACGGTCGATTGCCTGACGCGCCGCACTCTCGTCCATTGCCACGGCGCCGACAAAGCCGTTATCCTGTTCAAAATACAGAACTCCGCCTGCATAGCAGGGCATTTCCTGCAAAAACACCTGATCCGGCAGAGCCTGAGGCATAACCTCGCCCCCCGCCACCTTTAAGCCGCGTTCGTTATATATTGCGCTGTTCATAAAACATCACCCTATTAAATCATAGCACATATGATTATGATTTGCAAATCAGTTTATATTAAAACCGTATTTTCGCACTTATGTGCAGCATGTTCCGGCAGTCTGCCCGGCTTTCGCACTGCGGCGCAGCGTTACTTCGTCCGCTTTTTCGCCAAAGCCGCAGAAGCCGTATTTTCTGCCTCCGTAAAAGAACAGCAGCACCGCAATAAACGGCACTGCTGTGCGTAATTACCCTTTTACAAAGCTTTGCCGGCGGCTAATCGCCGCAGTTTTTGAATCTGCAAAAACCGCTTAACGGGCACTGCCAATAGGTAGCGCTTGTAAAAAAGCCGTCCTTGAATTCGGTGTTCTGCCAGGGCGACATATCCGCTTCCTCGGCATTCATCATAACATGCGCCTCCACTGCGGGCAGGCTGCCCTGAAGCGTCATAAACCGCACCTCGCCGGTCTGCGTATTTTTTATCATATCGCATACCATTACTACATGACCGCCGTGGCCGTTTTCCGCCGGCACAAGGAACATATCGCCTATTTTCATGTCCGATGTATTTTTGAATATCACATCGTTATAATACATTGAAGTGGTCTTGCAGTTTGAAAACACATTCTTAAGATATGCTTCAAAAATCCCGCGTGAAGAACCCACCTTGCCGTTTTGGCGCCAGCTTGTTTTGCCGTTTTTCGTATACGGCCTGTAACCATTGGTATAGTGCTCAAAATCGCATACAAAGCCGCTGTTATAATAGGTGAATTTGATCTCACCGTAACGCCCGTTCTGATAAAGATACTCCGCCCAAAGGTGCATCAGCGTATCTGCGCATTGCTCGCTTGTATTAAGCATTTCAAAATCCAAAACCGCCGCATGCGCCTGCGGAGTGCTGTACTCATTCTTGGGCACAAGTGCTCCCGGCATCGCAACCGTAACGCTTTCGCCGAATTCATTTGTCTTTTTGCCGTTTTTAAGATAATGCAGCGCGTAACCGTCCGGCTTAAGCTTCAGATTCCGCAAAAATTCCGCAAAGCTTCCCTCCGGTGCTTCCACTCTCTCAAAGCCCTCAGGCACCAGAAACCGCGTAAGTATGGTATCCCCCTCGGGATTCACCAATGCATTGAAATTCGCACCCGGCGTCACAACCGGCGTAGGATGCGGCGTCGGCGTAGGCTTTGGAGTGTTTGTGGGTTTGGGCGTTTTTGTGGGCTTCGGCGTAGGCTTAGGCGTGGGGCGCGGCGTCGGTGTAGGCACCGGCGTTGAAGTTATCTCCGGCGTGGGAGTAAGTGCCGGAGTATCGCTGGGCAGCGGCGTAATCTCCGGTGTAGCGGTAATTTGCGGCGTTGATGTCGGCGTTGCTGTAACACCGGGCGTATTCGTTGCGGTGTTTTCGGCAGTTGCGGTGGTATCCGGCGTCGCTTGATATGTTTGCGTTCCCGTAGGCGCAGCCGTCTGTAAAATCTCACCGCTGCACCCCGCAAGCATAACCAGCATAACGGCCATAACGGCCGCAACGGGTGCCGTTACTGTTTTGTTAAAATTACCGTGCAAAACACGGCGATGCCGCATGCGCATATCGAATGAATTCCGTATTTTTTGAAAAATTCCCCGCTTATTATTCACAAAATCCCCCCGAATTTAATTCCGAATAAATATAAAATATGCCTCTCCGCCGACGGATTCCGTAATTTTCTCCGATTTTCAGGGCTGAAGGGCAAAAATTTCTTCAATTTTCGCGTTCCTGCGTGATAATTCCGCAATAAATCCTGTATTGTTTTTATTATACCTTCTGCCCGTAAAAAAGGCAAGCAATTCCTATCATGCTTAATAAGCGCTGCCTGCAGAATCGAAAAAACGCACTGCGCAAATACACCCGGAATACTCCTTCAAAATTTGCCGATACTAATTAAAAACAAAACCGTTTTTCAAAAGGAGCAAGCCTATGAATTGCCGTATTACCGTTTTCTCGAACGAAACTGCCCGCTGCAAAAGCGCCGCAGCCGCACTTCGTGCACTGTACTGCGTTAAAAAGGTGAAAAGAACGGATAACCGTATCATTGTACAGGCCGAAACCGTGCCGGACCCGACCGTGCTCTATGCAGTGATGGCGGCTGCCGGCTTTGACAGCAGTGATTACAGCTTTGAAGCCGCCGTATCCGACAATTGCTGACAGGTCTTTTTCTTAAGAAAAAATATAAAGGGCGGAAAGCCTCGCCTTCCGCCCCGCGCCGCTGCTTGTTATCAATCGTCCGCGCCCTGTGACAGCCCGATAAGCTGCGAACGGTTAAGCTCATAATATATCCCGTGCTTTTCCATAAGCTCCTTATGAGTGCCGCTTTCCGCTATGCCGCCCCCCGACACCACCATTATGCAGTCTGCATTGCGGATAGTGGACAGCCGGTGTGCAATCACAAAGGAGGTTCTGCCCTTAAGCAGCGAGGCCAGCGCCTTCTGCACAAGCAGCTCGGTTTTGGTATCAATGGCGCTTGTTGCTTCATCCAGTATGATTATTCTGGGATCGGCAAGCACTATACGCGCAAAGGACAGCAGCTGCTTTTCTCCGGCCGACATTCCGGCTCCCCGTTCCTCTACTCTGGTATAATAGCCCCGGGGCAGCTTTTCAATAAATTCATCGGCATGCACTTTGCGTGCTGCCTCAATACATTCCTGATCCGTAGCCTCCGGCTTTCCGTAGCGGATGTTTTCTATTATATTTCCGGAGAACACAAAGGAATCCTGCATCATGGCAGTTACCTGCTTGCGCAGCGAGTTTATTGTTACATGCCGGATATTATGGTTGTCTATCAGCACGGAACCGTCCGTCGCATCGTAAAAACGGGATATAAGGTTAACAATAGTGGTTTTGCCCGCACCGGTGGGCCCTACAAGAGCCACCGTCTGCCCCGCCTTTATCTTGAAGGAAATGTCATTTAACACAAACACGCCTTCCTCATAGGCAAAGGACACATGATCAAAGGTTACATCGCCCTTTATGGGGGGCAGCTCCTGCGCGCCGGGCTCATCGGTTATCTCCGCCGGAGTATCGATGGTGCTGAATATCTTCTCTACATTTGCCATGGTGGAAACCACCTGGCTGTATATGCTGCTAAGTGAGTTTATAGGCGTCCAAAACTGCGAAACATATGCCGAGAACGCCAACACCTCACCTGCCGTCATAACGCCGCCGGTAATCATATTGTAGCCCATTACATACAGCACCAAAAGGCTCGTAACGCCGGAAATATCAATTATGGGCCACATTATAGTGGACCAGCGCACCTGACGCATATAGGTATCCTTTACCTGCCCGTTAAGGCGAACAAATTCTCTGCTGTTTTCCGCCTCGCGGTTGAACGCCTGAGCCGTATACACACCCATTATATTTTCGTGAATATATGCATTTCGGTTGCTGACCTTGTTTATAACCGGTATGCGCAGCTTTTCCAGCTTACGGCGGAAAAGCACTATGAATATCATCAGCGGCAGCACGGTTGCAAAGCTTATAAGCGTAAGCAGCGGGTTCATCATAAGCATTATAACCGCAACGCCCACAAGAGTTACAAAATCGCCCACTATGCTTATCAGGTTGCTGCTTAAAAGGTTTGCAAGGTTATCCACATACGATGTTACCCTTACAAGTATCTTTCCGGTTGGAAGATCGTCAAAATAATCAAAGGACAGCTCCTGAAGATGATAGAATACAGCTTTCCTTATATCGTATACGATCCGCTGACCAAGCTTTGAAATAAGCACGCCGCGCAGCATACTTATCAGCTTGCCCGCTATATTCAGCCCGATTATCAGCCCTACGACTATAAAAGCGTTCCCTGTTTGACGCTCGGGATACACCTCGTCTATCATCCATCTGGATACCTGCGGGGCAAGCAGGGACAGCGCCACTGCAGAAAGCACTATCAGGCTGCATATGATAAATTGCCCAATATACGGTTTGCAGAAGGAAAGCAGGCGTCTGAACAGGCTGCCGTCAATGCCGCGGCGCGCGCCTTCATCGTCATAATATCTGTTGCGTGTCATTTACTCCACCCCCTCTATCGCCGAGGTAAGCTCGCCGTACTGCTCTTTGTATATCTCATAATAGCGGCCCTTAAGACCAAGCAGCTCCTCATGCGTGCCGCGCTCAACAATAACGCCGTTTTCAAGGTATATTATCTCGTCGCAGTCCTTAACCGAGGACACTCTGTGAGCAATGGTAACCACGGTATGCCCCCGCAGCTCCCTGCGCATACTCTCTGCAAGCGCCTGCTCCGTTTCCATATCAAGAGCGCTGCTGGCATCATCCAATATGATTATCGGTGCATTTTTAAGCAGCGCGCGGGCTATTGATATTCTTTGCTTCTGTCCGCCGGAAAGCCCTACTCCTCGCTCGCCGATTATGGTCTGATAGCCCTCCTGCAGATTGTTTATAAAATCCGCCGCCTGAGCTGTCTGCGCCGCCCATTCCACTCTTTCGTGAGAAGCCGTCTCATCGTAGAAGGCTATATTCTTCTCCACCGTTTCGCTGAAAAGAAACACATCCTGCATAACCGGCGAAAACGCCCGCCGTACATCGCCAAGACGCATGTCCTTCTCGTTCACTCCGTCCAGCGTGACCTTGCCCGATGTCGGATCATAAAAGCGCATCATGACATTTGCAAGTATGGTTTTCCCGGAGCCCGTCTTGCCCATTACACCCAGCTGCTTGCCCAGAGGCAGATCAATGCATATATCGGAAAGCACCGTATGCCCGTCAAAAACCATATTTACATGCTCCAGCTTAAGGTCGCCGCGAGCGCTTATCTGCGGCATATCCGGCTTATCCGCCAGCTCATTGCCGCACTCCATAAGCTCCATTATCTTGGCCGCGCTGGTGTTTGCCTGCTGCGTTGCGCTTATCCACCCCGGTACACAGGCAAACAGCTGCGTAACATAGGAGAGATATCCGCCGGTTGCCACAAGGCCGCCTATGGAAAGCTGATCGCCGAAAATAAGCAGCGCGCCCACAATATTTACAAGGCAATACGGCAGCGAAGCGCAAAGATCCATCGGAAGATATGAATGCACATACTCCTTCAGATACGCAAAGTGCGCGCCGATAATCTGATCGTTGTGCTTATCAAATACCCGGCGCTCCAGCTCTTCATTATTGAAGGCCTTTACCACCCTGATACCGTTTATGTTCTCCTGCGCCCTTCTTGAAAGGTCAGCAGAGTAATCGCGGATATCCTGCATGCGCGGCCGTATGCGCTTGCGCGCCTTTGCAGACAGAAACGCCACAAGCGGCATGGGAACAACCGCGCAGAGGAACATGTAGGGATGTATCTCCGTGCACAGCATAACCGCGGCAAATATAAACGCCACGACCACCTCAAACATCTGCGGCACCGTACCGATAAAGAAATTCTTTACCGTTTCCGGGTCGCCGTTTATTACGGTCATGAGGTTTCCGGTATTCTGAGAACGCATAAAGCTCTGCGACTGATTTATCATGCAGTCAAACAAATCAGCGCGCATGGCATTTACCGCCTGCTGAGCCGTGTTTTCATTAAGAATTATCCGGAAATAATGCATTGACTGGCGCAGAAGGGATTGCCCTATCATGGCAATGGCAACACCGACAAGCAGTGCCGATCCCGAAAGCGCCATTCCGAAAAAGTCGTACGGAACTGAAGAGAAAAGATTGTCGAAAATGATTTTCTGAACCTTTGGCATTATCATTCCAAGGCCCACAACAACGAAGCCGAGAAGCACATAAAGAATAATGTGTCCAAGATACGGCCGGAAATACCGAAACAGCTTTCGCAGTATTTTCATTGGGTATCCTCCCCGCCACTTCTGGCAGATTGCGATAAAGCAATGTATTTGTCCGTCAATTATATATAAAATGTTTACCGATGTAAACCCCGGGTGTCTTGCCCGTATTATCCCGTATCTGCCCTGAATGCGCCCCTGCGTCCCTCAGACGGGTTTAGCGGCCTATCTCGCCCCTTAAATAACTTTTTTGCGCTTTTTCTCCCGTTTTGGTTTTTGCGAAAACTTGTTCATAATTTGTTTGCAATTGTTTCACCGCAGACACATGCCCGCATTGAGTTTATCGGCAAGCCCTCTGCACGCCCATAAAACATTTCAAAAAAGTGTTGTATTTTTTTTGTAATGCTGATATATTAATAATGGCGGCATTTGCAGGGCGGTGTTTTCTCCCGGAAGCACTCTGTAAAAAATGCGCATATACGCAGTTTGGCACGGGATGCGACACAAAATCAATAATTGCTGCGATTTTGGAAATAATACTTCTGTCTTCCGATGTCTGCTGCCGATAAAAGGATGTGATATATTGAACCCCAATTTTGTAAACATCGCGCTTATAGGCATTGCGGCACTTGCCGCAATAGTAATCATTGTATTGCTTTGCAAAAAAATAATTAAATCCATACTGGCACTGATTCTTATGGCCGCCGTAATAGCCGGCTGCTGGTTCGGCATCAATACCCTTGATAACCGTACCAACATACAGAAAAAGCTGCCCTCCTTCAACACTGCGGCAGAACAGCTGCAGTCCGGAAGCGTATATTCCGATGTAAAAAGCATGCATTGCAATTATCTCGGCTCGGAAATCGGCGTAAGCGTTTTTTTCAATGTGCGCTCTCAATCCAATGAGGCCATGACCGAGCGTCTGCTTTCCGATACCCGTAAGCTTATTCTCAATACCGACTTTTTCTTTGATATTTGCAGCATCAACTGTGAAAACGAAAAAGAAATAAAAGCCCCGCTGCGCTTTTGCGTAGGCATTAAATACAAAGGGCTTGATATACGCTACTATGAAGCAAAGATTAAGCCGGAATACGAAGCCTCACGCACCCTCGACGGCAACTCGCCCGCACCCGATGAAATGTACGGCGAATTCAATGTAATTATCAATACCGGAAAATAAAAGCCCTCCGGGGCACAATTGCAAACGGCGTATGCTCTATAAGCGGGCATACGCCGTTTTAACCTTTTGCCCTTTCTTTGCATATTGTAAAATGGGCCCCGTATTAAAGCAAAATACCGGCCCGTGCGCCAAAAGGCACAAAACGAAAGGAATGAACCTTATGTCTGTCCGTGCAACTTCACAATATGTCGGCAATAACCGCCTGCAATCCCCCAGCACAACCTATTCTTCATCTGCATGCGGCTGCTCCGCCCGCCGCTCTTCCTGTTCCCGCTGCGGCTCGCCCTGCAGCGGCACTCTTGCGCAGCTTGGCTCAAGCGGCGCACTCACCGGCCGGTGCAGCGGCTGCAGCGGCGTTATAAACAACAGCCCGAACTGTCCCGCTTGCAGTAATTGCTCCGCCTGCGAGCGCGCAATGCGTCTTCTGATGTTTGAGCTTGCCCTGAGATAGCCGTCTTCCACGATGCCGTATTGAAATGCGGCGTTCCGGCACTGCTTGCAGAATACAACGGGCGGGAAGAATTGTAAAGGCGCGCCGCTGCGGTTATGCAGCGGCGCGCTTTACTGCAATATTCGGTTTTTCGCCGCGACCGGCTCAAAATAAATCTGTCTGCGGCACAGTCCGCGCTGTTACCGGGCTTATTTTGCCGTATAGCTGTAAGAATAACGGCCTACCGGCAGCACGGAGCCGGTGGTGTAGTAGCTCAGAATATTCTCGGGCTTCTCCACGGAATCCGAAACCTTGAAATAGAAGGACTTGACTTCCTTGGTCATGCCTATGGCCTTTCTGGGTATCTTAAGGAACATGAAGCTGCCGCGCACCACCACCTCAGCCTCTCCGGCATCGCTTCCGGAATAATCGGAGTTAAGCTTTTCAATTACGGCCTTGCCGTTATTTATGCCCTTGCGGTTGATAACATACTCATAACCGTTCCAGCCCTTTTGCTCCGGCGAACCCGCGGTTATAAATACATTCATCCAGTTGCTGCCTTCCTGCGCCGTAATATCATTCCCGCAGCGGATCATCATGTAAACATTGTCGTTGTCGTGAACCGTGCGAATTTCCTGAACATTATTCTTGGCCGCATCAAGCTGATAATGATACCGCTTACCGTCGGCACTGTAATAGTCACGGCCGTAGGTCTCTTTGCCTATTTGGCGGTATACCGCATCCACATTATACCACTGTGCAACAGTACCGTTAATATCAATCTTGTTTGCGGCATGGGTGCGTACGCCCTCGGAATAGCTGTACTTGCGCGTATTCTGCGAAGTCTGAAGCACATATGCGTCTTTATAATAGCCGTTTGCAGGCTCTATTGAAAGGGAGTAGTTGAAATCGCAGGTATCGCACATCATATACTCGCCGTCCCAAAGCTGCTTAAGTGCCGTCCAGCCGTTCCACTGCACCAGCATAAGGGTATCGGGATCCTTTTCAAATGCCTCATCCCAGCAGCACTGATAGTATGTGCCGGTATATTCGCCGTTTTCCACCTCGCGGCCTTCGAGAATATTGTAGTTTCTGCCCCAGTTGCGCACTCCGCGGGTGATACTGAAGGAGAAAGGAATATTCGGATGGCTTGCCACCGCTACATTCATATAGGTGCCAAGCGAAGTATCGCGGCGCGGCAACGGCTGTTTCCATTCAATCCAGGAATAGCCGTAATAGTGGCCTTCCTCATTGACCTTGTCATATATCGGCTCTTTTATAAGATGGCTCATTCTGTCATTGGGCCATCTGGGCTCAACAAAATGAAAGAAATCAAGGATCTCCTGGCTGAGGTCCGCATACATGGGCTTTTTCAGGTCTTCCTCACTGACTCCGCGTGTTCTTGCCTCTGCCTTATCCTTCTCGGATTCGCTGTATGCAATTATTACGGGCTTCCCGTTCTTCATGTACCATGCATCCCTGTATTCCTCATGGCCGTTATAAAAATCCTTATAAATATCGCGAACGGTGTTATTGTTCTGCGAATGTGCATAGAATACCACCTGAGGAGCTGCCCAGCCGTCCGCACGAAGAGCACAGATGTTTTCCATCAGTGTTCTGGTTGCATCGGAATAAATAAAGCCGTTGGTTACATCCAGCACAAGATAGTCCACTCCCGCCGCAATAAACAGCTCAAGCTGCTTTTTGATAACATACGGGTCACGGCTGTCATAATAGCCGTAGAGCGGTTCGCCCCAGAAATGCTCCATGTTGTTGGGGCTTATGCGGCTTTTTTCCTTAAACACCTTATCGGCGCCGTATTCGGCGATGATCTTGGAAACATCGTATATATCCCTCAAGGAGCCTCTGTGGAAACCCTGCGACACATGATAAAACATTCCTACCGACTTTTCCTCTTTTTTATCGCCAACGCTCAAGGTTACTCTTCCGTATTCATCTACGGACACCATATCCTTGATATCGTAGCCGTTTGATGCATACTTATCGTTTTCATCGATCCACTTATAGATATCATCCTGCTGTACTATATCGTAGCTCGGAATCGGTTCGCCGGTATCACAGCCGGTAAACACCAAAGAGCTTACGAGCAGCATGACAGCCATCAAAACAACCAATGTTTTTTTCATTCTGTACTTCTCCTTCTGATATTGATTCGGTTGTTTGCATACAACCTCATATTATATTCTAACACACCGCACTGCCGTATTCAATGCACATTATTCACTACGGATATGAACAAAACTTATAATTTGCCCTCTTTTTTTCAAAAAAAAACGCAGATAAAAATCCGCGTTTTTCAAAAGTTCTGTTCTGTTTTTGCGGCTATTTGCACGGAAGCTGTATATGCTTAAAGTGTTTTTTTCCGTCGGCATATTCCCCCACCGTCTGTCCGCTGCCGTAAAGCTTGTATTTGTATATCATAAGTCCATCCAGCCCTACCGGTCCGCGCGCGTGGATTTTGTTGGTGCTTATCCCCACCTCCGCGCCGAAGCCGTAACGGTAGCCGTCGGCAAAGCGAGTCGAGCAGTTCCAATATACATTTGCGGAATCCACGGCATCCATAAAATACTCGGCAGTCTGCGCGTTTTTGGTTACAATGGCATCTGTATGCCCTGAACCGTAGCGGTTGATGTGTTCCACCGCCTCCCATGCACTTCCCACAATCTTTACCGATATTTTATAATCAAGATATTCGGTTTTCCAGTCCTCCTCAGAGGCCGGCTGAACCGCTATGATACCGCAGGTCTCCGGGCAGCCGACGATTGTTACCCCAGCCTCCTTAAGGCTTTTTGCTATTCGGGGCAGCGCCTCGGCGGCAATGTCGCGGTGCACCAGCAGCGTTTCCGCCGCATTGCACACCGATACATACTGTGCCTTGCTGTCCGTAACTATTCTAACGGCCTCTGCTATATCGGCATCCTTATCGACATATACATGGCATATGCCGTCAGCATGCCCAAGCACCGGTATTGAGGTATTGTTCATTATATATTGCACAAATGCGTTGGAGCCTCGCGGTATAATAAGATCAATATAACCGTTAAGCTTGAGCATATCGCGCACATCCTGCCGGCTTTGCAGCAGCCCGAGACTCCCTTCAGGCAGCCCTGCCTCCATTGCCGCAGTTAGGATTATTTCAAAAAGCTTGGCGTTTGTATTGGCGGTTTCGCTTCCGCCCTTGAGCAGGCAGCAATTTCCGCTTTTTATGCAAAGCGTGCTTATCTGCACAAGTGCGTCCGGACGGGCTTCAAATATAACGCCTATAACCCCTATGGGGCAGGAAACCTTTTTAAGCAGCAGCCCGTCATCCAGCAGAGTCTGCATAAGCACCCTTCCGTTGGGATCGGGCAAGGCAATAAGCTGCGCTATTCCGTCCAGGCACACCGCCAGCTTGCTCTCATCAAAGCGAAGCCTTTTCTGCGTTGCGGCCGGAAGCTCCTTTGCATCAGCCATATCCACGGCATTTGCCGCAAAAATTTCCGCTCTTCTGCTGCTTAAAGCATTGCTCACTGCTGCAAGAACGGCATTTTTTGTATTGCCGTCAAGACGGGCACACGCCGTAACCGCTGCCTTGGCGGCAGCAGCCCTTGCGGCGGCGGAGTTGTCCGCCATACCCTCGGCGCGGCCATCGCCTGACGCTTCCGGCACCCTTTCCGTATCGCCGCTTTTAATCATCTCGTCCTTCACGCATGCTTCTCCCCGAAATCAGTCTTCGTCGTCATCCGTCTGCGGCAGATTGCCGTTGTGGAAAACATTCTGCACATCATCGTTATCCTCAAAGTTTTCCAGCATCCAGTTGACCTTTTTGAGATTATCCTCGGAAACATCGACGGTGTTTGAAGGAATACGGTCAATTTCCGCCTCTACAAAGCTGTATCCGGCCTCCTCAAGGCTTTTGCGCACCTGTGAAAAATCGGCCGGCTCGCATATAACCTCAAACACATCCTCGCCGGGCTGAAAGTCCGAAGCCCCAGCATCCAGCGCCTGCATCATGAGAGTATCCTCATCAATATCCGGTGTGCGCTCGATAACAAGCACACCCTTTTTGTCAAACATCCAGGATACGCAGCCCGTTGCCCCCATGGAGCCGCCGGCTTTGTCGAATATGTGACGGATCTCGCTTGCGATTCTGTTGCGGTTATTCGTGATTATCTCAAGTATAACCGCCATTCCGCCGGGGCCGTAGCCCTCGTAGGTGATCTCCTCATATACGGAATCGTCGCTTTCGCCCGCCGCTCTCTTTATTGCACGCTGAATATTGTCATTGGGCATATTATTGGCCTTTGCCTTTGCAATAACATCGGCAAGCTTTGAATTGCTGGCCGGATCCGGCCCGCCCTGACGGACGCATATGGATATCTCACGGCCGATCTTTGTGAATACCTTGCCCTTTTGAGCGTCGGTTTTTTCTTTTTTATGCTTAATATTTGCCCATTTGCTGTGTCCGGACATATATTACCTCCTGTATAAAATATCAAATATAAGAATTCCTGCGCATACCGCCACATTAAGCGATTCCGCCTCCGGGCTCATAGGCAGCGTAAGCAGACGATCCGCCTGTTCAAGGCTTTCCCGGCTTACACCGTTGCCCTCATTTCCCATAACAAGCGCGATTTTTTTCGGAAGCTGCTGAGAATAGTAATCTTTTTGCGAAAGCGCCGTGACGCAAACGCAGTAGCCGCGCTCCTTCAAATGCTCATACAGCTCCTGCGCGTCGCCAAAATAATGCGGATGCACAAAAAACACCGCTCCCATTGCACTGCGTACGGTTTTGGGGTTGAACATATCCACATTCTCCCCCAAAAAATATATATCCCGTATACCCGCAGCATTGGCAGTGCGGATGATGGTGCCCATGTTCCCGGGATCCTGCAGACCGTCCAGCACCATGACCAATGAGCCGTCGCCCTCCGGCATCTCCTGCGGAATACGCACCTTTGCCACCGCGCCCTCCGGCGCCTCGGTCAGGCACAGGCTTTCCAGCACCGCCCGCGAGACCGCTGCCGTCTGAAGACACTGCTCTGAAAGAAGCGCAAATTCCTCCGCGCGATCGTCTTGTACAAGCAGCAGCTCCGGTTTTATGCCGTTTCGGACAGCATCCTCAATAAGGCGTCTGCCCTCAATAAGAAAGCAGCCGCTGCGCCTGCGGTATTTTCGCTCCTTAAGCGCTCTTAATTCCTTTATCAGCGGATTATTTACGCTGGTTATTATTGGTTGCATTTTAATAAAAACAGCGTAATAGTTCCGTATTACGCTGAATTCCTTTGATTATTGATGCGCCTTAGCGGTTTCCACCAGGCTCGTGAAAGCCTCGGCATTGTAAACAGCCAGCTCGGAAAGCATCTTGCGGTTTACCTGTACGCCGGCATTTTTAAGGCCGTGAATAAGCTTGCTGTAGCTGATGCCGTTGATGCGGGCCGCAGCATTGATACGCGTAATCCACAGGGAACGGAAATCTCTCTTCTTGAGCTTTCTGCCAACAAAGGCATAAGCCTGAGATTTCATAACTGCCTCATTTGCTACACGGAACTGCTTGCTTTTTGCGCCGTAGTAGCCTTTAGCCAGCTTCAGTACCTTTTTACGATTTTTATTGCCGTTAACGGCTCTTTTAACTCTCATGGTTTATTATCCTCCCGGCTTATTTATACGGAATCAATCTCTTGATCGTGTTCTGCTGCGTCTCATCGACCAGGCCGCTCTGTCTCATACCTCTCTTGGTCTTTGCAGACTTTCTGCGCAGGAAATGGTTGCGGTTGCTCTTGGCTCTTTTGACCTTGCCGCTTTTGGTGAGATTGAATCTCTTAGCCGCTCCGCGATGGGTTTTCATCTTAGGCATGGTATTTTCCTCCTTGAAAATAAATCATTGTGATACGAGTATCATGGTCATATTCCGGCCTTCAACGATCGGCTTCTTTTCTATTTTGGCCACATCCTTGACCAACTCAAAGAAAGAATTCATAACCGCCAGTCCGATCTCGGGGTGTGCAATTTGTCTTGAACGAAATCTGATGGAAACCTTTACCCTGTCTCCCGCCTTAAGAAATTCATGCGCCTTCTTGGCCTTAACGCCCATATCATGCTCTTCAATGGTCACGGAAAGCTGTATCTCGTGAAGATCGGTAACACGCTGATTTTTCTTGGCTTCCTTAAGCTTTTTCTGCATCTCGAAGCGATATTTGCCGTAGTCCATGATCTTGCACACCGGCGGTACGCTTTTGGGAGCTATCAGGCACAGATCCATATTCTTGCTCTCGGCAATCCTTATGGCCTCCTGTGTGGACATAACGCCCAGCTGCTCGCCCTCTGCCGTAATTACACGGACCTCTTTGGCTGTGATCTCGTCGTTGATGTAAATTTCGTTGATAGGTACGCACCTCCAAAAAAAATATGCGGGCAAAATCCACCCGCATATAATACGCCGTATCAACGCCATTAACCGATGCTGAAACGAATTCGCACGGTGAGAAGCGGGCAGCTTCTGCTTTACTGCGTTATTATAGAGTATTCCTTTTTTATTGTCAAGCAAAATCGCCAAGCTTTATAAAAGAACTCATTTATAAATACCAAAAGCAAAATACGCTCCCAACAGACTCACTAAAGCTCTTCTCCGCGTTTCTCCGCCGCTTTTTTTACGGCGCGCAGAGTGTCCAGCACCTCCGCGAAATCCTGCGGCAGCGGCGCCGAAAAGCTTAATCTTTCGCCCGTTGAAGGCTGATTTATTTCAAGATATGCCGAATGCAGCAGCTGCCCCTCCAAAGTAAAACGCTGCTTTTGAAATCCGTACACGGGGTCCCCAAGGCACGGATGCCCGATGTGCGCCATATGCACGCGTATCTGATGTGTTCTGCCTGTATGCAGCAGCAGCCGCACCAGCGTCGCCGTACCGAAGCGCTCCTGCACCGTGCAGTCAGTAATTGCCTCGCGCCCGCCCGGCATCACAGCTATGCGTTTGCGGTCCTTCGCGCTTCTGGCCAACGGGGCGTCTATTCTTATAAAATCCCTGCTTATATTGCCCTCCACAAGGGCCAGATATTCCTTGCGGCAGGTACGATCCCGAAACTGCTGTGCAAGCTGCCTGTGTGCGGCATCATTTTTTGCCGCCACGATCAGCCCTGTTGTATCCCTGTCCAGCCTGTGCACTATTCCGGGACGCAGCTCTCCGTTTATGCCGGATAGTCCGCTCAGATGATATAAAAGCGCATTGACCAGCGTACCGTCGGGATGTCCCGCTGCAGGATGCACAACAAGACCGCGCTGCTTGTTTATAACGGCTATATCATCATCCTGATATATAATATCAAGCGGAATGTCCTGTGCCTCCAGCATTACAGCGGCGGGCGGCGGCAAAAATACGCATACGCTGTCCCCCGGTCTTACGGTGCTGCTTTTTCTGCATGGCTTTGAATTAAGCAGCACATTGCCCTCTTGTATAAGCTGCGCCGCACGGCTCCTGGAGATATCCGGCTCGTCAAGCTCCGAAAGAAAGGCATCCGCCCTTACGGCGGGATGCTCGTGCGGGCATATTATATCAAACCTTTGCATCTGCCTGTCCGTTATCCTCTTCTTCCAGCGTCTCCGGCTTCTCCTCAGGCTCGGCGGCCTCTCCCTCTTTCGCATCCGTCTCCGGCGCCGCCTGTTCTTCCTCCTGCTGCGCGCTTTTTTTCATAAAGCGTTCATGGAAAAACAGTATATATATACCCATAAGCACTGTTCCCACAACCAGGCAGGCATCCGCAACATTAAAGGTTGCAAAGGGAATGTTCACATATATAAAATCACGCACATAGCCCAAAAACGCCCGGTCGATCAGATTGCCCACCGCTCCGGCGAGCATAAGTCCGGAAGCAACGCAAAGAAGGGAATGCTTTTTTTTAAGACGAATCAGCCACCATATGAACAACGCACATACTATTATCGTAAGCGGAACGAATATCCAGCGTGCTCCCTGCATTATTCCGAAGGCCGCGCCCTCGTTTTTCTGATAACTGAAATACAGTATGTTTTTTATAATCGGTATTCCGTCCGCAACCGGGTCGGCAACCGGAACTCCGCCGAACGCCCCGGAAATCCACACCTTCGAAAGCTGATCCAGTATTATGAATATCACCGCAATAATTGTTATAATCAGCATATTATGTTCCTTTCGCGAAAACCGCCGCTTTGCCTTCTCGTGCAGCGATTGTTTTTGATATTATAACACGAAGAAACACTCTTGAAAAGGCTTCATGAATACTTTTGCGCCGCTTTGATAAAATATTCCACCAGCTTGTCTACAAGCGGCACCCCGTTATCGGCCAAAAATGCAAAAAGCACGGCAAGCAAGGCACTCAGCAGCCAAAAGCCGATACCCGTGCCTATCCCGCGCATAAGCCCCGCCAAAAAATTGCTTTTCACTATCCGCTTTTTGTCGGTAAGATAATAAATATAGTCATCAAGAGCCCGAACGGCAATAAGCCTTGCCCTTTTGATATTATGCTCCGCTTTTTTCATACGCTTATTATTTCCCGCGCATACCGTATTTATCGCCCCGATTTGATAAGACGGATGCCTTATGCGCAAGATCTGTTTTTATGCAAAAAGCGCCCGGAATTCTCCGGACGCTTTTAAGCATTTCAGTTCCAATATGTTTTGCTCAAGCCTATATTACTTCTTTTTCTTGCTTACAACCACAACGATAACCACGATGGCAACCACCGCAACAACGGCAATTACAACCGGCACCCATGGGAAGCTGTTTCCCTTTGCGGGAATGGGAGTGGCGGAAGGGTCGGCAGTTACGGCATTATCCTTGGTTTCGCCCGCGGTAGGCGCTTCGCTCTGCACGGGAGCCGGAGTGGGCGCCTCAGTTTCGCCGGGAGTGGGCGCCTCAGCATCTGCTGCCAGATCCTCAGAGGTCAGGCAGAAATCGTCTATTTCCAGAATGCCGTCCTCTTCGTTGGTGTTTGCACCGCTGAAATGAATATAATCCATAATGCAGCGGTCATTGGTCTTTTCGCCCTCAACCTTCTCATCATTGTACAGACGCAGACTGCTGAAGGGAATGAACAGCCAGCCGTCAAAGCCGGCAGGAATCTTAACGGCATAGCCGCGGTAAATAGCATTTATATCCTCGTATTCGGCATTGTAAATGCCAACGCTCTCGCTTGCAAGCAGGCAGCCGGCTTCCGCTTTCAGCTGCGTCAGCCATGCATCAGCACCGTCCGTATCCTTCTCAAGCGCGATGGAAACCTCAACGCCGCCGGTGTTCTTAATTCTCATGCCTATGTATTTGGCATTGTTGTAAAGCTCCTTTATGCCGTCAGCCGATGCCGCGGGGGATTTGTACTCATTTCCCACGGGGCCGCTGTAAGCGTAGCCGGTTTCAATGGCAAAGGTCAGCTTTTCGCCGTCAAAGGTGTAAAATGCATTGCCGCACGGTCCGACCTCTCCGCTGTATGTGGAAAAATCGTCGATAACGGTGATCTTGATATCACGGTTCTTGGTTTTTGCAACGGTTTCCGTGCCCACTGCAAAGGCGCTGAAGCAAACAAGGCTCAGCATTGCAGCAACACAAAGTGCAACAATAAACTTCTTCATACTATATAACCTCCTCGTATTTGTTTTTATTATAGCACGGAAAAATCCAAAGTCAATATGCAACCGAAATTTTTCTTTCATTTTTATCACCTTTATTTCACCGCGGCAACACACGCCCTTCACCGTAACATTTTAATACCGATTCAATATCGCATAAGCCGTAAAAATGTCCCATTCACAGGTGCAAAACAAGCAAGCTTCGGTCACCGTCCGCCTAAAAGCAAAACCGACCGGCAAAATACCGATCGGTCCGTGCAATTGCAAGTCTGTGCGCCCGTAAAAACGCATAGACGCTCAATGCGTATATTATTGCTCCTTAAGCAGATATTCAAGATTGGAAAGCTGTGCCTGCAAAATATAGCGTATTCTTCTTACGGTCTGCTCTTCCTCCTGCTTAAGCTGCTTAAGACGGTTTCTCTGCTGCTCCAGCGCCAGCTCGCCCTCTTTTACCATTCCTTCTGCATCCGCTTTGGCTTTTTCGATTATTTCTTTTCGGAGATTTGAGGCCTCCAGCAAGGACCGATCAATGGCATTTTCTCTGCTTTTATAGCTTTCGATCACGCCGCGCTGCGCCTCATTTTCGTGCCGGAGGCTGTCAAGCTCTTTCTGCATTGACGCCACCTCGCCCGCAATGCGGTCGATAAACGCATCCACCTGCTCGGCGCTGTAACCTTTTTTCGACTTTTCAAAAGTTGCCGCATTTATTTCCTGAACGGTTATTGCCATATATATCCCCCTTTACTTCCGATACACACCTGCGTCTTCCCGCATTATCTCCTGCGCGTGTCGTCAACATTGTAAAAATCGTCCGCCGGGGTCTGTTCCGTTTCATCTTCCTCCGGCCTCTCTATCTGCACATCGTTGGAAGCAAAAAGATATATGCCCTTGGATATTTTTATAACCTGGCACTCCAGCGCATATGCCGCGCCGGACATGAAATCCAGTATTCTCTGTGCATCGGAACGCTCCACCGCATCCAGCTTGATTATTATCTGCTTGTTTTGCTTAAGCTGCGAAACAAGGCTCTGCGATTCCTGATAGGATGCCGGAGCATGTATCACCATTGTGCGCGCGTTTCCCGCAGCAGCTCCGCCGCGGATAGTGGAAAGTCTGCCCCTTGTCTGTACCGATGCGGCAGGCGCGGGCGATGCCGAAGCGCGCGGAGCAAAGCTGCTCTGCTCGTCACTATCGTCATCCAATACATCCCTTCTCTGGCCATAGCGGCTCTTTGAATATCTGTCAGAACGCTCCTGCGAGGAGGAAGAAGCGCGCTGCTTGGGCTCCTCCTGTTCAAAATCATCCTCAAAATAATCATCATCAAAGCTGTCTCTGCTTTCCTTGGGCGATACGCCGATAAGTTCCAGTGCCTTTGAGAATTTGCTCATAACTACCTCCGGTATGTATAATATTTCGTTTTTTGCGGGCCGGTATCTCCGTCCCCTTTATATGTTCACATTTAAGCCGTTGGGCTTGCTTTCTCTGGGGCCGAATAATGCGGAACCCAAGCGTATCTCCGTAGCCCCCGCCAAAATTGCCTCATAATAATCAGCGCTCATCCCCATGGAAAGCCTGTCCGCCTCCGGGAATACTTCCTTTGCCGCCGGCATAAGGCACGCCGCTTTTTCAAAAGCCGCAACCCGCTCCTCTTTGGAAAGTCCCGGCGGTGCAACAGCCATAATACCGCATATGTTAAGGCTTTCAAACCTTTTCATATTAAGACAAAAGGTCCCAAACTCCTCCGGCGCGACCCCGCCCCTTGCAGGGTCGTCGTTCAGGCGAACTTCTATAAGCACATCCAGCCTCTTCCCCGATGCCGCCGCTCTCCCGTTAAGCTCGCATGCAAGCTCCTCTCTGTCCAGCGACTGCACGCAGTTTACCCTGTCAATTATATATTTTACCTTATTTCTCTGCAATTGTCCAATAACTTGTATGTCAAATCGCTTATCAAGGCTGTCAATTTTGTCCATAAGCTCCTGAACGCGGTTTTCACCGATGGAAAATATACCGTAATCCGTAAGCAGATTTATCTCCTGCGGCGATCTCGTTTTAGTTACGGCAATGATTTTCACCTCATCGCTTCTGTGTGCCTCTTCCAGCGCCTCTTTTATCCGCTGTTTTACCCCGCGTATATTTTCCGCCAGCTGCTGCGGTGTTATCATCCTCTCACCGTCCTTTTTCAAATCCCCGCGTTATAAACGCATCCTGCCCGGTTATTTTGAATACACCTTGGAATCCTGATACAGCTTGCCCTCCTGAACGGCCTCCACTATTGCTTTTCCTCCCGCAGAGGCAACAATGTTTACCTGCACCTTTTCCTTTACGCCGTCAACATCGGCATATATGTAATTTCCGTCATATACCGTCTTTACAATATAGCTCTCCGGCACGGTAAGCCCCGTATATACCGGCTGCTGCGCCAGCCTGAGCACACGATGCTCCAGCAGCGGCTCCACACTGCAATCGGTTTTTATAATCACTGCCTTTGTGCTTCCGCTGCCGTTTACCGCCACGACCTGGCAGGCATATTCATTTTCAGCTGAATAAAGCGTAAGCGTCCTGCCCGGCTCAACATCGCCCTTCATTACGGCTGCAAAATAAACGCTGCCGTCCAGTATTATCCGCACCACAAAGCCGTTGCTGCTGTTGACATTTTTGTATACATTTCCGCTCTCCAGCAGCTTTCGCACATCCTTCACTTCCAGCCCCGCAGCCGTGTTTGTGTTTATCCCCGCGTAGGCTTCGTTCAGATACCACGATACAAAGCCGTTGCCCACGGCCCTTATGGGCACTATCCAGTCGTTAAGCGCATTAAGCCGCTCCTGCTCCTCGTCATACAGGCTTTGCAGCTGCTCGTCCGCCGGATAGTTTTCTCTTATATAATCCTGCCTTTGCGAAAGTATGCTTATCAGCCTGTTATTAAGCGTTATATAATCGGAAACGGCCGAATCAAATGTCTGCAGCTCGGTAAGCACCGTATCTATCGCAATGGCATATTCATTAAGCTCATTTTGATAAATATCTCTAAGCAGCACATCATTCTGATAGCTCACAATGCTCTGCCGCAGGCTGACATATGCCTCAAATGCAGCAGTAACATAGCCCTTTTTATAATACTCCCCTATAAGCTCCTCAGACTGCACCGCGCTGTTGTTCGGAACGGAAAAAATCAGCCTTTCATTATCGGGAAGATCGATCTGCGCTTCGTTGAATATAACCGCGCAATCCAAAAATTCAGCGGAAGAAATACTGTCCCACTTTACTCTGGCCGTACGCGGAAGGGCAAAAAACAGCGTCACGGATATAATCAGTGCCGCAAGCGCAAAAAGAAAAATATAAAACTTTGCACCCACGCGTCTTCTACGGTAAACCTGTTTTCTCCCTCGCATTTTCATCCTCCGTAAATTATAAATAATATACTACAAAATCGATATATTATCAATATAAAAATGCGTACGAATAGTAAAATCTTTTGCCTTGTTTTGACACATCCCGCCCCGTCCGGCTCCATGTCCGCAAACAAAAGCCGCTTTGAATAAATAATTCTTGACAAGCCTCCGCCTATATGATATAATCACTGCCGTTGTAAGAAATCTGGGTGTGGCGCAGTTTGGTAGCGTGCTTGAATGGGGTTCAAGAGGCCGAAGGTTCGAATCCTTTCACCCAGACCAAAACCGACAGGTATCGCGGTATATCTGCCGGTTTTATTTTTTATTTTTATTACCGCACATTTGCATTTACCGTATTCGCTGCATGCTTTGTCCTGTTGACATATCTCTGCCGCCGGCTTATAATTTTTGTGTATTTCATTTTCTATCTGCCTTCCGGCAGATCACGGCTTTTCTTTTAATTTAATTCAAGGAGAAAAACAATGCTGAAAATAGAACATCTGACAAAATGCTACGGCGAACAAAAGGCCGTGGACGATCTTTGTCTGCATATCGCCCCCGGTGAAATATACGGCTTTATCGGGCACAACGGCGCCGGAAAAACCACCACCTTGAAATCCGTTGCCGGAATACTGCAATTTGACAGCGGCGAAATATTTATAAACGGTCATTCCGTAAAAACGGAGTCTCTGCAATGCAAACGCGATATCGCCTACATTCCGGACAATCCCGACCTGTATGAATATATGACGGGCATAAAATACCTTAACTTTATTGCCGATATATTCGCTCTTGACGCCGCCGCCCGAAAGGAGCGCATAGAAAAATACGCCTCTTTGTTTGATATGAACCGTCATCTTTCCCAGCCAATTGCCGCATATTCCCACGGCATGAAGCAAAAGCTTGCAATAATTGCCGCCTGGATACATTCTCCGCGGCTTATCCTTATGGACGAGCCCTTTGTAGGCCTTGACCCAAAGGCCTCCTACACCCTCAAGGAAATGATGCGCTCCTTCTGCAATGACGGCAACGCAATATTCTTTTCCACCCATGTGCTTGAAGTGGCCGAAAAGCTGTGCGATAAGGTTGCAATAATCAAACGCGGACGGCTCATACGCTCCGGCTCCATGGCGCAGGTGCGCGGCGATGAAACACTTGAGGATGTTTTCCTTGAACTGGAGGAAAAACCATGCTGAAAATTCTCGTAAAAAAGCAGCTTACGGAAATATTCCGCAGCTATTTCTACGATGCCAAAAACAACAAGGCCCGCTCCAAGGGCGCAACCGCTGCATACCTTTGCTTTTTCGCCGTTTTGATGATAGCGGTGCTGGGCGGAATATTCGCCTTCATGGCGTTTTCCCTCTGTCTGCCGCTGTCCGCTGCCGGGGCCGACTGGCTCTATTTTGCCGTAATCGGGCTTATAGCCATACTTCTTGGCACCTTCGGAAGCGTTTTCAGCACATATTCCGAGCTGTACCTTGCAAAGGACAACGACCTTCTCCTGTCCATGCCAATACCCGTTAACACCATTATTGCCTCCCGCCTTTTAAGCGTATATCTTATGGGGCTTATGTACTCCGGCGTGGTTATGCTGCCTGCCTCGGCGGTTTATTTTATCACCGTCTCCGCCGCTCCCGGAATCATTCTTTGCTCTCTGCTGTTTTTTGCGCTAATATCAATATTCGTGCTTACACTTTCCTGTCTTCTTGGCTGGGTGGTGGCAAAAATCAGCCGGAAGCTCAAGCGCAAAAGCATAATAACCGTGTTTGTATCCCTGCTGTTTATGGGCGCATATTATGTCTTTTATTTCAAAGCGCAAACCGTCATTGACGGACTGCTTGAAAATATAGGCCTTTACAGCGATAAGATCAAAAGCGATGCACTGCCTATTTATGTCTTCGGGCGCGCCGGAGCCGGCGATCCCCTCTCCCTTGCCGCAGCAGCGGCCGTGGTGCTTATTCTGTTTGCTCTTATGTGGCTGCTGCTTTCCCGTTCCTTTTTCAACCTCGCCGCCTCCTCAGGCGCCGCCGCCGTCAAAGGCGGCAAAGTCACCGTTTCCAAGCCCAAGAGGGCATTTTCCGCCCTGCTTGCAAGGGAATTCCGCCGCTTTGCCTCAAGCCCCAACTATATGCTCAATTGCGGGCTGGGCATCATTTTGCTGCCGTTAGGCGGAGTATTCTTTGCCCTCAGGGGCGGAACACTTACCTCGCTGTTCACATCGCAGCTCGGGCTGCCCGGCGATATACTCCCCGTTTTCCTCTGCGCCGCCGTATGTCTGCTTGCCTCCATGAACACCATTTCCACACCGTCCGTATCTCTTGAAGGAAAAAGCCTGTGGATTATGCAGTCGCTTCCCGTTAAGCCCCGGCAGGTGCTGGGTGCAAAGCTGTCAATGCAGCTTATTCTCACGCTTCTGCCCGCAGCGCTGTGCATAGCCCTTACCGCCATTGCATATCAGTACACTGCCGCCTCTCTCCTTGCGATAATTGCTCAGACCTTTTCCTTTGTACTTTCCCTGTCCGCTTTGGGTCTGGTATTGGATCTTAAAATGCCCAACCTTAACTGGACAAATGAAACAACACCCATAAAACGCAGCATCAGCATATTGCTTATCATGCTATGCGGCTTCTTCGGGGCGGTAATAACCGCAGTTGCCGGCTTCCTGCTGGTGCCGGCCGGGCTTAACGCCGTCCTTTATCTCTTCCTGCTTGCCGTATTCAATCTGCTGCTTTCTGCTCTTTGGCTTGCTTGGCTCTGTAAAAAGGGGTGCCGCATTTTAGGTACGCTTTAATACAAGCACCCATTTGCGCATCATAAACGCTGCACAGCCAATGCTTTTCCCGGCCTTTGGTATTTTTCAAAAATACCAAAGGCTGTTTTCTCTCTTCTCCCCGTCTTTTTTCTCCTCTTTCTCGGCTGCTGTGCCTGTCTTCTCACCGTTTTCCTTCATCTGGCGCGCTATGCGCATTCTTGCTTCAATATCCGAAATATATATTCCCTTTACGGCCAGCGCGTCCATAACCGCCTTCACCGTTTCTTCCTTCTGTTCCTCCGCCGGCATGTCTGCATATAATGCCTTAACATACTCTATGCAGCTGCAAACCGTCCTTTTTGTGGTTCTTCCCTTCGTGTGGCGCGCCGCCGTCTTTTTCAGCATCGCCGCTGCCGCACCGGCAACTGCCGTTATCACCGCATAAAGCATCACCGTTCCGTACTCCCCTATAAAGCGTGATATAAAGCTCATCTCTAACCTCCTGAATATTTTTTATTCTCTGATTTCGGCCCGCCTATGCATATTTTTTCATCCAGCGCATATAATGTTCAGCGTACAATCAATTTTGCACGGTGCTTCGACTCTGCTTCACATGCCTTCTGCCCGGAGCATTTTACTTTTTATTTTTATTTCGATACTGTTGACTTTTGCGTCTCAATTGGTATATAATGGTATTAAGATATTTGATAGTGCAAATCCGACCCTGTATGCCAAAATCCGACTCACCTTTTGTTTCAGCACGAGAATAACATGTCGGGCCGCTGAATGCAATTGCCATAATTTTACTATTGCCCGGTAAAATTTTAACACCCCTTGGTAAAATACGAACAGCACCTCGGTAAAATACGAAAACGGAGTTGATATAATTGCAAAACACCTTTGAAACCAGTCGAAAATATCTTTTAACCCTCAAAGAACGCTCCGGCATGTCCTGGGCCGAGCTTTCCGCTGCTACTCAGCTTCCGGATTCCACCATCAGAAAAATTTTCAGCGGAGACACCTCTGATCCCCGCCTTGAAACAATTTCTTTGATCGTCACTGCCATGGGCGGCTCACTTGACGATATGCTCACCGGCCAACCACTTCAGGACAGCAAGCCTCCCGACGCCGAATCCTCCGTTGATCCCTCCGACAGCCAGTCCGAAGCGGCTCTGCGTCGTGCCTATGAAAGACGCCTCTTTGAAGTCAAAATGTCCTCCGAGCGCTATATCCGTTCTCTTAAACGGGATAAGCTGCTGCTGTTTATAATATCCTGTACTCTTACCGCCATACTGCTGCTGTTTCTCGCCCTCGATCTTGCCCTCGGCTCCGCCGGTTGGATAAGATACTGACCGCCATCTGCGCCCCATTATGCTTTTTTCTCGTATTCCGGGCACAGCCTGCATAAAAAACAGGCACAGCCGATAGCCGACCATGCCCGCACATATTCCGTATTCTGTATTTAGTCTTGCTTAAAACCGCCTTATCCTTTTACAATGCCGTACTGCGCCCCCGAAGCCGGGGTGATCTCCGCATTTTTATCCGTTGCATAAATTGTATTTTCTTCACACCATACGCTGTATATTCCTTCCGATGCAGCTTTCTTCACACTGTCCGTGTCCAGTGCAGCACTTGCATATACGGGCAGCATTTTCAGCAATACTTCTCCGCAGCCCGCCGTATGGGAATAAAAATACATATCCTCCTTTGCCGCATAGCAAAGCCCGTCATTCACCGAAAGATACAGCCCCGTAACGCTGCTGTCCGCATATTCGTAGCGATATGTTCTGTCTGCCTGCGCATCCGGCCTCAAATGAAAATACACTGCGCTTGCCGGCGCATCAAATTTAACCTCCGCCGTCTCAATGCGTTTTCCGTTCTCACGGTCATATACCGAAGCGCTCACGCTCCCGTTTTTGCCAAGGCTTGTCGAAAAACCCTCCTCGGAGCCGAGAATCCCGTTTTCAAACCCGGCATTTCGCAGCGCTTGAGCCGCATGATCTATCATAAATGCAGTGCGCATCCACCACAGGTCAATAAATGTTTCAATGCCGTTATCCTTTGCAAACCGCATATAGTCCTGCGGTATCTCCAGTCTTACGGTATTGCCGCTGCTAAGTACCAGCCGAACATTCTTTATATATCCGCTCACCTTCTCAAAATATCCGGCAGTGTCTGCGTTTCTTCGCGGATCAAACCTCGCGGCTATCACATCATCCTCCGAGGAAAACAAATTATAATAATCCGCATACAACGGCGCTAAAAAAATCTGTTTGCTGTCATATTTGTTTATCAGCTCAAACACCCTGTAAAGCGGCTCATCCACTTCTATCTCTTCATTGGGGTGTGCGTTTATATATGCCATATTGTGCACTGCCCCGTACTGCACGGTAGCATCCAGCAGCCGGTACATTTCCACACACGCGTCGGTGTACACCTGCATTACTGCCTTCTTCTCCGCACCGGCGGACATTTCCCCCGCGCCCAAATTATACCGCAGCACCATTTCGCTGTCACAAGCCGGCAATTCGGACGAGGATGCCCTTATTGTCTGCCATCCCTCATCGCCGTGCACCAATTGTGAAAATGCATACCCGAAAGCAAGCCCCGCCACTATTATCGCCACTATAACAATGGCCAGCCGCAACGGCCATCGCTTGGACGATAAATTCACCTTTTCAACGGGTTTGAGCTTCGGCCGTGTATCCTTCGCATTACCAGTCGTCTTGCTCATCAAAAACCTCCGATATGTTTTTTTGCCGGTGTTCCCGTCCGTTTCGTGCTTTATATCCGCAGTCCATTCCACCGCTGTATGAAAAAAGCCGTGCACTCAAAACCCTGATTGCATAAAAATGCGAATCGGAACCCCGGTAAAAACAGGGCGTCCCCTCCGGGACGCCCGAATAAATTACAATAGAGATGTAAGCAAAAGCAGCAGATACAGCACTATTATGCCTCCCAGAATTCCAAGCCCCCACAGCGTACCCTTTTTGCAGGCCTTGTAATTTCTGTAATACTTAAAGTGCTTGAACAGCAGCCATCCTATCAAACCGAATATCGGAAGGAAGAATGAACCGACGCTGTACCACTTGTTGCCGGTATCGTGAACCGGGGCATCCAGCACATACTGCTCTGCCTCCAGCATTTCCTTTTCCTCGGCTTTTTCTCCCTTTTCTTCGGCGGCAGCATTTGCCAGCTCCTGTTCGGGAGTAAGAATCTTTATGGATTTTAGCGGCTCCCCTTCACGCTGAGCCTTGTATGCCTCAATCTCGCTGCTGCTGCCGAATACGAAATGGTTATGCCCTATATCGGTAAGCACAGGCTTTTCCGTGCTGTAATCGTGCACCGACGGATCATAAGTAAACAGCTCCTTGTGCTTCTCCAGCTTCGGATCCGGAATCGGAATTGCCGAAAGCAGTGAGCGTGTATACGGGTGCAGCGGATAGTTGAACAGCTCATCAGCCTCCGCTATCTCAACTATATCGCCCTTGTATATAACGCCGATACGGTCGGAAATAAACCGTACTATGGAAAGGTCGTGTGCAATAAACAGATATGTCGTGCCGCGCTCCTGCTGGAATTTTTTCATCAGGTTAAGCACCTGCGCACGAATGGAAACATCCAGCGCGCTTATAGGCTCATCCGCCACCACCAGCTCCGGCTGCATTACCATTGCACGCGCAAGACCTATTCTCTGACGCTGACCGCCCGAGAACTCGTGCGGGTATCTTGTCAGATGCTCCGGAAGCAGACCAACTTCATTTATGATCTCCTCCACCTTGCGCACTCTTTCCTCCTCATCCTTGAACAGATGAAAATTATACAGGCCCTCGGAAATTATATAATCAACGGTCGCGCGCTCATTAAGCGATGCCGCCGGATCCTGAAACACCATCTGGATGTTTCGAATCACTTCACGGTCCAGTGCCCTTGGCAGCTTTCCGGATATCCTTACGCCTTTATAATCGATTTCGCCGGCAGCACACGGGTTTACCCTTATAACCGCCCGTCCGATAGTTGTTTTTCCCGAACCGGACTCACCCACAAGGGAAAATGTTTCTCCGCGGTAAATGTCGAATGTTGCATTCTTAACCGCTCTTACCGCCTTCTCACCCTTACCGAAGGTGATATCAACATTCTTCAGCGACAGCAGTATTTCTCTGCCGTTTGCATCCACCGGGCCATGCTCCGGCAGCCGTGAAGCGCCGCGTCCGCTTTTCTTTACCGCCTTAACTGCGGCATCATTTTTCATCTCAGACACCGATATCCCCTCCTTATCAAATATTGAAGGCTTTCATCAGCCGTTCGTGAATGTCCGTAATAATCTCCGGTTTTTCCACCTTCGGCGCTCTTGGATCAAGCAGCCAGGTCTTTGCATAGTGCGTATCCGTCACCTTGAACATCGGCGGTTCCTTTACCGTGTCGATCTTAAGGCAGTACGGGTTGCGCGGCGCAAACGGATCTCCCACTATCGTATTATACAAAGACGGAGGCGTGCCGGTAATGGAATACAGCTTTGTATTGCGCTGCGCAAGCTGCGGCAGCGAGGAAAGCAGTGCCCAGGTATACGGGTGGCGCGGGTCGTAGAACACCTCTTCCACCTTACCCAGCTCCACTATCTGCCCTGCATACAGCACGGCTACGCGGTCCGCAATATTTGCCACCACGCCAAGGTCGTGCGTAATAAACACGATGGTATACCCGAATTCCTTCTGCAAATCCTTTATAAGCTTAAGTATCTGCGCCTGAATCGTAACATCCAGCGCGGTTGTAGGCTCATCGCATATGAGGATCTTAGGCTGGCAGGAAAGCGCAATTGCAATAACTATTCTCTGGCGCATACCGCCGGAGTACTGGAAGGGATAGTCGTCAAAACGCTTTTCCGCATTCGGTATTCCGACCTTTTTCATAAGTATCATTGCTCTTTCGCGCGCTTCTACCTCAGAGCAATGCTGATGCTTGATAATAATCGAAGTAATCTGCTTGCCTATGGTTATTATCGGGTTCAGCGAGGTCATCGGATCCTGGAACACGGTTGCAATCCGCTTGCCGCGAATCTGTCCCCAGTCCCCGCCGTACTTAATTTTTGCAAGGTTCAGCACGCAGGTGCCGTGCAGCTGCTTTTCATTCTCGTCAAGATATTTAACGCGGAAGGCAACGGTGTCAAACACCGCATTGCGCTGCTGCTCGTCGTTAAGGTCAACTCCCATGCGCATTGCCTTACCCAACGCCTTGAGCAGGCCGCGTATCAGCTGCATGCGCTTATATGCACCGTAACGCCCTACCGAAAGATATATCTCCTTTGCAAGCACCATGTTGCGCTCCATTGTCTGCGCATCCGGCTCCTGCTCCGTTTCTTTTACATATTGCGCCTTGAGCTTCAGCATTTTTTCGGCATATTCCGCCTGATATGCAGCATCCTTCTTAAGCGCGGCCTTATGCTCCTTAATGGCCTGCTTCATTTCCTTGCCCAAAGCATTTATTTTGGCATTCTCCGCATCGATTTCTTCGTTCGCCGCTTTTATCTTGTCCTTTTCCGAGGAAGCATAGGTCTGCTTGCGGTTATACGCTTCGGTTCTGCGGAACAAAGCTGCATTGATCTTTTCCTTGTATGCCTGCTCATCCTCATCGCTTAAGGACATGCGTATCTTTTTGTCATGCTTAAGCTCCAGAATCTCCTTATAGGTGTCCGCGCCGAATTCCAGCGAGGAAAATCTGTTCAGCTTCCTGTATGCATGCCCCACTATCGAGCGTTCCGTGCGTCCCTTGGGCACACAGGTGTCTGCCAGCTCTTCATCGTTGAAAATTATATTTCCGTTGTCGATAAAGCCGTTGTCGTCCAGCATTCCCGCAAAGGTCTTTGTAAATACCGATTTGCCGGAACCCGACTCACCTACTATGGCAATGGACTCATTTTCGTAAATATCAAGAGATATCCCGCGTATGGCGGTAAGTATCCTGCCGCGCACCCGGAATTTTACAAACAGATCCTGAACCGAGAGCAGCACCTTTTTTTCATTTGCATTGTTGTTTTCCATTGCGCGCCTCCTTACATATGCGTTCTGGGATCGGAAGCGTCACCCAGGTTCTGACCCACCACATACAGCACAACCGTTATGATGGAGGCAATAATTACAGGGCTCCAGAACTCCAGCTCCCAGCCCGGCGTAAGCATCGAGCTGTTGGACATCTCTATCAGCTTGCCCAGCGACATATCCTTAAGACCCATACCTATAAAGGAAAGGAATACCTCGTATGATATATAGGACGGAATCTCCGTTGCAATAAGAGTCACTATAATGGAGGTCATAAACGGCAGTATGTTGCGCATCGCTATCTTCATAGTGGAAGTTCCCAGACACCTTGAAGCAAGGTTGTATTCACGATCTCTTATGATTATAACCTGCGTTCGTATAAAATAGGCTATGCTCATCCATCCCGTGATCGTAAGAGCAAATACCATCGTCCAGAAGCTGGCCGACATTATCATTATGAACACCGATATCAGCAAAATGTACGGCACATTGCCTACAATATTGTATATCGGGTTCATTATCATATCGAATTTCTTTGAAAAGCCCCATATTGCACCTATTACAACACCCATTGTCATGTTGATAAGGGCGCACACGAATGCAAGGGATATCGATATTCCCGCACCGTACCACACAGCATCAAAGGTGGATTCGCCGGAAGCGCCGCTGCCCAGCACCCACTTGAGCGAGGAACCGAAGCGGTTCATCGCCTCAGTTGGCGTCAAATGGAAATTGGAAGGCTCTAAAACATGAATGTACGGGTCTATCTCCGGGTCATAATGGATTATTGCCGGATAGATATAAGCAAACATTATTATTATGGCAAGCAGCGCAAGAATGATAATGTTTATCTTTTTGCGGAAGAATACCCTGAACACGGAGTGCCAGTAGGAATACCGCGGAGCGGTTATTTTTTCGGCGTCCACCGCACTGTTGTCCACCGGGGAAAACAGCTCTTCCTCCGTCATTCCAAGCTCCTCAAGATTTATTTTCTGCTCCACTATGCTCACCTCGCCTTCTCCGAGAAGGAAATTCTCGGGTCAACCATTGCCATAAGTATATCGCCCAGAATCAGCGACAGCACGCTCAGCACCGAATAGAACAGCGTAATGCCCACGATTACCGAGTTGTCATAGCGCGATATCGCCTCTGTCAGCACATTACCTACACCGGGAACATAGTAAACGCGCTCTGTAATAATCGCACCTGTAAGGGCGCCCAGCACGCTTGCCGGTATTCCGTGTACTATCGGAATTATCGCATTTTTAAGAATATGCTTGGAGAATATCTCCTTTTCCGAAAGACCGCCCGAACGCGCAAACTTAACATAATCGGAATTCTGCTGGTCTATCATATAGCGCCGTATCCATTTCATCAGGTTTGCAACCGACGGCAGCGCGAGGGATACGATAGGCAGAATATAGTAAAGCGGGCTGAATGTATCAGTGCTGAAACGGACATATTTTTCAAGCCCTGCCTTCGCACCTATGGCCTTGAACATGAATATATACGCAAGGGACGGCACCGCCATTATAAACACAATATATATGGTGCCCAGCTTGTCCGCAATTTTGTCCTTGCGGCGCGCCATCAGTATGCCCAGCGGAATTCCCAGCAGGTACGCAAGTGCCACTGCAATAATACCAATCACAAAGGAATAGAACATTTTGGATTTGCCGCTGAGGTTCTTTGCAAGGTTGGTATAATCGTCCAGGAATCTTTCCTGATTAAGCTTAGAGGCAGTCAGTGAGCCCTCTACATAAGTAGCCGAATGCAGATCGCCCGCCGTTTCCTCCTGGAAGCCGGTAGGATAGGTCACCATGGAAAGCACCTTGTTGCCCTGCGTTTTTGTCATTGTGTCAAACACATCTTCGCCGGGGTTGATGTTGTAGCTGGTTGCAAGATTTATTGTAATAAGGTTCTGATGTATAAACGGGAACTTATCGTCAAAATACAGCAGATACTTGTGCTTCGTGCCATTGCCCATAATCGCGGGGGAGAACTTTTCTCCGCCGTAAACCGGGTCATGCAGTGTGAAGGTCAGTCCGCGCTCCCCTACATCGCCGGAAGCGTAGTGAATGTTGTCCACCGTAACAAGTCCCGTAAGATATTTCCAAAGCCTTGTGGTTATCGGTATGTCGCGGTATGCAAAAAGCAGCTGCTTTCCGCCAAGCACCGGCTTTGTGGAGGTCTGCATCTTTGCATCCACGCGCTGCACCGTATAGCCCTTAGACTCATAATATTCGGTAAATTTTTTAACATACTCCGAAACAATTTCGGAATCTCTATCCGGCTTAATGCCGAATGCAACCGCCTTAACGCGGGTTTCTTCGTCAATTTCTCCGTTTTTCTGAAGCTCTAACAGGTAATCGGCATATGTAATATAGTCAACATAGCCGTATTCCTTCCATTTTGTGTATTCGTAAGCGATCCTCTCGTTGCTCACCTTGTGGCTGTAGTTCGGATCGCCTGCAAACACCATTTCTCGGCTCATGCAGGTATATATCAGAATCATAACGATAACGACGATCGCCAGAACGGATAGGAGCCCCAATAAAAGGCGCTTAATCAAATACTTACTCATTTTTTCGTACCACTACTTCATTTTTTGTGTCCGGTATGCAATAAATTAAGAAGGGAGAGGCGAAACTAAACCAGCCCCGCCTCTCTCGCCTTACTTCTTATTTGATGATACGGTTGTACCCTTCATCAATTAATACAGACCGAAAGACTTCGTCATGTATCCGGCGCCGTCCGGGAGAAGAGTATCAAGATAGGTAGAAGGATCGCCGTAGTCAGGTCCCCAACCGCTGTTGGTGTTGATGTGATAGTTAGCGCCCTCGCCGCTGGTGAAGCGATAGGTAGCAGCCAGGTACTCCTGCTGAGTAGCGGAGTTAACCAGCATGATCTTGATCTTGCCGCCCAGCGCATCCTCAACAGACTTCTTAACGGCATTGGCACGGTTTACATACACCGAACCCTGCGCATATACGGGGTAGTCAAGAATGATCGGCTTCTCGGCGGAAACCTCAACGCCCTGGGCCTTCAGCTCGTCGATAGCCTTGTTCAGCTCTTCAACGGCAGCCTCAACATTGTACCAGCCGTCAAAGCCCTTGCTGGAGCCTGCGCCGCCTTCAGCGGTGGGATCCCAAACCTTCAGGTGGGTTCCGTCGGCATCGATCTGATCCTGCATGATCTTTCCGTAGAAAGTACCTACCGGATAGGTCATGTCTTTGCCGTTGATCTTAACGGTAACCTCTTCCTCCATGGACACAAAGTCGCCGGGGGTGAAGCTGTTGATCAGGGAAATGGGAGCCAGATCCTCGCCTACACCCGCTGCATTGTAAGCAACACGGTTGATGGAGAAGGACAGCGCTCTGCGGAAGTGCACGTTGTTAAGAGCATACTTGGCTCTGATCTGATCCATAGCGCTCAGAGTGGACTTCATAGCGTCGGCATTGTCATAGTTGGCAAATGCGCTTCTGTTCAGGTTGTAGAACGCCACGAACGCAGTGGTGTCAGGAGCGGAAATGTATCCGTACACATCGTACCAGCTCTTGTCGGTTCCGTCAACCTTGGTCTCCTTAGCGGAAACCAGAGAAGAGGAGTTCAGGCCCGCGCCGTCAAGAGTGCCCGCCATCATGTCATTGAAGGTAGCAAGCGGATCCTTGCCGTCATAGAACTTCCAGTTGATGGTCTTTACATTGATGTTGTCCTTGTTCCAGTAAGAGGGGTTAGCGGTAAAGGTAACAGAGCTGTCCTTTACATAGCCGCTGATTACATACGGACCGCAGTAAGCAATGCTGTCCGGGCCCTTGCCGTACTTGTAGCTCTCGGCAGTAGCGTCGAACTCGGTGCCGAACTTGCCGCCCAGCTGCTCATAGTAGCTCTTGCACATAGGCTCAAAGATGTTGTAAGCCCACATGGTCGGGAAGTAGGGAGTAGCGCTCTCCAGCTCATAAACCAGAGTGTACTTGTCGGCAGCCTTAACGCCCACAGTGCTGAAGTCGGTGTTGGTCTTGGCAATATACTCGTTGGCGCCTTTGATAACGCCCTGAACCAGGTACTCGTTGCCGCCCGCAGCGTCCAGCATGTGCTGGAAGCCTGCCACGAAGTCCTCAGCGGTCAGCTCGCCCAGGTCGCGCTTCTCGCTGTCCACCCAGTGAACGCCCTCGCGAAGCTTGATGGTGTAGGTCTTGCCGTCCTCGGAGATGGTATAGCTCTCTGCCAAAGCGGGCTTATGAACGCCCTCAATATCATACTCATACAGGCCGTCAATGGTGTTTACCAAAGCCTCGGTATCGGAAGCATAGGAGGTAGCCAGTGCGTCCCAGATCTCCACATTGGAGGTGAAAGGAAGTGTGTAGCTGTCCTTGAGCTTGTAGCCCTTGCCGGCAAGGTAGTCCTTAGCCCATGCCTCATAGGTGCCGGTGCCCTTCAGCTCGCCCCACTTAGCCTTCATCTCGTTGCGGTGCTCGGCAAGCAGCGGAGCTCCGTCGATAACAAGAGCCTGATGGAATCTGTCCATATCAGCGCCCCAGTTGGCGTAGTCGAAGGTGTAGGGAGCCACTCTGCTTATAGCATAGTTGCCGCCCTTAGCCGTCATGGGCAGGAAGGTAGCCAGCTGAAGCAGCTTTGCCTCGGCAATAGCCATCTTCGCATAACGCTCGGAAACACTCTTGGAGTTCTCCTTCGCGTCATTATACAGAGCCATGAACTCGCCGAAGTTTGCGTCATAGATCTTCTTGGACGCATCCAGCGCTTCAAGGCCGTCTGTCAGATCCTTAAGCTCTCCGGTGGATCCGCTGGGGCCGGCCGACGGCTGAGTAGTCGAGGACGGATTGCAGGATGCCAGAAGAACCACTGCCATGCACAGAGCAAGCAGCGAAACAAGAATCTTCTTCGTCTTCATCTTAATCACTCCTTAATGAATTTTCCATATTACCCCCGCCCGATTCTCCCGTGAAATGAAATTTCTCTGTCGTCCTTATGCAAAACAGGCAGGAAAACCGTTTCCTTCGGATCACGAACGTAAACTAATATGATTATAATTATAATACTCGTACCTCTCTGATTTGTCAATAATTTTTTTGCATTTTATACGCATTTGAAACTCATATTTTGAATTTTTTTGCTTTGCCTTCCTTCACGGTATTTTGCCCCGTTTCCCGCTATCCCGCGCTTTTATCGAAACCGTCTTCCCGCCGTTTTCATACTATTTGCAGGAAATCCCCGTTCAAATTGCATTTTCCCGTTTTTCGCTCTTCTCACCGCCTCTGCCCGCCTCTCCCGCTTTATTCTCTCCCTCTTCCCCGCCCGTCCCCGTGCTTTTTCTCGCCGCAAAAGCCGTTTTCAAAAAACAAAAGGCACGCCTTTGCGTGCCGGAGTATAAAGCAAAACCGGCGGGTACCTTCTATACCTGCCGGCTTATGGTGATCCATCCGGGAGTCGAACCCGGGACACCCTGATTAAAAGTCAGGTGCTCTACCTACTGAGCTAATGAATCGGATATTGGCTGGGGAGGAAGGGATCGAACCTTCGCGTGTCGGAATCAAAATCCGATGCCTTACCTCTTGGCTACACCCCAATGAACAGGGATTGTTAATATAATAATGGGGCGAGTAGTGAGATTCGAACCCACGGCCTCCAGAGCCACAATCTGGCGCTCTAACCAGCTGAGCTATACCCGCCGTTTCAGCTATTTTGGTGCGCCTGGAGGGATTCGAACCCCCGACCCACGGCTTAGAAGGCCGTTGCTCTATCCTACTGAGCTACAAACGCAGGAAAAAATGGAGCGGGTGATGGGAATCGAACCCACGCAACCAGCTTGGAAGGCTGGGGCTCTACCGTTGAGCTACACCCGCATTTTTCCTTTCGGAAACATCGGTATTATATTATAGCCGTTTCCATTTGTCAAACGGTTTTTTCGCAAAATTTCTTTTTCCGCTTTCCCTTCCGCTGCGCCTTTTTTCACGCGCAGCCCGCCCTGCGCTTTGCGCCGATATTCGCATGCCCCCTTCCCTGCAATCTGCACATGCACCGATTTTTATATAACACTTAATATAATATATGTACGGCGCGCAGCCCGCGCCGTTTTTACCGCCGTCACACAATAACCGATATCCTGTGTTCCCCCGGCGTTATCGCAATGCCGTCCGCGCACGCCTGCCCGTCCATTGTCAGCCGCGTGCTGTCGTCACTTCTCCGGGGCGGATTATGATATCTTATCTCATAGCTTGCCTCTCCTATCTCAATATGCAGCCTTGCGCTTTGCATACATGAGGGGAAGCACGGGGAAATATCCATCCTGTCCCCCGCTATCCGTACCCCGAAGATATCCTCAAGCACCGTGGTAAAATACCACCCCGCTGCCCCGGTATACCAGCTCCAGCCTCCGCGGCCGTCCGCATAAATGTCCGCAGAAAGTACATACGGCTCATTTCCGTAAAGCCCTTTTTCCTCCCGAAACAGCGGAGAGATCATCTCCAGTATCTCCCACGCCTCGTCGCCGAAGCCCGATATTGCGAACGCCTTTGCCAGCCATACCGCGCCGTGGGTATACTGCCCGCCGTTTTCCCTTATCCCCGGCGGATAATCATTTATATACCCCGCCCTCTCGCTGCGGGGCGTGAACGGCGGCGCAAGCAGCCTTACAAGCCGCTTCTTTTCCTCCTTAAGCTGCCTGTATGCGCTTCTTATGCCGCACACCGCGCGATCCTTATCAGCAAATCCGCTTATTGCCGCCCACGCCTGGGATATTGAATCTATCCTGCACGCCCTGCTTTCCCTGCTTCCCAGCACCTCCTCCGATGCCGTAAATGCCCGCAGATATCTGTCCTTTTCCCACGCATTTTCTTCCAGAGCCGCAAGCAGCTCCCGGCAATACTGCGTCAGCTCCTTTACAAAGGCCTCATCCCCGCGCGATGCCGCAACCTCCTCAAACATATCGGCGCACGCCAGCGTAAACCAGCCCAGCCACACGCTTTCTCCCTTTTCATCCTTTCCAACCTCATTCATTGCATCGTTCCAGTCGCCGCCCCCCATAAGCGGCAAGCCGTGCTCGCCCTTGGTCATGCTGATCCTGAACGCTCGCACGCAGTGCATATACAGGCTCTCCCTGAGCCCGCTTATCCGCGCCCTGCCGTAATAATCCCCATCGCGCTCTTCCCCCTCAAGATAATACGCCTCCTCGTCAAATATCGACATATCGCCGCTGTACTTTGCAAAACGCGCCGCCACATAAGGCAGCCACAATCGGTCATCCGATATATGCGTGCGCACGCCCAAGGTTTCATCATGCCACCAGTGCTGCACATCCCCCTGAATATACTGGTGCTGCGCACATTCCAGAATATGCTCTCTCACCGCCTGCCTGTCATAATACATCAGGCACAGGCAGTCCTGCAGCTGATCCCGAAAACCCGCCGCGCCCCCGTACTGATAATATCCGCACCGCGCAATAAAACGGGAATTGTACACCTGATAAGCCAGCCAGTCGCTAAGCAGCGCGTCCCTTTCCTTTGTTCCGGTTCTGAACCGTATTCCCTGCGTAAAGGCCGCATACGCTCCCACGACAGCACCGCACAGCCGCACCGCTTCCCGCGCCCCAGTCGCCTCCGGCGCCGGAAGCCCTGCTTCTTCAAAGCACAGGGAAAAGCACAGCTCCGTCTGCTCATTTTTTTCAAGCACCGCTTCCCTTACGGCGCACATGCAGTCGCCGTCGGACGCGGAAAGCCTCATCTCCGGCGCACATAAGCCGCCGCTGCCCAAAAAAGCCCGCGAATCACAGCCTGCCGCTTCTCCGCCCGTAAGATACAGCGCCCTGCCGCCGCGCCTGCATACAGCCGCGCTCCCCGCCGTTTCATATATGCAGTATTTTTTATCATACCGATAGCTTTCCCCTATAAACGCATCCGCATAAAATCCTATCCGCAGATGCCTTGTCCGCCCCGACACATTTTTCAGCTGCACAATAAAATGCTTGCGCGGCTTATCCCTTTCAATAAATACGGTCTGCACCGCCTCAATCCCGAAGCCGTCGTAATAGAACACGCTTTTCCCGAAGCCGTGCAGCACCGCATGCTCATCCCCCCTGTCAATAGGCGACGAGGTTACCGTCCACACATTTTTATCTTCATCCTCTATATAAATTATCTCCGATGCCGTACTGCGCACCGGGTCGTCGGCCGGGCGCGTAAGCCCGGTAAGGCGGGCATTGTCGCCGAAGGTATAGCCCGATCCGTTTTCCGCCACAACGCTGCCCATCCCCTTTTGCGCAAGTATATTGCACCACGGACGCGGCGTGCTTCCCTTTATCATATACCCCTCCGCGCAAAACCCGGGGCTTATATATTCAAGAACGGAAGGCATATCCGCCGCGCCAAGCGCGGGCAGCACCGGCTTTGGCTTCTTGAAGTGCGCCCTAAGCGATAGAAACGCACAGTCCGCAAGCCGCGCAAGCTCTGTGCAGAGCTTTGTCTGCGCCGCATGTCCGCGAAAACGCGAATTATATTCTTTTATAATCTCCCGCACTTTTGCCTCATGCGCCACCTCTGCGGCAATTATCACATCCGCTCCCTCATTGCCCGCAAAGATCCCTATATAACCAAGCAGCGCTTCCAGCCCCGGCAATTGCTCATCGCCCGTTACGGTAATATATGCAAGCCTTCTGCGCCCGCTTATTCCCATGCCGTAAAGAATTTCCGGCCCGCTTATATGCTCCCCTTTTTTCTCCGTTGCATAAATATCCGCCGCCCTGCCGTCCGTCTTTTCCGAGGCTTCTTCCGCGCGGATTTGCTCCGCGCCTTTTGCCGCCCCGGCTCTTCCAAGCAGCATTGCGCAGACCGTGCGCAGATACTCTCTTTGCGCACCGCAGCCAAAGCCCGCTTTTCCGGCAAGCTCTCCGGCCAGCCTCTCCTGCATGCTCCGCAGCCGTTCTCCGCTCAAAAACTCATATTCCCGCAGCCGTTCACAGACGCTCTGACGGGAATATCCGGCCGATATTATCACATCGCCCTCCCACAGGCCCTCGCCGACAGGTACGCATACGCCCAGCATCGCTCCGCACGGCGCCTCAAAATCCTCCTCGCTTCCCGGATATGCGCTGTATATGCTTCCGCGCTGATAAAACGCCTGCCGCGAAGTGTAATACCGCGCTCCGTTGTCAGAGCAGATAATGCCCGCCGCAGCCTCCGCGCCCTCACGATGGGTCCATACCACGGCGCCGTCCCCCTTCTTGGCCATCAGGAATAAATCGTTATACTGCGGATGAGCATAATATTCTTCTTCCCGCGCAAGCAGCATATCCGCGCCTATAAGCAGCATTCCGCCGCCTTTTTTTGCGGATACCGAAAAGTGCAGCTGCAAGCCGAAGCCGTCGGCAAGCGGATATATATCGCAACCTATATCTGCCGTTTCCTTCGAGGCAAAGCATCTCACTCCCCCCATTCCGGCCTGTATTTCCTCCCAGTACACCTCCCGGCAGTCCTCATTATGCATAAAATATATATGACCGCCCCGTTCAAACCCCTGCTTTGCCTCCGGCACAAGGGTAATGCCCTCAAAATAAAGCGCAAAATGATCCCGGAAAATATCCGCAGTCAGCCCCGCATAATTCAGCCGTGCCGCGTCAGTCCCGCTCCATACCGTTTCCGCCTGTTCGCCCCTTTTTCCGTCAAAGGCGCGTCTGTGCCCGGCAGGCATTTCCTCGCAAAGCAGCAGCCTGCACGCCGAAGTATCGGGCCGGCTCATAAACGCCTGCCGCACCGCGCCGTCCCACAGCGCATTGCACAGCCCCGCGATTATCATGCCCTGATGATGCGCCATGCAGCATTTTACCACTCTCGGAGGGTCAAACCTGTAATCAACGCTTTCATACATCCCGTATTTCCCGGCAGCTCCCGCCGCGGTAAAAGCTTCAAGGTTTTCACATGCTTCCTTAAAGGCATATTCCATTCCGATCACCGAGGCATACGGGGCAAATATCGGCCTTGCCTCTTTGCCATCCAGTGCAAGACAGGGCAGCCCGAAGGCGGAATAGGAATAATCCCCATCCCCGTTTATATCCCCGCAGCAGCTCTCTGAAATGCCGTAGGGCGTCCCCAGCCTGCGCGAAGCCACAATATTCCGCCTTATCACCTCAGCGGCCGATGCTCCGGCCAGCGTGTCCGACCCCGCCTCCAAAAACAGCAGCGGCATAAGGCTTTCAAATACCGTTCCGCTCCAGGACAGCAGCACGCTTCCGGTATCCGTGCGCACGCATCGGCGCCCCAGCCGGAACCAATGCTGCGCCGGAACACGCCCAAGCGCTATTGCGGTATAGCTGCACAGCAGGTTTTCCGAGGCAAAAAGGTCGTATCTGCCCGCTGCGGCAGTGCCGCTTTGAGCATTTATTCCTATGCAGAACAATCCGCTTTTCCCGTCAAAAAGCAGCTCCAACCTCTCCGCCTCCGCTTCGCGCCGCATTCTTTCGGCTGTTTCAAGCGCCCGCTCCCCCTCATTGCCTTCCTGCGCAGCGCAGGCCCTAAGCGCCGCAATAGCAAACTCCGGCAGCTTAAGCTCCCTGTATTTTTCCTCCGTTATCCATTGTCTTGCCTCTTTGCCCGTCGCAGCCCGCAAATCGGCACATATTCCCTCGTGCCCTTCCGTCATTGCCTCAATAAGCAGAGCGGCATACTCTCCCGTTTCATCATCGCCGCTTTTTCGCTTTGCCGCCGTCCTAATAAGCCCCGATGCCGCAAGCAGACAGGCACAGTAATTGCCGCAATCCACCGCCGAAACAAAATCGCCTAACCGCTTCCCGGTTTTAACATCATACCAGTTATAATGACATCCCCGATATTTTTCCAGTCTCTCGGCAGCGGCAAGGCACTCCTCAATAATTTCAAGGGCAAGCGCAGCGGGCAGCAGCCCCGTATACATTCCGCAGGCAAGCGCAAGCAGCGCAAAGCCTATATTGCTTACGGAAGTCCTCGTGCAGAAGCCCTTGTACGGCTCCTGCTGATAATTATCCGGCGGAAGCCGGTTGCCGTTATTGCACGCATCATAAAAGAATCTCAGCGTCCTTATAAACAGCACGCGCAGCGCCCTATCCTCCCTCGCTCCCGCACGCTGCTTCGCCGAAAGCCTTTTTTGCGAAATATCATAGTAAATAACGGGTGCAAAGCCGTAAAACGCGCATAAAAGGCAGCAAAAAATCACATTTGCCCACTGCGCCGTATCCGGCACAAGCCCGGTGCCCGCCGCTGCCGCAAGCGAAATAAACAGCAGCACAAGCCCGAAAAACGGCGCTGCCCAGAACTGCGCAAAATATTCCCTCCTGCAAAAAGACGCTCTCTCTCCGTCGTTCCATTGCAGCAGCCTGCGGGAATGCGTCACGCTGCGCCACAAAGCCTTGCCCACGGCACTTGCGGCGTTTGCTCCGCTGCACGGCAAAAACACCGCCTCCAGCCCGGCGCGAACAACCCCTTTCGCCAAGGCATTAAAGGTCTTATCCGCCGCCCACACCCGTTTAGCGTCAAAAGCAGCCGGCAAGGTCTGTGCAAGCAACAGCAGCAGCGGAATCACGCAAAACAGCGCATACAGCCCTATCGCCGGCAAAAACGCCGCCGGTGCCGCCGCAAGCAAAATCGCCGGCACCGTGCATACAAACAGCTCCTTAACGGAATCGACGCAATTAAGCACCGTACAAAGCCTGAAGGAAGCCGAGAATTCCCGTCTGCCCGCAAGAAACAGCAAATTCTGCCAATCGCCCCTTATCCATCTGTTGCGCCGCGACAGATATGCCTCCGCAGTTTCCGGCACCGTTTCCGCCGCTTCCGCCTCCGGGCATTTTATGCACCCCAGCAGATCTCCCTCAGCCTGGTCGTGGCTCAGTATCCGTCCCTGCGGAAGCACGGCGCATGCCTCAAGGTAGGCCTCCGCCTCAAACAGCCCCTTCCCGCCGAAGGGCGAATAGCCCGGCTTACACAAAAGCTCCCCTCCGGCCGACGGATAAAACGGCATCATGCCGTCGGAGAGCGCCTTTTCCAGCGCCGTTGTGCGCCTGTACGGAAGCCCTGCGGTAACACTTGGCTGAACCATGGGTGCTTTGCCGTTTTTCCGCTTTGATAACGGATGCAGCGCCGCACGCATAAGCGCGAAGGCACACCCCGGCACAAACACCGTATCCTGATCTGCCGCCAGTATAAATTCACAGCCCGCAATATTTTCCCCGCCCAGAATAATTCCGAATTCGCTGCCGTCCTTTTTTACAAGATATCTGCATAGCGCCTCCAGTGCTCCGCGCTTGCGCTCCCTTGGCTCCCCGCTGCCAAGACGCACCACCGCCGCAAAACCGCTCCCGCGCTCGTTCAGGCGTTCTATCTCTTCTTTTAATGTCTGCAAAACCACTTCCCTGCTGTCGCTCCGCCCTCGGCAAAGGAAATCCCCCACCAGCACACAGGGTATGCCGGGATTTGCCGCCCCCATACGCTCAAGTCCCGCCAGCTGCCTTCTGCATTTCTCCCCCGTGCTTAAAATGCAGGACATCGCTATAACGCATTTTTTCTTTTCAAGCGCCTCCGCCCCCTCGCGCAGCATGGGAGTTTTCTTCCCCTGTATTAGTCTTCCGGCGACAGCATAAAGCGGAGCGCGTGCTGCAGCCGCCGCAAGGGGCAGGTTCAGAATTTCCGCTGCCCACAAAAGACCGCCCTCAATCGGCAAAACAGCCGCCGTCAGCGCCTCCCACATAACTATAAATGCAATATACAGCCCGGCGGCGCCGATGCGCTGCACCCATGCCCGCCTGCTGTCCGTCATTTTGCCAAGCCCCGCGCTTTTATACAGCTTCTCCTGTCCCTCTCCGAGCAAATAATATCCCATCCCGCTCTCCGGAGTACCGCCCTCCCGGCACAGCTCATCAAGCAGCTCCGTAACGGATACGCATTGCGCCTCCGTTTTTGCTTCGACAAATTTTTTATGCGTTTTTTTAAGCGTTTTTTGCCCGTTTTTTATGCGTTTTTTATCGCTTTTTTCACTGTTTTTAACGCAATTTTTCGCCGTTTGCTCCCGCCCGTCACCCCGGCCCATGTCCCAAAGTAGCCTGTACAGCGCTCTTCTGTACTCCGCACGCGTTGCGTCATCGCTCATTTCATACCCTTTGTCCATCATGAGCCACTTTTCCTGAATGCACGCCTTTTCCGCCGCAATTATAGCCTTTTTATAGTCTTTTGCGCATAAAAAGCCCACTAATTCATCAATCAACACCGCATTTTCCGTACATTTAACACTATATTCACTTATAAAGTTCTCTTTTCTGCAGCCGTTTTTTTCAAGCGCCGCCTCGCCGATCCTCGCGGTAAGCCCGATATTCTCGCACATTTCCGGCCCGGTCAGCACCTGGTACAGCTTCTCACCGCTCTTTGCCACCCTTTCCGCCAGCTCTTCCCCGGATATTTTCCCGTCGCAGCACGCCCTCAGCTCCCCCTTCAGATCGGCGAAAACCCCCGTTTTTACGGCAATTTCCGCCGCTGCCGCACTCAGCAGCTCCGCTGCTGCAAGGGGCAGACATACCGGCAGGGCACAAAGTGCATATGCGGGAAGGCTGCCCGCCCCCAGCAAAATCGCCAGCTCGTCATTCTCCGCTCCCTTGCGCAAAAACTCCCGGCACGCGCCGTATACCCTGCGCCACAGCGCGCCGGAGAGCCGTATTCCCTCATTTTGCGCTCTGCGCACCGCAGCAGAAGCGCTGTCGCAAACGCGCACCCTTTCACGGCACAGCTGTGCCACGGTGTGCGCAAGGCTCGGCGCAGCCTCCTGCGTTTTAATCAAATACAGCCTTTTTTCCAGCAATAATGCCGTTTTTATCTCCTTTTTCAGCGCTTTTGAACAAGTAGTTCCCGTATTCGACCTGCACGCAAGCATAACAATTAACGACGCAGCCGCCAGAGCCAATGCAATAAAAAACATTTTTTGCCTCCTGTTTTTATATTGCTATTATGAACATTACAGCGCTTTTTATCCCTTTTAAGCCCCGGAAACAAGCCTATTGACGCATAAACCGCAAACAAAAAGAACGGCAATGCACGATTACCGTCCTTTATTTTATATTTGATTTTTATCTGTCTCTTATACACATCTCCGAGCCCACGAGACAGGCAGAAATCTCG
>ERZ1026780.27-NODE-27-length-126694-cov-11.847851_pt1 | contig 126694 bp, 92 predicted proteins | sample MGYA00380126_ERZ1026780 | MGnify/ENA primary metagenome ERZ1026780 (study PRJEB33269, sample SAMEA4719762) | human gut metagenome | biome: human-associated habitat; feature: organic feature; material: feces | place: Cameroon | collected 2013-10 ... | reverse complement strand
CCCCACCACCTGACCAAAAACCCACCCCACCACCAAGTCCGATAGGTCTGATAGGTTCGATAGGTCCGACAGATAGTCCACACAACAAAAATGGACGGAGACGCCCTTTTTGTGGGGCGAATCTGTCCATTTTGATACCCTTAGAGGCACTTCCTTTCGGAGAGTGCCACCCTAATAGCTCAACTATTAAGCGTTCTTAGCCTTCTCTACGATAGCCTTGAATGCTTCAGGGTTGTTCATAGCGAGGTCAGCGAGCACCTTGCGGTTGATTTCGATACCTGCCTTGTGAAGCATACCCATGAGCTTAGAGTATGAAAGGTCTTCCAAACGTGCAGCTGCGTTGATACGTTGGATCCAAAGAGCGCGGAAGTTGCGCTTTTTGTTCTTACGATCGCGGTAAGCATAGGTCAAACCTTTTTCCCAAGTGTTCTTGGCAACGGTCCAGACGTTTTTGCGAGCGCCGAAATAACCTCTTGTAAGTTTAAGAATCTTTTTACGTTTAGCTCTTGAAGCAACGTGATTTACTGATCTTGGCATTTTTTTAAATTGATTTTGAATGTTAGCGGCACATTATTCGTTATTGTGCTCTTAATGTGCTAAACACTCGGTTAATAAAAATGATAAAAAATCTCTTTTTGATTAAAATAAAAAACTAAGCTCTAAAAAGCGAATTACTTCTTAACGAGAAGAAGGCGGATAGAGTTGAGGTTAGCCTTGTCCACGATAGTAACGTGAGTAAGGTTTCTCTTTGCTTTCTTGGTCTTCTTAGTCAAGATGTGACTCTTGTAAGCATGTTTTCTTTTAATCTTTCCTGTTCCGGTAAAGGTGAATCTTTTTTTGGAACCGGAATTAGTCTTAACTTTTGGCATTTTTTTGTTGTTATTTAAAAAAAAGTTATTAATAATCGGAGGCAGGCACTTACCAAGCCTGCTCTCCTTCTTTCTTCTCTAAAGTAAATTACTCTTTTGGAGCTTCCTCTTCAGATTTGGGTTCGGCTGGCTTTTCAGCTTTCACCTTATCCTTTTTTGGAGCATCTTTCACCTTCTTTGGCGAGAGCATGATGGTCATGCGCTTACCTTCAAGCACTGGCATCTGGTCGAGCTTGCCGTATTCTTCGAGGTCGTTGGCAAAACGCAGCAAAAGCACCTCGCCTTGCTCCTTGAAAAGGATTGAGCGTCCTTTGAAGAACACATAGCTCTTCACCTTGGCACCCTCTTTCAGGAAGCCGATGGCGTGTTTGAGCTTGAAATCGTAGTCGTGCGCATCGGTTTGTGGTCCAAACCTGATTTCTTTCACTACTACCTTGGTGGATTTCGCCTTTTGCTCCTTCAAGCGTTTACGCTGCTGGTACTGGTACTTTTGATAGTCCATTACACGGCATACGGGTGGTTGCGCCATAGGGGCAATTTCAATAAGGTCGAGCTCTAAATCGTCGGCAATTTTAAGAGCCTTTGCGATAGGATAAATTCCTTCTTCCACATTATCGCCCACCAAACGCACCTCGCGAGCGCGAATTTGGTCGTTGATTGCGAGTTCGTCTTTATCCTTTTTCTGGTTGCCGCGAAATTTGTTTCGTCCTGCTTGTGGGCGAGGTCCGCTGTTCATTGGTTTGCGGGGCCCACTCCAAAATGGTTTTTTCTCCATCAAGTAATTTTAATCGTTATTATTTCTTCTTCAATACGGCTGCAAAATCGGTCTGTTCAGCAACTTTCGCATTGATTTCGGCTGCAAAGGTAAGAATTTTTTCTGAACCTTTATCACCTTCACCCTGTTTTCTTACAGAAACTTCCTCATTTGCAGCTTCTTTTTCACCTACAATGAGCAAATAAGGGATGCGCTTAAGTTCGTTGTCACGGATTTTGCGTCCAATTTTTTCGTTTCGTACATCGATAGCCGCACGCACGCCTTGCTCGTCAAGAACATCTACCACGTGCTGAGCATATTCGTTATATTTCTCACTAATTGGGAGCACCACGCACTGGTCTGATGCGAGCCACAATGGGAGGTGACCAGCGGTGTGTTCCAAGAGCACTGCCACAAAACGCTCCATTGAACCGAATGGCGCACGGTGAATCATCACCGGACGGTGCTTCTGGTTGTCGCTACCGGTGTATTCCAAGCCGAAGCGTTCTGGCAAGTTGTAGTCAACCTGAATGGTACCGAGCTGCCAACGGCGACCGAGGGCATCTTTCACCATAAAGTCGAGCTTAGGACCGTAGAATGCGGCTTCGCCTTCAACCTGGGCTGCCTGCAAGCCTTTTTCTTCGCAAGCCTCGATAATTGCCTGTTGTGCCTTTTCCCAAACTTCGTCAGTACCCACATATTTTTCCTTGTGGTTAGGGTCGCGGAGCGAAATCTGAGCCTCATATTCAAAGCCGAATGTCTTGAACACGAAGTTGATGATGTCCATCACAGCGAGGAACTCCTGCTTGAGCTGCTCTGGTGTGCAGAACAGGTGGGCATCGTCTTGTGTGAAGCTGCGCACACGGGTAAGACCGTGAAGCTCACCACTTTGCTCATAACGGTAAACGGTACCGAATTCAGCGTAGCGCAAAGGAAGATCCTTGTAGCTGCGTGGTGATGAACGGAAAATCTCACAGTGGTGAGGGCAGTTCATTGGCTTGAGCAAGTATTCCTCACCTTCTTCTGGAGTGTGGATTGGCTGGAACGAGTCCTTGCCATACTTTGCGTAGTGGCCAGAGGTCACATAGAGGGTTTTGTTACCGATATGTGGGGTGATTACTGGCAAATAACCATATTTGCGCTGAATCTTTGAAAGCATATCCTGCAAGCGGTTGCGGAGCATTGCGCCCTTTGGCAACCACAATGGCAAACCTTGCCCCACATTCTGCGAGAATGTGAAAAGTTCCATTTCCTTGCCGAGCTTGCGGTGGTCGCGCTTCTTTGCCTCTTCGAGCATGGTGAGGTATTCATCGAGCATCTTCTTCTTTGGGAAACTGATACCGTAAACACGCACCAACTGTGGACGCTTTTCGTCGCCACGCCAGTAAGCACCGGCGATAGAGAGCACCTTCACAGCCTTGATAGGCTCTGTGCTTGGAATGTGTGGACCTTTACAGAGGTCGGTGAAATTGCCTTGGGTGTATGTGGTGATGTGGCCATCTTCAAGCTCGCTGATCAGTTCACACTTGAGGGTTTGACCCTTGTCGCCAAAGCTCTTCAAAGCATCGGCCTTGGAGATGTCGGCGCGAACCACAGCCTCTTTGCGTGCCACGATTTCCTGCATCTTCTTTTCGATTTTTGGGAAATCGGCGCTTGTGATGACGTTTTCACCTGGGTCGATATCGTAGTAGAAGCCGTTTTCAATGGCTGGACCGATACCAAATTGAATACCGTCGTAGAGTTCTTGAAGAGCTTCTGCCAGCAAGTGAGCTGATGTGTGCCAGAAGGCGTGCTTGCCTTCCTTGTCGTCCCACTTAAAGAGCTGAATCTCGCCATCGCTACAAATCGGGCGAGAGATGTCCCACTCTTCTCCGTTAAATGATGCAGCGAGAATCATACGTGCGAGACCCTCGCTAATGCTTTTCGCAATGTCGAGCGGAGTTACACCACTCTCAAATTGCTTCACACTTCCGTCTGGAAATTTAATGTTGATCATATTTCAGTTTTGTTAGTTTATTCGTGCCATACAACGGCACTACATTGCATTATAAATCAAGGTGCAAATTTACACAATAATTTGGAATCCCGAAACTTTTCAGGAAGAAATTAGAGGCCACAAGTTAGAAGTTGTAAGCAAGTTTTTTCAAAAAAGGCGATTGCGCATACTTTTGCTACTGTAATGGATTATCATGTCTTCTCTGTGTGGGCTTGGATCAAGGTGAAATTTTGGCTTTTTGAGCCCCACCTGTTCTTACTTATTCTATTATGAACTGAAGCCGTTACGCTTCAAGCTTTTTATCTTTGATACATTTTGTCATGGCAAAGGTAAACAGAATAGCCCATCCAAAAAAGTCCATTTTTAACACTTTATAAATCAATGCATTAATTACATTAATAACTCATTCGTTTTAGCACATTGTAACTTGGAAGCACACCAAGTTCGCCTGCGTTGCTCAGGTCGGCAACGCCTTTCTCACGATTGCCCAGTCTGAAGTACATCAGCCCCCTGTTGTAGAATGCCTCACCCAAGTCGGGCTTAATGGCTATCGCCTCGTTGAAACTGCCTATTGCCGATGTGTAGTCGCCCATCAGCATATAGATGAAACCACGGTTGTAGAGCGCATACACACTCTTTGGCGAAAGTTTCAACACCTCGTTATAGTCGTCGAGCGCGGCAGAGAGCTTACTGTCAGACGTGCTGTGCGCAAGAAGTTTTGCTGCAGCGGCTGCATCTGAAGTGGTGGCTTGAGCACTATTCTGCACATCGCGTTTTTCAAGTTGATATTGCATATAGTAGGCGTTGGCACGCAGGAAGTATGCGAGGGTGAATTTTGGCGACAGGCCGATAGCACGGTCGATGTCAGCGATGGCGCGCTCATAGTCTTTCACCATCATATAGTCCATGGCTCTGCCGAAGTAATCTACCGATCGAGGCTTCGACACGGCAAGCATTCCGTTGTAATAGTCGATGCTTTCAAAGTGCTTGTTTATGGTGGTAGAGTCGAGTTGCACCACGTCGGCCGAAAGCACAAGCATTTTCGAGAGCAAACGGCTGTCGTTCACTTCGGTCATCTCTTTCATATAGTGCGTTTTGCCGTTGAGTTTGTTCACTATATTATAATAGGTGAGGAAGAACATAGGCATTGGCTCAATGTCCACATTCTGGTTTTGAATGCGACCACGGGTGCGGTTGTCGTATTCAGGCTTCAAACCGTTGTCGTCTTCTACTGTGAGCAGCTGGTTGAATTTCTTGATAATATCCTCCTCGGTCATAGGCTGCTCCACGCCACGCTTTGCGTCCTCAATCTCTTGCGCCATCTTCTTCTCTGCCTTTTTCGCCTCCAAATCGGCAGGATTGAACGACGACACCTGAATGCCCTTCTTCTTGAAAATGGCGATGGCACGCTCGTTGTCGCGCTGTGCACCCTTCACGTCGCCAAGCTTTTGCTTAATGGCGGCACGCTGCATATAGCCCGACTCGAAGTTGGGGTATTTCTTCAAAATGCGGTCGTAGTCGCCAAGGGCTTTGCGGTATTGCTCGGTCATGAGGTAGAGTTGCAGGCGGTTGTAGAGCGCAAGAAAGTTTTGCGAGTCGCGTTGCAGCACCGTGGTGAAGTCGGTGATTGCCTTGGCATATTCACCCACCTCGGCGTTGAGCTGGGCACGGTTGTAGATTGCCACGCTGTTTTCGGGGTCAAGGGTGATGGCATAGTCGTAGTCGCTCAAGCACCCGAAATAATCGTCGTTTTTATAGCGGAAATATGCGCGGTTGATATAGTTGTTCACGTTCTTTGGTTCCAGTTTTATCAGCGAGTCCATATCAGCTGCCGCCGATTGGAAATTGCCTCGCTGCGCCTCGATTTGCGCACGCACGGCATAGGCGGTGGGGGTGTTTTTCGATATGCCGAGGCTCTTTTGCACATACGCAAGTGCGCCCGTGGTGTCGCCGGTTTCGATGCAGATTTGCGCCAAACCCAAATACACACGTTCGTTTTTCTTGTCATGCTTTTCCAGATAGTGGAAAGTGGAGTCGCTTTCGTGATACTGCTTGAGTTGCAGCTGGCACAATGCCTTGTTGAACATAAAGTTCTTGTTGTCGGGCTGAATATCCAACGCCTTGTCGTAGTCGGTGATGGCTTCGGCAAACTTGCGTGAGTTCTGCCGTGCCACACCTCGCACCTGATAGGCATCTACGATAAACGGATTGCGATCTATACATAGCGTGGCATCGTCTTCCGCGCCCTTATAGTCGCCAAGGTTGAGCTTTGCCACACTGCGGAAGAAATATGGTTTTGCCAAATATGGCTTCACCTTGATTACTTGGTTGAAATACTGAATGGAAAGCACATAGTCCTCGAAAAAGAGGGAGTTCTGACCTATGCGCAACACCTGGTCGGTATTGATTTGCGCACCACACACCATGGCACACGCCACAGCCATCAGCGTAAATATATATCGTAGTCGAGTTAGCATAATTAAATGCAAAATTAACTCATTCCTACCACAAAACGCCCCCTCTCCACAAAATTTAATCTTTTTTATATCACAACAACAAGCCCACCCATTGCCCATACGCACCTGCGCCGACGACCGTTCACAAGCGGCTGGCAAATGCCAATTAATATTAAAAGGTTTGTGTAATTGGTGGAAATTTGCGAAATTTGAGATTTGAAAACCAATTGGCTTTACTTTATTATATGAAAAAATATATAATTGCGGCTTTGTCGGTTTGCTTTGTGTTCACTTCGCTCTACGCCGACACAAAGAGAAATTCCGACAAGAAAAAATCCGTGTATGAGAAGCAAGCTGTGTCTATTCCGATGGCTGACCAGATGGCAGGCAAGAAAGGTCCCCAAAAAGTGGCTATCACTGCCCCCGACAAGCAGCTCTATGGCGAATGGACTATTTTGAGCGTAAATAAAATCGACATCGACACCGATGAGCGTGCCTATATCTTTCTTGATTTCAAGAATGGCAATCAAGTGTATGGCTGCAATGGCTGTAATGCCATCAACGGCCGCTTTAAGCTGAAAGGCAACAAACTGTCGTTTACCGACATGATTCAGGGCGGCGCGCTGTGCTACAGCGTGACAAGCGAACAAACCATCATGGACGCTCTGGCAGAGGTGGCAAGCATGGAAATGCAGCAACTCTACAACATCAACTATCTGGTGCTGAAAAACCTTAAGGGGCAAGAGGTGATGCGTCTGCGCCAACTCAATTTCGACTTGCTGAACGGTCCTTGGCTGGTGAAGGAGATTGAGGGCGAGAATGTGCTCGACAAGGAAATACGCCTCGTTATCGACATTGACATGCGCACCGTGCATGTGCAAACCCAGCACAACATTATCCGTGGACAAGTCCACATCGACTCATCGAAGGAAAACGATGTGCAATTTGAGGACTTGCAGTATTACCACAACCAGAGCGAGGACACCGATAAGGAAACCCAGTTGCTGATTAAGCTGGAAGAAACCGTGTCGTGCAAAAAGGCTGGCAATATCAGCACCGATATGGAGCTGCTCAACACCGCAGGCGAAACCGTGATTCGCCTGCAAAAAACCGAACTGGAACGCAAAGACCTGTAACCCAAATCGGTCATTAGGCCGTGTAATGATTTTTTAGATTACTTCTTGCGGTCTTTCGGCTTTTATAAGATGCCTTTTGCTTGTTTTTAATTCGTAATAGCTCGCTATCACTCATTAAAAACAAGCAAAATTCATTCTTCTAAAATTCCGAAATACCACAAGCCCTAATGACCGATTTGGGTTTAACAACTGCAACTCAGATTTTTTGAACGAATAAAAAAACGGCTACTACCTTTCGAGGTAATAGCCGTTGCTATTTTCTGTGTTTTCTTATTATATTATATAACGAGGAATTAATCTATTGAGTTGCCCTCGAATGCATCGAGGTCGGTGAGTTCGTCTTCGTTGTAGCCGTCTTCGCCATAGAATTCTTCGCCAATGTCGTCGATATTGGTGTTCGCCACCTTTTGAGCAACCACCACATCTTCCACATCGCTAAATTCCTTTGGCGCTCTACCCTCTTTGCGAGTGCACAGTGGGTCGTGAAGCGAGCGTCCGGGAATGGTTTCCTTCAGTCGCATGAAGAAATATCTTTCCGACACCATGTCGAAAACGAATTTCAGGCGCTGACCCTCATCTTCCAAGAGTTCTTCAAGTGGGGTGTCGTCCATCAACCAAATGTCGTCGTCAGAATCCAGACCCATATCCATCACGGTCACTTCTCTTTCCTTGTTCCATTCCTCATCGCAGATATAGAATGAATCCACTTGGTCTTTGTCGTAGCCAGCAGCGTCAAGAATTGTATTTCTCAATCTCATGAATGTATCTTCGGAGTCAATCATAATTTCAAGTTTGAAATTTTCTGCCTCTTCCGAACCTACAAGAAATTTATATACCATATATATATTACCTTATCGTTTATTGATTAATTTGATGCGAAATTAATAACAAAAAACATACTCACAAACATTTCATACATATTTTTTTCTGGCTATAAATATTTTTCTTTCTACGCAACTTTTTTTTACGCATTTTTTGCAAGACACCCCTCCTAAACTCAAAAAAAACATGCCGTAGAATTTTGATATTTCCCACGGCATGTGTATATGTTTCGCCCCGCCCTACTTAAAGTGCTTCGTTGATACCGAAAATGTGAAGTATGTTTTGGGATAAGGCTGGTTCTTTAAAGTGAAGTGCCACCACTCGTTTGAATAATAGTTGAAGCCATGCTTCACCATAGCATCGTGAAGCAACTTTCGGTTGGCGGTTTGCTGGGCTGTAACGCCCTTAAACGCATAGTGAGAGCGATTGCCAAAGAAATCGAATGTGCCACCCATATCCACATCTTTAAGCGTGGCGGCATTCACAATGGTCAAATCTATCGTGCTGCCCTTTGAGTGGCCAGAGCGCTTTGCAATATAGGTGGGAAACAAAGAGGTTTTATCGTGGAATGACGGATAGAAGTCGTCTTTCATCTTCATGTCGCGCAAGTCTTTCGACCAGCGCACGAAGTGGTCAACAGCAGCCTGTGGACGGTAAGAATCGAATATTTTCAGCAAATAGCCCTTCTTCCGCAAATCATCTGCCACCTTCTTCAGTGCCTCTGCCGCCTCACGGGTGCAGATCGCCACTGGCTCTTCGTAAGCATCAACCCTGGTGCCCACAAAATTGTAGTTCGAGAAATAACGCAATTCCACCACCGCATCAGGAATATAGTCGGTGATTACCACGAAGCCCGAAGCATCATTTGCATTCTTCGACTTCGCTTTCCTGCTATAAGTGTGCTTATGCTTTGCACGCTCTTGTATGATTTCTGATGCCATTTCGCGCACACGGGCAAGCTCTGCCTCTCGCTGCTCTGCCTTGTTGCCCTCCGTGATTGCCGCAGACGCCGACTTGCCACAGTCACTATCCATCTGTCCATACGCCGCTGTGGGAGAGTAAAGCAAAAGCGCACATAATAAATAATGTAGAAGTATCATCTTAGTTTGTGCATTAGTGTACATTTTTTTTAAAAAAAAAGCACACACACAACCGATGTCACATTTCTTGTGTGCTATCCGTTGTGTGCGTGTGCTGTATTTTTATAGCTTAAGTGCTATCCTATTATTTGATTACGCCATATTTGCGGAACACTTTCTCAATTTTTTCAAGTGAGAAGTCCACTTGTTCCTTAGTGTGAGTAGCCATAAGGCTGTAGCGAATAAGGGTATCTTGTGGAGCCACAGCAGGAGAAACCACTGGATTCACGAAAATGCCTTCATTCAGCAGTTCGGCAGTGATGGCGAATGTCTTATTCTGGTCGCGAATGTAGAGTGGGATAATTGGTGTAGAGGTGTTGCCAATCTCACAACCCATTGCACGGAAACCATCGAGAGCGTAGTGGGTAACTTTCCAAAGTTGTTCCTGACGCTCTGGCTCATTCAGCATAATATCGAGTGCTGCGTCAACAGCTGCGGTCGATGCTGGAGTGATACTTGCTGTGAAGATATATGAGCGAGAGTGGTGACGGAGGAAGTTGGTGATAGTTTCATCGCAAGCGATAAAGCCACCGAGCGAAGCAAACGACTTGCTGAATGTGCCCATAATCAAATCCACCTCATCACTAAGCCCGAAGTGGTTACAAACGCCACGGCCGCCCTCACCAAACACACCGATACTGTGCGCCTCGTCAACCATCACGGCTGCTTTATACTTGCGTGCGAGGTCGCAGATTTCAGGCAAGTTACACACATCACCTTCCATCGAGAACACGCCATCGGTAACGATGAGTTTCACACGGTCGGGCTCGCACTTCTTGAGTTGCTCTTCAAGCGAAGCCATATCGTTGTGCTTATACTTCAAATAGTTGGAGAACGAAAGACGGCGACCTTCAATGATTGAAGCGTGGTCTTGTTCATCGCAAATGATATAGTCGCCACGGCCAGTAAGAGTAGAAACCACACCAAGGTTCACACCAAAACCAGTGGAGTAAACCATTGCGTCTTCCTTGCCTACAAAATCAGCCAATCGGCGTTCGAGTTTCTTGTGAATGTCAAGCGTACCATTAAGGAATGGAGAGCCGGCACAGCCTGTGCCGTATTTTTGGATAGCCTTGATAGCTGCTTCGTGCACGCGCTTATCATTAACTAAACCAGTGTAGCAGTTTGAACCGAACATAAGCACCTTTTTGCCATGCATATACACTTCGGTGTCTTGTTCACTCTCAATCTCGCGGAAATAGGGATAAATACCTAAAGCCTTCGCTTTCTGAGGCTCTTGATATTGTGCTAACTTAGCTTGTAGTAGCTTCATTGTTTATGTTTTGATAGATTTTATTTTAATAAAAAACCTCTGCACCCAAAAATGCAGGCTGCAAATTTACTAAATTTTATTCTATAATGAACAAAAAACGACCACAAAAAGTACAAAAAGTAACATATTTGCTTAAAAAAGGTTTCAAAATGCACACTCACACCACCACATGTGCACTCCTCGCCCCAACCCACTCCATACAAATCCCATAAGAGATTCCGCGCCTGATTTCGTTCTTTTGGTGTATGAAAGTCGCATCAGCAAGCACTCATCTACTATAAAATTTGCAAATACGAGCATTAATTGTATATCTTTGCAGCTGCAAAAAGTGTAAAATAAAATCAGTCAATGCCATTGGCTGTATAAACTATTTATCCAGAGATGAGAAAAAAGATTATTTATTTGATTATGTGTGCAATCCCCAGTGCTTTACTTGCGCAAAACACTGGAGTAGAGGGCGGGCACACTTGGATTGATTTGGGCTTGCCCAGCGGAATTAAATGGGCTTCTGCCAATATAGGCGCAAATCTTCCTCAAGACGAGGGCAACTACTATGCATGGGGCGAAACAACTTTGAAATCAGACTTCCGATGGGCTAACTATTTGCATGGAACAAACCAAAATTCGCTCACGAAATATGACAATTCCGACGGGTTGCTCACGCTTGAAGGCAAAGATGATATCGTTTCCAATGCATGGGGTGGCACATGGCGTATGCCTACCAAGGAAGAATGGGGTGAACTCCAAGAGCATTGCGTCTGGACATGGACCGACGACTACAACAAAACTGGTGTGGCAGGATATGTGGTCGCAAGCAAGAGCGGTAATGCTTCACTCTTTCTGCCTGCTGCTGGGTGTCGGTATGCAAAACAGATTAATGAGAAAGGCGTACGCGGCTACTACTGGTCGAGTTCGCTTTTCAACGCCACTTCTTATTGGGGCTCAGCCTACCAGTTGCAGTTTATTCAGTCTTATGTGAAATCCGATTGGAACCACACACGCTATTATGGTTCTTCCGTGCGTGGCGTTTGTAAGCCCAATACAACAACGAGTGTAGAGTTCACACAACCAGACCGCTCCATTTATGCGGTTGGTGGCAGAATCTATTGTGATAAGGCATACCGCATCTACGACCTTAACGGACGCGATATAACGCAGCAGAATGGTTCTCTTTCCAAGGGCGTATATGTAGTGCTGACAGAAAACAGAAGAGAGAAAGTCAGAGTATTCTGATGATATTAACCCGAATAATGAAATTTCACGAGTAATATGAAAAAGACAATAATTATTTTTGCTCTTGCATTAGTGCAGAGCATCATTCTGCCATTTTCTTCAGCAAAAGCAGAGAAGGTTCAGTATTGGGCTAAAGGTGTGAGCGTAGATGGTGGATGGTACAATACCTTTCAGTTCAGGAATGGTTGCTGGGCTGCGGTGAGTAGCAACATGATAGCATGGTGGCAAGATCGCATACAGGAAAAGTATATCTACACAGGCAAGTGCTGGGGTGCAGAAGAAATCAACCAGGAATTTGATCGCAACACCTACTTCAACAAGGGTGGCGACTATGTATATAAAGCCCTCGACTGGTATTTGCAGCAGACGCATCCTACCATCGCCTACACACGCACCAATCTTTATCAGAATTACCTCGCTGAGGGCGACTTTGATAATCCAATCATCTTCACACGAGGCTACTTAGATTCCAATGAAGCGGCAATTACCGACGTGTTGCTACGCTATTTCACTACAGGTAATTACGTTGCGCAAATTCGCGACATGAACCACGCTTGGACTTTGTGGGCGATAGAAGTAGATACCGAAACCAACACCATCACGCGTATATGGGTAACGGATTCCGTTCCCAACGACCGCAATAATCCCAAGAAGGAAATACATTCACTCGAACCAAAACACTGGAACAACTATTTCTATTTCGAACGAGGAATCTACGATGAGGAAAATGGTTCTTGGGGCTCTCAAGCCATTCACCCCGAAGAACTGACATTCTTTGGCATAGAGGACCGTTTTCTGGTTGATGCTGGCGGTGAGCCAGTGTTCACGCAAAAGGGCTCCACAGCCCCCTAAACTCCCCCGACAAAAAAAACAACAAGCGTCCCCTGCCACGCACATGGGACGCTATTTTTTCTCTCAATCGCGAAAGCGTATTCTGTTAAGCACTCGCTTCCCTACGTTTGTGCAACCTTCAGCTTGCTATTTTTTCAAAATAAACTTCTTCCTTGACCACACATTTTTCTTTAAAATTTCTTAAATTTGCACCGTACTTAACTTTTACACGATACCAAATTGACTGTAAACTATACTACAACAATGAAAGTGAAATTTTTACTATTTTTTGCTTGCCTCTGCTCCTTTATGGGGGCATGGGCACAGGATTTTGGTCTGTCGCTGAACATCTCCACGGCAAACCAAGCCACAATCGACTACGATGCCGCTTCGGGCATCTACACCATCACCACCACTGGTGAAGACCCTTTTGTGAGCATCAACGCCCTTACAAGTGCATTACCTGCCGACCAGTGCGTGCTCACCTTCGACTACCAATGCGCGCCAGCAACCACTGGTGGCTTGCAAATCTTCTTCAGTCCCACCTATAGCGAGGCACGATCCATCAAGTGCGCCGACCTCGCCAACACAAGCGAATGGACCACTTTTAGCAAGGAAATGAAAAATACAATCTCCAACCTCGGTTGGGGTGCGGCTAAAAGCGTGATGCGCATCGACTGGGGTGGACGCAGCGGCGTAACCATCAAGGTGAAAAATCTTCGCTTCCGTGAAATGAACGATGAGGAAAAGAAGAATTACGACATCACTGGCAACAAGGATGCCATGATGAAGTTCAAAGCCGCTCGCCTTCAAAACTACCTCTACAACAATGTTTACGCCTCTGCCGTGAGCCATGTGAGCGTGAGTGCCGACAAGGTGACCATCAGCGGCAAATGCGTAGGGAATGAGGATTTTGCCTTGGTTGAGGCTATGCCTAACATCGACATCACCGAGTGTAAGAAGTTTGCCCACCGCACAAGCGTGAACAATGGCGAATTCAGTCTGACGCTCGACCGCTACGCACAATACGACGGTTTCACTTACGACCGCCTACTTTCAAAATGGGCTATCGTGGGCAATCGTGGAGAAACCGACACTTTGCTCAGCCATGCACGCTATGCCGATGAAGTGACGCCCATATCTTCACCATCCAAACTCACTCCTGCCACCAAGAAGGGCGTGGGCGCAGGCCTTGGCAGCACATATATGCAAGACCTCGTTGACCTCAACGCCAAAAACATCACCTGCAACTGGGTAATCACTCAATTCATTGCCCAAAACAAAATTTGGAACAACAACATTCCATACGTGTACGGTGGCAAGCAATACTATATCAATGGCGACGAGGTTGGCACATGGGACAACCACTTGTCGTTCTACGAGAAGCACGGCATTGCCGTTAGCGCCATCATTCTGATTCCGCTTGGCGCTCCCGATGCGAGTATGCGCCCCGTGTTTGTTCACCCCGACAATAATGGCGGCAACTACAGTATGCCCAACATGACCACCATGGAGAGTGTGAACGCCTACGCCGCCGTGCTCAACTATTTGGCTAACAGATACAACGGCAGCGGACACGGTCGCATCGCACATTGGATTATGCACAACGAAGTGGACATGGCTTCCACTTGGACCAACATGGGCAATCCTCCCGAAATGGTGTATATGGACGAATACATCAAATCTATGCGCCTGTGCTACAATATCGTGCGCCAATACGACCAGAATGCGTCAATCTTGGGTTCATATACCCACAACTGGACCTACGGAGCCAACGGCTGGAACCCTAAAAATATGCTGACACAGAATGTGCGCTACAGCGAAGTGGAAGGCGACTTCTGGTGGGGCGTGGCATATCACCCTTATCCTGAGAATCTCACCAAATCCGACTTCTGGAAAAACGATACACAATCCACCTACAACCCCAACACCAAATATGTGACTTTCAAGAATCTTGAAGTGATCAACGACTGGATTCTTGCCGACGAAAACAGATACAACGGCTCAGTGAAGCGCAACCTTTTCCTCTCGGAAAATGGCACCAATTCACCGACATATAGCGAAACCGACCTCGCTCACCAAGCCGCTGGCGGTTGTTGGGCTTGGAAAAAGACAAATGCCCTCCAAGGCATCGATGCTTTCATGTGGCACAACTGGATGGACAACCGCGTGGAAGACGGGCTGCGCATCGGCCTGCACTTCTTCCCCGACGATGCCGACAACCCTGGCGGCAGAAAACCGGTGTGGTACGTTTGGGAAGCAGCTGGTTCCGACCGTGAAAACGAGGTGATGGACCCCTACAAGAGCATTTTAGGCATTGAGGACTGGCGTGAGATTTTCATGCTGGCTGAAAGCGAAGGACGCACATTCTCTGCCAACAAGGTGTTTGTTATCGAGGCAGAAGACTACGATGAAGGCGGTCTGGGCATCGGTTACAGCGCACGCCAAGGCACCGACGCAAGCGAGTATCGCCCCGACAGCAAAGATGTGGAGATTCGCCAAGGCAACAGCTACAGCGGTGGCTGGGGATTGGCGCAAATGGGTGCCGACTGGAAAGCCTACACACTTAATAAATGGGTGAACGAAGAAAACAAGACCATCAGTCGTGAAATGGCTCAAGAGAATTGGGGCAGTTGGTATAACTACTCGTTTGAGGCCGAAACTCCACTTGAGGTGAACATCTATGTGCACCACGGAGCAGTGTGGAACCAATGGGGCATGGCTGCCGGCAAGGGCTACGCACCAAGCACCACAAGCTACAACATTGCAGGTGAGCCATACCTCAACTGGCCACGCCAATACGCTGGAGCAATGGTACTTTCGCTCGACGGCACGAATGTGCCCACCACCCAAGTGTCGCGTCCTGTAGCACCAGAGGCATATCAGGCACGAGGCACTAATTTCAACAAGGTTCTCACCAAGCCCGAAAATTGGACCAGCACCCTCAGCAATGGCGCATTGCAGACCGACACCCTTTGGTTATGGCCTGTGGCTGGCGGCAACAACACCGGCAGCGCCTATTACAATGCCAAACCCGACTACAAGAATGTGCATATCGGCAAAGGCAAGCATGTGCTTCGCGTGACATCGCTTTGCGGTCCTTGGAATTTCGACTGTCTGAAAATTGAGTGCTACGAGCCATCGGGCATCAATGTGGTGCCATCTGCGGTGACTCCTCCGCTGAATGTGTCACAAATGGGTGGCATCCTCACCATCGACAGCAAAGAGACTGTAGCCATCTACGGCATCGACGGTCGCCTACACGCCACCCTCCCTGCTGGCGTAAATTCCGTCACGCTCTCCAATGGCATCTACATTCTCCGCACGCCTACCCAAGCTAAAAAGTTGATTATCCATCCATAACCAACTCCTGACACACATATCCACTAACATAAGCAACCCCTGCCACACATCAGTGCAGCAGGGGTTGCCATTTTTCTTCACTATTATAAGTTCGGGATAATCCCAAATCGGTCATTAGGGCTTGTGGTATTTCGGAATTTTAGAAGAATGGATTTCGCTTGTCTTTTAATGAGTGATAGCGAGCTATTACGAATTAAAAACAAACGAAAGGCATCTTATAAAAGCCGAAAGACCGCAAGAAGTAATCTATAAAATCCTTACACGGCCTAATGACCGATTGGGGATAATGTTAGAAGCCGAAAAGGTACCAGAATGAGAGGGGGTCGATGCCTGAAGATTCCGTTGTATCTTTCACTCCAAAGAGTTCCATCAGCAGGCATCCGCTAATTATATCATCTCCTTTGGTGACTCCTTTAGGAATGTTTACGGGTTTCAGCCCCATACTTTTTGCAAATGCTCCATGACCAATCGACTTGATGGTTGAAGGCAATTTCAGTTCATACAGTCCCGACTTATAGAAGGCACTGTCAGGTATCGCTGTAATTGAAGTACGGCTGAGGTCTAAGCGAATCAAACCTCTTTCTTGGCTGAGTTCGTTTAGATACCTGAAGTCATCTCTGTTGAGCGGACCTGTCACCACCAAATCGTTGGTAAACAATCCGTAACGGCTTGCCTTCACAGCCTTCTCGATAGCACCTGCTTTGGTATTGCGCACGGTGGCTTTTTTAGACGGCACAAATACCGAGCACAAGTCCCAAGTAGATACAGGTGTTTCACTCGCCCAATTCTCTGGACGTGTTTTGGTGCAATCCGTAATCGTATCGCTGTCAAGTGTCACCTCTTGGCTCGACAATGGGTAGCCCATTGCATTACCAATCGCCCCACGACGATAATCGCCACTTGCGTAAGCTTTTGGCAATGCCAGACACTCAAGAACATATCCATCAGCAGGAAGAACGAACATATTCACCTTAAAATCTCCTACACTCGCCGACAAATTGCCTGCCACTTTCGCCACTTTGGGGTCTTTGCTCACTACGCAGTAAGCCGTGTCGGCATCAACTAAAGGTGCGAGATACACCCTGCCTTTTGCCGTTTCTGGGTTTTTGATTGTGATTGACAGATTTTTGTAATACGAACTTCCTGCCCACGACTGCACTGAGCACAGCAAGGCGACAAGCACAAAAATCAAGCCAAAAGTTTTTGTTTGCTTCATAAAGTTTTGGTTTTTAGAGTTATTTTTTCTTGGATTTATATATCGAGTATAGTCCTCTCATCAGCATTGTGAGCACAAACAGCCACATGCCGTAGTATTGCAGTTGTGGCACAAACCACACGCATATCAGTAGCATGGCGAAAATCACCGACATTATTTTCGCATACCACAGCCAAATCTTAGGTTTGCGGACGAGCATCAGCGCAACGGGCAATGGTGTAAATACCGCCATTAAATAATTTACATACAATTCCCCCGTAAAAACCGAAGCGCAAAACATATACCAAAGTATGCACCCAACAGCCGCATTGACTCCCAATAAGCACCAGTCGAAAATCTGCGATGCACGGCACATTCTGCCCTTTACGTTCATAAAAGTCAAGAAACAGGCGATTACAAACACCATTAAGAACACAATGTGCGGAGCATAAGCGCCATATCCACTATCTTTAAATATCGTGGCGTTCGACTTGCTGTCAATCAGCGGTTTACCATTGGCAGGATTCTTAACGAATGGCAAGGTTTTGCCTATCATTTTCGGATAATACAGGTTTATCGCCTGTTTGGGCGTATCAAATTCCCTGCCCAAAAGCGTATTCCATAGTAGCCCAGTGAATGGTGCGCGTGAAAAGAAATCCTCAATAGATTTTCGCCCCGAATCTTCCAACCGTTCAGCCACATCAGGCGATGAGAACACACTTTCTTGCAATGCCGATTCAATCACGCACAGAAGCATCGAACAGCAATTGTGTTCCGACGGAGAGAATGGGAAATCGCTACCGCCGTCCACCGCATCGTCAAGGTTTGCCCACAATGCCACTTCTTGTTCAGACGTCAAATTCAGAGGATATTCTTCAGTCAGTCGGTTTTCTTTGTGCACATTATTCAGAAAATCCGATGCGAACAATCTGATATACTCCCCTCTCAATTTGCGATTCAGGTATAGCAGCACAAGGGATTCATCGTCGTTCAGCGCTGCATCAAATTCATAAACGTAGTCCACGCTCTGAACTGGGCACGACATTCGTATGGCAAGGTGTCCGCCAGCAGAATAAATCGCATCTCCAGGCGAAACCACTATCAACGAAGCCTTGATGTAGTCATCTTTTTGCATCAGTTCCCTCAAATCTGCTTCAGTAGCCCATGCCGAAAAATGCCCCATCACAAGCAAAATGACCAAAGCGAACAGCCTATTGGTCACTTGACTTATGCACATAGGTTTCCACCCTATCGGTTTGTTCTGAAAAAAACGCATTGTTTGCTGTTATCTGTGTTTAAAAAAATTCGCTAAAAGGAGGTATCACCTTTAGCCAAAATCATACCAATATTAATAATATATGTGGTTGGATAGGACAAAGTTATATTTTTTTTCGCATTGAATGGCTTTTTTCTGACACTTTTTTTATGGTATGATGAGCCGCATTTTTCGTCCGCATTTTTCGTCATTTGGCTGGCAGAAATGGTGGCAGCAGGCAAAATAGGAAAAAACAACTAATTTTGTAGCCTTTTTGACTTTCCATAACCTCCTAATTTCCACTATATTTGCATATAAGCCTCACGCAGAGCGCAACGAGGCTTACGCATAATAAAAAGTAGTATTATGATAGAAAGAAAAAGAAGAATCATAATGTTGCTGCTATTTATGATTGTAGAACGATTCTACGCTATGGCACAATCCGACAGCCTATCATCTTGCGATAGCCTGCCCAATGCGTTAAGTCCTTTAATGGTAGATGATTTAGCATCGCAGAAACTCATATTTCAAGACACACTTCCCCACTATGTGCCATTGAGCGTGGCCGACACCCTCAAAAGATACGCCCCTGGTGCCTACGACTTACCCTATTCCGTGACGGGGAAAGCATACGACTGGCATCGGCTATGGATCAACACCTCTGCGCTGAGCAGCGCATTCGTTGGCACGCTTTTAGTGCTTCAATGCCTGCCCGAAGATGCCACTTCGTGGAACAGAGCCGAACTTCAAGATGTGCCGCTTTTCAAGCGATGGCGCAACCATGTGCTAAAGAAAGGCCCCGAATGGGACCACGACAAGTTCTACTTCAACTATATTCTCCACCCCTATGCCGGGGCCGTGTATTACATGGCAGCCAGAAGTTGCGGATTCAATGCTTGGCAATCAATGTTCTACTGCTCGTTGATATCAAATGTGGGGTGGGAATTTGGCATTGAGGCGTTTATGGAGCGCCCGTCGTATCAAGATATGCTCATCACTCCGATTGTGGGCAGCCTGATTGGCGAAGGGTTTTACAAGGCAAAACGCGCAATCGTGAACAATGGTTACAGCCTGCTCGGTTCATCGCTGTTAGGCAATATCGTGGCGTTTGTCATCGACCCCGTAAACGAGGTGATGGGCTTGCTCACAGGCAATCCAGCAAGAGAAACGGCAAAGCGAAAATCCACCGATGTCACCGTGTCCTCATCACTAATAGTGCCCAACCACAAATCTTTCCGCTTCGGCCTCTCCCTCATCATCACCCTTTAGTTCCAATCGCACCGCTCCGAGTGCTCCAAAATGAATTATTTGCCTGTGGCGAGTGGGTGATGTGGGGGAAATGTTGTAAATTTGTAAGTTGATTCAAAATGTATTGGAAAGATGGATTTTAAACTTCATTCTGAATATGCCCCAACTGGCGACCAACCACAAGCCATCGACGAACTGTCGAATGGCGTGATAGAGGGTGTGCCTTATCAAACGCTGCTTGGTGTGACCGGATCTGGTAAAACTTTCACCATGGCGAACATCATTCAGCGCACAGGCAAGCCTACGCTCATTCTGTCGCACAACAAGACGCTCGCTGCCCAACTCTACAGCGAGTTCAAGAGTTTTTTCCCCGAAAACTCGGTGCACTATTTCGTGTCGTATTACGACTACTATCAGCCTGAAGCCTACATCCCTTCATCGGACAAATACATTGAGAAAGACCTGCAAATCAATGAGGAAATCGACCGTCTGCGCCTCAGCACGGTCACAGCACTGCTTTCGGGCAGACGCGACATCATCGTGGTGGCTACGGTGAGTTGCATCTACGGTATGGGCAACCCCGACAACATTAAAAACAACGCCGTGGATATAGCGGTAGGGCAAAACATCGGGCGCGATGAATTTCTGCGCAAACTCGTTGATGCCCTCTATTCACGCAACGAGATGGAACCGCAGATGGGCAACTTCCGTGTGAAGGGCGACACCGTAGATGTGTTTGTGGCTGGCGAGGAAATCATTCTGCGTGTAATCTTCTGGGGCGATGAAATCGAAAGCATCGATGAGCTGGACAAGACCACCCAACTCCCCACCGGCAAAACGATGGACAAGTTCAAGATTTTCCCTGCCAATGTGTTTGTGGCAGAAAAGTCGCACCTTGCCGAGATTCTTGGGCAAATCCATATCGACTTAGGCAATCAAGTTGACGCTTTCTACCGCGAGGCACGCCCTGTGGAGGCCAAGCGATTGAAAGAGCGTGTGGAATATGACCTTGAAATGATTCGCGAGGTGGGCTACTGCTCCGGCATTGAGAACTATTCTCGCTACTTCGACGGCAGAGAACCCGGCCAACGTCCTTTCTGTCTGCTCGACTGTATGCCCAGCGACTTCCTCACCATCATCGATGAGAGCCATGTGACGGTGCCACAAATTAGGGCTATGTTTGGCGGCGACCAGAGCCGTAAAATCAACCTTGTGAACTACGGTTTCCGCCTGGAGGCTGCCACCGACAACCGTCCGCTCCGTTTCGAGGAATTTGAAGCCCTTACAGGGCAAACGATATATGTAAGCGCCACACCAGCCGACTACGAATTGCGTCAAAGCGAAGGTATCGTCACCGAGCAGATTATCCGCCCTACAGGCTTGCTCGACCCGAAGATTACCGTTCGTCCTTCGCGCGGTCAAATCGACGACTTGCTGGAGGAAATCCAACTCCGCATCGAACGCCACGAGCGCACCCTTGTGACCACGCTCACCAAGCGCATGGCAGAAGAGTTGAGTGCCTACATGGGGCGTATCGGCATCAGGTGTGCCTATATGCACAGCGATGTGGAAACGATGGACCGTATTCAGATTTTGGACGACTTGCGTGCCGGCGCGCTCGATGTGCTGATTGGTGTGAACTTGCTGCGCGAGGGTCTCGACTTGCCCGAAGTGTCGCTCGTTGCCATCATCGATGCCGACAAGGAGGGTTTCTTGCGCAGTCACCGCTCTCTCACCCAGACGGCAGGCCGTGCCGCGCGTAACCTCAACGGCGAGGTGATCATGTATGCCGACACCATCACCGCTTCGATGCAGAAAACCATCGATGAAACCGACCGTCGCCGCTCACTCCAACTGAAATACAACGAAGAACACGGCATCACGCCACAAGCCATTATCAAGGCGCGCAATGCGATTATCGGCGTAGATACCGAACTCCAGCCAAGCGAGACTGTGGCAAAACACGCCCGCAAATACGAAAACAATGTGGTGGACTACACGCCACTGCAAAAACAGGTGCAAGCCGAGTTCCGCCCAGCAAGTGGCATAGCCGCCGACCCTGTGGTGCAATATATGGCTGCGCACGACATTAACAAGGCTATCGAACGCCTCAATTCCGAGATGGTGAAAGCCGCCAAGGAGATGCGATTCCTCGAAGCGGCACAATACCGCGACGAAATTATCAAACTCAAAGAAAAAATCGAACAAAAATAAGGCATGAAGCAACGACACGACAACGAACGCGACCACCGCATCAACAAGCAATGGCTCCCCACCACAAAAAAGGAAATCGACCATTTGGGTTGGGACCACATTGATGTGATTATTTTCTCTGGCGATGCCTATATCGACCACCCTTCTATGGGCGCGGCTGTGATTGGTCGTGTGCTGGAGGCGCATGGCTACAATGTGGCTATCGTGCCACAGCCCAACTGGCGCGACGATTTGCGCGATTTCAAGAAATTGGGCCGCCCTCGCCTATTTTTCGGTGTGAGCGCAGGTGCCATGGACTCGATGGTGAACCACTACACCGCCAACCGTCGCCGTCGTAGCGATGATGCCTACACTCCCGACGGCAGAGCAGGGCAACGCCCCGACTGCCCCACCGTGGTGTATAGCGAGATTCTGAAACGCCTCTGGCCCGATGTGCCTGTGGTGGCTGGCGGCATCGAGGCTTCGCTACGCCGACTTGCACATTACGACTATTGGAAAGACCGCCTTGTGCCGTCGATTCTGATGGAAAGTCCTGCCGACATCATGGTGTATGGCATGGGTGAGAAGCCGATGCTTCAAATTGCCGATGCCCTCAACGATGGTATGCCCATCGAGGCATTGCTCGACATACCTCAAACGATGGTTCGCCGTCCGCTCGACGAGATTCCCACCGATGGAAGCGATGTGGTGCTGCACTCTTTTGAGGAATGCCTGCACGACAAGAAAAAACAAGCGGAGAATTTCCGTAACATCGAGATTGAATCAAACCTGTGGCACGGTCACACGCTGTGGCAAGCCACTGGAAATGTGGCAATAAAGGTGAACCGCACCAATCCTCCGATGACTACCGAGGAAATTGATGCCACTTTCGACCTTCCCTACACCCGTCTGCCCCACCCTCGCTACAATGGCAAGCGAATCCCAGCCTACGAGATGATTCGCCACTCAGTGAATATGCACCGTGGTTGCTTCGGTGGCTGCGCATTTTGCACCATCAGTGCGCATCAAGGCAAATTCATTGCGTCGCGAAGCAAGGAGAGCATTATGCGCGAGGTGAAACAAGTGGTGGCGATGGACGATTTCAAGGGATATATCAGCGACTTGGGCGGACCGAGCGCCAACATGTATGGTATGCACGGCAAAGACTTGGAGCGATGCCAACGCTGCGCTCGCCCATCGTGTCTGCACCCTAAGCCATGTAGCAATCTGAACACCGACCACAGTGCCTTGCTCGACATCTACCACACCGTAGATGCAATGCCTGAGGTGAAAAAGTCGTTTATCGGCAGCGGTGTGCGCTACGACCTCTCCATGCACAAAACCGGCGATGAGAAAGTGGACAAGGTGAATCGGCAATACAATGAGGAATTGATTCGCTTCCATGTGTCGGGCCGACTGAAAGTGGCTCCAGAGAACACCAGCGACAAAGTGCTCAACCTGATGCGCAAACCCTCGTTCGACCTGTTCTACCAGTTCAAGGCCATTTTCGACCGCTTGAATGAGAAATACGGACTGAAGCAGCAAATCATTCCTTACTTCATTTCTTCGCACCCAGGTTGCACCGAGGAAGATATGGCGGAATTGGCGGCTATCACCAAAGAACTTGATTTCCACCTCGAACAGGTGCAGGATTTCACGCCTACGCCCATGACGGTGAGCACCGAAACTTTCTACACTGGTTTCCACCCCTACACGCTCCAACCAGTGTATTCGGCTAAGGCGAAAGAGGAAAAACTTGCCCAGCGCAAATATTTCTTCTGGTATGAGAAAGCCAACAAGCCCGACATCGTGGCTTCGCTGCGCCGTCTCCACCGCCCCGACCTGCTCACACGCCTCTACCCCAATAGCGGCTCCACTACCTACCGCTCCACCACCCCACAAAGGCAAGGAGCAAACGCCCAAAGGCAAAGTGCAACTACACAAAGGCAAGGCACAGCCCCCAAAAGTAAAGGAGCTACCACCCACAGAGAGGAAGCACCAAGCCGCAATAGGCGAGGCAACTACCACCCACACCAGGGTCCGACAGGCAGTTTCGTGCCAGCCCGCCCCCACAAAAAGCGTAAATAAAATCCCCTGGGGTGTAAATAAATATTGGTTATATATAGTGAGTGATTATTTGTTAATATAATCACTTATAAGGTTTTTTATCGTTTTCTCGGCATTATCTTGTCCAACTAAACTAATCAAGCGATTGTAGTCTTCAACTTCATTATCTGTGAATGTGATTATAATCCGACGCTCTTCTTTTCCAGCAATGTGAGTGTAGTTTTCAGGGTGCGCCCAAAAGCAATAACGGCAAAAATCCACATCCTTTTTCGTCCAGTTGGAACAATGCTCACAAGTCCAAGATTTTGCCCTATTCGCAGATGGACTCAACAGCATATAACAGTCAATATTCTTCTCTTCTTGCTCACCTCCAATTTCGTATGGTATTCTGTGGTCGATTTGCAATAATCGCTCATCAATTTGCTGATGATAGATAGAGCATACCGCTCCATATTTATCGACAAGTGCTTTTTTCAATGCCTGCGACAGTGCTGTGCGCCCTGCTGTCTTTTGAACTTTGTCTTCCACAAAAATAGGATTGCCAAATCTATATGCTGCAATCGTTCTTCCATCAGTCGACTTCACTCGATAGGTTTCCAAATTCACCCCACGCTCCCTAACATCTCTTGCTGCACGAGGAGCATGCTCATAACCATAGACGCGGGTCAATTCTTCCGTAGTTATGTAGCCATTTTTTATGATATGCTGTATTACTACCGAAGGACGCTTGTCCTTAATCAAGTTTAACTTACTCAAATCTTCTTCTGAAAGTTTCATAACGCTAATGATAATTGTTCATTCATCATTGGAACTACGATATTGCGTAGATTTCGGCTTAAATACAGGGCTTCACGTGTCGTTTCTTTTTTGCCCAAAAGCAGACTTTGGCTTGAAAGACCAGCGTTTAACATCACTTTTTTCAGACCCAATTCAGCAGGCAAATCATGTCCATACTGCTTATCTCCACAAGTACCGTCATAGCTGATAATGAAATCAATACCTCTACGATTCAAATCCTCCACACAATCCACAAACTCGTTGAAATCAATACCTGAAAAATAACGACAGTCTCTTGATGTGCAAACACCTTGATACGGAGGATCCATATACACGATATCACCTGATTTTGCATTTTTCGTCACTTCTCGATAATCGTTCGACATAAATTCCGTCTTTCCTTTGAGAAGTCTTGAAATCATATACACGTTCCGAGCAAGATTTTTTGGATTTGTGCCCATTCTGCGCTTGTCAGGAGATTGATTGAACATTCCAGAACTACTATAACGAACCGAACCCTTCACACAACGAGCCAGCAAATACAACATATTTGCCGCACATTGATTTCCTTTATTGAAATCTTCTCTCACCTTATAAAAGTGCTCCACACTACCACCCTCAAAAGTCAACTGCTCACACCAAACTTTAGTATAATTATCAATAAGTCGCTGAGGGTTGGTGATCGATTCCTCCAAAATATTAACAAGGGGCTTATTTAAGTCATTCAAGAGATAGCGATCTGCTCGATTTTGACTTGAAACGGCTATTGTTATTGCCGCCATGCCAGCAAAAGGTTCTATCAAACGATTGAACTTTTGGGGAATATAACGAAGTATTTGAGGCGCAAGATTTCGTTTTGAGCCTTGATACTGTACTATATGTGGTGTAGTTCCATTCATTTCAATTGCAGCTTTTTCTGCTTATCATCTATTATTAATGCTAATAACTCTAAAGCCAATAACAATAATACAAATTTAAACAAGATTCTCGAAAAAGTAAAGTTTTTGGAGAGATATAATTTTTTTACACCACTTTTGAGATTATAAACTATATGAACCAATTATTATAACAAGATACAAATTAGGGCGCATTTCCTGTGGCAAGGGCTTTTATTATTGGAGGAAAAGTCATATTTTTGTCTTTTCAAACTAAAGTAATGACAACCAACGAAACAATATCACGATATGAATATCTCAATTTACACCATCACTTCGGAACTTCACGATAAGGTGGCTATCAATCAAGCCACTAAGGAATTTTTGGGAGCTCTTGATTTTGAATACGATTTCAAGGACAGCGATTACAGCACCTACGGCGACGCTGACCTCAATTTGATATATGTGCGCACAGGCGGCACCGAGGGCGTGTTTAAGAAAATACAGCCTCTGCTGATGGAGCGCAGTTCACGTCCATTCTATCTGCTCACCTCTGGCAAAAGCAACTCGCTGGCGGCGTCGATGGAAATTCTTTCCTATCTGAACATGAACAAGTTGAAAGGCGAAATCATTCATGGCGATGCGGTGTACATCAGCACTCGCGTGAAGGAGTTGGCACAGGTAGAAAGCGCGCGCAAAAAACTCATCGGCATGAGGCTCGGTGTGATAGGCGCACCAAGCGACTGGCTGATTTCAAGCATCGCAAGCCCTGTAGCGGTGAAACAGAAACTCGGAATCGAGATTGTGAACATTGCCATCGACGAGGTGGTTGATGCCTACAATGCCATTGCCGACACGCCAAGCGACTGCGCCACACTCGCCAAAAAAGCCACCACCAAGGCGACTAAAGAGGCTGTGCCAGGTGCCGTGAAACTCTATTATGCGCTGAAAGAGGTGGCAACCCGACACCGCTTAAACGGCTTCACCATTCGCTGCTTCGACTTGCTGGGCGTGGTGCGTAACACCAGTTGCTACGCACTTGCGCGCCTCAACGCCGAGGGCATAGTGGCTGGCTGCGAAGGCGATATTCCCACCTTGCTCACGATGATGATTACCAAAGCCGTGACAGGCGTTTCGGGATTCCAAGCCAACCCATCTCGCATCGACCCCAAAACTGGCGAAATGCTGGTGGCTCACTGCACCATTCCTCTGAATATGGTCACTCGTTACGAACTCGACACCCATTTTGAGAGCGGTATCGGTATCGGCATTCGTGGATATATGGCAGAGGGGCCTGTCACCATTTTTAAGGTGAGCGGCGACCTTTCACGCCATTTCACCGCCGAAGCCACATTGGAGCGCAGCCTTGCAGAGCCAAACCTGTGCCGTACGCAACAAGTGCTTCAACTCACAAAACCAGAACAAGCCACCTATTTCCTCACCGCCCCCATCGGCAACCACCACGTTATCGTGCCAGGGCATGTGGCATCAATCCTCTCAGCCCTCCTCAACACCTAAACCCACATATACAAAATATACAAACAGCAACGGAGAATTTGCATCGCGCAAATTCTCCATCTTGTTTATATAAATAGTATCAAAAAGGTTCTACCTAAAGCCTAACGACTTTGTGTTTACATTTTTCATAAAGTACTCGTGCGTGAGTTCTTTTATGTTGCGTTTGCGCCACGGGAGCAGGAACATGAGCAGCGCGCACGCCATGCAGAGATAGAAGGTCCATGCCGACATCTCTTTAATAGATGTGAGGGTGGCTTGCACCTGTAGTTTGCCCTTTACTGCCATGGCAGCCATGTTTTGCGCCTCGGTTTCGGTTTTGCCCTGATATTGCATACCGCGCACAGTTTGATCGTAGTTTTTCGCCACATCAATGTTGGTGCGGTCGTAATCCTGTGCGAAGCGTGTCACATAATATTGTTGGCGCTGTTGTAACACTTTGGTATAAAGTGCCGCTCCGATGCTTGGTGCTATCACCATACGCACGGTGAGCATGATGCACACCCATGTAGATAAGAATCGGTAAGGCATACGCTGGTTTGCCATTGTGGAAATCAGCGAGTAGAGCAGCATCATACCGGTGGAGCGGATAATGATTGGCCACTTCATGCGCTCCAACATGCCTTCGTTTTGCACCTCATAGAACATATACAGCGCATACGCACCAATGAACAAGAAACCGAGGGCATACATCCACTTCAGGTGAACATTCTTGCGACTGGCTATAATCGCAAACACCACGCCTGCGAAATAGCCCACCATCACCCAGTTGCCCAAGGTGGCACTCTGCCAGTTGTCAATCTTCATGCCCACATTCGTAAACACATTCACAAACATGGCACTGGAGTTGGCAATCATCAGCAGGAAGAACAGCAGCACACCATAGTTAATCACCCTGAGTTTGAACACCTCCATGATGAAATACGGCGATTTCCGCGACATTTCCAGATAGATGAACAGCGCAGTGAATATCACGCACACAATAGCGGAGAAGCGTATTGACTTATCATCGAACCAGTCCAATGTGTTGCCAAACACCATCACATACACGAATGAGCACAGCATGATGCTAAACACCATCACATTGCCAAACTTGGAGAATGTGATTGGGAATTTAGGCATGGCATAGGGGTGGTATGGCATGGTGAAGAACACGATGATGATACCAGCCAGCATAAATGCCATCATAAAGTAGTACACATAGTGCCACTCGTAGGTGTAAGCCAGCCATGCGGTGAGCCATGTGCTGAGTTGACCGATAATCATAAAGAAACAGTAGATGACTGGCTGCGACACCATTTTCTCGGTGTCGATAGCGTCCCACGCTTTTTCGGTGGTAGGTTCGTTGCCTGGGGTGATATTGTTGCACGCCTCAATGCCGAAAGCATACTTGATGAGCACAAACAGGTGTGCCATCATCAGCGTTTGGCGCACGAAGCCCATGAGCAAACTGCACAGTCCGAGCACGAAAAGCGATTCGGTTTGGGCGCAGATGTTGCTGAGCACAAACAGTATGGCAAATCCCACCAGACACATCATCTTTTCGCGGCGTATGCACACCAGCTCGTAGAAGAACGGCGAGAACGCCGCCATACCTATCGAGGTGCAGAAACCTGCGAACACAATGTATTCCGACTGGATTCCAAGTCCACCCATCATCTCTCCGCTGTTGGCGGAATATACACCACTCATCGTGATCATAGGCACGAAGAGGATAATCATGAAGATGATGCCAAGTGGCTTCGGCACCCATTTATAAAACGGATAATTCTTATAATCTTCAGCCATGGCGCTTACTGCCTATCTTTTCTCTCTGCTTTCACTACCACCATCATACCAGCAGCAAGGCGGTCGTTGTCCTCTTTGCTGATGTTGGTGAAATCAATTCTAACAGGCACACGCTGCTGGATTTTCACGAAGTTGCCAGCAGAATTGTCAGTTGGCACAAGTGAATACTTTGCGCCAGTTGCGCCTGAAATGGCTGTAACTGTGCCTTCAAACACTTCGTTGTTCAAAGCATCTACCGTCATACGCACCTTCTGACCCACATGCAGATTTTCAATCTGGGTTTCCTTGTAGTTGGCAATCACCCACTTTTGATTGTTGGGGATAATGTAGGTGATAGTGGTGCCGGCGTTCACCATCTGACCTTCCTCGATGGTGCGGCGGCCGAGTTTGCCATCGCATGGAGCCACCACCACACAGTATGAGAGGTTCAAGCGAGCCATTTCCACAGCGGCTTCAGCACGCTGAATGGCGGCATCCACGTTGCCTCGGCGTGTGGTCACCTCATTCACACCCTTGTAAGCGGCTTCCTGTTGCTTTCTTGCTGCCTCAAGTTTTTTCTTGGTGGCATCGTATTCCACTTCAAGTTGTTCGAGTTGGATAGGTGTGGCAGCCTTGTTTGCCACAAGGTTGCGGTAGCGTTCAATATCTTTTGAAAGTTTGGCAAGGCGCACCTCAATCTCGTCAATCGAAGCCGAATACACCGAAGCCGAGGTTTGGGTGGTTTGCTCAGTGGCACTAATCACGTTTGCGCCCGCTCTTGCATCTTTCAGTGCGGCCTCAGCCTCCATCAGGCGAATGCGGTATTCGCGGTCGTCGAGAATGAGCAGGGTGTCGCCCTTATGCACTTCCTGGTGCTCCTTAAAGCACACTTTTGCGATATATCCCGATGCGCGCAGATTCACGGGAGTGATGTATTGCTCAATTTGAGCGTCGTTGCAAGTTTCGCTGGCAGTGTATTCTTTAAACACGTCCACCAGTCTCCACAAACCGTAGGCAATGATACCGATGCACACCAGGCTCACCACCAGGCGGCGGCCACGCAGAGGCTTAATATCCTTCTTTGTCACTTCGCCATTGCTGGTCTTGGCTTCTGGAGCTTCGTTTTCGCTCACATTTTCTTGGCAAGTTTCTGTTGCGGTCACCTTTTCTTCAGGTGTTTCTTTTGCACTTGTCTTTTCCTTATTTTCCATATCTTAAGTCTGTTTTTTTTCTAAAATCTATCTTATTTCTAATGTCTAAATTCTTACTTCAACTGCTCCAGTTGACCAGTGAGTTTCAGCAGCGAGAGGTTTGCCACCTTATAGCGATAGTAGGCGTTCAGGTAATTGTTCATCGCCTCGCTGATGCGCATTTCGTCTTGAAGAACCACGGTCATTGAGGTCACGCCCTCCTTATATTGATAGGCTGTGACGTTGTAAACGTCCTGCGCCAGCGTGTAGTTGTCGTACTGCTTTTTGTAGTTGCGTTGGCAGTTGTTCACCTCGCTCACGGCGTTCATATAGTTGGCTTGCAATTTCTTGAGCGCATCTTCATAGCCGAGGCGTGCACTTTCTTCCTCTGCCTTGGCTTTTTTGATTTTCGAGCGTTTTCCGAATCCGTCGAAGATGGGCACTCTCACCTGTATGCCGATGCCGTTGGAGCCATACCAGTGATTTGAATCGCCAGAGCGGAACCAGTTTTCAAACTTATCGGTGTAGGCTGAATACATCAAGTTGCCTGTCAGGCTCACTGTTGGCAAGTAGGCGTCTTTCGCAAGTTTGGTCTGCTTTTGTGCAAGCACCTTCTTTTGGTCGAGCAGTTGGAGTTCATACAAGCCCGTGTTGAGTCCGCAAGCGTTCACCTCATCAATCTGCCCTGGGTTGATGTCGGTCACCTTGATTTCCTTTTCGGCAGGATAGTCGATGATGAATTTGAGCATGGTGTATTGCTGTTGGAGCATTGAAAGGGCATTGTCGCGCTGCACGGTGAGGTCTTCAATATTGAAGTTCACACGCTTCACGTCCACCTCAAGGCTCATTTGATTGTCGTAAAAGGCTTGGGTGATGTTGCGGAGTTCTTCCAGTCGCTTGATGTTGTCGTTCACCAGTCTAATCTGCTCCAAAGTGTTTTGCGCCATATAGTAGGTTTGGGCAGTCTGCATGATGATGTCCTCGCGAGCCTTCTCGTAAGAGAGTTGGTTGAGACGGTCGGCAATCTTCGACACCTCCACTGCCGTACGCGCCATTTGGTTGTAGATGGGCATTTGGAGTTGCAAGCCGATAGCGGCATTATACTGGAGGGTTTTGGTCACATTGTATGCCTTACCGTATGCCCTGCCATCGGTCACCGATACTGGTGGCGCAAAATTGTCGTTGATTTGTGCCACGGCGTTCACCTGTGGCAACAGTTTGGCTTGATTCTCACTAATGGAGATTTTTCCTTTCACTATCTCGTTACGGCTTCGCTGGAGCGACAAATTGTTGTCAACAGCCATCTCCAAACACTGGCTCAATGTGAGCGTCTCCTGTGCATTCACCGTGGTGAAAGCGCCGAGAGCGAGACAAAAATACAAAGCAAATTTCATTTCCTTTTTGATAATATGTAATACCTAATTTATAATCACGCAACATTTTTTATTTTAATACAAAAACATGAGCACCTGCGTATCCTAACTTTCACAAGCGGCATCGCGCGAGTGACTCAAAAAATGTGCCATGTATGAATCTTCGTTTTCTCAAAGTGTTGCGCTGCTAAAAGAGCGGAGAATCATAACGACCTCGCAAAAGTACATAAAAACAAATGAACAAAACCCGTAAACCGAGTATTCAACCAAAAGCAAGCATTTTTGGACAAATTATTAACCTAACTATTAATGTTTTTCCATTTTTTTGCTTATTTTTGCACTAAATACCCATCGAATAGAAAAGTAAAATCATATTTATTAACTTTAACTAATCAAGCCTATGCGTATCTGTAGAAAATGTGGTGCACAAGTTGCCGACGGAGTGATGGCATGTCCACAATGTGGCGCACCAATGATCGAACCTCCCAAAACTCCACAACAAGATGTAGAGCAAAACAAAGTGATGGCGGTGCTCGCCTATTTTGGCATTCTGGTTTTGATTCCGATTTTAGCAGCCAAAGAATCAAAATTTGCCCGCTTCCACGCCAACCAAGGTCTCATTCTCCTGATTACAGGTGTGGCTTACTCCATTTTTGTGCAAGTGGTCATCAAAATCGTGGCATTCATCTCCTACGCGCTTGCCGGCATAGTGGGCATTGCATTAGGTTTGGCATGGCTTCTCCTATTGGTTTTAGCCATCATCGGCATCATCAACGCCGTGAAGGGTGAATTCAAACAACTCCCCCTCATCGGCCAATTCCAAATCCTGAAATAATCCAAACAAAATCGTAACGCCCAAATCTAAAGGAGTGGAAGATAAGCCCAACCAGCGCCTATCTTCCACTCCGCCATTTATCCACCACCCAGCATTATTATCCTCACACATTATTAGATTTTGATTTTTGATTTTGATTTTTTGGGGAGTGTTGGATTTTATTTTTTTGATTGTTTTGAGCAAAATGAATCTCTTTTGTTATCTTTGCATTAATTATTATGAAATTCAGTATTAACAGATAAAAAAGAAGATTTATGAATTTTGTAAAACCATTGATTATGGCTTCTATGATGGCAGTAACCGCTACTGGCGCACACGCCGCAGCGAAGTTTACGCCTGAGTTGCTCAACTCACTCGGTCGCGTGAGCGATGCGCAAGTGTCGCCCGACGGCAAGAAAGTGCTTTATGGTGTTAGCACTCCTAACATTGAGAACAACAACAGCAACCGCGAGTTGTGGGTGATGGACATCAACGGCAAAAACGCTGTGCAAATCACCAACACAGAGAAAAGCGAAACCAACGCTGTGTGGTTCGACGGTGGCAAGAAGATTGCTTTCGCCTACCCTAACGAAAAAGGCGTGAACCAGATGTGGGTGATGAACGCCGACGGCACCGACCGCCGTTGCGTGTCGAACATGGAAAAGGACATTGAGGGCTTCGTTCTCAGTCCCGATGAAAAGAAGGTGATTATCGTTTCAACTGTGAAGTATGGCGAAACCACCCAAGACCGCTATCCCGACCTGAAGAAAACCGATGGTCGCATCATCGACGATTTGATGTATCGCCACTGGAACGAATGGACCGCCGATATTCCTCATCCTTTCGTGGGCGAATTTAACGGCAGCGAGGTGACCGCATTAAAAGACGTGCTCGAAGGCACTCAGTTTGAATCGCCAATGCGTCCATGGGGCGGTGTTGAGCAATTGGCATGGCTCCCCGACAGCAAGAGCCTGATTTATGTGTGCCGCAAGAAAACCGGCAAGGAATACGCCATTTCCACCAACAGCGACCTCTATCAATACGACATCGCCACTGGCGATACCAAGAATCTGACCGAGGGCATGATGGGTTACGACAACAATCCTGCCGTGTCGAAGAGTGGTAAAATCGCTTGGCTCTCAATGGAGCACGATGGCTACGAGGCCGACAAAAACCGTATCTTCATGCTCGACGGCGACAAGAAAGTGGACCTCACCGCCGACTGGGATTACAGCGTGGACTTCATCACTTGGTCGCCCGACGAAAAGTATATCTATTTCATCTGCCCTTACCAAGGCACCATGCCTATTTTCCGCATGAATGTGGCTAATCGCAAGGTGGAACAAGTGGCTGGCGGACAGTACGACTACGACGGTCTGCAATTTGCTGGCAAAGACTTGCTCATCACATGCCGCCACTCTTTCCTTGAGCCTAACGAGGTGTATAGTTTCAAGGTGGGCAAAGAGCCTGTGAAACTCTCAAGCGTGACCGACCCAATCATGAACACGCTCGGCGATGTGAAGTGCGAGAAGGTGATGATTCCTACCACCGACGGCAAGATGATGACCACTTGGGTGCTCCTGCCTCCAAACTTCGACCCTAACAAGAAATACTCATCACTCCTGTTCTGCGAGGGTGGACCTCAATCTCCTGTAAGCCAATTCTGGAGTTATCGTTGGAACCTCCGCATCATGGCAGAAAACGGCTATGTGGTGTTCGCTCCTAACCGTCGCGGTCTGCCTGGCTTCGGCACCGAATGGAATGCGCAAATCTCTGGCGACTACTCTGGTCAATGCATGAAGGACTACTTGAGCGCAGCCGACTTTATGAAGGAAAAACCTTACATCGACGGCGACCACATGGGTGCTGTGGGTGCAAGTTTTGGTGGATATTCAGTTTACTGGCTTGCTGGCAATCACCAGAAGCGTTTCGCTTGCTTCCTCTCACACGCTGGTATCTTCGACCTTCGCGCTCAATACTGCGAAACCGAAGAATTGTGGTTCGTGAACTGGGACCTCGGTGGTGCACCTTGGGATAAGGACAACGATGTGGCTATGCGCAGCTACCGTGAAGCCGACCCTAAGAACTACGTTCAGAACTGGGACACCCCAATCCTCGTGGTGACTGGCGAAAACGACTTCCGTATCTCTTACAGCCAAACTATGCAAGCCTTCAACGCAGCAAGAATGCGTGGCATCCCTGCTCGCATGGTGCTCTTCCCAAGCGAATGTCACTGGGTGACCAAGCCACAAAACAGCATTCTCTGGCAGCGCGAATACTTCCGCTGGCTCGACCAATGGCTTAAAAAATAATTTTTCAAGAAATTAGAAATCAGATGTTAGAAGTTAGAGATTAGAAGCCAATTTCTCCGAGTACTCCGAGTACTCCGAGTGCTCCGAGTGCTCTAAAAAATAATTTCTATCCCCATATCCCACAAGAGGGCCGCAAAACCAAACGGCTCTCTTTTTTGTTTCCGCTCACAAATGTGCAAAAAAATGGTTTTAATTCCTATGCTGGAGAGGTCGAGGAATTTGGTGGCGTGGTGGAAAATATGTAACTTTACAGGTGACTAACTATTAACCCTATTTTATCACTAAACCAACCAATTTAAGAAGATATGAAAAAGGCAATTATCGTGATGGCTATGCTGCTCGTGGTGGGGCAAGCATGGGCTTGGAAACCAAAATTTGTGGGTCACCGTGGATGCAATAAGGGTGTGATGAACACCGCTGAAGCTTTCCGCAACGGTGCCGACTTCTACCACTACGACGGCTTAGAATGTGACGTGCGTGTGACCAGCGACCGTCAGTATGTAATCAGCCACGACGAAACCACCAATGCTGTGGGCGGTAATCTCACCGTGGCAAGTGCTACCCTCGCTCAACTGAAAGCCGAAAACTACACCCAAACTCGCAGTGGAGTGACCTACTCCGGTAAAATCTGCACCGTGGCAGAATATCTCGACATTTGCGCCGAAAAGAATGTTTTCCCTGTGATTGAACTGAAGTGGACCACAGGCATCAACAACAACGACATGAGCAATTTCCCCGGTTTGGCACAACTGATAAAGGACAAGGGTATGACCGACAAGGTGGTGATTCTCACCAGTATGAAATCGTCGCTCGAATACGTGAAAACCCACTATCCCGAATTTAAATGCCAATTCCTCTGCACCACAGGCTGGAAAGGCGCGCAAGAGTGGTGCAAGAAGTGGAATCTGAACCCAAGCATTCAGGTGGGCAGCTTCGACACCTACGCTGTGAAGAGCTATGTGGAAATGGGTATGGAAATGGCGGCGTGGACGGTCAACAGCCTCGCCACCTACAAGAGCGTGGGCGCAATGGGCGTGACGATGATGACTTGCGACTACCTGATGCCAAGCGAAATGCCCGAATTAGCCGACATCAACTGGGACGATGTGGAGCCTGTGCTTGAGCCGCTTGAAGTGAAGTGCGACACTGCCTACATCTTCAGCCGTGCGCTCAACAACCTCCCCGACAACTTCCCTTCGGGTCTTGATACCGACAAATCGCCCTACAAGAGCGCACAACAGGCGTGCGTAATCGATGACGTGTTCTACACCAACGATTACACCACCAGCACATTGGTTGCTTTCAACGAAAGCGGCATGGTGGACCACGGCTATGCCACAGGCACAAATTCGCACGGCATCTGCACCGACGATGCAGGCAACCTTATCCAGCGTGCCGATGGATTGACCAAAACGCCCAACACGCTCGTGCTTTACAAAAAAGGCAGCAAAACGCCTGTGAATGTGACTTTTGAACTGCGCAACAATGGTCAAACCAACTTTATCAGCGCAAGTGGCGATGTGTTTTCTACTGAAGGTGGCTACATCTATTTCTTCCCTAATGGGCAAAAGGTGGTCGACATCGTGAAAATTACCGACGGCAAATTTGAGGAAGTCACCTCATCTGGCACGCTGAGCATTGCAGGCTCTACCGCAGGTGTGGTTTACCCTATCAAAAACGACCCTCAACACTTTATCTATCAAGTGCGCGGCAATGGCTACTACCTTTACAATAAGGAGGATAAAGCCGACTATGTGACTGGCAAATCCAGCACCACAGCCCCCAATCGCAACAGCAGTCTCGGTGGGTGCCTGTTCGAACTTGCAGGACACCAACTCTTTGCCCACGCAAGCGGTTCGAACTACAACGGCGGTTTCACCATCAAGGACATAAGCGCCAACAAGGCTTCAATCCTCACGCTTCCAGTGCTTGGCACAGGAGGCTACTCTGCCAACCCATCGGTGGGAGCATGGCTGAAAGCCGAACCTATCGATGAAAACCACGTTTGGCTCTACGAATACTGCCAAGGCAACGGTTACGCAAAATACCAAATATATGTGGGTGAGCCATACGCGCCACAGCCAAGCGGTGTGACCGACATCGCCACCAGCAAGACAGTGAAAAGCCTGCGCTACTACAACCTTGCCGGCATGGAGAGTGCCACCCCATTCAGCGGTGTGAACATCGCCATAACCACCTATACCGACGGCACCACCACCTCAAGCAAAGTAATCAAATAACAAAAAACGACAACACCATAGTGTATGGACATGCCTTTGGCATGTTTCCAATGTGTTGATACATTGCCGATTGCATCGAAACATGCCAAAGGTTTGCACAAGCAAATGAAAATCACTAATTTTGTAGTTAATTATCAAAACTCTAAAAAAGTGAGCAACAACCCATTCATAAGTTTCAAAGAAAATCACCCAGTGCTAACCAATTTCGTGCTGGTGATGGTCACTCTTGTAGCGTGCCTCTACGCTTGCTACATTTCATTAGACATCTTCACCGACCACGGCAACCAAACCAAGGTGCCCGATGTGAGGTGGAAACTCATCGACCAAGCCATCGATATTCTTGAAGACGCTGGTTTGAACTACACCATCGACTCCATCTACAACGAGGACTACGCTCCTGGCGTGGTCACCGACCAAAGTCCAAATGCTGGTTCGTCGGTGAAGTTCGCACGCCCTATATTACTGACAATGAACTGCCTCTATCCACCACAAGTGGAAATTCCTAAGGACATTACCGACATGGCAGGCACCGATGGTGTGACCACGCTCAAAACACTCGGTTTCCGACATGTGACCACCGACACCGTGCCAAGCGAAATGCAGGGCTTGATTATTGAGGTGAGAGTGAATGGACGCTCCGTGGAAGGTGGCACTAAAGCCGCCCTCAACTCCAAGATTGTGGTTTCGATTGGCGACGGCTCTGTTGATGCCATTGAATTCGACCCTCTGGGCTCACAACGCGACTCCCTCATCAAGCAGAAGATTAAGAGTGGAGAATTCCAAATCATCACCGACTCGCTCGGCAACACACGTCTTGTTCCACGCTCTAAACGATAATATGGCAGAAGAATTTACCGATATAGAAGATTTTGACATCAATTGCCATTCTGAAATCCAGCAAGATTTCAGCGACCCCGATTTCAGCGAAAATGGCACAGACTACTGGGAACACTACCGCTTCGAGGTAGAAAAAGGGCAAGTGCTTTTGCGTATCGACAAATACCTTGTGGAGCGCATCAAGGGCACTTCGAGAAACCGTATTCAAAACGCAGCCGAAGCGCAGTGTATTCGCGTGAACGGCAAGCCCGTGAAGTCGAACTACCGCGTGCACCCCGGCGAAATCATCACCGTGGTGATGGACCGCCCACGCTACGAAAATGAGATTATAGCACAAGACATCCCCATCGACATCGTGTATGAAGACGATGCCTTGCTGGTGGTGAACAAGCCTGCCGGCATGTGCGTGCACCCAGGCCACGGCAATTACGATGGCACGCTGGTCAACGCCCTTGCATGGCACTTCAAGGACAATCCCGATTACGATGTGACCGACCCACGAATGGGGCTCGTTCACCGCATCGATAAAGACACCTCCGGGCTGCTGGTGGTGGCCAAAACGCCCAACGCCAAGACCTCGCTCGGCAAGCAGTTTTTCAACAAAACCACCAAGCGACAGTATGTGGCTGTGGTGTGGGGCACGATGAAGGAGATGGACGGTACTATCACCGGAAATGTGGGACGCAGCCTCCGCGACCGTCTGCAAATGTGCGTGTTCCCCGATGGTGAGCACGGCAAGCACGCCGTTACCCACTACCATACGCTCGAAAACCTCGCGCATGTGGCTGTGGTGCAATGCCAACTCGAAACGGGCCGCACCCACCAGATTCGTGTGCACATGAAGCATATCGGTCACCCGCTTTTCAACGATGCCCGCTACGGCGGCGACAAAGTGCTGCGAGGCAACACATCGAGCCACTACGCGCAGTTCATTCACCACTGCTTTGAGGTGTGTCCACGCCAAGCACTTCACGCCAAGACGCTCGGTTTCGTGCACCCCGTCACCAATCAGCAAATGGACTTCGACAGCGAAATCCCTGCCGACATGACCGAACTGATTCAGCGTTGGCGCAACTATGCGGAAAGTTTGGCAACCAAATAAAAAAAACATAAGTGTAAGCCCCACAGGGTTTGCACTTTTTGGTTTAAATCCATCTATATCAATCGTTTCCAAATTGACGAAGCAAAACGAAACGCCCAGAATTCAGAAATCTTTTAACATTTCTAACTTAATGTTGTATAAATTAACTACATTTTTGCGCCACTTTTCGTGCCAAAGTGATAATTTTGCAATGATTAAAACCCAAATCGGTCATTAGGCCCCTAATAACCGATTTGGGTTAAAACTGAATTACAACAACAGAAAAAAATAAACTATTTGCAACTATGGCAGATTCTGTAAACATTAGAGAATTAAACGACTTGATTGCAAGCAAACGCAATTTCATCGACGCAATCACTCAGGGTATGGACCAAACAATCGTGGGTCAGAAGCACCTTGTGGATTCGCTGTTGATTGCCCTTTTGGCTAATGGTCATATCCTGCTCGAAGGTGTGCCTGGTTTGGCTAAGACACTTGCCATCAAGACCCTCGCATCAATCATCGATGCTAAATATAGCCGTATCCAGTTCACCCCCGACCTTCTCCCTGCCGACGTGGTGGGCACCATGGTGTATAGCGTGCAAAAGGAGAAATTCGAGGTGAAGCAAGGTCCGGTGTTCGCCAACTTCGTTTTGGCAGATGAAATCAACCGTGCGCCAGCCAAGGTGCAGAGTGCGCTGCTCGAAGCCATGCAGGAGCGCCAAGTGACCATCGGCGACCGCACCTTCAAACTCGACGACCCATTCTTGGTGATGGCTACCCAAAACCCTATCGAGCAGGAAGGCACCTACCCTCTGCCTGAGGCACAGGTCGACCGTTTCTTGATGAAGGTGGTGATTGGCTACCCCAACAAGGAGGAGGAAAAGCAAATCATACGCATGAACATCGCCCCAACCAAGCAGAATGTTCAGCCTCTCATCACTCCACGCGACATTGTGGAAGTGCGCGACATCGTGAACAAAATCTACATCGACGAGAAAATCGAACGCTACATCGTAGATATCGTGTTTGCCACCCGCTTCCCTTCCGACTACGGATTAAACGAGTTGAAGAGCATCATATCATTCGGTGCATCACCTCGTGCAAGCATCAGCATGGCACTCGCTGCACGCGCCTACGCATTCCTGCGTGGCCGTGGCTATGTGATTCCTGAAGATGTGCGCGCCGTGTGCCACGATGTGATGCGTCACCGTATCGGCCTGTCGTACGAAGCCGAGGCCAACAACATCGGAGCCGATGAGGTAATTAGTCAAATCCTCGACAAGGTGGCTGTGCCCTAATCCATAAGGCTATGCCTCCCACATTCATCCAACCATTACAGAAAGGTGCATGATGGACAAGAGTGAATTATTAAAGAAAGTCAGAAAAATAGAAATCAAGGCGAAAGGCCTGTCGCAAAACATTTTCGCTGGAGAATACCACTCCGCCTTCAAGGGGCGTGGTATGACCTTTAGCGAGGTGCGTGAATACCAGTACGGCGACGATGTGCGCGACATCGACTGGAATGTGACCGCACGCCAAAACCACCCCTACATCAAGGTGTATGAGGAGGAGCGCGAACTCACCGTGATGCTGCTCGTGGACGTGTCGGGCAGCAAGGACTTCGGTGCTGTGGGCGAAACGAAGCGCGACATGATGGCTGAAATAGCCGCCACACTCGCTTTCTCAGCCATCGAAAACAACGATAAGGTGGGCGTGATTCTGTTTAGCGACAAAATAGAGAAGTTCATCCCCCCGAAAAAGGGACGAAAGCACATTTTGCTCGTGATTAGCACCCTGCTCGATTTCAAGCCCGAAAACAAGGGGACTGATGTGAATTGCGCTCTCGAATTTCTCACCAGCGGTATCAAAAAACGCTGCACCTCTTTCCTTGTGAGCGACTTCATCGATGAGGGCGACTACAGCAAGGCTCTTTCCATTGCCAACAATAAGCACGACCTCATTGCCGTGCAGGTGTACGACAAGCGTGAGATGCAACTGCCCGACGTGGGGCTGATGCGTGTTTACGATGCCGAGACCGGCGAGGAGCGATGGATCAACACCAGCTCGAAGAAGGTGCGCGAAACCTATCAGCGGTGGTGGTACCAGCGACAACTGAAAATGAGTGAAAAACTCCAGCATAGCCGTGTGGATTTAGCGTCGATTGCCACCGATGAAGACTACACGAAAGCGCTGCTTGCGCTGTTCAAGCGCAGAGGTGTGGCTCGCTGAACGCCTATTTCCCCAACGCATTTTTTCTGATAGAGATTTAGAAAGCAACAACTGATGAACAGTAGATTCATAACATATATATGCCTGGCGTGTTTGCTCTTTCCATTCGGAATGAAAGCAAAAAACGAGAATGCGCTCATTTCCAAGGCTGAACTCACCAATCGCCACATCGTGATGGGCGACACCACCAGCATGAGGCTGGAAATCGTGCAGCCCAAGAATGTGGTGGCTATGGCTGGACTGGAGGTGAAGGACTCGGTCAGCAGCGTGGTGGAACTTGGCGACATCATTGCGTGCGACACCATCGACTTGGGCAACAACCGCATTCAAATCAATGCCACCTACATCGTTCAGGCATTCGATTCGGGCGAATGGCACCTCAACCCCGCCCTTGTGATTGAGCCCGACACCATTCGATGCGACATTCCTTTGGTCATCAAGGTAAGCCCCGTGAAGGTGGACCCGAATGGCGACATCAAGGATTTCGCGCCAGTTTTCGAGCCCATACGCAAATTGCTCGACTATGTGCCCAACTGGGTGGTGAGCCTCTGGTGGGTGTGGGTGCTGATTTTGGCAGCCGCGGCTCTGCTTTTCGCCTACTTCAAATGGTGGCGCAAGGGCAAGAACCCACTGAAGCGAGTGAAGAAGCGACTTCCACCTTACGAAGAGGCGGTGGAACGTCTGCACATGCTCAAGGGTATGCAACTGTGGCAAAACGGCCGCGAAAAGGACTATTACACAGGCTTGACCGACATTCTGCGTGAATACATCGACCGCCGATTCGGCGTAAATGCCGTGGAAATGACTTCAAGCGAGATTATCGACGCGCTGAAGCACAACAGCGAAACCCAACTCGTCAACGACCAGTTGAGCGAAATCCTCGCCGTTGCCGACTTTGTGAAATTCGCCAGTCAGCGTCCTCTCGCCGACGACAACGAACGCTCATTCCAGCGTGCCGTCAACTTTGTGAACGCCACAAAGCCACAGCCTGTGACCGACAATAATAAGACTTCAAAAACCAACAATAAGGAGGGCAAGAAATGATGAACTTAGCACACCCAGGCTACTTGTGGCTATTCCTGCTGTTCATACCGCTCATTGCGTGGTATGTATGGAGCCAGCGTAAGGCTAATCCAAGTATGCGCATGTCGTCGATTAGTGCCTTCAAGGGGCTTTCCACCAGTTGGAAGGTGTATGTGAAGCACCTCTCGTTTGTGCTGAAACTTGCAGCCCTTTCGTGCCTGATTATCATCTTATGCCGCCCACAGACCTACGACAAATGGTCGATGAGCGACACCGAGGGCACCGACATTGTGATGGCTATCGACATTTCAGCAAGTATGCTCTCGCGCGACCTTCAACCCGACCGTCTTGAGGCCGCCAAGAAGGTGGCAAGCGATTTTGTGGCGAAGCGTGAAAGCGACAACATCGGTCTGGTGATTTTTGCTGGCGAAGGTTTCACACTCCTCCCCATGACCACCCATCAGGCCACGCTGCTAAACACCATTCACGAAATCAGCATCAATATGCTTGATGCCGACGGCACCGCCATTGGCGACGGTATTGCCACCGCCATCAACCGTATTAAGGACGGCAAGGCGAAGTCGAAAAGCATTATTCTGCTCACCGACGGCACCAACAATTCTGGCGTGGTGGCACCGCTCACCGCTGCCGAGATTGCGCAGAAAGAGGGCATTCGCATCTACACCATCGGTCTTGGCACTCGTGGCACAGCCGAAACGCCATACGCACAAGGCTTCGGCGGCGAATTGCTCTACAAGCCTATGCCTGTGACCATCGACGAGGAATCGCTCAAGAAAGTGGCACAAATGACTGGTGGCAAATATTTCCGTGCCACCGACAACGATGTGCTCACCAGCATATTCAACGAAATTGACAAACTGGAGAAAACGAAAATCGACGTAAAGAACTTCACCAACACTCAAGACAATTACATGCCATGGGCATGGGCGTTGCTCTTGCTCGTGCTGCTGAATCTCACTATCAGCTACACCGTGCTACGTCGCATACCATAATGGTTTTCTTACTGCTAACATTATAATATAATAAAGAAAGATAAAGGTTTTGGCTATGTTTAGTTTTGCTAATCCCGAATATTTATATCTCCTTTTGCTGCTCCCCGTAGTGGCAGGCTTGTTCTGGCTCTCTCAACGTGCCAAAGCGATGAAAATCGCCAAGTTTGGCCGCGCTGGAGTGGTGAAGGGGCTCATGCCTGAGCAGTCGAAATACAAGCCCTGGATTAGGCTGACGGTGGAACTGGTGCTTTTAGCCACCATCGTGGTGATTCTGGCACGCCCTCGTGGTGGCGCACAGGAAACCAACACCACCATGAAGGGCATTGAGGTGATGATTTGCCTCGATGTGTCAAACTCTATGAATGCGGCAAGTGACGACGACGCTCCCGATGTGAGCCGCCTACAACGCTCGAAACAGGTGCTTGAAAAACTCATCGATCGCATCACCGGCAACAAGGTGGGGCTGATTGTGTTTGCAGGCAACGCCTATATGCAGATGCCTATCACTGGCGATGCGCAGAGTGCGAAAATGTATCTCTCCAGCATCAACACCGACATGGTTCCAACCCAAGGCACCGCCATCGGTGCAGCCATCAATATGGCGTGCCAATGCTTTTCGAGCAATCCTCGCACACAAAAAACGATTATCGTCATCACCGATGGCGAGAACTTTGAAGACGATGCAGTGAGCAGTGCAGAAGACGCGCGCAAGAAGGGCATCAGCGTGAATGTGGTGGGTATCGGCTCGGTGAACGGCTCGCCTGTGCCTACTGCCGACGGCGAGGTGCTGACCGATGAGAACGGCAGCCCTGCCATTTCTAAACTCAACGAAAAGGGCGCGATGGAAATTGCCAAAGGCGGCAAGGGCGTGTATGTAAACGGTGCGGCAAGCGATGCCGTGGATGCGCTCAACGACCAGTTGATGAAACTCTCGAAAACCGACCTCGGCAGTTACAACTATTCACTTGAAAGCGAACTGTTCCCCATTTTCGCTTGGATTGCGTTTATTCTGCTGATTGCCGAACTGTTTATCCTCGACCGCAAGAATCCAATCCTGAAGCGATTCAACTTCTTCACCAAAAAAGAGCAAAAGAAATGAAATATTCAGCTATATATATAGTATTGTCGGTGATGTCGCTCACTTGGCTTTGCGCTTGCTCCAGCCACAACGATGGCAATAAGCCTGCCGAAAGCACTAAAGCGGAGCGCAACTTCATCGTGGAAGGCAACGAGCAATATGCCCAGGGCAATTACACCGAGGCAGAAGCCGCCTACCGCAAAGCCCTGACGGAAAACCCAAATTCCGCCATGGCGCAATTCAATCTTGCCAGCGCTCTGCTACGCCAGGACCCTAAAATGGGGAAAAACGCCCCTGCGCCAGCGCAGCCCCAGCAAACCGACACCACCCAACAAGAGCAAATGAGCGAACAACTGCAACACGCTGTCGAAATTCTGAAAAGCCTTGTGGAAAGCAGCACCGAACCTGCCGTGGTGAGTGTGGCAGCCTACGATTTGGGCAACATTTCCTACAAGCAGCAAGACTATGGTCAAGCCATTGAATGCTACAAGGAGGCGCTTCGCAAAAATCCGAAATACGACGACGCAAGATACAACCTGCGCATGGCTCAACTGAAACAGAAAGACAAGAACAAGAATCAAAACAAAAATCAAGATAAGAACAAGGACAAGAATAAAGACCAGAATAAGGATAAAAACAAGGATAAAGACAAGGATAAGCAAAATCAAGATAAAAAGGGCCAAAATAAGGACCAAGACAAAAATCAAGATAAGCAAAACCAACAACAACAGCAGCAACAGCAGCAAAAAGGCGGTATGAGCCAGCAAAACATGGAGCAAATTTTGCGCACCATGCAGAATCAGGAAAATGCCACCCAGCAGCGAGTGAACGCCGCAAGAGCCAAGCAGCAGCAAGGTGAGCGCGCACGCACACGCAACAAGTGGTAACCCCCCACCGCCACAGCGCGTATCCGCTTTTTATCACACTACTTTTTTAGATGATGAAATTATTCAAACATATAATCTACATAGCATTAGCGATTCTGATTTCCGCTCCAGCGCTTGCCCAACGACTTGAATATGTGGGCGGTGGCAACATGGGCGGAAATAAGTTTCAACTGGTGTACCAACTTTCCGGCGTGTCGAGCCCCGGCACTTTCAACGCACCGAGCGTTGAAGGCGCTAAGAAACTCTATCAGTCGGGCGCGCAAGCCATCGGCTCAAGTTCAAGCACCACGATAGTGAACGGCAAGGTGATTGAGCACAGCAGCGGCAATGTGTATCGCTACACCGTCACTTTCAAGGCTGAGAAGGAAGGTCGCTTGGCTGTAAGCAAAGCCTCTGTAAATGTGGGCGGTAAGCATATCACAGCAAAAGGTTTTCAAATGAATGTGGGCAAGGGCGAACGCCAACAGCAAACCCCACAATCCATCATGAGCCAACTCAGAGGCAGGGGCGTGAACGCCGAAGACCCATTCTCGCAAGGCGAGGAAAAGTCGGTCACTGCCAACGACCTGTTCGTGAAAATCGAGATGTCGAAGTCGCGCGTTTACGAGCAGCAAGCCGTGGTGTGCACCGTAAAACTCTACACCAAGTTCCCTATCAAGGAATTTATGCCGCTCCAGCAGCCTGAATACACAGGTTTCCTGATTGAAGACATCACACCAAAAATGGCTGGTACGGCACGGGTGGAAAACTACCATGGACAGAACTACTACACCGCCATTCTGCGCAAGAGCATTCTCTATCCTCAAAAGTCGGGCACACTGACCATCAATTCTGGCGAATTTGATGTGATTCCGGTGCAGCGCAGAGTGTATGTGGGGCTCAACAGCGCTATTGCCGTGCCTGTTGATGGCGATAAGTTGCGCATCAAGAGCAACAGTGCATCGGTTCACATCACTCCTCTCCCCTCTCCACGCCCTGCGGGCTTTACCGGTGCTGTGGGTGAGTTCTCCATTAAAGATGCCATCACCCCAGCCAATCTGAAGACTTTCGCCACCGCCAACTACACCGTCACGGTGACCGGTAGCGGCAATATCAAATACATCAAAGCCCCCACCATCGGTTTCCCGAAGGAGTTTGACACTTTCGACCCTCAAAACGACATCAAGACGGCTTCTGAGGGCGACGATGTGAAAGGCAGCATTAAATTCACCTACCAGTTCATTCCACAGCAAGTGGGCGATTTTAGCATCGCCGAAAGCGAGTTTGTGTATTTCAACCCCAACACCGAAAAATACGAAACGCTGAAACTCCCTGCCCACAAGCTCACCATAGCCAAAGGCAACGGACAGCCCTCGAATGCAAACGCCGACGGCGAGCGAATGACCGACATTCACCCTGTGCACAGTGGCGACATGAATTTGAGCAAGTCGCACACGCTGCTGCTCGACACCTTCGGCTACTGGCTGCTGATTCTCGTGCCGCTTTTCGCATTTGTGAGCATTCTCATCTATTACCGCAAACTGGTGAAGGAGCGCACCAATGTGCAGCTCATGCGAGTGAAGCGCGCAAGCAAGGTGGCCCAACGCCGCTTGAAGCAGGCTAAAAAGCACATGCTTGCCAACAACAGCACCGCTTTCTACGCCGAAGTGCTCACCGCTTCGTGGGGCTATCTGAGCGACAAATTAGGTATTCCTGTATCGGAACTCAGCAAGGAGAACATTGATGCCGAACTGGAGAATTACGGCGTAGATGCCACGCTCCGTGCCAAGATGCTTTCGCTGCTTGAGAAGTGCGAGTTTGCCCAATATACTCCCGAACTGAGCGGCAACGATATGCACACTGTGTTTGATGAGGCTGCCTCCGTTATGGACCAACTGGAAAATGTGAAACGCAAAAAAACTGTTGCAAAATGAAAAAATCGCTCATTCTGCTGATTTCAGCTTTTATATATACGGTGATGGCTACTGCCGCCACCACCGACAATGCCGATAGCGCCTACAACCAAAAGCGCTATCAAGATGCCATCAAAATCTACGAGGCGCAAGCCCAGGAAAGCGGCACCTCATCGGATTTGTACTATAATTTAGGGTGCGCCCACTATAAGATGCAGAATGTGCCACAAGCCATTCTTTACTTTGAGCGCGCACTGGTGCTCGACCCCTCGAACGCCGACGCGAGAGCCAACCTGCAATTTGTGCGCGAGAAATCGCAAATTGAGGAATACACCTCCGACAGTTTTTTAACCGACCTTTTCCAGTCGAGTGTGAGCCAGCTGTCGAGCAACACTTGGGCTATTATCTCCGCCATCGTGTTTGTGATGCTGCTGCTTGCCATTGCCGCCTACATATTCATGAACAGCATTCTGTGCCGTAAAATCGGTTTCTTCGGAGCTGGCATATTGCTGGTGGTGTTCATCGCCACTATGGCATTTGCTTTTTATCAGCGTTCGGTGGCAGTGAATCACACCGATGCGATTGTGATGCCACAAACCGCCATCCTCAGCACCGCCCCTCACGCCCCATCAGAAAAAGAGGTGGCTTTCAAGCTCAAGGGCGGCACAAAGGTGAGCATCGCCGATTCTGTGGTCACCGCTGGCAAACCTGTGGTGGTTTGGTACAAAGTGGAATCGGCACACCACGAACCTGCGTGGATTAATTCAGTTGACGTTAAAAAAATCTGAGAAATATGCTTGAATACCTGAAGCAACTTGATGCCGAACTGCTCTGCACGCTCAACGGCTGGAACTGCCCCTACGCCGACCAACTGATGTGGCTGGTTTCTGGGAAGTTTTCCTCGGCGCTCATCATCATTGTGCTGCTGGCACTCTTGGCGCGCCACCGCTCTTGGCGTGGCATTCTCACGTTCGTAATCATGACGGCTCTGGTAGTGCTGCTTGCCGACCGCATTTCGTCGGGCATCATCAAGCCCATAGTGGAGCGATTGCGCCCCACCCACGACCCCGATTTGCAAAACATCGTGCATGTGGTGAACGGCTACCGTGGCGGCCTCTACGGCTTCGTTTCGAGCCATGCCGCCAACCTGTTTGGCATAGCCACACTCATCAGCCTTGTGCTGCGAAACCGTGGCTCTTGGCTTGCGATGATGGCATGGGCGGCGATAGTGGCCTACAGCCGCATCTATCTTGGTGTGCATTACCCAGGCGACATTCTCGGTGGCACGGTGATTGGCATAGGCGTGGCAATTTTGGTATTTTGGATATGGAAAAGGCTCTCAAAAAAATGGGCTATTCCAGCCCCAGATGTTCTGTTGAGCCAAACCGACGCAAAAATTATCAATTTCGCCATAGTGTTTAACTTGCTGATAATCGCCATTATCGCAGTATTTAAAAGCTTTTGACGAAAAATAACACGCAAAATATTTTGCAATCTCCAATTTTTGTGATAATTTTATAGCATAAAATAAAACCATTTATTAACTAATTTAATTTACATAATCATGCCAAAAACAATTCCTTTTAAAGAACTACGTCGCATCAAAGACAGTTTACCTGAAGGTTCAATCCACAGAATTGCGGATAAGTTGAACATGACAGACCAATCAGTTCGTAACTATTTCGGAGGTTCAAATTATGAATACGGCACCAATATGGGCGTTCACATTGAGCCAGGTCCCGATGGTGGTTATGTAGTTCTCGATGATACAAAAATTTTAGATATGGCCCTCGAAATTCTTGGACAGAAGGAGGAAGCCTAAAAGTTGACAACAAGAAAGAATAGCATGGGGCCAAACATTAAATTGAATGTGCGAGGTTCCATGCTTTTTTATATCTACAATACATTTATATATTCATCACTTTTCACTTAAATCATCATGGCATCAACTCAAAGCAACAACAACGATCCCAATCGTCTTATCACACTTGCCATTCACACCTACGACCGGGCTGTGATTCTCAAATTCCAACTTGAGCAAGCTGGTATCACTGCTGTTCTCCACAATGTGAACCTGTCGGAGCCAGTGGTGTCGGCTGGCGTGCGTGTGCGCATCAGAGAAAAAGATTTGCCAAAAGCCTTGGCTGTGGTGGAAAGTGAACAGGCACCCAACAAAGCCGCGTTGAAAAACGACAGAAAGGTGCTCATTCCTGTGGATTTCAGCGACTATTCCATCAAGAGTTGCATTGTGGGATTTGAATATGCCCGACGCTATCACGGTAGCGTGGTGCTGCTGCACGCCTACATGAATGCCGAGCGCAAATTCACTCTGCCTTTCGGTAGCGACCGTTATGAACGCAGCGGCGACGACGACAACACACTTCGTGCTAAAGCACTTTTGGCAATGAAAAATCTCCGCTCCAAACTCGAAAAGATGATTGTGGACGGAAAATTGGCGAATGTGGCGTTTGAAACGGCTGTGCGCGAGGGTGTGCCAGAGCATTGCGTGCTATCCTGCGCCGAGGAGGTGAAAGCGTGCCTCATAGTGATGGGCACCGCCGGCACCAGTCAGAAAGAGCGTGCCGCACTGGGCAGCGTGACGGCTGAAGTGCTCGACGCCTGCAAGTTCCCCATTATGGCAATTCCTAAAGACGCTGAGACCAGCCGACTTGCCAATGTGAAGAATGTGGCATTTTTCAGCAATCTTATTCCCAACGACCTGCTTTCATTCGACTTGTTCTCACACCTGCTTTCGGTGAACAAAATGAAGGTGAGCATCGTGCATGTGGAGGAAAAGAAAAGCAATCAAAAATATACAAGGGAGGCCAAAGAGCAGATTATGAAATACTGCACTGAGCATTACACCCAGTGTGAATTTCAAATGATCGAAATGAAACTCAGCGACGACCTTGACGAGTTCAGAAAATTCACAGAGGAGAAAAAAATCGACCTCATTGTGATTCCTAACAAAAAAACGAATATCTTTGCACGACTGTTCAACCCAAGCATTGCGCACCGTGTGCTGTTTTCAAGCGACACGCCGCTGTTGGCAGTCCCCATACAATAAACCCAAATCGGTCAACCGATTTGGGATAAAGCGAAAGTTGATTATTTTACACAAAACACACACCTAACTTATTTTTTTACTACGATGAAATTGAAAGCGTTTATCCTCGCAGCAGCTGCTGTGGCTTTTACGCCAGCAATCAGCACACAGGCTGCCGCCGCAACACAAATTGTGGCTTTTCAAAAAGATGCTAAAGCCGCCCATGTGAAGCAAATGCACCGCGTTTTTGCTCTTTTAGGCAGCGGCAACTATGCCGGCGCATGGCAAGAGCAACTCAACCTCGAAAAAATGATGGCTGCCGACCATCAGGCATACGAGCGTGCGCTCTACCCTCTCTACGATTTGAGCAACGCCATGTTTATGGCTTGCCCATCGCGTCAGGGCGTGAGTATGCAGCAAGACCCGTTGCAAGCCATTCAACTGGTGCGAAATGTGTATGTGCGTGGCGTGGGCATTGAGGATGCCAACAAGTTTCTTGGTGCCGACGACATCGAACTCTCTATCGACATCATCAAAAACATGGTGGAAAAGCAACTGATTGAGGATGTGAAAGCCACCCACACCGCCGATGCCTACCGCGAACTCCTGACCGTGCTCGACAACAATCACCCTGCCTACAAATATGCAGCCGAGCAAGTGGCAATTCTTGAATTTGACGAGAGTTGCAAAACCGTGGCTGGCTGCCACGCCTATCTTCGCAACTATCCCAATTCGCCATTGATTGAGAAGGCTAAGGCACAACTTCTAAAGTTGGAATTCACCCACGCCAAGGAGGTGAACGACGAGAAAACATGGAATAAATTTATCAGCGATTATCAGTTTGTGAGCGAGGCTTCCACACAAGTGGGCGAAGCAAGAAAGGCGTTGACGCACTTGCAGGAAACGCGCCTGTGCAACAAAGCCACTACGCTTGCCGAACTCGACGACTACGCATCGTCGCACCGCCGCGATGTGGCGAACCGTGTGTTTGTGGCTTATGATAATCTCGTGAATCTGCCCACACACTCCTACCGCTTCATGAGTCTGAAACTGAATTTCAACGGTTTTGTGGGTAGCGTAGATGAAACCATCACCGAAACATCTGGCACCGTTACGCTCAACCGCTACAAATTCAATGCGCAAGGATTGCTCACCGAGGCATACAACGGTCACACACGAGTGCTCACGCAATACACCTACGCCTATGATGCCAAGCACGGCTATTACTTGGTGGGGAAAAAGGAAAAGGGAAAGGCGTATGCCTACAAATGCACATACGGAGCCAACGGGCGCCTCTCTCGCATCACCTGCACCGACGGGCAAGTGATTAACTTCACCTACGATGCCGACGGACGCATCACCGAACGCAACGAGACCATTGCTGGTGGCAAAAACCGCAAGTCAACTTACAAAAGCGGAAAAATCCGCACCGAGAAAACGAGCGGAACACTGCTGAAATTCTTACGCTACGATGGCAGCCGTGCCACACAAATCACCTCTGAAAAGGGTAAAACAAAATATGTGTGGAACTACACCTACACCACCAACGAGAGCGGACAATGGACCCGCGTGGCTGCCACACTCGACGGCAAACCACGCCTCACCATCACCCGCACCTACCATTAATCAATGGAGGTGAGGATAAGAATCCAAATGGGGCAAAGCACAAAAAACACCGCCGAGAGTAGGAAAAGTTGACGACGAATGAACGCGCGTTCCGCCTTTTGGAACGCGCCATTCATAAATGTGAATGCCGACATAAACAGGAAAAAGTCGTCGATATATCCCATCCAACCCACACGGTCGAGATCAAGTGGCATCACCAAATAAGCAATTGCCAACAGCACATACACCACGCCCACAATGCGCAGCACCCTCAATGTTCGGGCTGAAATCATTTGATTCATATTTGTTATCTGGTTTTTGGAGCACTCAGAGCACTCGGATTAATCGGAGGCTTAGACCTCTAACTTCTAATTTCTAATCTCTAATTTCTAATTTCCAATCTCTTTCCATCCTTTTTGGAAAAAGGCTTGGTTGTAGTCGTTGGGGCGGAGGATTTCGCCGTCGTAAATCACAATGTCGATATCGATGGGCACTTGCTTGCGTGCGCGCATTTCATCGGTGCGTCCCTCCGCTATTTCGTGTTGCTTGAGCAAGGCGTTGAGTTGCTCCAGCGACACATCGGTATAACCTTGCGCCACAGCGTTGAGATAGGTGGAGTCGCCATGAAGGGCTGTGGTGGTATAGAGCATCGAACTCCGTAGCGGAGCCAACACCCCTGTAAGCCAATCCATTGCCGCAACCATTTTTTCACGACGATTTTCCACATTGCTGGCAACGCTCAAAACCACCTCTTTCATTGCTGCACACCTTTCATCGACAGGGCTATACGCTTGCGGTCGAGGTCAACCTCTATCACCTTCACACGCACATGCTGACCGATATGCACCACTCGCGACGGATCGCTCACACGACGGTCGGAAAGATGCGAAATATGCACCAGTCCGTTTTCGTGAATGCCTATATCCACAAATGCGCCAAACTTGGTGATATTGGTCACCTTTCCATTCAGCACCATATCTTTACGCAGGTCTTTGATGTCGTTGATGGAATCGTCGAACTCAAAAGTTTCAATCTCGCTTCGTGGGTCGCGACCCGGCTTGTCGAGTTCGCACATAATGTCGGCAAGCGTGGGAATACCCACTTTCTCGCTCACATAATTCTTGATGTCGATGCTTGCGCGCTTCGCCTTGTCTGCCATCAATTCAGCCACCGTGCAACCGCAGTCGGCAGCCATTTGCTTCACTATGCTGTAACTTTCGGGGTGAACGGCAGAGTTGTCGAGCGGATTGTCGCTTTCGGGCACGCGCAAGAAGCCTGCCGCTTGGGTGAAGGTTTTCTTACCCATCTTCGGCACATTCATAATGTCGGCGCGCGAACTGAATCCACCATTCTCGGCACGATAATTCACTATCTTTTCAGCCAACGCAGGTCCGAGACCAGAAACGTAGGTTAGCAATTCCTTACTCGCTGTGTTGATGTTCACGCCCACGCTATTCACGCAACTCTCCACGGTGAATGTGAGTGCTTCTTTCAGTTTGTTTTGGTCCACATCATGCTGATACTGCCCCACGCCTATCGACTTTGGGTCAATCTTCACCAATTCTGCCAATGGGTCGAGCAAACGGCGGCCAATCGACACAGCGCCACGCACCGTCACATCTTTATCGGGAAACTCATCGCGTGCAATCTTCGAGGCTGAATAGATGCTGGCACCGTTTTCGCTCACCACATACACATCCACCTTTCGGCTGTGGCGCAGGCGCTTGAGGAAGCGCTCGGTTTCGCGGCTTGCTGTGCCGTTGCCAAGCGAAATGGCATCGATGGCGTATTTCTCCACCAGTGCGCACACTTTTTCCGTAGCGCCGTCGATGTCGTAGTTCGGAGCAGTGGGATATATCACATCGTGATGCAGCAAATTGCCATTCTCATCGAGGCAAACCACCTTGCAACCTGTGCGGAAACCAGGGTCAACCGCCAAAATACGCTTATGTCCCAATGGTGGAGCAAAAAGCAGCTGGCGTGCATTCTGCGCAAACATATCGATGGCCTCATCATCGGCTTTCGACTTTGACAGCGCGGCAAACTCCGTTTCGATAGATGGTTTCACAAGGCGTTTGAAACTGTCTTCCGCCGCTTCTTCCACCAGCATGGAGGCTTTTCCACTACCTTTCACCACTATACGGCAAATGTTATCGATGGCGCGGTCGTCGTTGATGGCGATGCCCACCTTCAGGAATCCCTCCTTTTCGCCACGGCGAATGGCAAGGAGTTGGTGCGACGACACACGACGCAGCGGCTGGCTGTAGTCGTAATAATTCTCATAGTTACGGCCCTCTATCTCCTTCCCTTTCACAAAATGGGAATTGAGCACGGCATCGTGACGGAAAGCACGGCGCACACTGTTGCGCACTGCCTCGCTCTCCGAAATCCATTCGGCAATGATGTCTTGCGCACCAGCGATAGCGACTTCCACATCAGGCACGGCATCGGAAAGAAATTGCTGTGCGCGGCGCGAAATGTCGTCGGAGCGTTGCGCCATGATAATCTTCGCCAAAGGCTCCAGCCCTTTCTCGCGTGCCACCTCTGCCCTCGTACGTCGCTTGGGCTTGTAGGGCAAATAAATGTCCTCCAAAGTGTTTGCGTCCCAACAGTTCAAAATCCTCACCGACAATTCCTCGGTGAGTTTTTCTTGCGCCTCGATGCTCTTGATAATCGTGGCTTTACGCTTTTCAAGTTCGTTGTAGTAATTGAGCCGTGTTTCCACCGACTGCACTGCTATTTCATCGAGCCCACCAGTCACTTCTTTACGATAGCGACTGATGAATGGAATACTGTTGTCGTCGTTGAGCAGCCCAACCGTTCCAGCCACTTGGTGAAGCGGAATATTGAGTTCTTGCGAGATGAGTTGTGATATTTTGTCAGCCATAACTTATGGTTATTTTTTCTTTTTAAGTGTGATAACGGTGATTTCTGGTTTCACGCCTATGCGCATAGGCACACCCACTTCACCCACACCCGTATTCACATATAATGATTCATCGCCATTGTGATACTCGCCGCGCCAATATGGCGAAATGAGCCGTGCCGGCGAGATTTCCACACCGAAGAAGCTAAACATCAGCTGCATGGCATGGGTATGCCCCGACAGCATCAAGTCGATATGCGCCGTGTCGGTGTAGTTGTCCCAAATATAGGGCACATGCTGGAGCACTATCTTATAGATATGGGGATTGGCGATTTGTGGATACACCTCACGCAGATAAGCGGGTATTTTCCAATGCGGCGGACGGAAACTATGCAGCCCCACCACCACAATGCTATCGGCTCCATGATGTCGGGTGAATGTGGAGTCGTCGCACACCGTCCACCCCATTTGCCGCTGCTTCGCCAATAAGTTGAGCGAATCGGCACGCCACTCCTGCTCTGAAGCCCATGGGAAATATGCCTTGTAGTCGTGGTTGCCCAAAATGGAAATCACGCCGTCGGGTGCGTGCAACCTTGAGAAAACCGACACAAACGGCTCTACCTCTTTAGAGTGGCGGTTCACCAAATCGCCCGTGAAGCATATCATATCGGCTCGTTGGGCATTGATGCTATCCACATATTCCGACACAAAAGCGGTGTCGGTGCCATAAGTGCCCACATGCGAATCGCTGAATTGCACTATGCGGTAACCATCGAAAGCGTCGGGCAAACGTGGGCTCTCGATGGTCACATGCTTCACTTCGAGGGTGAATGGGGTGACGAATGTGCCCCACACGCCATGAAATATCAGCAATACGAATATCGCCAACGCCGCACATCGCACAAATCGCTTCGCACCACGCCGTAGCCATTTCAGCCACGAAAGTGAGTAGATGAGCAGCGAAATAAACTTTGGGGCTTGTATGCCGTAAAACACAAGCAAAAGCCACATCGCCAAGCGTATAGGCTCATCAGCAGTCTGCTGGGCTAAGACTATTGCCACACCTAATGCGGCATACAGCACCATGCTCACGCACGCATAGGAAGTAACTGCCCACCGTGGCCACACCTGTGAGCGGAGCAACCTACGGTAGGCAAATATGTCGATAGCCAAGTTGATCGCCAGGGCTATCAATAGCGGTATGAGGTGCAACTTCATTAACGAATCACTTCAATGCCTCAAGCTGATTGGTGAGCGGATTGGAGTACATTTCGAGCATACACTTATACATAAAGTTGCGGTCGAGTTCGTTGTATGGAACCTGCACTTTCTCAATCTGCCCATTCAAATATTGCTTGAATGCCTCACACTCTTCTGGAGTGTATTTATCGGCAAAGTCTTGATTGTCGAACAAAATGTCGTGAGCAATATAGTTGGTCTTGAATATCTTGTAGTTGCTGTGAATCTCGTGGTCGATAATTGCACACACGCGGCGAATCATCAACAGTTTGTCGAGGTCGGCAGGAATGGTGTCGAGTTTGTCGTTGATGCAAGGCACGAACGAGTAGTGCACCTTACCCTTGTAGCCCATGATACCGGTCTGCATACTCACGAGGTCGTCGGTCTGCGACTTCTTGAAGTTAGGGTCTTTACTCTTGAGCAAGAACTCGGTGGCTTTGAGGTAATCGTTAGGGTCGTACTCGTAACTAATGGCAATAGGTGCGATGTTCAGTTCTTTCAGACTTTCGAGCATCGACACCTCACGGTTGCCGTAGGTGAGCATCTTGAGCAAACTCTCCTGGGTGCGGTCGTTGCTGTCTTTGCAACGTCCCTCGCGCTGTGCCAACCATACCGACGCATTCTTCTCCCTGATGGCGAAGTGAATGTAGCGTGAGAGTTGCACGGCTGCGGCAAGGGTCTGCAAGCGACCCAAATTGCGCTTCACGATGAAACTCTTATTGAGGCGAACCAACTTGGTGATCCACTCGTAAATCAAAAGATTGTTGCCAATAGCTATCTCCACGGTGTCGTAACCATTGCTCGAGAGCAAATAACTCAGCTGTGCCGAGTCGAGCACAATGTCGCGGTGGTTGGTGATATGAAGATATGGAGTGTCTTTATCCAGGCATTCCATATTGCTGAAAGTGATGCCGTCGCTCGTTTTGGCGAGAATGCCACCCACAAGCGGTGCCATGATTTTCTGCTGAAATTCTTGCTTTGAGTTGAGGCTCAAAAGCAGACGCGACACGTCAGAAAACTTCTTGTCGGGCATCACAAATTTTACAACATGTTGAAACATTGGTTTTTCAACCAATATCGACATCTCGTTATGAAAATCCTTGTCTGAAATCGGACAGATATCCGCAAACTCGGCAGGAACGATTACATTTTCTTTTTCCATAATACTAATTCTTTTCAGAAGGTGAATACTCTTTCAAAGGTAGCAATTATATCCAAAACAGACAAACCCATAACAAAATTTAATATACATCTGAAACAACTAACATATTTTTAGAACCCCCACGCACACAATCCCCCACAGAAGTTGCGATTTATTCAAGATAAATTTGTATTTTTGCGAATAAAGCCCAACCACATTAATAAATTGAGATAATATGAGCAAGTTTAAATACCCCGTCGACACCGACCAGTTTCAGATAATCAGGGAACAAGGTTTGCTATATGTTGACAAGACCGACTTAATGTTCGACCTTGCCAACAGGTATCGCTATGTGTTTCTTGCTCGTCCTCGCAGATTTGGCAAATCGCTGCTCTGCAACACTTTCAAAGCATATTTCCAAGGGCAAAAAGAACTGTTCGATGGGCTGAAAGTGATGGAGTTGGAGAAGGAATGGACTAAATTCCCAGTGCTTCATTTCACGTTGAGCGGCTTGAAAAACGTAACAGTGCCGCTCGCGCAGTCAAAACTGGAAAACCTCATTTCTGATTACGAGAAAATCTATGGCCGCGACCCTGAGCAGAAAACGCCTGGCGCACGCTTCCGTGGACTGATTCATAGAGCAAAAGAGCAGACAGGAGAGAATGTAGTTGTAATTCTCGACGAATACGATGCTGCCATTATGCGACTGATGTATGAGCCGGAGCGACTTGCCGACATGCGCTCAATGCTTAGAGAGTTTTACCAGGTATTGAAAGACGAAGGTGCATATCTCCGCTTTGTGTTCATCACTGGCGTGACCAAATTCTCACAACTCAGCATTTTTTCCGAGTTGAACAACCTCAACCAAATTTCTCTTGACAACAGGTATTCAGGAATTTGTGGCATCACTCAGGAAGAACTCGACACCGTTCTTCGTCCATGCATAGAAGATTACGCCCAAAATCTTCACATTAGTGTAGATGACGCTTATGCACTGTTGAAGAAAAACTACGATGGCTACCATTTCTCGCCAAAAGGACAAGATGTGTATGCGCCATTCAGTTTGCTAAGGGCTCTTGACAAAAACGATACTAACCACTACTGGTTTGAATCGGGCACCTCTACCGCCCTGCTGGAACATCTGAAGCGTTACCCCATTACCCGTGCGCTGGATTACGACGGCGTGGAGGTGTGCGAAAATGAGTTCAGCATTCCATGCGAGAGTGCCGACACGCCCATGCCTCTACTCTACCAGAGCGGCTATCTCACCATCGCTTCATACGACCCTTTGCTCAAACTGTATGTGCTGAAAATCCCGAACAACGAGGTGAGGAAGGGGCTTATCGACTGCTTGATGCCAATCATCTTGAAACGCACGGTGGCCGACAACAACGGTTTGGTGACAGCCATGGCAAAGGCCATATTCAGTCGTGATTTGGGCAAAGCACTCACTGCACTACGCTCCTATATCGCTAAAATCCCATACGACATCATCACCAAGGAGGAATGGGAATGCAACGAGAGTCGCGAGGCGTTCTACAAACTACTGATTTACATGGCATTCTCAATGCTCAACTCCATTGTCGATACCGAGGTTAAAAGCGTTTTGGGCAGAGCCGATGTGGTGATACAGACCAATGCCGACATCTTCGTGCTGGAACTGAAGGTGGACGACACGGTAGAGAACGCCCTCCAGCAAATCAACAGCAAGGGCTACACTATCCCTTACGAGGCCGACGGCAGAAAACTCACCAAATGCGGCATCTGCATTTCATCTTCCGCCCGCAACATCACCCATTGGCGCGCCACCGATGCCGACGGAAATGTGGTTGACGAACAGAAATTCAACTCATAAAAATATCCATTTCACCAACAATCGCCACCGGCACCACGTCGGTGGCTTTTTCATTTAGAAAAAACGAGAGCGGAAAAATGTAAGAGTGAAAAAGGGTGAAAAATGTGGGATAATTCAAAGAAAATTCCTATCTTTGGAATTGCATTACATAACTACATTTATTAACTGCTGAAAAGCCCTATTAACCAAACGTGAAGTATCTACTTCTACCTCAGACCGACACTCGCATTCTTCCATTCTATTTGGCAATGGAGGAATATGCCGCACGCATCATCAAAGATGATGACATATTCTTTATGTGGCAAGTGAATCCTACCGTAATTTTCGGAAGAAACCAACTTATAGCCAATGAAGTGAACATTCCCTACTGCCGCGAGCACGGCATTGCCACCTATCGCAGAAAAAGCGGCGGCGGCTGCGTGTTTGCCGACATGAGCAACATTATGATGAGTTACATCACTTGCAGCGACAATGTGGAACTCACTTTCTCGCGCTACACAAGCGCGGTGGTTGAGGTGCTGAAAAAGTTGGGGCTGAATGCCAGCGACAACGGACGCAACGACATTCTTATCGACGACCGTAAAGTGAGCGGCAACGCTTTCTACCATCTGCCCGGACGCAGCATCGTGCACGGCACAATGCTTTTCGACACCGACATGGCGCACATGCAGGGTGCAATCACTCCATCGACCGAGAAATTGGCATCGAAGGGCGTGAAGAGCGTGCGAAGCCGTATCACCACGCTGAGCGAGCATCTGGCAGGAAAGATGAACATTGAGCAATTCAAGGACTTTGTGAAGAGCGAAATGTGCGATGGCGACATTCTGCTCACCGACTCCGACATCGCACAGATTGAGGAAATCACGCAGACCTATCTCACACCAGAGTTTATCTATGGCAATAATCCACGCTGCACCAACACCATTCAAAAGAGAGTTGACGGTGTGGGCGAGTTCCAAATCAGCATCGAACTCGACCACAACATCATCAAAGACATCAACATTGCTGGCGACTTCTTTGTGCTGGGCAGTATCGACGAGAGCATCATCGCTCCACTGAAGGGCGTGAGTTACACTCGCGAGGCACTGACCGAGGCACTCAAGGACCTTGACGCAAGCACTGTGATTGCAAGCATGACTACAGAACAACTTATTAATACAATCTTAAACTAAAAAACGACTATTATGAGCGAAGAAATGAAAGTAACCTGTCTGCACGACAAACATGTGGCTTTGGGCGCTTTGATGAGCCCATTCGGAGGTTTCGACATGCCTATCCAATACAAGGGCATCGTCGACGAGCACAATGCAGTGCGCAATCAAGTGGGCGTATTCGACGTTTCACACATGGGTGAAGTGGAAATCACAGGCCCTGAAGCAGAAAAATTCGTAAACTACATATTCACCAACGACATCACTGATGCCCCAGTGGGCAAAATCTTCTACGGCATGATGCTCTACCCCAACGGTGGCACCGTCGACGACCTGTTGGTGTACAAGATGGGCGAAAACGACCTTTTCCTCGTTATCAACGCCGCCAATATCGATAAGGACGTGGCTTGGATTATGGAACACGCCAAAGACTTCGACGTGAAGGTTGACCACCAGAGCGACATCTACGGTCAGCTCGCCGTTCAGGGTCCCGATAGCGAAACCGTGCTGAAGAGCGTGCTCGAAATCGACGCTACCGACCTCATTTTCTACACATTCAAGACCATGCAATACGATGGCGAAACCATCATCGTGAGCCGCACAGGCTACACCGGAGAAGACGGCTTCGAAATCTACGCAAGCCACGCCGCTATTAATAAAATGTGGGATTTGCTCATCGAGGCAGGTGTGCAGCCTTGCGGTCTTGGCTGCCGCGACACGCTCCGCTTCGAGGTGGGCTTGCCTCTCTATGGCGATGAACTGAGCGCTGAAATCTCTCCTATCGACGCCACACTCGGCATGTTTGTGAAACTTGAAAAGGCTGGCGGCTTTATCGGTCAAGAGGCTTGCGCCAAGCAGAAGGCAGAAGGCAGTCCTAAGAAACTGGTGGGTCTGGAATTGCACGACAAGGCTATCGCACGCCACGGCTACGAGGTGCTGAAAGACGATAAGGTGGTGGGCTACATCACCACTGGCTATCGCGGCATTTCGGTGGAAGGCAAGAGTTTGGCTTTCGCATTGGTTGACCGCGCTGTGGGCACCCTCGGCGAAGAACTCAGCGTGAAGATTCGCAAGAAAGTGTTCCCTGCCACTATCGTGAAGAAGAAATTCTACAAAAAATCATACAAGAAATAATAATAACCAATTATAAACCAGAAGATGCGCCAAAAAGAAAATGGCAAATCTTCGCATAAATCAAAAAAAACAACTATGAGCAAAATTATTGAAGGCTACTATTACTGCGACTCACATGAATTTGTGAAAGTGGAAGGCAACATGGGTTACGTGGGCATCACCGACCACGCACAACACGAACTCGGCAATGTGGTGTACGTTGATATGCCAGAAGTGGACGACGAAGTGACCGCAGGCGAAGAATTTGGCGCAGTAGAAAGCGTTAAGGCTGCCAGCGACTTGTTCTCTCCAGTAAGCGGAACAGTAGTGGAAGTGAACGAAGCCCTCGAAGATGAGCCAGGCCTCATCAACAAGGATGCTTTTGAAAACTGGATTATGAAAGTGGAATTGAGCGACAAGAGCGAACTCGAAGACCTCATGGACGCTGCCGCTTACAAGGCTTTCATCGGCGAATAATCACTTTTTCAAAAAACTAAGGGTTGGGGAACTCATCTCTGTACGTTCCTCAGCCCTATATTCTCATTTAAAACAACTATTATGAGTTATAAATTTTTCCCACATACCGAAGACGACATCCGCGCGATGCTCAAAACCTGCGGGGAGAAGAGCCTTGACGACCTTTACAAGGACATTCCCGAAGATTTGGTATTGAAAAAAGAATATGGTCTGCCTGAGGGGTTGAGCGAGATTGAAGTACGCAAGTTCTTCAACGGTCTTGCCGACGGCAACGAAACGCTGAAGTGCCTTATCGGTGCTGGCTGCTACGACCACTACTCTCCATCGGTGGTCAACAGTATCGTGAGCCGCAGCGAATTTCTCACATCCTACACTCCTTACCAGGCTGAAATTTCACAAGGCACACTCCAATACATCTTTGAATATCAAAGTATGATGGCGATGCTTACTGGCATGGAAGTGTCGAACGCATCAATGTACGACGGCTGCACAGCCACCGCCGAGGCTATGATGATGGCTGTGGCAGCGGCTAAGAAGCGCAACAAGGTGCTGATTTCCGCCACCGTCAATCCTATCGTGCGCCGCGTGGTTGATACCTACGCTAAATATCATGGCGTGACCATCGAGGTGATTGCCGAAGCCGATGGCGTGACCGACCGCGCCGACTTTGAGGCTAAGGTTGCCGCCAATGATGTGGCTGGCGTGATTGTGGCTGCACCTAACTTCTACGGCATCGTGGAAGACTACACTGGTTGGGCCGACTTCTGCCACTCACACAAGACGCTCTTGATTATGAACAATGTGGCCTCTACCCTCGGCGTGCTGAAAACTCCAGGCGAATGGGGTGCCGACATCGCTGTGGGCGACGGTCAGAGCCTTGGCATTCCTATGAACTTCGGCGGCCCATACGTGGGCTACCTCTGCACCAGCAAGAAGTTGATTCGCAAGATGCCTGGCCGCATCGTTGGTGCCACTACCGATATGGAAGGCAAGCGCACATTCGTGCTCACTCTGCAAGCTCGCGAGCAACACATTCGCCGCGAGAAGGCTACCAGCAACATCTGCTCTAACGAGAGCCTGATGGCACTCTATGTGACCGTGTATATGGCACTGATGGGCAAAGACGGTTTGAGGGAAGTGAACGAACTGGGCTACAGCGGCGCTCACTATCTGGCTGAAAAGTTGTGCGAACTGAAGGGCTTCAGCATGGCATTCCCCGACAAGCCATTCCTCAATGAATTTGCTGTGAAGTATGACGGCGACATCGACGAACTGCAAAATGTGCTGCTCGACTACAACGGTGTGCAACTGGGCTTGAAGATTGCCGACCACACTTTACTGCTTTGCGTAACCGAAACCATCAGCAAAGACGAACTCGACGAAGTAATATTAACCTGTAAAGCTTACACGGAAGGAGAAGACGAAGATGAATAATACATATTACGGAACACTCATTTTCGAGTTGTCAAAACCAGGTCGCAAGGGCTATTCCCTTCCCAAAAACGAGTTGAGTGACTACAGCATCGCACAACTTCCTGAAAATCTGCTTCGCCAAGAGGCTCCTGCCCTCCCTGAAGTGGACGAACTTACTGTGGTGCGTCACTACACCAATATGAGCAACAACAACTTCGGCGTTGACACCGGTTTCTACCCATTGGGCTCTTGCACAATGAAGTACAACCCAAAAATCAACGAGGAAATGGCTGCTCACCCACAATTCACTGCACTCCACCCTCTCCAGAATGTGGAAACCGTGCAAGGCGCTTTGTCCGCTTACTATCAGCTCCAACGCAGCCTGTCAGAAATCGCTGGTATGGCTGAGTTCACGCTCAATCCATTCGCTGGCGCACACGGTGAACTCACCGGCTTGATGGTGATTCGTCGCTATCACGAAAGCCGCGGCGATGCCAAGCGCACCAAGATTATCGTTCCCGACAGCGCACACGGCACCAACCCTGCAAGTGCGGCAGTTTGTGGACTCGATGTGGTGGAAGTGAAGAGCAAGCCCGATGGCCGCGTGGATGTGGAAGACTTGAAACCTCTGCTCGACGACACTATCGCCGGTATGATGATGACCAACCCCAACACTTTGGGCTTGTTTGAAAACAACATTGCCGAAATCGCAAAACTCGTGCACGACTGTGGCGGTTTGATGTACTACGATGGCGCAAACCTCAACCCAATGCTCGGAAAATGCCGCCCCGGCGACATCGGTTTCGATGTGATGCACATCAATCTGCACAAGACATTCTCTACCCCTCACGGTGGTGGCGGCCCTGGTAGTGGCCCTATCGGCGTGCGTGAAGGTCTTGAGCAATTCTTGCCTAATCCTCGTGTCACTTGCGAATTTGATGAAGACGGCATGGTTGACTACAAGATTGAGATGGGTGAGGAATCGCTTGGCTGCATCAGTGGCTTCCTCGGCAACTTCGGCGTGATGATGCGTGCGCTCGCCTACATCGTGACGCTCGGCAGCGACAACCTGAAGTGGGTAGGCCCACTGGCAACTCTCAATGCCAACTACATCAAGGAATCGCTGAAAGACTGCTACGAACTGCCTATTGAGGGCGTTTGCAAGCACGAATTTGTGTTCGACGGCTTGAAGGACAAGAGCACTGGCGTTACCACTCTCGACGTGGCTAAGCGTCTGCTCGACTACGGCTACCATGCGCCCACCATCTATTTCCCATTGCTTTTCCACCAGGCTTTGATGATCGAGCCTACCGAAAGCGAAAGTAAGGAAACCCTTGATGGCTTCATCGCTGTGATGAGGAAGATTGCGCAAGAGGCTGCCGAAAATCCTGAACTGGTGAAAACTGCTCCACACAGCACGCCTGTTCACCGTCTCGACGACACCAAGGCTGCTCTGAAGCAAATCGTGACTTGGAACGAACTCTGCGAAACAAAAGATTTGTAAAACCATACTTTAGAAGTTAGAAATTAGAGCACAGAAATTAGAATCTATTAGGTTTTAGGCTTTTCAAGGTAAAAACAAAGCCAACAGGAAGGAGTGTCAAATCTTCTAATATGCCAACGCCATAGCGTAGGGACAAGCCTTTGGCATGTTACCAAGGCGTTGATACATTGATGATTGCATCGAAACATGCCGAAGGCATGTCCCTACGAAATGATGAAATCACAAATTTGACACACCCCCATCTCCACAAAAAATCTAATTTCTAACTTCTAATTTCTAACTTCTACATATAATATCTCTTTTCCAATGAAATATGACATTCTCATCATTGGCGCTGGTCCTGGTGGCTATGAAATGGCTGCCGAAGCTGCTCATCGTGGGCTGAATGTGGCTATCGTTGAGCGAGGCGAGCTTGGCGGCACCTGCCTCAACCGTGGCTGTATTCCCACCAAGGCACTGTGCCGCAATGCCGAAGTGCTCAACCTGCTTCACGATGCTGAAGCGTTTGGCGTGAGCATCAGCGGCATGGAAGTTGACTATGCGAAAGCCGTAGAGCGCAAAGATGCCGTGGTGACACAACTCCGCGACGGCATCGGTATGCTTCTCAATAATCCGCAAATCACCGTTATGCAAGGTGAAGCCAAACTCATCGACGCTCACACCGTAAGCGTAGGTGGCGAAAACGTGGAAGCCCAGAATATTGTGATTGCTACAGGTTCCGCTCCAAAGGCATTGCCTATCGAGGGTGCCGAATTTGCCATGACCAGCGACGACATTCTCGCAATGACCACTCTGCCTAAGAGCCTTTGTGTGATTGGCGGCGGCGTTATCGGCATGGAGTTTGCCGGCATTTTCAGCAGTTTCGGTGTGGAAGTGAGCGTGGTGGAATTTTGCAAAGAAATTCTCCTTCCTTTCGACAAAGATGTGGCAAAACGCCTGCGCACCGTCATGGGCAAGCGTGGCGTTGACATCAAAGTGGGTGCCGGCGTGAAGTCAATCGCCAAAAGCGAAAACGGCTACACCGTCACCTACGAGGCTAAAGGCAAAGAGCAGGCTATCGTATGTGAGGCTGTACTGATGGCTGTGGGCCGCAAGCCTGTGATTCCTGAGGGCGTTGAAGCCCTGGGCATTGAGGTGAGCCGCCGAGGCATTGAGGTGAACGACAACATGCAGACCGCCGTGCCAAACATCTACGCCATTGGCGATGTGAACGGCCGCTGTATGCTCGCACACGCTGCCACAGCCCACGGTATGTGCGCACTGAGCACCATCGAGGGCAAACCTTGCGCCATGAAACTCAACATTGTTCCAAGCGCTGTGTTCACCACCCCAGAAATGTCGATGGTAGGCCTCACCGAAGAGCAATGCAAGGCGCAAGAACTTGATGTGACTGTGAAGAAAGGTATGTTCCGATCCAACGGCAAAGCACTTGCCATGGGCGAGACAGAAGGTCTGGTAAAGATTATCGTTGACAATGCCACCCGTAAAATCCTCGGCTGCCACATCTGTGGACCTCACGCCGCCGACTTGATTCAAGAAGTGGTAATGGCAATGAACGCAGAAGCCACCATCGACACATTGGCTTCAAGCATTCACGGCCACCCCACCCTCAGCGAAGTAATCCTCACCACAGCCCACCAATTCTAACGAATCCACCTCATTCAGAGGCAATTCATACAACGCAAACGAAAGGACATGCCCCCAAAAAAGCATGTCCTTTCTTCTTTCCCCCATCACCACGGCATATATCAATGCATCTATGCCAGCGATAACGAAAGAGGGTTACTACATTCTATTTTTCTGGCTTTGTCCAGCTCCTGTGCCCTTGTATTTACTATTTGTAGCGTTGAAGCAGTAGCGAACGCCAAGCGTAATACTGCTAACCGAATATCCCTTGTAGAGCAAAGTCCGTTGTGCTCCTGAATAAAATGTGCGATGCTGATTGCCTGTGCCGAAAAGGTCGGAAACATTGAGCGAAAGCGTCAGGCGATTTTTAAGCAACGATTTGTAAAGCGACAAGTCGGTGCAGAAATACCCCTTATTCACATATTTGTTCCCCATGTTTCCTTTAGTTTGCACCATCGTCACGAGCGAAGCCGTAAGCCACTTAAAGTCAAACGTGTTGTTTAGCGAGAACACCGCTACCGGATTGTCGAGATTGCTGCCCACATGTGTCTCCATTTTGAGCCATTGCTTGTAGAACATCATTTCCAATGTAGGATGCCAGATGCCAAAAGTGGGATTCAGCGTAAGCCCTACTTGAAAAGAATTGTAACTGTTGATGTTCTCTGGACGGAGAAGCGAGGTCATTGGATTATTCTGATAGGTTTGCGTCATGGAGCAAACCTCGTCAGCCACATGCGAGTAAATCAATTGCAAATTGAGCCAACTCCACGAGAATCCGTAAGTAAGATTGCGTGTTATTGAAGGCACGAGGAAGGGGTTGCCCGATTCGTAAGTGTATTGGTTAACATACTGCACACCACTTCTGAGTAGATTGTAACTGGGGCGGTAGATGTCGGAGGCGTAAGTCAACTGCATCTGCGTCTTGCCCACGGGCAGTGAGAGAGCAAGTGATGGAAACCAGTTGCCATAGGTTTTGCTCTGCTCTGCCACATACAAACCGTTGTTGTAATAGTTGAAATCAATATATTCGTAGCGCAGACCTGCTTGCACAGTTAATGGACCGAACACATGGTTATAGTCAACAAATGCCGATGTCATCGACTCCTTTACTTTATCATTCTCGTTGTCAACCACTTCTGGCTCCACTTGGTAAAGTGTTGGTCGGTTCACCGAGCTATATTCTCCACCAAACGACAAAGAGCCATTCAACAAAGGAACACTCAACACAAGTTTGGAGGCAAGCATTGAGTTTCGGCTTTTACGATAAGAGTTCACGAGCGTCATCTGATTGCTTTCATCAAGCTTTGTTTCAGACAAGTGCGTCCACTCTTTTTTGCCATACCAGTAGTAATCTGTATTGAAGTCTATTTTCAACTGTCGGATTTTTCCCACATAATAAGCATTTGCATAATAGGCTGTTGACTGGCCTGGTCCTTGATAACCTATTATTGACGATTCCTTTAGCACATTATTCTGCATCGTATTAAACATCTGCTCTCCTGCGCCATCGCTTCTTGCAAAACGGTCGTAACTGATGCTGGCACCTATACTGTTGCTGTCATTGAGCATATAGCTGATGCCCAAGCGCGCATAGGGTCTAATGTTAGTGAATTCCTGATCAACATCCATAGTCTGCTTCCAAGTGTCGGTCAGATATGAAAACATTGTAATCTGTTTATTATCGGGATTGTGAGTGTAAGCGCCATAGAGAAATCCACTAATATCCAATCCTCCTTTGCGATAATTTACTTGGAATGATTCAATGGAACTCAACCGCTCATCTTCGTTAACGCAAAACGTGGTATTATTGTCGAAACTGAACCCCTCACCTTGTGGTTTCTTGGTAGTGATGCGGATAACGCTCTTCACACTGGCATCGTAGCGAGCACCAGGATTTTTGATGACTTCAATTTTCTTGATATCACTCGGTTGCAAGCGTTGCAATTCCATTCCGTCTTGCATCTTCCGACCATTGATATAGATTACAGGTGTGCCCCGACCAAACACTTCTATCTGCCCATCTTTAGCCGACACACTGGGTATGCGAGAAAGCAACTGCTCCATGTTTGAAGTTTTCTCCAGCACGCTACCCTCCACAGTTGTCAACATGCCTTCTCCACTCAATATGGTTTTTGGCAAGTAACTTTTTACGACAACTTCGCTTAACATTTTAGAATCTTCGCTTAATCGAACTACACCTAAATCTCCGCCAACGCAATCCTGAAAAACAGTAGTATAACCCACAGATGATACCTTAATGATACCTCCATTGCATGAAGCATTGATTGTGAAACTCCCATCTTCACCACTTACAGCACCTTTCACGAAAGCTGAATCCGCCCTATTCAATAGCATCACATTGGCAAAAGGCAAAGGCTCACCCTTTGTATCCACCACTTTACCTGTGATATTCTGTGCCATCATCGCAGACATAGCCAAAAGGCACACTGCTGTAATCACCATTTTCTTGCTCATTGTCATTATTTCCCTTTTCGTCCAGGGAAGCAAAAGTAGAGAAAATTATAAAAAAAGACAATAATAAACGTACATTTTTTTAAGCCACAAGGCATAAAATCCAATAGTATAAAAGAATTAAACCCAAATCGGTCATTAGGGCTTGTGGTATTTCGGAGTTTTAGAAGAATGAATTTTGCTTGTCTTTTAATGAGTGATAGCGAGCTATTACGAATTAAAAACAAGCAAAAGGCATCTTATAAAAGCCGAAAGACCGCAAGAAGTTATATAAAAATCCTCATACGGCCTAATGACCGATTTGGGTTAAAGCGTAAGCAACAGTTTTCCCCCATCAATCCTTCCCTACAAATCAGCGTAAGTCTAACCTCTAATTTCTATTGTCTAACTTCTTAGATTATGCATAATTTTCTGTAATTTTGTGGAGAAATTTATACTGATTTATGAGAAGATTTTTGATTTTATGCGCGCTGTGCATTGTGTGTGCAGCATCGGCTTGGGCTCAACAAGCCAAGTATGTGTTCTATTTCATTGGCGACGGCATGGGCCTGAACCAAATCAACACCACCGAATATTATATGGCAAGTGCTGAAGGGAAATGGGGGTACGGTCATCTTTCGTTTGCCGACTTCCCCTACACCACCTACGCCGCTAATTATTCCGCCAATCGCCGTGTTACCGACTCTGCCGCCGCTGGCACCGCTCTGGCTTCCGGCCATAAGACCAACAACGGTATGCTGGGCATGACTCCCGATTCTGTGAATGTGAGCAGCATTGCCACTTGGGCAAAACAAAGCGGTAAGAAGGTGGGCGTGTGCACCACGGTGAGTATCGACGATGCCACCCCTGCAGCATTCTATTCACACCAGGCAAGCAGAAAAAGCCGCAACGCCATTGGTCGCCAACTCGCCACTTCGGGCTTCGACTACTTTGCCGGCTCCGATTTCCGCAACCCTAAGGGCGACGACGGCACCGACCTTCACCAAATCTGCGAAGCCAACGGCTACACTTGGGCATACGGCTACGAAGAAGGCAAAGCCAAGTGGAAAAATGCAAAAAAACTGTTTATGGTGCAGCCTAAAGATGCCAAAAGAGAAATTCCATACGCTATCGACCGTAGAGAAATCGACCTCACATTGCCTCAAATCGTGGAAGTGGGCATCAACACGCTGATGAACAACAATAAGAAGGGCTTCTTCTTCATGATTGAGGGTGGAGCCATCGACCATGCTTGCCACGGACGCGACGCGGCTTCTGCCTTCTACGAAGTGTTTGATTTCAACGATGCCGTGAAGGTGGCACTCGACTTCTACAAGAAGCACCCCAAGGAAACTCTGATTATTGTGACTGCCGACCACGAAACTGGCGGCATGGTGCCTGGTAACGGACGCTATACCCTCGACTTGGATTTGCTCAAATACCAAACTTGCAGCATCAACGAGGTGACAGCAAAAATCAACGCTATGAAAAAGAACCGCATGAAAAAATCGTGGGAAGATGTGAAGCAACTGCTGAGCGAGTGCTTCGGCTTGTTCACAAAGGTGGATGTCACATGGCGTGAAGAGGCAGAATTGCGCGAAGCCTACGAAGATGCTTTCGAGAAAAACCCTACCGACGAAAACCTCTATGGCGTGAACTTCACGCTCACCACCAAGGCTTGCGGCATTCTCAACAAAAAAGCAGGCATTTCATGGGCAAGCGGTTCACACTCTGCCGGTTATGTGCCAGTATATGCCATTGGTGCAGGGGCTGAACGCTTCCACGGTCGCCTCAACAACACCCAAATCCCCGAAATCACCGCAAAAATAGCAGGTTACAAAAAGTAACCCACCCACACCACAATACCCCCACACAAACTGCTCCGACTCGTCAGGCTCCACCCAGCCTCCACACACGTCGGAGCAGTTTTTTATTCAGAGGAAAATGGGTGCAACATTGCGGTTCAGTAGAAAATATGTAGGATAGATTATGCATTGTTGCCGAATCGTGAATGGAATCAAAAACAAAAACATAAAAAACAGCTTTTTAGCGATGCCAGTGCTTCGCACCTGTCGTTAGTGCTGTGGCATGTCTGATTTCAAGCCGAGGCTTGAATCAGCCACACCACATCACCAACGCCGCCCTCTTACGAGGTCGGTGGCATCGCCAAAAGGATAAAAACCGCTCGCCTTCGGCGAAAAACCAATCTTCAGAAATCAGATTATCCGAAAACGCGAATAAAAAGAGACCCGAATGCGTTATGCGTGGTGGAATACGATAATTTGTACTTGTGTCAAACAATTAATATTCAATGTGTTATATTGATTATAGGCGGACGTGAAATATCACGTCCCTACCAAAATGTTGGTTATCGTCTTGAGAAATTTGATGCGGTTTTTTACCAAGAAATCATGTTATCATCAGGGGTTTTTCGCCGTGAAACGGCGAGCGGTTTTTATCCTTGGTGCAAAGTGGATAGCCCTCGTAAGAGGGTGGCGGAGGGATTGTGTGGTTGGCGGCATGGAAACTCGTTTCCAATGACGCAAAGCGCACAGTCGCACCGCCAAATGCGAAGCATTCCACTTTGCCCCAAGGCTGTTTTTTATGTTTTTGTTTCAGTCCCCCAGTATTTATCCACTGAAGCAACATTGCATCATAACGTAGCGACATGCCTTTGGCATGTTTCGATGCAAACCAACAATGTACCATCGCATAGAAAATATACCGAAGGCATATCCCCACATCATTTTTCCTTAAACCCAATTTGGATTCAGGGGAAAATAGTGGTGGGAAAAGCGCGCGCAATCATAAAAATTTCATTATATTTGTAAGATAGCAATTATTAGAATTGAACAACGATGAATCTTGATAAATTTATTGATATGGCGGATAAGGTGGAGTTTCTTGCCACCACAATTGGTATGCAACTCGTTAGCACTCCCGACCCCGACGAGGCTGTGTGCACTTTGAAGGTGACGAAGGCTGTGAGCCAGCCTGCGGGCTATCTCAACGGTGGCACATCGCTGGCTGTGGCTGAGAATCTTGCTGGCATAGGTAGCACGCTCTTAGACGAGGAGCATTTCCCTATGGGACTGAATGTGACTGCCAACCACCTACGATCCGTGCCTATCGGTGCCACCATCAAGGCTGTGGCGAGAATCCTTCACAAGGGCAAGAACACCCATGTGTGGAATGTGGATATTTTTAACGAGGAAGGACAACTGTGCTTCACCTCTCGTGTCACCAATTATATGCTCGACCTCAAGAACAAGAAATGAAGCCTTTCGCACTCTACCGTATGCCTGGGGAAGCGCTGGCTACCCGTATCACTGCCGCAAAAGCCACAGTGGTGAGCAGTTGCGCCGAACTTAACGGACACAGCGGCTTTGTGATTGCCCCTTTCTCCCCCACTCCACACGAGCCAATCCTGCTGATTGAGCCAGAGGAAGTGAGTAAATTCGTGCCCGATGCCGATGGTGGCGAGCCTTTCGCCTTCGAAGATGTGGAGTCGTCGAGCAGCAGAGCCGCCTACGCATCTACTTTCCCCACATTCCACAAAACGCTCACCAACAACACTTTCCGCAAAGTGGTGCTGGCGCGACAGAAAACGGTGGAATGTGGTGGCGAGGTCGATGCCATACGCCTGTTTAACCGTGCGTGCAAATTCTATCCGCTCCAAATGATAGTGCTGGTGTGCGCTGAAGAATGTGGCACTTGGCTGATGGCTACACCCGAAATTCTGCTTCAAGGGAATGGCGACCTGTGGCGCACAATGGCGCTGGCAGGCACAATGAAAGCCTGTGATGAGCAGCAGGGCTGGAGTGTGAAGAACATTCGTGAGCAACGCCTGGTATCGACCTACATCAGCAAATGCCTCACTTCACACGCCCACGACATTGACTTGCGTGGACCGATGACCGCCCACGCTGGCGCACTGGTGCATCTGAAAAGTGAATTTACCTTCAAACTCAACGATGCCTCAAAGGTGGGCAACTTGATTGACGAACTCTACCCCACGCCTGCCGTTTGCGGCATTCCTAAAGATGCCACCAGGGAGTTTATCTGCGCCCACGAACCTGCGCCACGCCACTATTACAGTGGTTTTATGGGACCTTTGAACATGGGCGGCAATTCCGACCTCTACGTTTCGCTTCGCTGTATGAAGATTGACGGCAACCGCTGCACGCTTTTCGCCGGCGGTGGACTTATCAGCGACAGTATGGAGCAGCAGGAATGGGAAGAAACCGAGGCAAAAATGGGCACGATGCTCCGATGCCTCAACACCGAATACTAAATCACTCTATATCACCAAATATTAGAATGTATAGCAACAAGGAAAATATCAACATTCTCACAGCCCTGCTCGTGAGCCACGGCATCACCGACGCTGTGGTTTGCCCTGGCTCGCGCAATGCCGCCATTATCCACAATTTGGAGGAATGTCCGATAATCAAGTGCCACCCTGTGACCGACGAGCGCAGCGCGGCATTTGTGGCAATGGGTATGGCACAAGCCACTTGCCGACCTGTGGTGGTGTGCGTCACTTCCGGATCTGCCTTGCTCAACACCGCTCCTGCCGTGGCTGAGGCCACCTATCAGCACCAAGGCATCATCGTGATTTCTGCCGACCGCCCTGCCGCTTGGATTGGACAGTGTGTGGGGCAAACGATTCCGCAGCCGGGTGCGCTGGGTGAATTTGTGGGCAAATGCGTCAACATTCCAGAACCGCACACCGACGATGACCGTTGGCACATCAACCGCCTTGTGAACGAGGCGCTGATTGAGACAAAAAAATATCATCGTCCAAGCGTGCACATCAATGTGCCACTGAGCGAACCGCTATTTGAATACACAGTGAAGAAATTGCCAAAAGAGCGCGTTATCACGCTTTGGGAAAGCACCTTTGGCTCAGCCGAACCGTTTGTCGACGAATTCACTGCGGCAAAGCGCCCTATGATTGTGGTGGGACAAGTCGATGAACAAACCTCTATCGACACACTCGATTATTTAGAGTTACTCGCCGATAGGGCAATCATCATTCACGAGGCACTGAATGGCTACGATGAATTGTTTGGCATCGACCTCGTGCTCAATGCCATTGAGGGCGTTGACAAAAAATATGTTCCAGATTTCGTTCTTCACATTGGAGGCGAAGTGGTGAGTAAACGCTTGAAATCATTTCTCCAAAGGGCGGAAACCGTGTGGCGCATCTCTCCAAACGGTGAAATCGCCGACACCTATAAAAACATCACAAATGTGATTTCTGGCGATACAGTCGACACTCTTAAGATGATTGCCGTCGGTTATAAAATGCGTAATCTCAAGACACCTTTTTCCATACAGACATATTATGACCTATGGTACAATGCTTTGGAAAAAGCCGACCAACATATCATCGACTATGAGCCGGCATACTCGCAGGCGGCGGCTGTGAAGGCATTTGAAGAACAGTACTACTACAGCGATTACGCCCCTCATATCCATTATGCGAACAGCACTTCCATTCGCCTTGCCAACCTCTTTGCGCGCCACTATGTGTGGTGCAACCGTGGCACCAACGGCATAGAGGGCTGCGTTTCCACAGCCGTGGGATTTGCGATGGCTGTGCCAAAGACCGAGCGACTGGTGCTGGTGACTGGCGATTTGGCGTTTTTCTACGACAGCAACGCCCTGTGGAACGAGGCGCTGCCAGCAAACATTGGCATTCTTTTGCTCAACAATGGCGAAGGCGGCATTTTCCGCCAAGTGAAAGGTTTTGGCGAAAACCCGATGGCACAGGGCTTCCATCATGCCACAGCCGAGGGCATTTGCCACCAGAATGGCGTGACCTACGTTGCCATTCACAACATCGACGAACTTTATCAACAAATAGAGAGACTTACGGACGAAGAAGCCCCCATCGTGATGGAAGTGTTCACCGATGCCGAAAGCGATAAACAAGAACTTATAAACATCTATAATAGTTTTAAATTATGAGAGAATGGGAAAAAATTGAAGGATTCGACTTTCAGGAAATCCTCTTTGAAGAATATAACGGTATAGCGAAAATCACTATCAACCGCCCTCGTTATCGCAATGCGTTCACCCCTCGCACCACTTGGGAAATGAGCCAGGCGTTTGCCTACTGCCGTGAGGCGAGCCGCATCAGCGTGGTGATTCTCACCGGTGCTGGCGACATGGCATTCTGTAGCGGTGGCGACATGAATGTGAAGGGCCGTGGCGGCTATGTGGGCGAAGACGGTGTGCCACGCCTCAATGTGCTTGACGTGCAAATGCAGATTCGCCGCTTGCCCAAGCCAGTTATCGCCATGGTGAACGGCTACGCCATCGGTGGTGGCCATGTGCTTCACTTGGTGTGCGACTTGACCATTGCAAGCGAAAACGCCATTTTCGGTCAAACTGGTCCAAAGGTGGGTTCGTTCGATGCCGGTTTCGGTTCATCGTATTTGGCGCGCATCGTGGGTCAAAAGAAGGCGCGCGAAATTTGGTTCCTCTGCCGTCAATACTCTGCGAAAGAGGCCGAGGAAATGGGTATGGTCAACAAAGTGGTGCCTTTCGACCAACTCGAAGACACCTGCGTGGAATGGGCAGAAATTATGATGCAGCGCTCTCCTTTGGCTCTGCGCATGATTAAGGCTGGCTTAAATGCCGAACTCGACGGACAGGCTGGTATTCAAGAACTTGCTGGCGACGCCACTATGCTCTACTACTTCCTCGACGAAGCTCAAGAAGGCGGCAAAGCGTTTCTCGAAAAGCGCAAACCCGACTTCCAAAAATACCCAAAAATGCCGTAAAATCTTTTAGAAATTAGAGGTTAGAAATTAGAAGTTAGATTTTTAGGACGTCCTATCCCCCTAATCTCTAATCTCTAATCTCTAATCTCTAATTTCTAATATCTAATATCTAATATCTATATATGACTTTTTCGATTCAAGAGAAATTGTTGCATTTCAAGCAGCCGGCTGGCACTTCGCGTGGCGTATATACCACACGAAGAATCTGGCTTTTGACGGTGGAGCACGACGGGCGCACCGCCATAGGCGAGTGTGCGCCATTGCCACAGTTGAGTTGCGACGACATACCTGATTACGAGGCTGTTTTACGCCGATTTTGCGACGTTATCGAGACTACAGGCGCCATTCCTTACGATGAAATGCGCAACTATCCCTCCATGCTCTTTGGCGTGGAAACCGCCCTTGCGCAACTCTCTCGCACCGATGGATTGCTCTACGACACTCCTTTCAGCCACGGCGAGGAAGGCATTCCCATCAACGGCTTGGTGTGGATGGGCACGCACGATGAAATGCTCTGCCGCCTGAAGGAGAAACTCGCACTCGGTTTCCGCTGCGTGAAACTCAAAATCGGTGCTATCGACTTTGCGAAAGAATTCGACCTGATTCAGCACATACGCAAGCATTTCAGCCGTGAGGAAGTGGAACTCCGTGTTGATGCCAATGGCGGTTTCACACCCGATGTGGCTATGGAAAGGTTGCAAGAATTGGCTCGCTACGACATTCACAGCATTGAGCAACCCATCATGGCGCATCAGTGGAGCGAAATGGCGCAACTTTGCCAACTGTCGCCACTGCCTATCGCCCTCGATGAGGAACTGATTGGCGTGAACTCCACCGACGAGAAAATCCGCCTGCTCGACACCATCAAACCACAATACATCATTCTCAAGCCATCGCTCCACGGTGGCGTGGCTGGCACTCGCGAATGGATTGCGCTGGCGAATGAGCGTGGCATAGGCAGTTGGATAACAAGTGCGCTGGAAAGCAACATCGGACTCAATGCCATTGCCCAACTCGCTGCCGACATCTACGGCCCAAAAATCACAATGCCGCAAGGCTTGGGCACTGGTATGCTTTTCACCGACAACATTCCCATGCCTTTGGAAATCAGAAACGACTGCCTATGGATTACGAAGCGTTCATAGACGAATGGCACAACTCGGAAGCATGTGTGCTGGTACACACCAGCGGCTCCACAGGCGCACCTAAACCGATGATGGTGGAGAAGCGTCGCATGGAAGCGAGCGCACGCATCACCTGTGCCTTCTTGGGCTTGCAGAGTGGCGACACGGCTTTGCTCTGTATGCCTCTCGACTACATTGCTGGTAAAATGATGGTGGTGCGCGCCATCACTTGCGGTTTGCGGCTCATTCGCATCGAGCCTTGCAGCCACCCGATGGCAGAGGTGTGCACCCCTATCCACTTTGCCGCTATGGTGCCGCTGCAAGTGGCAAATTCGCTAAAGGTGGCTGTCGAGCGCCAAAGGCTCATGGCTATCAAGCACTTGATTATAGGTGGAGGCGCAATTGATGATGATTTGGAGCGTGAGTTGCGAGATTTCCCCAACGCTGTATGGAGCACCTACGGCATGACCGAAACGCTCTCGCACATTGCTTTGCGCCGCATCAGCGGCAGCGAAGCGAGTTTGTGGTACACGCCTTTCGATGGTGTGACGGTGAGTCTCGACAGCCGTGGCTGCCTCGTGATTGATGCACCGCATGTGTGCCACACCACCCTTGCAACCAACGACTGCGCCGAAATCCGTGATGGCAAATTCCGTATTCTCGGACGCATCGACAATGTGGTGTGCAGTGGTGGCATCAAAATTCAAATCGAGGAAGTGGAGCAATCGCTAAAACCTCACATTCACAAACGATTCATCATCACCAAGCGAAAAGACAAGGATTTAGGAGAAGCATTGACGCTGCTCACCGAAGAAGCCGATACCGAAGCCGTGCGCAATATCTGCCATCGTGCGCTCCCAAAATATCACCAGCCGCGCCACATTTTCCATGTGGAAGAAATACCGCTGACCGAAACAGGAAAGCCAGCCCGCGCAAAAGCCGAATCCATCGCCAATTTGCTTTGAAATTGGATTTAATTCGCTATATTTGCATTCTATTAAACCATTACTCCTATGACTAACTACAAACGACCTCAAATAGCACTCATCTACGATTTTGATGGCACACTCGCACCCGGCAATATGCAGGAATTTGGCTTTATTCAAGCCATTGGCGACGACATCGACCAGTTTTGGGAAAAGTGCAACAACCTTGCCAGCAACAACGATGCCAACCACATCCTCACCTATATGTACACCATGCTGAAAGAAGCGCGCGCCGACGGCATCTCGCTCAGGCGTGAGAGTTTTCAAAAATTCGGTTCCATGGTGAAGTTGTTTCCCGGTGTGCAGGAGTGGTTCTCGGTCATCAACAAAGTGGGCGATGAACTCGGCCTCGACATCAAGCACTACATCAATTCCTCTGGTTTGCGCGAAATGATTGAGGGCACATCTATCTACCACGAGTTTGAGGCCATTTACAGCAGCACCTATCTTTACGATGCCGACGGTGTGGCTTACTGGCCTGGTGTGGCAGTAGATTCCACAGCCAAAACGCAATTCATCTTCAAGATTTCGCGAGGCATCAAGGAATTGAGCGACAATTTGAAGGTGAACGAATACATGCCCCACGACGATCGACCAGTGCAATACCAGCACATGATTTACTTTGGCGACGGTATGACCGATGTGCCAAGCATGGTGCTTGTGCGCTACTTTGGCGGCCATTCCATCGCCGTTTTCGCCGACGACGAGTGCCACAAAGACCAAGCCCGAAAACTCATTGAACACAACCGTGTGGACTTCATTGCCAAAGCCGATTACAGCGAAGGCGGCGAAATCTACCGTCTGGTGAAATCGATGCTCGAAAAAATGAAAGCCGACTACGATTTCGACCAACTCCTCCGCTGCCACAAAGCCTCCTGCAAATAACTTACCCACTTATTTCTAAATATCATATTATGAGCAAAAAGTTTGAAATAAGAAATAGTACAGCCGAGTTTCTCATATTCCAAGCAGAAGGACAAGAGAATGGTGTGCAGGTCGTGTATCAAGATGAAACGATTTGGGCTACCCAAAAAGCTATTGCGGAATTGTTTGATGTTAAAGTCTCTACTGTAAACGAACATCTTAAAAACATTTTCAGAGAAGGAGAGCTGCAAGAAGAGCCAACTATTCGGAAAATCCGAATAGTTCAACAGGAAGGAAATCGTCAAGTGGAACGTGAACCACAATTCTACAACCTTGACGCAATTATTTCTGTTGGCTATCGAATATCATCAATTAGAGCAACACAATTCCGTCAATGGTGCACCTATATTTTAAGGCAATACTCCATTCGTGGATATGTTATTGACAAAAAACGAATGGAAAATGGCTCGTTCATTGGTGAGGACTATTTTGAACACTTGCTTGCCGAGATTAGAGAAATACGTCTTAGCGAACGACGTTTTTACCAAAAATTAACCGACATATATGCAACAGCCATAGACTACAACAAAGATGCACCAACCACCATTTTGTTCTTCAAAAAAGTGCAGAACAAAATGCATTATGCAGTGCATGGACATACGGCTGCAGAGCTGATTGTTGAGCGTGCCAATGCTCAAAAAGAAAATATGGGATTGACCACATGGGAAAAGGCTCCTAAAGGAAAAATAGTGAAACCCGATGTGAGTGTAGCAAAAAACTATTTGAAAGAAACGGAATTACAAGATATGGGAAGACTTGTCAATGCTGTTTTAGATATGGCAGAACGTATGGCCAATAGGCATATTCCAATGACTATGGAGGATTGGGCAAAACGTATTGATATCATCCTTGAAGCTGGAGGCGACAATATTCTTCAAGACGCAGGCAGGATTACTGCTGAATTTGCAAAATCATTTGCTGAATCAGAGTTTGAAAAATATCGAGTTATACAAGACAAACTCTTTCAATCAGACTTCGACAAATACAATAACAACAACAAGTTGCCATTTGAGGATTTGTGATTTTAACCCAAAACTATCAGCCATACTTAGCATCAGGTGGAGGGGAGCGGTAATATTAAAGGCAGCGAATTTTTGAGTTTCGTTGCCTTTATCCCAAAGGGTGTTTATCTGCTAAAAGCCCTACTTAGGCCACATATCTACTATAAAATCTTTATTCCAGACATTTTTCTCCGCTAAAACATATTCCGTTTCCCACTTGCCTAACGAATACCCCACTATATGTAATTCGGCTCCAGCCTTACCGGCCAACTTAAACTTGCCATTGGTGTTGACCTTGAATTGATAGTCGGAACCCGTTACTACGCTTGCTGACAAGTTTGTTGAAACAGAGGGACCTACTTTAACGAAAGGACCTCCGCAAGAGGCTATATTGACTTCCGTCTTGAAATATACACCCAGGTTTGCAGCCACTTCACCAGAATAAGTGATATTGGTTCGATCTACAAAGCAGTTAAACGAATGGTTGAATTCTTTATAAAACACCCAACCTCTGTTTCTTGCATAGGAAGGACCCAGCTTAAAGGAAGAATCAAATGTCATGGGAAGGGTTATGCCTATCGTGCCTTTTGCATGTGCATTACAGTCCATAGTCAAAGTGGGCATAACCATGATTGGAATGTGAATGGGACCTGCTATCGGGAATATAACTACGATAGGAGGATAATAGACTAATGTCACTTCACCACCGCTTGATTTATCCTTCACATCCCATTCAACGAACAGAGGACCATCCAGTTTGTACTCACCTGTGAAATAGCAATCAAAGTTACGTAATCTGAACCAGGAAATGTTGATGCCAATTTCAAGGTCTAATGCAGTATGGGTCTGTACGTCCTTCAGTCCAATGCGTAGGCCTTTTTCTTCGTATGAATAATTGGTTATTCCATCTTTGTTGAAAATGTGCCATGTAGCTTCTTGAGCAAGCAGCTCTTCAGCTGTTGCATACCTTTTGCCATTGTTTTCTGTACCGCTGAAGAGAATCACGCTGGGATGATAAACGCCATCCTTGGAATAACGGTTCTTAAAGCTTTCCTCGGCGTAGTTAACAAACAGTTCCGTACTCAGTTTGAAGTCTCCATGCTCTATCAGGTCAGCCAATGTGCCTTGGGCTGTCGTCAGAAGGGCATCCTTTCCATTTGCCGACACACTCAATACCTTCCGAATGAAAGGTGGCGTGTCAATGCTGGTCCAAATAGACAACACATCATTCTTGTTTATCTTTGTCTTTATCTTATCCAAGTATGCCTGGCTCACACGAATCAGTGTCGTGTCAGCATTCAAGATCTCCACGTCGCCCGGATTGATAAAATCAAAATAGTTGAGGGCTTGGGCATTTTCCGCAAGTTCAATTTCGCCTTTCTCTATAGGCGGGTCGGGAGAAACATTGTTGTTATCATCGTTATCACAAGATATTACCATAAATGATACGAGGAACAAGGCAAGGATTGCAAACTTTCCCGATTTGAAAAAAGACCAATACTGCTTCATCTTCATAAATATAGATTATATTACGCCTTCCAGGTTTCTTGGAAGAACCTGATAATACTTGGAAGCGTGAAACCGGAACACCGCATTTTGAGTGAAGTCACAACAAAATAAGCATAACGCTTCCTGAATTGTTGATATAGCGATTCAGAATTCCTTGCCGTTGTCGTGCCATTTCACGAAACAGAAGGTGAAGATGCGCCTATACATACACAAAATTCACTTATAAAAGTAGCAAAAAGAATCTATTCTGCACCGATTTCCAATCATAAAAAACACTTCAATTGTCAGAATCACACATCTTTGCTGTTTGGGTAATTTTAGTCTTGTCGTTTAGGCTATTTTTTGTCGTTTAGGTTATTTTTCAATCGATGGAATAGCCAATCATTTGGCTTCTCTTTTCCTCCATTTCATAGGTGTACAACCTGCATTTTCCTTGAACAGTCTGTTGAAATGACTTGGAGACAGAAAGCCCGACTTTTCTGATATTTCTGCAATCGTCAGCCTGGGATTTTCCACAAGCAGGCGTTTCGCGTAGTCGATGCGCAGAATGGTAATCCAGTCGCGGAACGTCATGTTGTAGGTGGTCTTGATGTATTCCGAAAGATAGGTGCGGTTGGTATGCAAGAGGTCGGAAAGTTCCATGATGGTAAGCCCGGTACGCACGTATGAGCCAGTTTCAATCCATTCCTTGATTTTCTCCGCTATTTGAGCATGATAAGACGGTGTTTCCTGTTTCGATGTCTTTGATTGTGCCATTGCACGCTGGATATCCTCTCCTTCCGAAGTTATTTCACTTTCTATTGCACACTCAACCCGCTCGTAAAACAACAGATAGTTCAGATAACAACAAAAGAGATATATGTAAAACGGTACGGACGAAAGGATCCAGATATAAACGTGATCGTCAGGCAGGAAAGTCAGTAAACCGCATCCTATACCGAATATAATAGCCCACCATGTAAAAAAGGAAAGCCATTTGATATACGCACCTATATCATCTGAATAGGTTTCGTTGAAAATCCTGATGGCTCGGTTATATGCCAAAATAACTCTGCGAGACCGAACAAATCCATAAATAACCAACCATGCAGCCAGAGCAAACTGTGCGATTGTCAGCAAGACTCCTGCCGGTAATAACAGAAGTACGATGCATGAAAGAATGGAAAAAATCACCCAAAGACTAATATGAGTCCATAACCGACGCTTTGTGATGTAAAAGCGGTCGAGCAGCGTGGTAAAAGCCGAGCTGAATAGCCAGTAGCACAAGAAATAGGTGGAAAGATTCATCATAATGGCCTGATCGGCATTCTTGAACCTGATTCCGAAAAAGAAATGCACTGAATAGTTTGTGGCAAGCAGCAGCAGAGCTATGCCCATGATCCGTCGGGAGCGTAAGTAGTTCTCGAATATGCCTTTCTCCGGTGCCTTGGCAAACAAGAAATAAAAGCCGAAGAACAGCATCAACGGCAGAGCAATACAAAGCGAGTAACTATATAATAACAGATCGTTCATTTATTCCCAACTGTTCTAATCTAAATAGATTGCAAAAATACAAAAATACCGGCAGACTGTTGTTATATATATTAGACATTATATCGATTAAATTGTTATATGACTCATTTTGTAACTGATTCTGAAGTTGTGTGTTCCACAAGCAATAAGAATCACCATGTCTTCGAAACCGAATTTATGGCATCAGAATCTTTCTTTTACAATACGCCTATTTTTTCATGCCACCTATGAAGTGACGAAGCCAAAAGGCAGCGAATTTTTGAGTTTCGCTGCCTTTATTCGTCGGTTTATTTCACCTTTACGGTTTTGTATTTTTTCTTCACATCGTCGCCTTGCCACTCGTATGTGGTGATGCGCACTTTTCCGTTGCCGAGTTTCTTTACTGGTGGATTGGTGTCGAAATTGGTAGACTCATCGCCAAGCCACACGGTGAATGGTGGCACTGCATCTATCCACCCGGTGCGCTTGAGGGTGAAAATGCGGTAAACCTGCCAACTTGAAGTCACCCACCCCGGCTGAATGCCAATCTCGTCTTTTCCGTCGCCATTGAGGTCGCCAAGGTTGCGAGGCACACCGCTCACGCATTGCTTCACCTTAATCGACGGAATGGAGGGGTTGGTGAATTTCAGCACACCGTAGAGCGACTCAAAATCGTCGAGTTCTTCCCAACGGTCAGCATCTTTGGGTGGAATGAAATACACATATTCTTTCTTACCATCGCCATTAAAATCGCCATAAGCATAGTTATAGCCCTTTGGCGGACGCTGCCCAAATGCCGAAAGACACATTGCCACAGCGCACAATCCTAAACAAATTCTTAATGCTTTCATAATATATCTATTTTAAAAATAACCTACAATGCGTCGAGATACGACTTCGCATCAAGAGCAGCACGGCAACCCGAACCAGCAGCCACAATAGCCTGACGGTAATGTGGGTCGGCAACATCGCCAGCGGCAAACACGCCTTTCACGCTCGTTTCAGTGGTGATGCCACCAAGGGCGATATAGCCCTGCTCATCGAGTGCTACCTGACCTTTCAGGAAGTCGGTGTTAGGTTTGTGGCCGATGGCAAGGAAAAAGCCGTCGATGTCGATGTCGAGCATTTTTTCCTTATCTGTGCCCTTAAACTGCACCAAGTGCGCGCCTTCCACAAATTGCTCACCGAAAAGCCCCATGGTGTTGGTGTTGTAGAGAATTTCAATGTTTTCTTTCTCGTTCACACGCTGTTGCATAGCGGCCGACGCACGCAAATAAGGTTTGCGCACAATCATATACACCTTCTTGGCAAGGTTGCTCAAATAGTAAGCCTCTTCGCAAGCAGTGTCGCCACCGCCCACTACTGCCACCACTTTCTTGCGATAGAAGAAACCGTCGCAAGTGGCACAAGCCGACACACCCATACCTGCATATTTCTGCTCATCGGCAAGACCGAGATACTTGGCTGATGCACCAGTGGCAATAATCACAGCGTCGGCAGAAATGGTGCTGGTGCCGTCAACCGTTGCCACAAATGGGCGTTTCGACAGGTCGATGTCAGTGATGATGCCATTGCGCACTTCAGCACCCACATTCACGGCTTGCTGGCGCATATTCTCCATCAAGTCGAAGCCTTCCACGCCTTGTGGAAAACCTGGGTAATTCTCAATGGTGGTGGTCTGAGTGAGTTGTCCACCGGGCTGAATACCTGAATAAAGCACGCTGCTAATTCCTGCACGAGAGAGATAAATGGCTGCTGTATAGCCAGCCGGGCCAGAACCTATGATAAGACATTTAGTTGTTTCCATAATTTTTGGGGTCTACGAGTCAACGGGTCAACAGGTCAACGAGGTTTTCGAGATTTCGAGACTGTTGGTCGTTGTTGGTTAAATAATTTTAAAACAATAATTTTTATCGCAAATCCACCACTTCGGTGCCTGTAGGAACCATCTTTTTATTGAATTTGAAGGTGGCTGCATTGGTTGCAACTTTGGTTTTGTAGTTGCTGATAGTGAGCGTTTCGCTACCCTTTTTTGTGGTGTAAATTGCCTTGGTCAGCACATAGCTTTTCGACACATAAAGGGTGACCGAAACCACCTTGCTTTTTGCCTTTGGCTTCAAGGTGAGCACATAGCCCGAACCGCTTTTCTTCGCACTCATTTTGTAGCCCGATTTGAGCGATTGAGCCGCTGCCAATGGGTGAATCATCACCAACTGTTGAGCAGTGGGCGTAGTCACATTAACTTCATCTGTGGCAGTGGAATAAGTCCATTGCGTTTTGCCATCGTACCACGATTTTATGTTGTTGGCAAGGATTCGAAACTGATTGCCCTTCATCACAATCGTACCGTGTGAAGAACCTGCTCTATAATTGGCACTCACAGCGCCTGCAGCCTTGTAGGCAGCCACTGTGCGGTCGAAAATTTGAGTTGCACTTTGAGCATGGCAGCACACCACTGCCAGCAGCAACATTGCCATTGTGAATAATCTTTTCATCGCTTTAATTTCTTACTTTAAACTTGTTGCAAACATTTGATCTATATCCATTGGACTCATCAACACGTTGCGAGGTTTACCGCCACTTGACGGGCCAACGATTCCGGCAGCCTCCAACTGGTCCATAATTCTACCGGCGCGGTTATAACCGATGCCATATCGGCGCTGGAGCGATGAGGTGGAAGCCAAGTTTGCAGTCACCACCCAGCGAGCCGCTTCCTCAAAGAGCGTGTCGCGGTCGTTGAGGTTTGAGCCTACACCACCACCCATACCATCTTCGCCTTCAGTAGCGCCAATGTATTCTGGCAATTCGTATGGCTCTTCGTGGTTCACATCCAAGTCGGCATCTTCTTGCTGCTTGATGTAGTCGCAAATCTTGATAATTTCAGGAGTGTCGATAAATGGACACTGCAAACGGGTGATGTCGCCATCAACGGAGAACAGCATATCGCCACGGCCAATCAGGTTTTGGGCTCCTGGGCGGTCGAGAATGATGCGGCTGTCCATCATCTGCGAAACGGCAAATGCCATACGCCCTGGGATATTCGCCTTGATATTACCGGTAATCACGTTCGCTGCAGGGCGTTGTGTGGCCACAATCAGGTGAATACCCACCGCACGAGCCTTTTGTGCAATACGCACGATTGGGGTTTCCACCTCCTTACCCGATGTCATAATCATATCGGCAAACTCGTCGATGATGCACACGATGTAAGGCATGAATTTATATTTCTTCTTGCCGTCGGCATCAAGCACTTCACGCAGTTCCTTGCGCCACTTTTCGTTGTAGTCTTCCAGTTTGCGCACCTTCACCTCTTCAAGCACGGTGTAGCGGTTCTCCATTTCCTGCACGAGGCAGTTGAGTGTTTTCACCACCTTTGCAGGGTCGGTGACGATGCAGCGTTCCTCGCCCGGCACACGAGCGAAGTAGTATTTCTCCAAATCGGCATACACGCTAAATTCCACACGCTTAGGGTCAACGAGAATCAACTTCAGTTCCGATGGTCCTTTCTTGTAGAGTAGCGAAGCAATGATGGTGTTCAAACCCACCGACTTACCCTTACCAGTGGCACCAGCCACGAGCAAGTGAGGCATCTTGGTGAGGTCGGCAACAAACACCTCGTTCGACACGGTGCAACCGATAGCCATCGGCAACTTGTATTTCGTTTTCTGGAATTTTGGGTCTTCCAAAGCACGGCGAATAGGCACCACTTGTGGGTCGCGGTTAGGCACCTCAATACCGATAGTGCCGCGACCAGGCATTGGGGCTATGATACGAATACCCAGTGCCGCAAGGCTCAAGGCGATATCGTCTTCCAAACCACGAATCTTGGCAATACGCACACCATCTTCTGGCACGATTTCGAACAATGTGACCGTAGGGCCCACATGCACCTCTATATGCTTGATTTTGATGCCGTAGTTGTTGAGCGTTTCGGTAATGCGCTGCTTATTAGCTTCCTGCTCCGATGCGTCAACACTCACACCCATAGTGGAAGGAGCGAGCAAATCGAGCGGTGGGAAGCGGTAATGCGCATATTCGTAAGTGGGGTCGTTGCTGTTGAGTTCACCCTCTGCTGTGCCGAAAAGATTGCCTGTGGCTGGGTCGCCGCCCTGCTTGAGCACGGTGGTGTCTTTTTGCGACTGCTTGCGCTTCTTTTCGGGGCGAGGTGCCACCACAGGTTGCACTTTCTTGGGTTGGTTGTTGTGATCGTCGCCCAAGAAGTTGGAGTGTGTAGCTGGCTTGTCGTCGGTGTGCTCCACTATTTCGCCATCGAATTTACGATGAGGGATAATCTTATCTTTCAGCGTTTTATACATCGATTTGATGGTTTTGTAGGTAATCACAATCCACAAAAACATCACAAACACATTCACGCCCACCATTCCATAGAATCCGAGCAGCCCGGTGAGCAGTTCGTTGAACTCTTTACCGAAATTACCGCCTAAAGGATAGGTGGTGAGGTTGAGTTCCATAGTGCACAAGCTAATCACCAGCGAGAATGCGTACAATGAGAACAGGCAAATCAGCGAGAATGAGAAGAAAAGCACTTTTCGCTCTTTCTTGAAGAAGCGGAATGCCAAACACAGGCACCAAATCACTAGCACAAACGATGCCAAGCCATAGCCTTGACGAATGAAAAATTCGGCGGCTGATGCGCCCAGCGTACCCATGATATTGCGTGTGGGCACATGCTCGCGTGCGTTTGCAATGGCAGAATCGGCTGTAATGCTTTGGTCAACATCGCCCGCTCCGAAGCAGAACGAGAAGAACGCCACACACAGGAATATACCGACCAAGAAAAATAGTGAGCCAATAATCAGACGGGTGCGCCCATCTTTAAAGAAATAAGAAACTCGCCGACGGAATGTGAGCTGCTGCTCTTCCGCCTGCTTCTTGGCTTCCTGCTCGCGACGAGTCTCATTCTGAACGCCCGTTAGGTCGGGGTTAAATGTTGTGTCTTTTCTCATTTTGTAGGTTACTCTTTATATTTTTCGAAATCTTATTTTTAAAATTAACTCTCAAACCAGAAATCTCTGGTAAACAGTACCAACACCGTGAACAGTTCCAAACGGCCCACCATCATCTCCAGCGACATCAGCCACTTTGCCAATGGGTGAACTGCATCTAAATCGGTCACGATATTCAAGCCCACATTGCTGATGCACGACATAGAGGTGAAGAATGCTTCAAATGGGTCGTTGATGCCCAAGAAGTTGAACGCAAGCGACATCACCACCATATAGAAAATGAAGATGGAAAGGAACGCCACCACGCGCGACACTAAATATTGAGGCACTGCCCTACCGTCAACTCTTACGGCTGTAACGGTATTGGGGTGAATCACCTTGTAAAATTCATTGCGAATGTTCTTTATCATCACCACCATGCGGTCGATTTTCGCACCACCGGCAGTAGAACCTGCCATACCACCGAAAAACATCACCACCATGAGAACGAACGACACAAACGTGCCGTAAGTTTCAAAATTGATGGCAGCAAAACCTGTGGAGGTGATTGCCGAAACAGTGTTGAACGCGGCATCCACAGCATGGTCAAGCAATGTTTTGTCGCTCAACTGTGCGTGGATATTGACAGTGGTATCGTAGTAGAACGTACGCCCCATGATAATCAATGAGGTGATCAGCACCACCATCGTGTACCACTTCAGCGTGGTGCTGTGCTTCAATGCCTTCAGTCCGTTGCGCTTAGCCACAGCAAACACAAGTGCAAAATTGATACCACACACAAACATGAACAGCATAATGATACAGTTGCTGTAGATATCGGCATATTTTGAATAGTCGTTCACCGTGGAGAATCCACCCGTAGATACGGTGGAAAGGGTGTGGCAAATGGCATCGAACATGTTCATCGGACCCACAGCAAGCAATGCGCACAGCAATACGGTGTAGAACACATACAGCCCCCACAACCACATTGCCGTTTCACTCACGCGCGGACGCATACGCTCGTGCGAAATACCAGTCACTTCGGCATTAAACATGGCTATGCCACCTTTGGTGTTGAGCATCGGTATCACGGCAAGGGTAAACAGAATGATACCCATACCGCCAATCCACTGCGAGAGCGCACGCCACATGAGTATGCCGTGTGGTGCTTTCTCCACATCGGCTATCATGGTCAAGCCTGTGGTGGTGAATCCCGACATCGACTCAAAAAAAGCGTCGGTAATGCTGGGGAGCACACCTGTGGCATAGAATGGAATCACAGAAAATGCCGAGAAAAACACCCACACCACGCTCGTGAGCAAAAAGCCCTCACGGCGGCGCATCTGGGTGGTCTTGATAGGCACTTTATACAGCCCTGCACCACACACGAAGGTGATTACAGCCGACCACAGGAATGCCATTGAGCAATCTGCCTCGGCATATACCACCGATGTGGCAAGCGGAATGAGCATAAAGCCTGCCTCTATCATCAACAGAAGCCCTATGATTCGCAGCACAAGTGGAAAATTGATATGATGGCAATGTAAACTCATATCTATTTCTTAAAGAATTTTTCAACTTTATGAAACGATCCGTGCATACAGAACACCACCACGTGGTCGCCAGGCTGCAAGCGTGTGTTACCTTTCACAAGCATACCCACGCCATCTCTCACCAAACCTGCAAGGGTGATTTCGGCTGGTATGTCGAAATCTTTAATGTCTTTTGAGCAAAGTTTGCTGCCTTCCTTTATCACCACCTCTGCCACTTCGGCATCGGCAAGGGCAAGGCAGCGGGCGTTGTCTTCCTCGCTGTCGAGCAGCATTTGGAATATGCGGCTTGAGGCGAGCAGTTTTTTATTGATGATAGTGCCGATGTTCAAGCGTTCAGCCTCGTGCACAAACTGGATATTTTCCACTTCGGCGATGGTTTTGCACACACCATATTCCTTCGACATCAGGCAACTCAAGATATTGGTTTCGGAGCGGTCGCTCAATGCGGCGAAAGCGTCGATGCCGCCAGCCTCTTCTTCCATAATGTCGCTGTCGGTGGCATCGCCATGCACGATTTTGCAATGTGGAAGCACATCCACCAGATAGGCGCAGCGGTCTTCGTCAGGTTCAACGATTTTCACCTTCACATCATATTTTTCAAGTTCTTTCGCCACTTGCACGGCAATGGCGGAGCCGCCCATAATGAGCATTTTTTTCACTTGCACCTTTCTCTTACCGCACAGTTCCACCACCTGGTCCAAGTGGTCGCGTGTGGTGGTGATATATGCCACATCGTTGTCCATCACGATGTCGTCGCCACGAGGAATCAGAATTTCACCATTACGGCGAATGGCATTCAAGTGAATGAATGTGTTGCTGCCGCCTATTTCACGAAGGTGCTTGCCCACCATAGGCGAGGCGCCTCTCAATTTCACGGCCGCTACAATCAGTTGACCGTCGAAAAGTTCAAACCAGTTGCGCACCCAGTTGTGCTTCAGCGCTGTGGCGATTTCCTCGGCTGCGAAAAGTTCTGGGTAAATCAGCGTGTCAACGCCCATTCCCTTGAAAAACTCGGAATATTCTGGTCGCAAAAACTCATAATTGTCGATTCGCGCCACGGTTTTTTCCGCACCCATGCTCTTGGCGATAGAGCAAGCCAATATGTTGCGCGTTTCGTAGGGTGTAACGGCGATAAACAAGCCGCAGTTGCTCACTCCGTCGTTTTGAAGTGTTTTGAAAGATGTGCACTCGCCTAAGCAAGTTTTCAAATTGTATGAATCAAGAGCAAAGAGTTTTTTTTCATCGTTGTCAATCACGATGATGTCGCGGTCTTCGTCGCTCAGCATCTTCGCCAAGTGCGAGCCCACCTCTCCTGCTCCAGCAATAACTATTCTCATTGTGTTATTTTTGATTTAAAATCTTACAGATGGTGTCGGCTATCGATTCGGCATCAATGCCACACTGGTGCTTCAACTGTGCCACGGTGCCTTGATGCACAAACTCGTCGGGAATACCCAAGCGTGTGAGGCGTGGCGCATTCTCCTTGTCGGAAAGCCATTCCGACACAGCGCTTCCCAAGCCGCCCTCGATGGTGCCGTCTTCCACAGTCACCACATGGGCATACTTATCTTTCACTTCAGCCAAAATAGCCTCGTCGATAGGTTTAAGGAATATCATATCGTAATGAGCCACCGAAATGCCTTTTTCTTTCAACTTTGCGAGTGCTTTCTGCACTTCGTTGCCTATGGTGCCAATGCTCAGCACGGCAAGCCTATCACCGTCGGCGAGCTTTCTGCCCTTGCCTATCGGCAATTCCTGCATTTCGCATTTCCAGTCGGCATACACACCTCCGCCACGCGGATAGCGAATGGCAAACGCCCCTTTGCCTTCGAGTTGCGAGGTGTACATCAAATGGCGCAAATAGTGCTCATCCATTGGAGCCGACACGGTCATGCCGGGTATGCAGCGAAGATATGCCAAATCGTAGGTGCCGTGGTGCGTCACACCATCTTCACCCACAAGTCCGGCACGGTCGATGCAGAAGGTGACTGGCAAATGCTGGATAGCCACATCATGGATGATATTGTCGTAGGCGCGCTGCAAGAAACTGCTGTAGATGGCGCAGAATGGGTGCATTCCGTCTTTTGCCAAACCGCCGGCGAATGTCACGGCGTGGCCCTCGCTGATGCCCACATCGAAGGTGCGCGCAGGCATCACTTCTTGAAGCATCGACACCGAGGTGCCCGATGGCATGGCGGCGGTAATACCCACCACCTTGTCGTTTTTCTCTGCCAATTCCACCAAAGTATGGCCAAACACGTCTTGATACTTCAATGGCTTGCCTGTGGTGTCGCTCACGATGCGCTCACCTGTCTCCTCATTGAATTTGCCCGGTGCATGCCATACCGATGGCGCTTCTTCCGCTGGCTTGTATCCCTTGCCCTTGCGTGTATGCAGATGCACAATCTTCGGACCGGTCATATCTTTCACATCTCGGAATGTCTTCACCAGTTGCACCACATCGTGTCCGTCAAACGGTCCGAAATAGCGAATGTTCAGACCCTCGAAAATGTTTTGCTGCCCCGAAAGCAGCGATTTCATCGCATTATTGAAGCGAAGCACCAATCCCTTACCCTTATCGGTGATGATGTGGTGGCGGCGCAAGAACTGGTATGTTTTGTAGCGCAGATTGTTGTAGCGCTTCGATGTGGTGAGTTTGGTCATGTAGGCACTCAGTGCGCCCACATTCTCATCAATCGACATATCATTGTCGTTGAGCACGATAAGCATGTTGTTGGGGTGCGACGACACATTGTTCAAGCCCTCAAACGCCAAACCGCCACTGATGGAGGCGTCGCCAATGATAGCCACAATCTTGCGTTGCTTATCGGTCAGTTCCGAGGCTATCGACATGCCCAATGCAGCCGATATACTGTTGCTGGCGTGGCCTGCCATAAAGGTGTCGTATTCGCTCTCGCTGGGGTTGGGGAAGCCGCTCAGTCCGCCCATTGTGCGGTTTTCGTAGAAAAGGTCGCGGCGGCCTGTGAGTATCTTGTGCGCATACGCCTGATGGCCCACGTCCCACACCAGTCTATCGTTGGGCGTGTCAAACACATAGTGCAGCGCCACATTTATCTCCACTGCACCCATACTTGAGGCGAAGTGTCCGGGATTCGATGAGAGGAAATGCACGATAAATCGGCGCAATTCTTCACACACTTGTGGCAACTGTTTCACATCAAGTTTGCGCAAATCTGCCGGGCTATCAATCGTAGCGAGCAGAGGGAAGTGCTGATTAATATATTCGTTATCCGACATTACTTATTTATTAAATCATGATCGGTGAAGTGCCGTGGCTGGTGACCGAAAATGGACATACACAATGATAATCCACTTTAAATCACATCGTTGCCAAAGCCGCACACCGAAGTGGTTTTGCTTATTTTAATTCTGCGGAAATGCTTACGTATTTCCACTATCTTTCAACTTGCAAATATAACACAATTTACCCTTTTTTCCTTGATAAAAAGCAGAAAAAAGAAATGAGAGCAAGGTAATCACCTCCTTGCTCTCATTTCCAAGCCATTAGGGGCATTATGGCTGATATGGGTTTATTCTATCATATTCGAATTGCCTCCGTAGTTTTCAGGCTCCTGATATTGTGGAGTACTGTAGGAACGGCTGGCTGGTGGCGTGCTGTAATTGTAATTGTTGTCGGCATTGTGAGTAATCACCACTTCCACACGGCGGTTGAGCGCACGCCCGTCGGAGGTGCGGTTGTCGCCCACCGGACGCTGGTCAGCCATACCTTTGCAGAAAATTTGGCTCGATGGCACACCCTTCTTCACCAAATACGCTTTCACCACTTGGGCGCGCTCCACCGAGAGGCGGCAACGCTGATTGTAGGTGCCAGTATTGTCGGTATAACCGTAGATTTCGGCGCACGCCGTTGGGTCGTTGATGAGTTTGCGCGCCACACGGTCGAGTGCCTTCTTTGCGCCACCGTCGAGTTTGGTTTTGCTTTGTGCGTAGTAAATGCAGTTGTCGCCACGGCGTGGAGCGCTGGAGCGATAGGTGTATTGCGTTTGAGTGCCATACAGTTCATCACCGCCATAGTAGTTTCCGCTTGCATTTTGCTGCCTTTGCTCAGCTTTTTTGTCCATGTCGCTACCGATTGCAGAACCGATAGCCGCGCCAGCCACAGCACCCACAGCCGCACCTATAATCGAGTTGTTGCGGCTTGAGTAGTAACCATTGCCCATCAGCGAACCGATGAAAGAGCCTGCGCTTGCGCCCGAAGTGGCACCCACCACGGCTCCCTTAGTAGAATTGCTTGCGTCGGGGTCGGACATCACTGCCCACTCAGCCAAACCACAACTGGTGGTAGAGCTCATCAATAATGAGCCACATAATATAGTAAGTAAAGTTTTTTTCATAGTCACAAAATTTTAAATTCCACTATCAATAATATGACTTGCGAAACGAAAAATCGTTTAATCCTAATTCACTGCAAATTTACACTAATTTTTTGAATATCAACCACACTACACGAAAAACCAGCCCTAAAAACTATCGTCTTAACCTCCTAAAAATTCGTCTTAACTCCCAAAAAATCCAATCTCTAACATCTAACATCTAATTTCTAACTTCTTATTTCTCTTTATGCAATCGTTTGAATATTAAAACTCATTAACAAGGTGTGCCCTATCTTGGATTGACTGAAAAAATAGTTTAACTTTGTGTGTGCCTTTTTACGACACGAAAAATCTGAAAACATTAACATATTATAGTATTACAAAATTATGTCAAAAATCACGAAAAAAATGGCCCTCGACTATCACCATTTAGATGATAAGCCTGGAAAAATTTGCGTGGTACCCACCAAGCCATACCAATCTCAAACCGACCTTTCACTCGCATATTCTCCTGGCGTGGGATTCCCCTGCCTCGAAATCAAAGACAACGCCGACGATGTGTATAAATACACCAACAAGGGCAACCTTGTGGCAGTAATCTCAAACTGCACCGCTGTGCTCGGACTGGGCGACATCGGCCCGCTGGCTGGCAAACCTGTGATGGAAGGTAAGGCACTGCTGTTTAAGATTTTCGCAGGCCTCGACAGTTTCGACATTGAGCTCGACGAAAAAGACCCCGAAAAGTTTATCGCTGCCGTTAAGGCGATTGCCCCCACTTTCGGCGGCATCAACCTTGAGGATATCAAAGCACCTGAATGTTTTGAAATCGAACGTCGCCTGAAGGAGGAATGCGACATTCCAGTGATGCACGACGACCAGCACGGTACAGCCATCATCTCTGGCGCAGGACTCATCAATGCGCTTGAAATTCAGGGCAAAAAAGCCGAAAATGTGAAACTCGTGGTCAACGGTGCCGGCGCTGCCGCCATTTGCTGCACACGCCTGTATATGCAACTCGGTGTGAAGAAGGAAAATATCGTGATGTGCGACAGCCGTGGCGTGATTTCCAATCGCCGCGATAAACTCACCGAGCAGAAGAAGGAATTTGCCACCGACCGCGAAATCAACACGCTTGAAGAGGCAATGGTGGGCGCTGATGTGTTTCTGGGGCTTTCGGTGAAAGATGTGGTTACGCCCGAAATGATTAAGTCGATGGCTGCCAAGCCTATCGTGTTTGCGCTGGCTAATCCCGACCCCGAAATCGCCTACGACAAGGCCGTGGCTTCACGCTCCGACCTCATTTTTGCCACCGGACGAAGCGACTACCCCAACCAAATCAACAATGTGCTGGGCTTCCCCTACATCTTCCGTGGCGCTATCGACTGCTCTGCCACCGAAATCAACTCTGCAATGGAGCTGGCGGCTGTGCGCGCTATTGCCGATTTGGCAAAAAAGAACGTGCCACCTGTGGTGAACGCCGCCTACAAGATGAACAACTTGAAATTCGGTCCGAAATACATTCTTCCAAAGGCTCTCGACCCTCGCTTGATCGAAACCGTATCTACCGCCGTGGCTAAAGCGGCTATGGATTCGGGCGTGGCGCGCCGTCCTATCGACGACCTCGACGCTTACCGCTCTGAACTGCGCAAGGTGCTGGGCTACGACAACAAGTTGCTCCGCCGCTTTACCGACACGGCGAAGAACTCGCCAAAGCGTGTGGTGTTTGCGCAAGCCAATACCGACAATATGCTCCAAGCAGCCGTGGAGGCTTACAAGAGCGGCATCTGCTTCCCTATTTTGCTGGGCAACGAGGAAATGATTGCAAAGCGTGCTAAGAAACTCGACCTCGAACTGAAGGGCATCACCATCGTGAACCCTCGCCACGACCGCGAGGAACGTCGCCGCGCACGTTATGCCAAGTTGCACATGAATAAGCATCAGCGCGATGGCATCAACCTTACCGAAGCCTACGAAAAGATGTACGACCGCAACTATTTCGGTATGATGATGGTGGAAACCGGCGAGGCCGACGCTTTCATCACTGGCACTTTCGCTGGTAGCGGCAACACCGTGAAGATTGCGAAAGAGGTGATTGGCATCAAGCCCGGATTCAAGCATTTCGCCACTCTCCACATTCTCAACACCAAGCGTGGCACTTTCTTCCTTGCCGACACTTCTATCAACCACGAGAACTCCACCGAGGAACTGGTTGACATCGCACGCCTCACCTACGACGCTGTGAGATATTTCGCGCACTATCCTGTGATGGCTATGGTTTCGTACAGCAACTTCGGTTCAAACCCCGAACACGGCCCTATCGAAATTCACAACGCCATCAACATCTTGCACCGCGACTATCCCGAAATACTGGTGGAAGGCGAAATGCAAGTGCAATACGCCCTCAACAAGCAGTTGCGCGACAAGCAATTCCCTTTCAACAAACTCGTGGGTAAGGATGTGAACACGCTCATATTCCCTAACTTGAGCGCTGCCAACACCGTGTTCCAGATGCTCCTTGAGATGGGCGCAGCCGAAATCGTGGGCCCAATCCAAATTGGTTTGAACAAGCCAATCCACTTCACCAGCATCGACACCTCGGTACGCGACATCGTAAACCTCACCACCATGGCAGTAATCGACGCCAACGTTTACGAAAAAGTAACCCTAAAAAAGTAGCTTCCCCACTGAACCGCAATACCCTAAACAAAATAAATTCGTGGAAATTTGTGCTAATTCGTGTGTGTTTTCTTAAACCACAAATTAACACAAATTTTCACGAATATTTTTTGTTGAATCTTGTTGAATCTGTGTGAGCTGTTGTTATTTCTTTTTGTTTAGGTGGTTGAAGATTTCGCCTTGTTTTTTCTTGGCGGCGGCAATGCTGGCTGGGTCGCCTGCTTTTGCGCCGTATTTTCCCAGTTGTGGAATGTGGAGCACTGCACCCACTGGAATGGTGTTGGGGTTGGGATATTTTGCCTTGTTTTCTTCGTAGATGTAAACCCAGAATTTATCGGAGCCATAGTGTTTGCGGCTCATGCGATAGAGGTTGGTGCCCGGCTTAATGGTGTCGGTGGTACCGGCAGCCACATTTGCCGTGGTTGGTTTTGCAGCCTCGGCCTTTTGCTTTTCTTCCTCGGCTTTCTTCTTTTCCTCTTCCGCCTTTTTCTTATCTTCTTCCGCTTTCTTTTGTTCCTCGGCAGCCTTCTGCTTGTCGGCATCTGCTTCGGTAGAGTTTTCGGCTAATGCTTGTTCGGGAGTTGCCACCGAATCGGTCGCAACATGTTCGGTGAAAGGTTCCTCGTCGGCTGGCGTAGCCTCATAGCCCTTCATCAAATACAGACGATAAGCAAACAGCGTAACAATCAGCGTGGTAACTACACCCACAACGAAGCCCTCCAACAGCGAGCGGCGAGTGATGCGGCGTTTGTCAATCTCCTGCCCCACACGCTCGTCAGCCAATTCCTCGCTCACCATTTCACCTTCGGCTTCTGCTTCGGACTCACCTTCTGCTTCGGCTACCTCCGCCTCATCTTCAAGCTCAGTCACGGCAGATGGCTCAACTTCCGTTACTGGTTCTGGTTCGACTTCGTCCTCTATTTCGGCTTCTTCTTCCGAAACGGCTTCTTCCGGCTCGTCAGCAGGCTCTTGGACAGGCACTTCGGCAGGAGCCTCTTCCTCTGCTGACACTTCTTCCGATGGTTCAACAGGAGCCTCAGCCTCTGTTTCTGCTTCCTCTGACTCAGGTTCTTCCACAGGAGCAACAAACACAGGAGGCATCACTACTTCTTCCTCTGCGGCTACGGATGCTTCAGCAGCTGGTGCCTCGGTGGCGGCGGTGTCGTCGGTTTCTTCCTCGACTGGGGCGGCCTCGGCTGGTGCTTCGGTTGGCACACCGGCATCGATGGCGGCGAGTTGGTCGTCGGTCACATCATCGTCGAGGATTTCCGTTTCAAAGTGCATAAAAGGCTGATTGATAGCCTCTGCCATATCTTTATCGGGAGCAAACGACAGTTTCTTATGCCCCGGAATCTCAATTTCTTCGCCCGTGTTCACGTCCACGCTTTTTCGAGGACTCACTTCGGTGAGTTTAAACGTGCCAATACCCTTCACCTTCACGCTCTCGCCATCGATAAGCGACTGTGAAATAGTGGCAAACAGTTCTTTCAGAAACAGTTCGCTCATGCGCTTTGAAGTATTGGCATATTGTGCCACTTGCTCAACAAGTTCGGGAAATGTTACCTTATTGTTCATGTCGTTACAGAATAATCAAGTTCAACGAAATTACTTCAAGCGGTTTTTCAACACGTTACTCACCTTGAAGGCCAACACCACTTTTGGTGGAACGAGCATACGCTTTCCATTACTGGGGTTTACCACCACACGTTCGTTCTTCTTTTTAGCCTCAAAATTTCCGAAACCTGGTATAGCCACGCTGTCGAGCGCACCGCAGCGAGTTTTCACCACTTCTGCGAATGCCTCCATCAGTTTAGCCACATCGCCTTTACTTCGTCCCAGATTTTCTGAAACCTTTTCCAAAAGTTCCTTGTTGTCCATAATAGTAATTTTATCATACAAAATTAATCAAACCTACCGCAAACTGCAAATAATTCCCCAAAAAAAGGCTAACCCTTGGCTCACGCAGATCTCGCTCTGATGGGAACTGGGGCTCACACGGATCCCACGGATCTCACTGATTTTTTTGTGGGTGGGAAATCTCACGGAGGTTCTCCGCCGGTTTGCTCCAAAGGCTCACACAGATTCAACAGATTCAACAAAAAATATTCGTGAGATTCGGGGGTTAAAAACCTGCCACAAATTAGCACAAATTTTCACAAATTATTCAACAGAGAAAAATAGAAGCACCTGAAACACCTGAAACACCTGAAACACCTGAAGCACCTGAAACACCCGAAACACCGTTTGAGAAATTAGAAATTAGAGGTTAGAAATTAGATGTTTTGATTTTGGAGCGAAGATAAGAGTTAGGTTGGGTTCGTTCAATGCCAAAATGGGGAGATTCAACAAAAATTATTCGTGGGATTTGGGAGATTTGTGGTTTAATTCTTTGGGGTGAGGGATGATAAATAAAGCTGCGGGAGCATCGGGGGGATGCTTCCGCAGCTGGGTTTTATTTACCGCCTAAGGGGCGGTATGAGGGGGACGGGAATCAGCGTTTGGGGCTGATGAGCACTTTTTGAGTGGAGGTGGTGCCGTCTTTGTAGTAGGTGCGCACGATGTTTACACCCATTGTTGGTTGAGAGAGCACCATACCGTTCACGGTGATGTAGTCAACGTGGTCGATTTCCTTCTCTGCATCGATTTGCTCTGTGCCACTTGGCTGCATAAGTGTGATTTCGTATTCACGGCTAAATGCATCGTTGCTGTCGAGCGATACCTTCAAGGTGGCAGTTTCGCCGCCATTGGCATTTGCCAAGAGCACTTGACCTTCGTTGCCCAAAAGCAGGTTGCCAGACACTGTCCAGGTCACGCCTTCAGGAACACCCACATAGAAGCCCTTCGACACCTGACTGCGTGTGTCGAGAGAATCGAGCACGAGAGCGGCCGAGTAGAACTTCACCACAGCAGTATCGGCGAGCACGCTCATCACTGGATAGCAGTTGCTGCGCTTGGTCCAAGTGCTGTCGAGGTTCAAGGTGGTGATTGCCACGGTTGGCAGAGCCATGCTGTCGGCATCGTTGGCGTAAACAGATGTCACGGTCTGACGGTCGTAGTACACGTTGGTGTAAACAGTGCTTGCAATGTTCTTGCCACCGTAGATATTACCACAAGATGCTGAATCGGCAGCCGATGCACAATCCACATTACCGGTATTGTAGGCGTTGGTCACTTCAGTGTAATATTTCACTGGCAGACCAATAATGCCGCCCACTTGCTTGTAGCCATGCACCAAACCGTGATTAAACACATTGGTGAGGGTGGCTTTACCAGTACCCATCACACCACCTACGTTGTAAGCAGTAGAAGCAGATGAGCCTAACGACCAAACTTCGCCGGCATTACCACTCTCTTTGATGATTGCGCCTGAGGCACTATTGCCACACACGCCACCAAGATTGTAACGAGCCTCTACGCTGCCCACATTGTAGCAGCCAACCACATTACCAGAGTGGTTACCAACCACGCCACCAGCCTGATAGTCGGCTACTACATGGCCGTAGTTCACGTCAGCCACAACATTTGCGTCAGAACCAGTAGAACCCACGATACCACCAGCATTGTTCTTGGTGGCAATCACTTCGCCATAGTTAGCGCAATAAGTAATCAAAGTAGGAATCTCTTCGGTGCCACGACCCACGATGCCCACGATACCGCCAGCGCCATTTGTCTTGGCGAGCACAGCAGCATAGTTGTAGCAGCTGTCGAGCAGGTTGAATGGAGTGCCACCGCAGTTACCTACGATACCGCCAGCACCGTATGTGCCCGACTCCACTTCACCATAGTTCACATTGCGCTTAATGGCATCGGCTTTAGAAACACTGCCGATAATACCGCCTGCGGCATAGGTGTTGGTCACGATTTTTGCGCGATTCACACAGTCGGTCACTCCGCAAGCATCATTTGACTGGAAGCCTGCGATACCGCCTGAATAGTTTTGGCTTGAATATACCGTGCCCTCATTGAGCGAATTGGTAATATTGCCCTTGCTTGAGCCCACGATACCGCCATTAGAATACTTACCTTCAATGGCACCTGCATTATAGCAACTGTCGAATGCCACATCGGTATCAGTAGAGCCAGCGATACCACCAGCCTGACCATTAGCAGAGGTAATCATACCATAGTTGCGGCAGTTGATGAAGCGAGCCTTAGGATTAGCGGTGCCTACAAAGCCACCCACGAAGCCCATCTTCAGCGTTGCCACCTGTGCACGGTTCACACAGTTGCGCATGGTGCCTGATGACCGACCTGCGAAACCGCCGATGTACCAGTAACCGCCAATCGAACTGTTTGCGCCAAGAGTGAGGTTTTCAATCACGCCATTGTCGCCAACGAGTCCGAACAGACCCTTGTTGCTACCGGTTTTCTGATCTTCATTGTAGTATTTGAAACCGTCGATAGTCTTGCCGTTGCCGTCGAAATGACCTTGGAAACGAGTAGCGCCATCGTCAACGAGCATCAGCGATGCTTCGGCGTCGCTACCGAAGTCGAGGTCGTTGACCAAGAGCAGGTATTCGCCGTCGAATGAAGCTTCATAGTTCTTAGAGTAGCGTGCCACAGTTTGCCAGTCGGCAACAGATGCAATTCGCCAAGGGTTGGCCTTGGTGCCTTCGCCATTAGGGAGCATCTTTGGAGCGGCAAACAGAGGGTATTGCTTCGTGTAGTTGCCACTTGTGAAAGTGAGCGTGTCGCGCTCAACCTCAGTGATAGCAGCTATGTTCAAAGTGGTGCCGCTAAGGGTGAAGTTTTTAGCATTCTTCAACGCGAAAGTCACGCCCTTCTGTGCCACCACTTCTGAAGCGTAGCGCACCGAGAATCGAGAATCGGTTTTTCCTTCAGATGCAAACAGAATGTAGTTGCCACGGTTGAATTGTGCGGCAGGTTCGCTTGCAAACGCCTTCAAAACAGGATATTGACCTTTCACATAATCCCATTGCTCGGCATCAAGTCCCTTGAGTGCTTCGCCCGAAACGAGCGATGCAGTTGGGAGTTTGCTCACGCCATCCACGGCAAGGGCATTGCCAGCGTTTTTGCCAGCAAGTTGTGAATCGTAATAGCAATCTGCGGTCACTGTGTTGCTGGCATTGTAACTGCCGAATACGGTGCCCAACTTATCGAGGTTTGCAAATGAATAAACCACGCCTGTTGAGAGCAGTTGCTTGTTAGTGGTGCGGTAGTTGTTATAACCAATCACACCACCCACGCTGTTACCGCCACTCACATAGCCCTGGTTGAGCGAGTTGGTGACGATGGCATTGTTCACACCAATCACACCACCCACATTTTCAAGTTTGGTGCTGTCGGATTCGAAAGAAGTGAGCACAGCAGCACCCACCACGCCATCGTTCTGGCAGCAGTCAACGGTGCCGAAGTTTGCACCCACTACACCACCAGCCACCGACTGGCCAGTGAGCACTGTGCCGACATTGTAGCAACCAGTCACGGCAGAGCCTTCAGCATTGTAAGCCACAACGCCAGCCGCGCCTGTCTTCACAGCCTTTACAGAGGCATAGTTGCGGCAATTCTCAATGCGGCCACCATTATAACTTGCCACACCTGCCACATAACTACCTGCCTCGATTTGGCAGTCGGCTGCGATATTCAAATTCTTGATTACTGACTTATGACCAGTGTAAATCATCAAACCTGCCATAGCAGATTCCATGTTGTTGACATAGCCTCCGTCAGTAGCGAAACTGCGGTTCACTTTCCAATTCTTGATAGCATGGCCGTCGCCGTCGAGGGTGCCATTGAACGCATAGTCCACTCCGTGCACGCTCAAGCCAAAGAAGTCGGTTTTGCCACCCATATCAATGTCGTTGGCAAGTTTGAAATAAACGCCTGTGTAATCGTAAAGCTGCACATCCACAGCATTCTTGATTTTGAGGATATCGTCCTTGGTCTTAATCAGATAAGGACTGGCGGCAGTACCCTGACCATCAAACTCGTCGGGAACCACCTTTAAGATATAAATACGGAACTCGTTGCCCAAAGTGGCGGTGAGGGTGTCACTCACTGCTGCGGTGGCAGTCACGGTCACGTTGTTGCCATTGAGTTTCAAGCCATGACCTGTTGAGGTCAACTTGCCTCCGTTGAAGAATTGCCATTTCACATTATTGTCGGTGCACACAGTGAATGCGCTCTTGAGGCGTTTCACGGTTTCGCCAGCAGCAAGTGTGAATGGCACTGCATCGAGTTTCGACTTTTCTGTGGCTGCGCATTTTGCCAACTTTGGATAGTGGCCGGCTGCGAGTGCCCACGCCGAAGCGTTGAAACCTTCGGGCGCATCACCTGATGCGAGGGTGGCGGTAGGCAGACTGTGCTCGGTTGAGCCATTGAAGCAAACCTGACCGTCGAAGTAAGTGTTACTGATAATGGCAGTATCGCCCTCGAACGAGCCAGCAAGTTCGTTGTTCTGTGCTGATGGAGAGCAGAATAGCATGCCTGTATTCAAACAGCCGTTAAATTCGGGCGCATCGCTTTCGGTGGTAGTACCAGCCTTGCCCATTTCGAACTTACCAGCCAAACCACCTACAACATCACTCTTATAACTGCGCACGATACCAGAATTGTAGGAATCGTTCACCTTAATGCCTATACCACGACCCACAATACCACCAGTGGCGCCAGTGTGTGCTTGTGTGAATGAGGCATTCACCTGACCGCCATTCCAGCAGCGGTTGATGGTACCCAAATAGAAGTAGCCCACAATGCCGCCGATTTCGCCTTCACCGTATGTGTCGGTGATTACGCCGGTGAAGTAGCAGTCGTTGATTGATGAAGTGGCGCGTGATGACGAACCGCAAACGCCACCAGCACTACCCTTCTTGGCAGTGACATTGATTGTGGCATCGCTCCATGATGAGTTCACTGTGCCATAGTTTACGCCTACCACACCACCGTCCATGCCTTCGCCTTCCACAGTGCCGGAGTATGCTGTGTTTTCTACCACACCAGTGCCATTGTTTATACCCACAATACCACCATTATAGAATGCGTCAGAGCCAACATAACCGCCAGTGACGGTAATGCCGCTCACCTTGCCGCTGTTTTCACCCACCACGGTGCCGATTCTCGATTTATTGGTGCGCACCGATGAGTTTACAAACTTGATGTTAATTACCTCAGCATTTTCACCTGTAGATCCGAACAAACCTGCGTTGAACTCATCGCGACGGTCTTGGGTGAGGTTGCTGATAGTGTGGTTTTGTCCATCATAGCGGCCATTGAATGCCACTTTGTCCACACCGATAGGCTCGTGATTGAGCACCGATGCCATATCAATGTCGGCTGTCTGCTTGAAGTAAACGCCTGTGAACACATTGCCATTGGCATCTTTGTACGATGCATTATGGTTAACGGCATTGGCAAGTGCTTCAAGGTCTTGAGCGTTGGTCACCAAATAAGGGTCTGTTTCCGTACCAGAGCCGTTCAGCCCAAGCGCAGCAGTAAATGGTGCGAATGTATCTGGCACCTTGATTACACTCTTGACGAGCGATTCCACAATCTGGCTCCGAACTGTGCTACGAGACATAGCCCATGCGCCAAAGGTGATGCTGTCGGCAGCGAATGTGCCGTTGAGTCCCGATGCCTTCAGCTTTACGTCGCTGGCATTGGTATATTTGGTGATACAGTAGTTATAGAATTTAGTTAGGCCCGATACGGCAAGCACCTGGTGAGGCATATACACTACACCTGTGCTATCCACAGTCATCACCACTTCCGAACCGCAGTTGTAGAAGTTGCGCACCGCAATCTGAGTTTTGCTTTCACGAGTGTAGCAAGCTGGATAGGTGCGAACCTTCATGCTGTCGACGGTCTGCGACAAGCTGTGGTCGGTAATCATGGCATTGGCTTTGTAGAGGCGGGATTTGCTGCTCACAATCTGCACTCCCTTATACTCTCCACTGAGCACAAAAATACCCCATGAACCCACGCTGATGTTGCCATCAGCACTCACATTAAATTCAATCTCGGCATCGGAGTAATAAGCCTTTTTGTCGAGGTCGACGAGGCAACAATAAAGCGAGCCATACTTGCTGTCGACATAAGTAACCTGGGGCTTAACCTTAATCACGCCAGTTGAGGCATTATAAACGCCCTTCACAGCACGCTGGCCGCCCATCAAGTTGAAAATTTCCACCGAGTCGGTAGCGAATGGTGTGATTTGCACCATGTAGCGACGTGCTACTGATAGCGGCACGCTCGTACCAAAGTCGGTGGTGTAGTAATAGCCCTTCAGGCTCGCCAGCGTGGGAGCACGCTTGGCGGCTTTAGGCACCGATACCTGTAAAGGCGACTTCTCGCTGGTCGCTTGCACGAACCTCGTCGTGCCAATCGACTTGCTCATCACCTCCCGGTCAACCCCTAATAGGGTCACCCCATTGCGAACGATGGTGTTTGCCGTAGAAGTAAACAAGCACACCGTCAAAAGCAACGAGGTCAAGAAAAATGTGACTTTTCTCATAAGGAACCTGTTTTTTAGTTAATAGTAATAATTATAAAAATACTCACAAATTTATAAAAAATTTACATAAAACATGATGTTTCACAGAAAAAATTTAACTTTATTTGAAAGAACGTCATTTTCACCTTTCAAGACAAAACAAAAGAAAAAAAAACGATGATAATCACCTTAAATATTCTATTTTCTAAGGCTATCGTTTCACAAAAAAATATTTTTTAGTATCTTTGCACCTTATTATAAGGGCACTACACGCAGCCGCTCTGCTTGTGCCTTATGAATCATTAGCAATCTCAACATCTATTAAGATATGGCTGAAAACAACATTCAACTCAACGAACAAGAAGAGAAAAAGAGCCTGAACTTTGTTCAGCAAATTGTTGCCGACGACTTGGCAGCTGGCAAGAATGGTGGACGACTTAGCACTCGTTTTCCACCCGAACCTAATGGATACCTGCACATTGGCCACGCTAAGGCTTTCTGCATGGACTTCGGGGTGGCTGAAATGTTTGGCGGCACCTGCAACTTGCGTTTCGACGACACCAACCCCGCTAAAGAAGACACTGAATACGAGCAAGCCATCATGCGCGACATCAAGTGGCTGGGCTACGACTGGGGCGACCGTCTGTACTACGCAAGCGACTATTTCCAGCAGCTCTACGATTTCGCTATCCGCTTGATTAAGGAGGGCAAGGCTTACGTCGACGACCAAACCAGCGAACAAATTGCGGCTCAAAAGGGCACTCCTACCACTCCTGGCCAGGAAAGTCCGTTCCGCAACCGCTCTGTGGAGGAAAACCTCGACCTCTTCACTCGCATGAATGCTGGTGAATTTCCTGAAGGCAGCCATGTGCTTCGCGCAAAAATTGATATGGCGAGCGACAACATGCACTTCCGCGACCCTATCATCTATCGCATTATCTTGACTCCACACTGGCGCACCGGCGACAAGTGGAAGGTGTATCCTATGTACGACTTCGCACACGGTCAGAGCGACTACTTCGAGGGCGTGACACACTCTATCTGCACCCTCGAATTTGTGCCTCACCGTCCGCTTTACGAGAAATTCGTGAAGGAATTGGCTGGCGACAAGGTGGACGAATACTGCCCACGACAAATTGAGTTTAACCGCCTCAACCTCACCTACACCGTGATGAGTAAGCGCAAATTGCTCCAGTTGGTGAAGGAAGGTTTGGTGAACGGTTGGGACGATCCTCGTATGCCTACACTCTGCGGTCTGCGCCGTCGCGGCTTCACCCCTGAATCAATCAAAAACTTCATCAACAATATTGGCTACACCAAGTTTGAAGCGCTCAACGACATCAGCCTTCTCGAACACTCAATTCGTGAAGACCTCAACAAGAAGGCTAACCGTGTGTGCGCCGTGCTCAACCCTGTGAAGGTGGTAATCACCAACTATCCTGAAGACAAGGTGGAGATGATGGAGATGGACAACAACCCAGAGCAAGAAAACGCCGGCACTCACCAAATGCCTTTCTGCCGCGAAATCTTCATCGAGCGCGACGACTTTATGGAAGACGCTCCTAAGAAGTTCTTCCGCATGACTCCTGGCAAGGAGGTGCGCTTGAAAGGTGCCTACATCATCATGTGCACTGGCTGCACTAAAGATGCCGACGGCAATATCACCGAAATTCAATGCACCTACGACCCCGACACCCTCAGCGGTATGGAAGGTGCCAACCGCAAGGTGAAGGGCACGCTCCACTGGGTATCGGCACGCCACTGCAAAGATGCAGAAGTGCGCGTTTACGACCGTCTGTTCGCCGTTGAGAACCCAAGCGCCGACACCGAGCACGATTTCCGCGACTTGCTCAACCCTGAATCGCTCAAGGTGATTGAAAACGCTAAGATTGAACCATTCTTGGCAGAAAACGCTAAGGAAGGCGACAAATTCCAATTCCAACGCATCGGTTACTTCTGCGTCGACCAAGACAGCACCGCTGAAAAACTGGTGTTCAACCGCACCATCGGCTTGAAAGACAGCTGGTCGAAGCAAAACAAAAAATAAGCCGCTCCCAAAGAGCCGCCCAAAAAAAATCCACAGCCTTGGCACGCCACCGCGCCAAGGCTGTAATTTTTTATTCCACCTATCTCAAATTTGATCTTGACAAAAACAACGCTATAGCGTTGTTTTATACACATTTCCTGTATACCTTCCCTTATGGGTGGGTTTGGAGGTATTCCACTACGGCGTTTTCGAGTTCTTGACCGCGGAGACCACGGTGAAGGATTGTGCCGTCGGGGGCGAAAACGATGATTTCGGGAATGCCGGTGATGGAATAGGCATCGCTGCCGGCCTTCTGCGTGTTGAGCATTTGCGGATATGGAATCTTTAGTTCGGCAATGGCTTTCTCTGTGTCTTCGGGGTTGTCCCAAGTGGCAATGCCGAGCACCAGCACCTTGTCGCCATACTTCTCGTGTATGTTGATTAAATTCGGAATCTCTTTTCTACATGGCCCGCACCAACTTGCCCAAAAGTCAGCCACCACCAGTTTGCCCTTACCCACATAGTCGCTCAAACGCTGGGTTTTGCCGTTGTAAGTGGCGGCGAAATCCACAAATTTCGCGCCGGCAAGCGTGCTGCACGTTTTGTCAATCGCCACCTTAATTTCTTTGCCGTAAGCCGAGTTTTTCAACTTTGGGCTCATCTGCTCAAACAGCTTCTGCATATCGGTTGGGGCCGACATACTGCGCACTGCCTCATTGCCCAACACCAAGAGCGCACGCAAATCAGCGGCATTGTCGGCGATGTAGGAAGCAAGTGCCGAAGCCGTCTGATCGTTCAAAAACGACGAAACCATGCCACGCACATCGTCGTTGATGGGGGTGCCCACCGCGCACTGCGTATCGTTGTCCACACTTATGGTGCCAGCCTCCAATGCCGCCAGCACATTTGCCACAAACTCCGAGTGATTGATGTAGGCAGTGACCTTTGCCACAGCGCCATCTTCCGCAGTGCCCTCAAACTTATAGATGCCGTCGGCCGCATCGGTCAATGTCTGCACATGCTTGCCATTCACTGCCATCACCACCGAATCGACGGTGCCGCCAGATGTTAGCACGGTTTGCAAATCCCACGAGAGCGTATAGTCGCCAGCCTCGCCCTTGTTAGGCTTCTCATTACATGCCACCAGCGCACAGGCAGCAGCCACAAGTATCAAAAATCCAAACTTCTTCATATCTAAAATATTTTTCCCCAAAATTACAATATAATCCATTAACCTCAAAATCGCCCAACAAAATAAGCCACAAACCACAACAACTAATCGCGAAAAAGCAAAATAAGACATAACTATTTGCACACACAAGATATAATTCCTAACTTTGCCAAAGCGCAGACCACATCACAGAGGCCTAAAGCGAAAACTGGCTAAGTGGAAGAGGCTGTGTATAATTATAAACAGAAAGCGTTTACTCGACGCTCATTCTTGGCAATTGGAAATCTGGAAAATTTCATTAGGAGTCAGGAATGTGGCAGACAGTGGATGCTTTGTTGGATATGTAGTATCATGCAGGCATTTAATCATAATGGTTAAATACTGGTTCATATACTCATATTTGCGTGAGGCTTCTGCGAGTTTGTCCATTTTTACTCCTAAGGGCAATTCCAGAGCCTCCAATTGTGAAATGGGCAGAACAGTACAGCTCCTCACGCTTTTTTATTTTCGGTAAACTATTAACATGACTACGACCTACGGTGGAGGAGCGCGCGTGAGTGACAAACTACAATAAAATGAGAAAAACTTACAAAAAACTAATCAATTCAATGATTATCGGCGTGGCTATGCTCACGGGCATCAATGCCGCAGCACAAGTGAACTGGCAGTTTCAAATTGGCGGTATGTATTAAAAAAAAAACGGTATGCATGGCCTTGACGAAAAAAGCGGCTGTGGAGAATTGTCAGGAGCCATTCTGCTTCAAATTCCAGTCAAGCAACAGTTCTTTATCGAAACAGGTTTAGGCTGGCGACGCAAACTCGTGCTCTGTCAAGCAGAAGACTGCAAATTCGACCCCGACAATTACAATTACAAAGACTTTGACAGCGACTTCGCCGATTTTCTCGAACTGCCCATAAAGGCTGGTTACAAGTTACAACTCAACGAGAAGAATGCCTTTGACTTCGGCTTCGGTCCTTACTTGTCGCTGGCATTTAACAAACCCGAATGTTTTAATAATTCAACATTCTCCGCAGGTCTCAACGCTTCCGTTGCTTTTAGGCACAGGTGCATGAGCTTTGGCGTATCGTGGCAGAACCCAATATTCAAAAACGGGCTGAACGACTACCACAGAAATTCAGTCACGGTCACCATTGGCATCAACTTCAAAGGACGCAAGCCAAACTGGGACAAAATCATGGACGGACTGAGTGTAGCAGGCGCTGTACTCGAAGGTGCAACCCAAGTGGCCAGTGCCTTCACTGGCAATTCCAGCACATCAGAAACTATGATGAGTAGTTCTTCCTCTACGAACTATAGTTCTTCCTCTACGAACTATGAGGCTCAGTATCGACAATGGGAAAAGAGAGCAGAGAGTCACTATAATTCGCTTACAAACATTGGACTTAGTGTGGAAAGCAAGAAGGCTGCTGCTGGCAGTACAATGGGAAGCATGAATGGCGGTAATTATGTTTCTATGAAAAAGTCGCTACGTGAAGCCCAAAAACAGATGAAGTCAATAAGAACGAAGGCTGCAAAGGATGGCGTTATAATTCCACAGTCAAAGTGGGAAACTGCCACGGTTTCATATTAAACATTGATATTTATTAAGCAATAGACTTAAATTGTCGGTTAAGATGGATGATGGCGTGTCAAAATGATGCGCCATCACTTATTTTAATTGTTACGAAATGAGGCAAAATATGCCCTGTATGTCGTTATTATTCGTAACTTTGTTTTTGGTTAAACGAATATGGAATTATGACGAAAAGATTATACTTTTTGCTTGCGTTGCTTCTGTGCATCTGCACGATGGGCGCTGCCAAGACTACGGTGGTGAAGAATGCTTCATCGATGACGCGTACCGGCACTTACCGCATCACTAAGGAACTGAAATCCAACAATATCAAAATAGGCGATGGCTCTACCATTATTTTCGCTGGCGGACGCATCACGGGTGCCACTATCAAGGCTCGCAACTTGAAAGTGGTGGTTCCCGACGGCAAAACGTATTTCAACGGCTGTCGGTTGTCGGGCAATATCGTCAACTCCAAACTGAAAGCCACCAACTTTGGTTGCAAGGCTGACATGCGCACGCTGAGCAAAAGCAACTGGACCTACAAGGGTTTGCCTCGTCAAACGCTCAAATACCGCACCGGCACCGACAACTTCAAGGCGATGGCGTGCCTTGCCACATTCCTTAGCGGTAGCACTAATGTGGATTTTGAATGGAACGGCAGTTTCTTCACCGCCCATCAGCCATCGGCAGCCATCTATGCCCCACCCTTTATCCGCATTGAGGATTGCAAAAAATTAGCGATGCACGGCGGCACGCTCATTAGTGGCATTCGCTTCATCGACTGCTCCAACATCGAGGTGAGCAACATGCGCTTTGTGGGCTATCACGAATGTCACGACTTCCCTGCCATCCACACTTCGGGAAGCCCTGCGAAGGCAATCAAGGTGAACGGCGTGGCATATTCCGTGGCTCGTGGCGGAAAATACGAATGGGCTAACAACTGCTACTACTACGGCACCGACGGCACAAAAGACCTCGGTTTGGCGGGTGAAGGCATCATTTTCGACACAAGTTCGCCAAAAACCTCTTGCACAGGCATCAATGTGCACGATTGCCACTTTGAAATGCGGCTCAATGGTGTGGTGCTCGGCATGAAGCGCACCAACTATAACCAGGTGGGCAAAGTGAGTGGCGCAAAAATTACCAACTGCACTTTCTCGCACCATTATTTCCAGCCAATAGGTATGCACGCCGAAAATGTGGTGGTGGAAAACGTGAGTGGCGACTATGCGCTCCAGCCCATCGACATCTCCACCCTGTCGCACAATGTGGTGGTGCGTGGTGCTTCGTTCACCGACCTTTTCTACGGGCCAAAGCAAGAGGCGGAACCTGCCTACGCCAGCCAGTCGTACAACAACCGCATTGAGAACAGCAGTTTCACCATCAACAGGAAATACCACCTCATCGACATGGACAGTTACGCCCTGAATGCGGCTGAAGGCAAAGTTGGCGACACATTTATCGTCAGAAACTCCACCTTCAATTTCTTCACCGACACCTACGGCACTTTCGTGGTGCGCACCTGTGCCGACCGTGTGCGCTTTGAGAATTGCAAGTTGAATATCAACCTCAAGAAGCAGACCGACGGCAGCAGTCCCTACTGCATCATGAGCATCTTTGCCGCTCTTGCCACCAAAGCCACCAGTCCGAAAGTGGAACTGGTGAACACCGACATCGAAATCAACGGCGCAGCATCTTCAAGCGCAGGACGCATTTCCAACCCATTTGCCTATCTGTTCAGCAAAATCGGGGCAAAATCCTATTCCGTCAGCCTCGACCAGTGCAATATCCACGGCACGGCAAGGGTTGATTGGAGCCTTTTCGAGCAAATGGAATCGGTCAGCATCAGCAATTCACAAATTTCAATCGGCGGTTGCGACTACCACGGCTACTACATCAACGCGCCCAAACGCCTGCAAATCACAGGCACCACCTTCACAGGCCGACTTGGAAAATACAACACCCTCGTGGGCGTGCCCAATGTGAAAGACTACAGCCACAGCATCGACAACACCACCGTAGATGCAAGCGTGAGCAAACTGTTCACCACATCGCCCGACCGCCGCCGCACCCGCATCGCCAACGTGCGCACCCGCACCACCAACCGCCCCATCACCAAATAACGGCGGCTTCCCACCAGCAATGCCTCAAATGAACGCAATTGCCTTATAACCACAAAAATGGAGGTGTGTCGTGCATTACGACACACCTCCATTTAATATCATGTGAAGGGTGGGGGGGGGTTAGTCTTTTGCTTCCCAGCCGAGTGCTGATGCGCCGAGGATTGCTGCGTCGGCATCTTTCATTTCGCTGAGGATAATCTTGGTCTTGCCCTTGAAGTTGCGGAGTATGTTACGGTCATAAGATTCTCTCACTGGCTTCATGATGAGTTCGCCACTCTTGGTTAAGCCACCGAAGAGAATGAATGCCTCTGGGCTTGAGAATGTGCAGAAGTCGGCAAGTGCTTCACCGAGAATGTTGCCGGTGTATTCGAAAATTTCTTTAGCGAGGGCGTCGTCTTGGATTGCGCAGTCGTACACGTCTTTAGATGTGATTTCGTCGATAGGAATTCTGCGAAGGAGAGAGTCTTCTTTGCGGATTTCGAGGAATTCACGAGCGGTGCGAGCCACACCATTTGCAGAGCAGTATGCTTCCAGACAGCCGCAGCGACCGCAGCCACACATACGACCGTTGGTGCGCTTCATAATCACGTGACCGAGTTCGCCAGCGAAGCCGTCGTGACCGTAAACCATCTGACCGTTTACCACGATACCGCTACCCACACCTGTGCCGAGGGTGATCATGATAAAGTCCTTCATACCACGAGCTGCGCCGTAGGTCATTTCGCCGATTGCAGCGGCATTGGCATCGTTGGTCACGATACATTGAATGCCGAACTTGTCGGTGATGAGTTGTGCCAGTGGAATTGGGCAAGGCCAAGGCAAGTTGGCGGTGTCTTCAATCATGCCGGTGTAGTAGCTGCTGTTAGGCGCACCGATACCGATACCTTGCACTTTGCCCACTGCGTTGTTCTCTTCGAGAATGCGAGTGATGGCTTCGTACAATTCGTCGATATAATCGTTGATGTCGGAGTGTTTAGCTGTTTTGATAGAGCTGCTTGCGATCACATTACCGCGAGCGTCAACCAGGCCGAATGCGGTGTTAGTGCCACCCATGTCGATACCAATTACATAAGGTTTTGCCATGTCGTTGTAATTATATAATTAAGTTTATGATTTAATGAGTTGTTTAATATTACAAAGTTATTAATTTTTATTTAGATAATAAAGTGCAGAAATCCATTTTTTTACAATTCCAAAATTTTCAATAAGTTTTATCGGACCAATTCAATACTTAGTGCAGGATTTTAAAAATATCTGATAGGTCCGATTTGTCCGACCAATTTCAATAGTGGTTATCGGTTGTTGCGGAAATCAGTCCGAGCTTTATACATGAGTTCTTTAATGCCGCCTTGCTTAACAAATTGGTCTTGTTGAACAACCAGTAGTTTGCTTAACATATACATGCACTGATAAATCAGAGAAATCATTGCATTGCAATATTCTTCAGCAGAATACCTGTCGGTAAACTCCTGTGGGTTGGTCATGAATCGCTCACTTTGAAGATATTCTCGAAGTGCTTTGGTTCTGGGGTGGTTCTTGTCCCATTTAGCAAGGTAGTGTTGGCGGAGATAATCTTCATAATCAAGCAACAGTTCTTCAAGCGAAGCTCTTGCAACATTTGTGAGTTTGATTTCTGTTTCTTTAGAAGTAATTGACGCAGAACTTCCTTCTGCTATGTTTTGTTTGCCTGAGCGCGCTGCTTGTTCCATCTGGTCGCAGGTGCGAGAATTTCGAGGCACAAATCGCTTCACAAACAGCACCGAAAGGTCGCATATTATTTCAGCAATTTGGTAAGCCTTTAGTTTTCTATAGCCACCACCAGTAGGAAGAAAGTTGTTGCTCATGACAACGTGGTTTGTTTATTAATGAAATTAGGATTATGGGGAAATCGGACCTATCGGACCTATCAGACCTATCCGACTTGTTGGACTTGTGAGATTCCTGTCGATGGGATTTGGTTAGAAGGTCATGGAGAGGCGGGCGGAGATTTGGCGGCGGGTGAGGTAGTTTGGCACGGCGTATTGAATGTTGTGTACGTCGGTAATCCAGTAGTAACTGCTCACGTTGGAAATGTCGAGGAGGTTGAACACGTCCACACCCAGCCAAATGCTCTTGAATTTGCTCAAGAATCCGCTTGTTGGGCGGTTTTCGCGTCCCACGAGTTCGTAGCTCAATCCCACGTCAACGCGCTTGTAGGCAGGCTGACGGAAGAAGCCTTCCGAGCGTGTGCGGTTGGGCGCGGCGGTTGGCAAACCTGCGCTAATCACACCCTTTAGGCTGAATTTCAGGCGTGGAATCTTTGGGAAATAGTCGGTGAAAAACAGCGAGAAACTGTATCGCTGGTCGGTAGGCATTGGCACACTGATTCCTTTCTGGGTTTCGTTTGCCTTCATCAGTGAGAAGCAAACCCACGAGTCGGTGCCTTCCACAAACTGGCCGAAGAGTTTCATGTCGATACCGGCGATGTAGCCCTTGCCGTCGTTGTTGCCAGCATACACCACTTTCAGGTTGTCCACCTCGTAGGAGTTGAGGTTGGCGAGATTCTTATAGTAGAGTTCGGCGGTGAACTTAAACGGGCGGTTGATGGCACGGAAAGTGTAGTCGCCACCGATAATGATTTGCGTGCTTCGCTGCGACTTGATGTCGGGGTTGAGGGCGATGTAACTGTTGCCCACCGAGTCAACCTTTTGAATGCGATATTCCTTGTAGAAAGGCGCCTGATAATACACGCCGCCAGCCAAACGGAGCGTGAGGCGTGTGTTGCGTGCTGGCACATAGCCCACGCTGAAACGTGGCGAAATGAGCGTTTCCTTATTGAAATCCCAATGCGACACTCTCACACCAGCGTTGACCGAAAGCACGCCATTGCCCATATACAGTTTGTAGGTGTCTTGCAAAAAGGCTGCGAAACGCGAGGTGTGAATGTCGTTTTTCGATGCCATACTATAAATCACGTTCACCTCGCCAGGGTAGTGAGGAAGTGAATAGCCGGCAGAGTCGCGCCATTGCCACTCGCGGCTGCGCTCGTAGATGTCGTCGCGGCGGTAATTGAAACCGTAACTGAAATTGTTGTGGCTGATAGAGGTGTTGCCCTTCAAACCGATGCTCAGCACATTGATGCGTAGGCGGTTGCGAGCGTGCTCGTGGTATTTGCCCACGCCGAGTTCGCCACGATTGCCATCAGAGGAACCGCCAGCCTGGTCGAGCCAGTATTCGCCATGAATGTCGTAAGCCACCAGTTCGTTGGTCTGGTAAGCCGAGCCGATGAGCGAGAAACTGTTACCCTTGTTGGGCTTGAAGTCGAGCGACATGGCTCCGAAGAAAGTTTGGAACTTGTCGTGCTCCTGACCGTCGAAATACACGAGGAAGGTTTTGGCATTGGTCGATGTGCCGAAACTTGTCTCGCGGTTCTTGGGAATGAATTTGTAGTCGTTGAGTGCCACGTTGCCGAGAAACGACACCTTGAACTTATTGGAGGGTTTCAGCACAATGTGGGTTTGATAGTCGAAATATTGTGGGTCGTATTCGCCCTTGGTGTCGGTGCCGCCGAGAAGCGAGGAATTGCGCTTGTAGCGCACACCGTGGAGCATGGAAAACTTTTTAGTGGAAGTGCCGAGCGCCAAACTTCCGCCTTGCATACTTGCAGAGAATGCGCCCTCAAATGCCTCTGGTTCCTTGTAGGTGATATCGAGTACCGACGACATTTTGTCGCTGTATTCGGCGTTGAAACCACCTGTGCTGAACGCCACCGAGCGCACCATATCTGGGTTGATGACGCTGAGGCCCTCTTGCTGTCCCGAACTCACCAGTTGTGGGCGATGCACCTCTATGCCGTTGATATACACGCTGTTCTCGTCGTAGCTACCGCCACGCACCATGTATTGCGAACTCATCTCATTCTTGGAACTAACGCCAGCCTGTGTGGCGATAATGGCTTCCACGCTGTTGCCCGACGCATTGGGTGCCATGTGCATCGACTCAATGTCGACACTTTGCAGCGTGTTGGTCTGCTTTTTAAATTCCGTGATTTGCACACCCTCCAGTTCAATGGATGAGCTGTAGAGTTTGGGATTGATGCTCACGGTGCCTGTGGGCTTGAGCAACTGGCGGCGCACGGTGCTGTAGCCCAGACAGGAGAACACCACCATCACGGTGTCGCGCGTGGGTGCGCTGATTTCATACCTGCCTTTGGTGTCGGTGTTCACTCCGATAGCCGTTCCTGCGATTTTCACGGTGGCAAATTCGATAGGCTGCCCCTTCTCATCCACCACAGTACCAGTGATTTTCACCTGAGCCATTGTGGTGATGGCAGTGAGCAACAGAAGAAAAAAGAGGAATATTTTGTTGAAGATATTATTTGTATTCATTTGCGTGCATATTTGATTGATGCGCGAAAATAAATCGCACATTATTTATTATAACGCAAAATGTGGTCATAAATTGTATTCTTCTTTCAAAAAGGCGCACACTCGCCACGGCTCTTTCATTTAAAAATGCTTTGAATTTTCAATATCCATGAGTATTAGTCGGTTAGAAGCAACTCTCAATAACACCCAACAAAACTGTTTCTATATATTCCACAGATTAGACTTGGGTAAATGCTACTTATTCAAGCAGTTGCTAAACAACACCAAAGTTAAATGAAAGAGCCGTGCACACTCGCCATAATCGTTTAGCGAACGAAACCAGGGTCGATGTTACGAGGGTCGGTGGGGTCGGGCCTGTTATATTCTTCCATCGGGTCGGGTTGTGGAGCTCTAAACGTTACGGGAAGCGTGTACCACACATCCACTGGCTCGCCGTTTCTTGTGCCAGGTTTGAATTTAGGCAAGCGTTTCACCACACTAATCACAGCCTCGTCGAATGGTCGGAATAGAGACTGCTCAATTTGTATCGAGTCGACATCGCCAGTTTTGGTGACGAGAAAACGCACCACACACCGTCCACTCACCTTAATCTTTGCAGATATTTCTGGATAAACCATATTGTCGGCAAGAAACTTCATCAGTGCCGCATTGCCGCCTGGAAATTCTGGCATTATTTCAACGTTTCCTGCCGAATCCACAAAGCAAGGCATCGAAGATACTGGGACGCTTGATGCAAGCTTAAACGATATGGGCAGTGTGTACCACACATTCACGAGAACGCCGTCTTGCTTGCCTGGCGAGAATTTGAGCGTGCGCGCCACTCGTGCGGCTTCTGCGTCACATTCTGGGCTTACCGACCGAAGCACTTTCACTTCTCCCACATTACCATCCTTGGTGATGACGAACCGCAAAACGCATTTTCCTTGTTTGCCGCTTTTCAACGCCGTCTCAGGATATTGCAAGTGCTCGCCTATATAGCGCATCATTGCTGCATTGCCACCCGGAAATTCAGGCATCACATCACAGCTGTTATAGATGATAGAGTCTGAAGCCGCGTCGGTTTGAGCGTGCGCGCAAACCACGGCGCATACGCAAGTCAGAAAAAGAAGTAAAAATTGCTTCATAGTTTTGTATTTTTTTACCGTGAAATTTATTATAGTAATTTACAGTTCGATAAAATGTATAAATCAACACTGATTTGGTTACTTTAAGCACATTACGATTCTCCATGACCTTCATCTCCTTTTTTTGCATAAAAAATATGCTTAGTGTTCATTTGCAATCATGTTAGTATCGTTGAATGCAAATATACACATTAATATCATATAACGCAAAAATCCCCCTTAAATTATACACCCGAAGAAAAAGACATCTTCACCACCAGCATAAAACCTGTTAGGGAGGAGTAATGGGTAGCTTTTTTCAAAGGGCTTTTTAGGTGAGAAAAATAGGAATCAGCTCAAAAATGTGCTTTTTTGGGTGATTATCGGTTCGGCTTGAGCCGATAATTCATAAAAAATGCTTAAATTTGAACCGATTTAAATGTTTTTGGTTATGGATGCACAAAGAGAAATACTTCAATACCTCCATTTTCACCCGTTGTGTACTCGTGAAGAAATTAAAGTGGGCATGGCTTTCGAAGGGAGCGACGCCACTTTAAAGCGCTTGCTGAAGGTGGCCATTCAGAATGGCGATATCGTGGTGGAAGGCAAGGCGAGAGCAACGAGGTACAGACTTTCGGATGTGGCACATATTTTAATGCCACTCAATCTGGATACATATTTTTCGCAAGATGTAGACGACCGCCAAGTGCAGACTTCTTTTAATTTTCATCTCATTTGTGAACAGTTGCCTAACGTGCCGTTGTTCACTGCTGGCGAGCTTGACTTGCTTCAAGGTCTGCAATCGGAATTTCGTCAGCATGTAGGCGAAATGAGTGAATGCGAATATCGAAAAGAAATGGAGCGACTTGGAATTGACTTGAGTTGGAAATCTTCGCAGATAGAGGGGAATACCTATTCGCTGCTGGAAACGGAGCGACTGCTTCGTGAGAGCCAAGTGGCCGATGGCAAGACGAAAGATGAGGCAGTGATGCTGCTAAATCATAAAAAGGCTTTGCGGTTCGTGCTGGATAATCCTGACTATCTGCATCAATTGAGTGTGAGCCACATTGAGGATATTCATCAGTTGCTTACCGAAGGTTTGTCGGTTGACCGTGGCATTCGACATCGTCGTGTGGGCATTACCGGCACAAATTATCGTCCGTTGGACAACGAGTTTCAAATTCGTGAGGCTATGCACGACACTTGCAATCTGATCAATGGGAAAGAGTGCGTTTTTGAAAAAGCACTTCTCGCGCTTGTGCTACTTTCTTATATTCAGGCATTCACCGATGGCAATAAGCGCACAGCTCGCATCACAAGCAATGCCATTTTGATTGCTAATGGGTACTGTCCTCTGAGTTTTCGCACGGTGAGTTCCATCGACTATAAGAAAGCGATGCTCATCTTCTATGAGCAGAACAATCTTCATGCTTTTAAGCAAATTTTTATCGACCAGTTCCAATTTGCTGTGAAAGAGTATTTCTAAGCAAGGAGATAGAATATAGCCGCGATTCGGGACAAGAGTCTGTTATGGGGTGGTGAGGAATGAGGCGGTGGCTTTTACAGCTTCGTGGAAAGCGGTGGGCTGGCCGGGAACTGTGATGAAAAGATGTGTGGCTGTGGGGTACACATGATAGCGGAGTGGGTGGTTGAGGCGTTGCAGTCTTTGTGCCAGTTCGGCTGTTTGGTCGAATAAAATGTCGTGACCAGCAGAGATGATGAGCACTGGTGGCAATGCTTGAAGTGCACTGTCGCTTGCCAAGCCTACCGAAACCAGCGGATTGTGTGTTTCGGTGGTGGCGTAAGCCTCGTTGAAGGCTTCGAGCAGTTCGGCATCGTTGCCATAGCCTTTGGAGTAAGTGAGCCACGACGCTGAGGGCTCTGTAAACAGTTTGGTGACAGGATAGATAGGAATCACCTTGCATACCCCAGGCACCGACAGAGCAGTGGCTAATGCCAAATTTCCTCCAGCACTGTCGCCGCCTATGGAAACCTGTGTGGAATCACAACCCAATTCTTCGGCGTGCCGCTTCAGATAAGCGAAAGCCTGCTGGCAATCAGTGAGAGGTGCAGGAAATGGGTGTGAGGGCGCAAGGCGGTAGTTGAGAGCCGCCACACAGCAGTCGGCCTCTAAAGCCAGTGAAGCACAAAAGCGTGCACAGCTGTTGATGCTGCCAAAACACCAACCACCGCCATGCAGGTAAAGCAATAGTTTACGCTTGCCAGTAGCTGGCTTTGTGGGAGTGAACAAGCAAATATCGGAAGTGGGGAAAGTGGCTGTAATGCCATCGGGCAACGTGGGTGCTTGGTTGCGACTTTGGCGAATTTGCACGAGAGCTGCGTCATCGCCCTTCATTGCTGCTCGCACAGCCAGCATTTGCGTGTGCTGCAATCCTGGTTTCATATTTGCCAAGAAAGCACATTGCTCCGTGAGCATTTTCTGCTGGGTTTCTTCGCTTGGATAATAGGTTTGCCCATGTGAGCAAATGCCAGAAAATGTAAGCAACAGTGCGCAGAGTATGCGTATAGCCACTTTTATTGAGCGCATTAGTATTCCACTTTGGTTTTGGTGTAGCCGTGTTCGCGGCGGTATTTGCGCACGTCGCGGAAGAGGTCGGTGGCGTAAACGAAGTTGTTGAGGTCTTCGTTGTCTTGGTCGTAGATTTCATCTTTTGTGCCCACCCAGCCGATGTGGCCTTTGTTGACAAAGATGATGTTTTCGCCAATACCCATCACCGAGTTCATGTCGTGGGTGTTGATGATGGTGGTGATGCCAAATTCGTGGGTGATGTCCCAAAGTAGCTGGTCGATGACGATAGAGGTCTTTGGGTCGAGTCCAGAGTTTGGCTCATCGCAGAACAGGTATTTGGGGTTGAGGGCGATGGCGCGTGCAATGGCGGCACGCTTCTGCATACCACCCGACAGTTCGGCGGGATATTTGTTCTCGCTGCCAGAGAGGTTCACACGGTCGATACAGAATTGCGCACGCTCGCGCTGCTCCTCTGGGGTCATATCGGAGAACATCATCAGAGGGAAAATCACATTTCCCATCACGGTTTCGCTATCGAAGAGCGCAGACCCCTGGAAAAGCATACCAATTTCCTTGCGTATGCCTTTCAGCTCTTTGCGGTCCATCTTGGTGATGTCGCGTCCGTCATATAGGATTTCGCCATGCTCTGGTTTGAAAAGCCCCACAAGGTTTTTCACAAGCACGGTTTTACCCGAACCACTCTGACCGATAATCAGATTCACCTTGCCGTCGTAGAACTTGGCGCTGATGTCGTGCAGCACCTGACGGGTGCCATTGTCGAAAAATTTATCGAGATGTTTTACTTCAATCATAATTTGTGGCCTCCTGCGCCTTGTGGGTTTACATCAATAAAAGTTTGGTGAGAATCACGTCGCTCACGAGAATGATGATGTTGCTCATCACCACCGCGTCGGTACTGGCTTTACCCACTTCCACGGAGCCACCTTTCACGGTGTAGCCATAGTACGACGAGATGCTCGAAATCACGAAACCGAACACCAGCGACTTGATGAGGGCAAACCAAACATTGAACTGCACGAAATCGGTCTGAATACCATAGATGAAGGTATCGGGGTCGAGAATGCCGGTAAAGCACACCGCCCAGCCGCCAAACAGTGCTGTGGCCATGGTGATAATCACAAGGAATGGCATGATGGTGACCAGCCCCAACACTTTAGGCATAATCAGATAGTTGGCTGAGTTCACGCCCATGATGTCGAGGGCGTCGATTTGCTCGGTCACTCGCATAGTGCCAATCTCCGAGGCAATGTTTGAACCGATTTTACCCGACAGAATCAAACAGAGAATGGAGGATGAAAACTCCAGAAGAATGATTTCGCGGGTGGAGAAGCCCACGGTGTAGCGTGGCAGAAGCGGACTCTCCATGTTGAGCTTGATAAGAATGGTGCACAAGCAGCCAATGAAGAGCGACACAATGAGAATAAGCGGGATAGAGTCAATACCCAGCTTAGATATTTCGTTGAGGTAGCGGCGGAAGAATTCCTTCCATTTCTCAGGCACACTAATGCTGCGCCACATCAGGGTGCAGTAGTCGCCAAACGCTTCCAATCCTTTAATTATAATCATAATTTACAAATATAGCACATCTATATTATAATGCGAAAACTAAATGCCACATTGGTGACTTATGGACTAATATTACTCCCTACTTTACCAAATTCACTTCTTCAAAGGCACACGGTGAACCACGCCACCCTTGTTCACGCCCGGCTTGGGAGCGTAGAGCTTCTGCTGTGGTGCAGACTTCACTTTGTCGGGGCCGCCTTTGGCTGGAGAGCCCGACTTTTGCGCTGCCGCCATGCTCTGGTTGCGGCTGACGAACTTTTGTGAATTGATGTTGGAGTAGATTTTCCGGTCGAGATGTGTGCGCACCAGCGAAATGCTGTCTAAGAACGCAACCACCGAGTGGCTTGCCACATTGTAGTGGATATATCCGAAAATGCGACGCACATTGCGTGTGGAGTCGGTTTGGAGAGCCAATTCGGTCCAGCCGTTGAGCGATGCGTTGCGGCTGGCAATCGACACGGTGCCATCGGCATATTCAACGGCAAGCATCAAGCCGAAGGTGTTGTTGAAACTGAGCATCTTCATGCCGAGCAAGTATTTGTCGCCCTTGCGGTGCTCGCCGTCGGGGTCGAAATCAAATGCGAAATATCCACGCTTCAATCCAGCTGTGAGCATCAGTGAGCGGTCGTCGTTCCAGATGTCGGCTGTGTCGCCCTTGGAGGCATACATCTTGTGCTTTTGCGCGTCATCGGCGGCACTCTTGTGCTCTTGTGGAGCATTCGCCATTTCAGCCGTAAGTTCCTTGTTGTCGTCTTGCAGGCGCATCATCACCTTCTTGTGCACGGTGTTGTAAGCCTCGAAATTGGTGGCATACCACACCAGCGACGAGTCGTATTCGGCTTGGGTGATGCCATGCTTCTGAAACAGCGACTGCTTCGCCACACGCTTCACCGAATCGGTGGGGAAAGCCTCTGGATTCATATCGATGATGGCTTCAAGGCGATACAGGTCGTAGAGGAAATCGGCTAAATCACTCTCCTTGATGATGCCGTCGGGAGCCTTGTCGCACCCGGTAAGGAGCACGGCAAGAGTGGCAATGAGTATGAGTAGTTTTGATTTCATCTGTCTTGTTTGGCACACATATATAATAATAGAGATTGCGGCATTATTGTGCGGTGTCGCCGTCTTCAGTTTTTTTATTGTCGTCTTCAGCCACGAGGTGCTTACTATAGAAGCACACCAGCAGAAACACGCTCACCGACAGGCAAGCATCGGCGAAGTTGAACACGGGTTGGAAAAACTCCGAGCCACCGAGCAGGGGCACCCAGTCGGGCCATGTGAAAAGTGGGAAATAGAACATATCCACCACACGACCGTTGAAAATGCTCGCATATCCGCCATCGGGAGGAAACATTTGAGCCACGGTCACGGGAGTCGATTCGCTGAAAATCTGCCCGTAGGCGATGCAGTCGATCACATTTCCGAGCGCACCGGCTGTGATGAGCGAAATGCACACCAGATAGCCTGTGGGAATGGTGGCTTTTTTGCAAAGTCGGGTGATATAGTAAATCAGCAGTCCCACGGCTATGATACGGAACCAAGTGAGAAACAGTTTAGGTCCCCACTCCATGCCGAACGCCATGCCGTTGTTTTCCACAAAGCGCAGAATGAACCAATCGGTAATGCGCAAGTCTTCATAGAGGGCGAAGCTGCACTTCACCCAAATTTTAATGGCCTGGTCGATGATGACCACCGCCGCTATAATGATAGCAGCAATCCAGCCTTTAGAGATATGTGGGTTGTTCACTGTCGTTACCTTCTCTTTTTAGGTTTTTGTGTTGCCTCAATTTCCTTGCCTTCTACCGACAGGGTGGTGTGAGGCACTGCCAACAGACGACCCTTAGGAATAAGCTTACCTGTGACACGGCAAATGCCATAAGTGCCTTGCTCGATACGCACGAGCGCGCCTTGCAGCTTCTTGATGAACATCATCTGACGCTCTGCATTCATGCTTGCCTGCTCCTTGCTCATGGTGGAAGCTCCATCTTCAAGAGCCTTGATGCCAGGGGCACTCTCGTCTTTTTGCATAGCGCTCACGAGGTGGTCGTAATTTTGCTTTGCCACTTCTATTTTCTGAAGAATGAGTTGCTTAAACTCTTGTAACTCTTCATCTGAGTATCTTACTTTTTCAGGAGAATCGTTCATGATAACACCCTTTCTTTTAAATTTGTATGAGTAAACATCGATAAAGTATAGAAGCTGCTTGGATTGTAAGAATGAATCCAACCAGCTTCCTATCTTTTACAGATTATGCCTTATCGACAGTAATTTTCAATTCGTAGTCGTCCATATCGAGGGCGATGACATCAGTGCCTTCAACTGGTGCAAGTTCGATAGCCACAGCAAGCACTTGCTTGGCGATATAGTCCTTGAATTGAGCCACAGCGTCGTTCACATGCTCGTCAGGAGTGATTTTCACCACAATGCGGTCGGTGATATTGAAGTCCTTGCTCTTGCGCACGTTTTGAATGCGGTTCACCAGCTCGCGTGCGATACCTTCCTTGCGGAGATCGTCGGTGATGGTGATGTCGAGTGCCACGGTGATATTGCCATCGTTGGCAACGAGCCAGCCTGGAATGTCTTCGCTGATCACTTCCACGTCAGCCAGTTCCACCACAGCCTCTTCGCCATTGAGTGTGAGGGCTATTTTGCCGTCTTTCTCGAATTGTGCGATTTGCGACTGCTCCAGCGAGGTGAGTGCCTGTGCGGCAGCCTTCATATTCTTGCCGAATTTAGGACCAAGTTTCTTAAAGTCGGGTTTGATGCGCTTCACCAGAATGCCAGCATCGCCACCCACATAGTTGATACCCTTCACATTCACTTCGCTCATAATGAGGTCGGCAACGGCTTCGATATCTTGCTTCTGCGCCTCGTCGAGCACTGGAATCATGATAGCGGTGAGTGGTTGCTTCACCTTCAAATTCTTCTTGCGGCGCAGTGAGAGCACCATTGAGGTGATTTGCTGAGCGATAGCCATGCGCTTTTCGAGCTTTGAGTCGATAGCTGCTTCGTCGGCCTTTGGATATGCGGCAAGGTGAACCGAGGTATCGCTGCCAGTGAGGTCGCGGTAGAGCATATCGGCATAGAATGGAGCGATAGGAGCCATGAGCAATGCCACGGTCTTGAGGCTCTGGTAGAGAGTTTGGTTAGCGGCCAAATCACCGTCCCAGAAGCGAGAGCGGTTGAGGCGCACATACCAGTTGCTGAGGTTGTTGACCACAAAATCGCTGATGGCGCGAGCCGCCTTGGTGAGTTCGTAGTCTTCTATGTCGTCGGTCACTTCTTTCACGAGTGAGTTGAGCACCGAGATAATCCAGCGGTCGATTTCGGGGCGTTCAGCCAGTGGCACTTGTGGTGCGGCGAAATCGAAGTTGCACAGATTGGCGTAGAGTGCGAAGAATGAATAAGTGTTGTGGAGCTTGCCGAAGAACTTGCTGCCACTCACTTCTTCCACGCCAGCCTCGTCAAACTTCAGGTTGTCCCAAGGCGATGAGTTGCTAATCATGTACCAGCGGATTGGGTCGGTACCGTATTTTTCGATAGCCATGAATGGGTCAACAGCGTTGCCAAGGCGCTTACTCATCTTGTTACCGTTCTTGTCGAGAACCAAACCATTGGAAATCACGCTCTTGTAAGCCACACTGTCGAATACCATAGTGGCGATGGCGTGGAGTGTGAAGAACCAGCCACGGGTTTGGTCTTGACCTTCGGCGATGAAGTCGGCAGGATAGAAGCTGCGGCTATCGATGAGGTCTTTGTTCTCGAATGGGTAGTGGAGCTGTGCGTAAGGCATAGCACCGCTGTCAAACCACACGTCGATGAGGTCGAGTTCACGCTTCATTGGCTTGCCGCTTTCGCTCACGAGCACGATGTCGTCAACGTATGGGCGGTGCAAGTCAATCTTATCGTAGTTTTCGTCGCTGTAATCGCCAACCACGAAACCAGCCTTCTTCCATGGGTTTTCAGCCATCACACCAGCTGCCACGGCTTTCTCCATTTCGTTGTAGAGTTCTTCCACGCTGCCGATGCAGATTTCTTCGTGTGTGTCGGCATTGCGCCAGATAGGAAGTGGAGTGCCCCAGTAGCGGCTGCGGCTCAAGTTCCAGTCGTTGAGGTTTTCGAGCCATTTGCCGAAGCGGCCTGTGCCGGTGTGCTCAGGTTTCCACTTGATGCTCTTGTTGAGTTCCACCATGCGGTCGCGGCAAGCAGTAGAGCGGATAAACCAGCTGTCGAGTGGATAGTAGAGGATAGGCTTGTCGGTACGCCAGCAGTGTGGATAGTTGTGGGTGTGCTTCTCCATCTTGAAGGCGGTGCCGTCTTGCTTCATGCGAATGCAGATGTAGATGTTGAGGTCTTCAGCCTTGCTGGCAGCCTTTTCATCGTAGCGGCCATCCACGGTGTATTTTGGATCGTAGGCGTTCTTAACGTATGCGCCAGCGTATTCCTTGTATAAATCCACGTTCACGAATTGCTTCACGAAGTCGTCGTCGAGGTCTTCGAAATTGAAGTAGCGGCCCTCGAAGTCAACCATTGGGCGAGTTTCCATCTTCTTGTTGATCATAAAGAGCGATGGAATGCCGGCTGCACGAGCCACGTTGGCGTCGTCGGCACCGAAGGTAGGAGCGATGTGCACGATACCTGTACCGTCTTCGGTGGTCACATAGTCGCCAGGGATTACGCGGAAGCCGTTGTCGTTGCCCACGATTTTACCGTCGATTTTGTCAACAGGCTTCACCCATGGGAACAGTTGTTCGTACTTCATGCCCACGAGGTCGGCACCTGTAAATTCGGCAATCACCTTGTAAGGAATCACCTTATCGCCATGCTTGTAGCTGTCGAGTGCGAGTTCTGCGCCTTCAGCAGCGAAGTAGGCGTTGAGGCGAGCCTTTGCCAGAATGTAGGTGGCAGGTTTGCCAGTGTATGGGTTGTAACTTTCCACAGCCACATAGTCAATCTTAGGGCCAACGCAGAGCGCGGTGTTGGAAGGCAAGGTCCAAGGAGTGGTGGTCCAAGCGATGATGCAGAGGTCTTCAAAACCAGCGTCCACCTTGCTCAGAATGTCGGCAACAATCTTGTTGTCGTCCTTCTTCACTGCAAACTGTGCAGTTACGGTTTGGTCTTTAACGTCGCGGTAGCAACCTGGTTGGTTCAACTCGTGGCTGCTCAAACCGGTGCCAGCGGCAGGTGAGTAAGGCTGAATGGTGTAGCCCTTGTAGAGCAGATTTTTGCCATAGAGCTGCTTCAACAGCCACCAGAGCGATTCGATGTAGCTGTTTTTGTAGGTGATGTAAGGGTGCTCAAGGTCCACCCAGTAGCCCATTTTATTGGTCAGGTCGGTCCATTCCTTGGTGTATTTCATCACCTCCTTGCGGCAGGCTGCGTTATATTCATCAACCGAAATCTTCTTGCCGATGTCTTCCTTCTTGATGCCGAGCGACTTTTCCACGCCCAATTCCACTGGCAGACCGTGAGTGTCCCAGCCAGCCTTACGAAGCACCTTGAAACCGTTCATGGTCTTGTAGCGGCACACGATGTCCTTAATGGTGCGCGCCAGCACATGGTGAATACCTGGCATACCGTTGGCTGAAGGAGGTCCTTCATAGAATACAAAAGTGGGAGCACCGTCGCGCTCATCAATACTCTTGGCGAACACATTGTCCTGTTCCCAGAGCTTCAGAACGTCTTTATTGACGTCGGAGAGATTCAGTTTGCTATATTCTCTAAACTTCATGAAAAAAAGCCTTTTTTTATATCTTGATATATTAATGTGCAAAGATATGAAAAAATTTCCAAACTCTCCCCCCAATCGCCTTCCCAATTCACCCCACCCCCTGAAAAAAGTGAAAAAGTCTACGAGTCAACAGGTCAACGAGTCAACGAGTTTTGGGGGCTAAAGAGTCTGCTTTGGGTCTGCTTGGGTCTGTTATGGGTCCGAAGGGTCAGAAAAGCAGAACACCTATTTAATCCATTAAACCCTATTTTCACCTATTTTCAGGTGTTAATTGGATTTCAATGGATTAAACAGGTGTGAAATTATTAATGCGGTAGGGACGTGATATTTCACGTCCGCCCACCAAAACGGTAATATATTGAAAATTAACCATTTGCGGCGGACGCGAAGTATCGAAAGCACTGAAAAAGTCGACAGGGGGGCGATATTGGCGTTTTTTTGCAGA